>SCPO01001102.1_pt1 | contig 95918 bp, 114 predicted proteins | sample 6106821 | NCBI WGS metagenome assembly SCPO01 (sample SAMN10720448, study PRJNA508395) | human gut metagenome | isolation source: Participant 2 stool, 0 month | host: Homo sapiens | collected 2017
CCCTTCCAGATGGTCATGTTCACCCTGTCCAGACCGCTGACCAGCTCAATCTGAACACCCCGTGGAACATCTGCATCATCTATCTGGGCTTCGGTGCCGGTCTGGCCGTGTTCATGTTCACCGGCTTCATGAAGAGCGTGCCCATGGAAATTGAGGAAGCGGCCATGATCGACGGCTGCAACCCCATTCAGATCTTCTTCAAGGTCGTATTCATCCTCCAAGCCCACCATGATCTCCACCGCCATCCTCGAGACCATGTGGGTGTGGAATGACTACCTGCTGCCCACTCTGGTGCTGGACATCAAGAAATACCGCACCATTCCCATGGCCATCCAGTACTTCCGCGGCGGCTATGGCCGTGTGGAGCTGGCTCCCATGATGGCCTGCATCATCATCGCCATCATCCCCATCATCCTGCTGTACATCACCTGCCAGAAGTACATCATTGAGGGCGTTGTTGCAGGTGCCGTGAAGGGCTAAGGAGGTGCGCACACTATGCGTGCAAGCGGCATTCTGATGCCCGTTTTCAGTCTGCCGGGGCCTTTTGGCATCGGTACGCTGGGAAAAGAGGCCTTTGCATTCGTGGATTTTCTGGCCGATGCAAAGCAGACCTACTGGCAGATGCTGCCCATTGGCCCCACCGGTTACGGCGACAGCCCTTATCAGAGCTTTTCTGCCTTTGCAGGCAACCCCTACTTCATTGACTACCGCCTGCTGGCCGACGTCGGTCTGCTGACGATGAAGTGCCCGCCGCACGGCCTGTAGGCCCCATCGACTACGGCGTACTGTACAACGAGCGGCCTGTGATCCTGAAAAGGACCGACCGCCTGCTGGCCCTCCCTCCTCCTATGAAGCCTTCTGCGAGGCGCAGAGCTTCTGGCTGGAGGATTACGCCCTGTTTATGGCTGTCAAGGCCGAACAGGGGCAGGCCGGCTTGCCGACTGGCCGGATGACCTGCGCTGCCGCAAACCGGAAGCCATTGCTTCCGCAAAACAGCGTCTCGCCGGTGCGGTGGATTATTTCAAGGCGGTGCAGTTCTTCTTCTACACCCAGTGGAACGCCCTGAAGGCTTACGCCAACGGCAAGGGCGTCCGTCTGGTGGGCGATATTCCCATCTATGTCAGCCCGGATTCCAGCGATCTGTGGCCCCACCCGGAACTGTTCCAGACCGATGGCCAGATGCACCTGACGCAGGTTGCCGGATGCCCGCCGGATGCCTTTGCAGCAGACGGCCAGCTGTGGGCAACCCCTGTATGACTGGCCACGCACAAAGCCACCGGCTTTGCGTGGTGGAAGCAGCGCATGAAGCACGCCACCTCCATTTACGATGTGGTGCGCATCGACCACTTCCGCGGCTTCGAGCTATTACTCCATTCCCGCCGGGAACAAAACGGCGGCGGGCGGTCACTGGGAAAAGGCCCTGACCGCGATTTTATCAACGCCATGCACGAAAACCTTGGCGAGGGCGGCATCATTGCCGAGGATCTTGGCTACCTGACCCCGGAGGTCAAGGCCATGCTTTCCGCCAGCGGCTACCGGGCATGAAGATCATGCAGTTTGCCTTTGACAGCCGGGAATCCGGCAATTACCTGCCCCACACCTACCACCGCAACAGCGTGGTGTACACCGGCACCCACGACAATGTGACCGCCGAAGGCTGGCGTACCAACGCCAGTGCCGAGGATGTGGCCTATGCCTGCCGCTACCTGCGCTGCCAGCCGGAAGAGCTGACCGAGGCCATGATCTGTGCCTGCCTTGCCAGTGTATCGGATACCGCTGTGATTCCTCTGGCGGACTGGCTGCATCTGGGCAGTGAGGCCCGCATCAACACTCCAGCACCCAAGGCTCCAACTGGCAGTGGCGGCTCACCTGTCCCTTGCCGGAAGCACTGGCCGGGCACATTGCGCAGCTGACTGTGCTCTACGAACGGGCACAGTAATTCCCCGATCATTTTCTCCCCATAAAAGCGTCTGCACCCGGAATCTGCAGGCGCTTTTGCTTTTTCTACAGAACATTTTTCAGGACCAGATTATGGACATATTGCGCATTTTGGGCTGATATCCGTGATTTTACCGTCTTTTCGTAACAGTTTATTCACAAATGTATCATGATTTTGCGCATCTCTGCTCTTGTTATTTGGACACAGTTATGTTACAATTCAGATAGTATTATTGTCTGCCTTTGTGCAGATTCCACTACGGAAAGGAGTTCTTCCACCATGGATCATCCCAATCAGAATACCATGCTTTTACCGGCTTCCTATGCCGTTATCTCCGAAGAAGAAATGACCTATCTGGATGGCGGTCAGTCCATCTACCTTGGCTCAGCCTTTAATCACGATATTTATTTCAACACCGATCAGTTTGCTACATTCTGCCAGAATGCAGCGATCAACCTGTTCGTGCTGATGAGCAACTATTCCTTCCGGTACATCGCAGGCCGTGTGCAGTCCGGTCTGTCGAATGGTCTGAGCCTGTCTGGCACCTTCTATCACACCTGGGATAAGATGAACACCTGGAGCCGTATCGCTTCTGTGGGCGTTGCCGGTCTGGCCGGTGTCTATGTCTATTCGCAGGTCATGAACGTCATTCGTACCGTTACAAGCATCTACGATCAGATCGTGAACCCCATGCCGAGCTTTGATGCCGCTCAGGCCGAGGGAACCGCTGCCGCCTGAGTTTGATTCCATTCCCGGAACGATCTTGTCAGAAAGGAGCTTTCTCCATGAAAAACCTTCAGATGCCGCATTCATACATTTCTGTTTCCGAAGAAGAGCTGCGCAGTATTTCCGGCGGCGGGCCGCTGGGCGATGCGCTGGATCTTTCTTCAGCAATCTGCGTCTGGACGATCTTTTCTTTAGCGGCGGATTGATCTCACTTTCTTTCACCTTTGTGCCCATGCTGCTGTTCAATGTGGTAAAGACAGGCTTCAACTTCGTGGTGAGCGCCTACGATACCATCGCAGACCTGTTCCATTTTTCCCACGAGGAGCGGGACATGGTGCAGTATATCTCGGATCAGCAGCGCCGGGAAGAAGAGAAAGGCTCAGTCCGCTCCCGGCCCGAAACCGGTTTTCTGAACCTTCCCAGCAGTATAAAGCATAGCAAAAACGCATCTGCAAAATCTTGCAGATGCGTTTTGTTTTCAGATCGCTTTCACTGCCCCTGCTCCCGCAGACGCAGAATGTAGCAGCTGCCCTTGCCGAATACCCGCTCGATCTCGCTGTGATAGCGTTCCAGCAGGCTCTGGGGAACATACGCCTGAATGGTGCCTGCAAAGCCGCCGCCCTGCATCCGCCAGGCTCCCGTGCTGCCCTGCAGGATACTCTGGCTCAGAGCCAGTGCCACCGAAAGCCCCTGATGCCGCACATCGGTACTGCAGTAGACATTCTGGCATAGCGCAAAGGATGCGCGTCCGCTTTCCAGCACCAGCGCTGCAAAGGCATCAAACTGCCCGGCCTGCAGCGCGTCCCTCTGGGCAAGGGTGCGAGCGTTCTCTTCAAAATAGTGGATGGCGCGCAGCACCGCGCGGTCGCCGCAGGCTTTGCGCAGCGCAGGCAGTGCTGCCCAGAATGCGCTCTCCGTCACCTGTCCCAGCACCTTTTGCCAAGAAACGCTGCGATCTGCTCCATCTCCTGCCGGATGGCTGCAAACTCACCGGTCAATTCGCTGTGGTCGCCGCGCGTATCGGTAACGCACAGGCTCATGCCCGGCGGCAGCAGGCCGTCGGCGTGGATCTTTCCAGAACCGGCTGCTGGGGTCTGCAAAATCCGCAAAGATAATGCCGCCCACTGCGCTGGTCAGCTGATCCAGCAGGCCGCTGGGCTTGCCAAAATAGGCATTCTCCGCATACTGACAGATCTTTGCCAGCTCCGCCGGGGCCAGACCGCAGCCATATTCTCCGTTCCAGATGGCACCATGCCCATTTCAAAGGCAGCAGAACTGGAAAGGCCGCTGCCGCGCAGCACATCACTGGCCGTGTATGCATCAAAGCCGCCCACCGCTTTGCCTGCCGCGCGGAAGCCCTCGGCAATGCCGCGGATCAGGCTGGCCGAGTGGGTGCTCTCCCTTCCTGCGGCCCCTCCACGGTCAGGTCGATCACATCCAGCTTGTTGAACCCGCGGGATTTGACCCGCACGTAGCCGTCTGTATTGTGCGCAGCCACGGCCACAAGATCCAACGTGACAGCCGCCGCAAGGCCATAACCGTGCTGGTGGTCGGTGTGGTTGCCGCCCAGCTCTGCGCGGCCCGGTGCCGAATAAACCTGCACCTGCCTGCCCGGCCCAAAGTACAGCTCAAACTGTTCCAGCGCAGCACAGTAGCGTGCCCGCTGCCGACAGATCTCCTGCGCCGCATCGCCATACAGTGCCCGGAGCTTATCGTCCCATTTGCCCGCCGCGATCTCATTTCGGAGCTGCGCACTGTTTGCCATAACGATTCCTCCCTCAATATGCTGCTTTGGGATAGATGGGTTTGTTACGTCTATTGTAATGCATCCAACCGCTTTTTCAATTTCCAACGCTGAAAAACGCGAATTTTGGCACCCAGTTCAAAGAATAAGATGTACTTTTGTTGAATTTGCGGGCAGATGTGTGGTATACTAGACCAAAGATCGGGCACAAAGCTGCCCACAACGTGACAGAGCGGAGGAAACGCGGCTATGGCAGATGTATATAAGCAATCCTTCAAACAAAATTATACCAATAATATTGAGCTTTCCATCTTCAATTGCGGCATCGAACGCTGTGCTCCGGGCCAAACATGGGGGCCGGGTATCCGCGACCATTACCTGATCCATCTGGTACTTTCCGGCAAGGGCGTGTTCGAGGTGGGCGGACGCACCTGGGAAGTGAGCCAGGGTCAGCTGTTTTGCCCGGCCAAGCCAGCTGATCCGGTATACTGCCGATGAGCAGCAGCCTTGGGAGTACAGCTGGGTAGGCTTCAACGGTGCGTGTGCCCACAAACTGGCCGCGCAGCTCCCTTCACCGACGACTCGCCGGTGCATCACACCCACGACCCCGATGGGATGCGTGCCGCTCTGGCCAACATTTATTCCTCCCGCGGGTTGCAGCCGCAGGATGAAGCCGCCATGGTGGGCTACCTTTATCTCTTCATCGCTCCTCTGATGAAGGAGACCAGCGCTGGCAAACCGCACACGGCTTCCTCTTCCAGCCAGTATGTGCTCAACGCCATCAAGTACATCCAGTTCAATTATTCACACGATATTTCCATTGATGATGTGGCAAAAGCGTAGGTGTCTCCCGCAGTCACCTGTACCGCGTGTTCATGCTGAACGTAGGCAAAGCCCCATCGATTATCTTACCGAATACCGCATCAACGAAGCCTGCAAGCTGCTGCGCGCAGGCAACCTTTCCATTGCCGAGGTCGCGGTGTCGGTAGGCTTCTTTGACCAGTTCTATTTCTCGCGGGTATTCAAGCGCGCCAAGGGCGTGCCGCCCAGCAAGTATTTTGCGGCGCAGGCTGATGCTCCCGCCGACGGCCCCGACCACCAGTAAAGGAGACCCTTCATGCCCTTACAGAAAAATCAAGTTCTCACCCTGCGCGTAGAGCGTCTTTCCAGCGATGGCAGCGGCGTAGCACACAGTCCCGACGGTGAGACCGTGTTTATTCCCGGTGCCGCCCCCGGCGACGAAGCCCGGGTGCGCATCGTTAAGGACTGCAAGCGCTACGCCTTCGGTATTCTGGACGAGGTGCTCACTCCTTCGCCGGACCGTATCCCGGTGGATTGTGCCGTGGCAGGCCCCTGCGGCGGCTGCAGCCTGCGGCATCTGGACTATGCTGCCGAGCTGCGCGCCAAGCAGGAGAATGTTGCCGATGCCTTTGCCCGCATCGGAGGATTGGATGTGCCTGTTCTGCCCATTGTGGGTTCGCCGGAAGTGAACCGCTACCGCAATAAGGTGCAGTTCCCGGTGGGCGTGGACAAAAGTGGTAAGCCCTGTATCGGCTTCTACGCCGGGCGCACCCACCGCATCGTCCCCTGCCCGGACTGCCGCCTGCAGCCCGGTGTGCTGAATGAGATCGGCAACGCATTGTGCGCTTTTTTTGCAGAAAAGGGCATCCAGCCGTACAGCGAGGAGACCGGCAGGGGCCTTGTGCGTCATATCTTTCTGCGGCGCGGCGCACACAGTGGCCAGATCATGGTCTGCCTTGTCTGCACCCGTGCCAAGCTGCCCTCCGCTGAAGAGCTTTGCACCCGGCTGAAAGCTCAATTTGCAGAGATCACCACGATCCTGCTGAACGTAAATGCTAAAAACACCAACGTGATCCTTGGCACCGAGACCCACACCCTGTATGGGCAGGGGTATATTGAAGACACCCTGTGCGGTGTTCCGGTGCAGCTTGGCCCGCTTTCCTTCTATCAGGTCAATACCCTTGCTGCCGAGCAGCTTTACGGCATTGCCGCCCAGTATGCTCAGCTTACCCCGGACGACCTGCTGCTGGACCTCTACTGCGGCATGGGCACCATTGGTCTTTCCATGGCAGCGCACTGCCGTGAGCTGATCGGTGTGGAGATCGTACCGGAAGCCATTGAAAGTGCCAAGGCTAACGCTGCCCGCATGGGTGCAGATGTGGCCGCAAAGAGCCGATTTTTCTGCGCAGATGCCGGTCAGGCGCCACCCGCCTTGCCGCTGAGGGCCTTCACCCGGACATCGTAATGCTGGACCCGCCCGCAAGGGCTGCGACGAAGCCACCCTTTCCGCTGTCGTGCGCATGTCTCCCCGCCGGGTGGTCTACGTCAGCTGCAACCCCGCCACCGCCGCAAGAGATGCTGCATGGCTGGAACAAAATGGATATCACGCAGAGAAGGTGCAGCCGGTGGATCTATTTCCAAGAACACGGCATTGCGAAGCGGTTCTCCTTTGACCAAACTCAATGTCGAGCGGCACATCGAAGTGGACGTCAGCATGGATGAACTGGATGTGACTGCTGCAGAAAGCAAGGCGACTTACAACGAGATTCGGGATTATGTGTGGGAACACCATCAGTTGAAGGTATCCAATCTCTATATCGCACAGGTGAAGCAGAAACGCGGCATTATTGAGCGAGAGAATTACCATAAAGCGAAAAATGAAAATGCGAAGCAGCCCAAGTGTCCGAAGGAAAAGAGGATGCGATTGTGGAAGCATTAAAGCATTTTCAGATGATTTGATTTACAGTATGTCCGTCTGATTTTCAGGCGGGCATTTTCTTTTGTTGGAATATGGTGTTTCTATTTTTATCGTGGTACAATATCTTAAAGACTTTTTGATTTCGGAGGGAGCCGTCATGATTGATCTTGCAAAACTGGAGCCTGTTTTGGGCGGATACCAGACCTATTTCCCGAAGCATTGGCCTCATGTTGAAGATTTCAAATGGGAAGCCGCGCAGCATTTCCACGACCATTGGAATATTGACGCGGCAGATTTTGGTGAAATGTTCAAGGAAGCCACTGCAAAGGTCTTTTCGCTTCTGGATACCGGCTATGCCTATCCCCGTGCGATGATCCTGAATTTCGCAGCAGCGGACTGTGAAGCAACACGCGCAATGTTCCGCAGCTTGTTTGATGAATCCACCGAACTTTCCCAGCGCATTATTGCATTTCAGGCTGCCACCGAAGAAATACGCACAAAATACAACGACGGCAGTTGGAATAACCACTACCAGAACACCAGTGCCATCAGCGTCTATCTGTGGCTCCGGTATCCGGATTAATATTATATCTACCGCTATTCCGTTGCCCGTGACATCTCGGATGCGCTGAACTTCGATGCTCCGCCCAAGCGGGATGGTTCCGTAGAATCGCTGCTAAACAGCTACCGCCTTTATGATGAGCTGCGGGTGGCACTGAGCCAAAATGCTGCCATCACCCAGATGATCCGCAGTGCCATTGAAGCAGCCCCTGCCGGAAAATACTGGCCAGACACACACTGGAATATCGCTGCCATTGATCTGGGCTTTTATCTGAGCCGTTTCTACCTTGCCGAACAAAAGACATCACAGATGCAGGCCGGATGGTTTCCTGCTGAAAGTGAGTATGATCCGGGCATTTCAACCGCACAGTGGAGTGCTTTGCTGCAAGACACCTCGGTTTTTACCTCGGAGGCTTTGCGGGTGATGAAATGTATGCTGGATTACGGCGGGCAGGCCACCTGCAAACAGCTTGCCATTAAATACGGTGAAACCAGCAACTTCTACATCTCCAACTCCTACCATCTTGCACAGCGGGTGGCAGAAAAGACTGGCTGCCGCTGCATGCCCCGCGACAGCGAAAATATGCGTTGGTGGCCCATTTTATATGTGGGCAAAGCACAAAGGCGGATGGCACTTACATCTGGCGCTTGCGAGATGAGCTTTACAGGCTCTGAAAAAGCCGACCTCTCGAAAGTACCGGCTGCCGCTGCCGCCTGTGAAGCACCTTCACGCCACTACTGGTGGCTGACTGCCAATCCTAAGATCTGGAGTTATTCCAGTCTGCGGGTCGGCGAAGAGCAGACCTATACGCTGTACAATGACAACGGGAACAAGCGCAGGATTTTCCAGAATTTCCTCGATGCAAAAGCCGGGGATCTAGTGATCGGCTATGAGGCCAATCCGGTAAAGCGAGTGGTAGCTCTGGCCAAGATCACACAGGAAAGAAACGGCAAAGAGATTTATTTTGAAAGACCGAGAGCCTGACTTCCCCATTGACTATGCTGTACTGAAGGCTTTCCCTGAGCTGGAGAAAATGGAGTTCTTCGTACAGCCGAACGGAAGCCTGTTCAAGCTCTCGGAGGGTGAGTACAACTTTATTCTGGATCTGATCCGGGATGAAAACCCTGCTCCCGTCCGGCAGGCATCTGCCGACAGCTACACCAGAGTTGATTTTCTGCACGATGTTTTTCTGAGTGAGCAACGCTATGAAGTGTTGGTTTCTTTGCTACGCCACAAGAAAAATATCATTCTGCAAGGTGCACCCGGCGTTGGAAAGACCTATGCTGCCAAACGGCTGGCGTACTCTATAATGGGTCAAGCTGATTCCTCCCGGGTTGAGTTTGTTCAGTTCCACCAGAATTACTCCTACGAGGATATCATGCTGGGCTACCGGCCGGACGGCTCCGGCTTCAAGCTGACAGAGGGTGTATTTTACCGCTTCTGCCAGAAGGCTTCCAACGACCCCGACCGAGAATACTTTTTCCTGATCGATGAGATCAACCGGGGCAACCTGAGCAAGATCTTCGGCGAGCTGATGATGCTGATTGAAAGCGACCATCGGGGCGAAAAGATCACACTGGCCTATAACGGGATGCCCTTCTATGTCCCGGAAAATTTGTACATTATCGGTATGATGAATACTGCCGACCGCAGCCTGGCCATGATCGACTATGCACTGCGCAGACGCTTCAGTTTCTTCGAGATCGAACCGGCGTTCACCTCCGATGGATTCCAGAAATATCAATCTGCGCTTGACAATGAAACCTTCAATGCTCTGGTGGAACAGATCAAGGCATTGAACCGGGAAATTACCACAGATGCCTCCCTCGGTCCCGGATTTCGTGTTGGTCACAGTTACTTTTGTCTGGCCGACCCTGCTGCCTGCACCACTGACTGGATGCGCTCTGTGGTGGAGTTTGACCTTCTGCCTACGCTGGCAGAATACTGGTTCGACGCGCCCGACAAACTGCACCGTTGGGAAAAGAATCTGCGTGGTGTTTTCAATGACGACTGACAAAGGGATCTTTATCCAGAACATCTACTACATGCTCTCCTACGCCTATCAGGTGCTGCAGCAGCAGGATTATCAGTGCATCGCCTCGGAAAAGTTTGAGCGTATCGACGATTTGTTTGCTGCCATCCTTGCAAAGGGTGTTTCCCGGCAGCTGAAGCAGGGGCTCTATCGAGAATATGTTTCCCGAAGCGAGACCCGGTCAGTTTTGCGTGGAAAGCTGGATCTTCCGCAGACCATTAAGACCCGTATCCAGCACAAGCCACAGGTCGCCTGTACCTTTGACGAGCTTTCCGAGGATAACCTGTATAACCAGATTCTGAAAACCACCCTGCATGTGCTGCTTCGGGATAAGAATGTTTCTACTGAGCGCAAAGTGGAATTGAAGAAAGCGCTTCTGTTTCTGGACACGGTTTCTGCACTGCTTCCCTCTCAAATCCCATGGAAGCAGTTACATTATCAGCGGAGCAACCAGAATTACGAGATGCTGTTGAATCTCTGCTATTTCGTGCTGCACGATATGCTGCAGACCACCGAAAACGGCAGCTATAAAATGACAGCATTTTCGGATGAACGCATGGCAAAGCTGTACGAACGCTTTATTCTGGAGTATTACCGACAAAATCATCCCTACCTTACTGAGGTCAAGGCTGCGCAGGTCAAATGGGATCTTGTGGGAGAGCACGATGCTGCCATGCTGCGGTTTCTCCCTGCCATGCAAACCGATATTTTTCTGCGTTTTCGCGAAAAGTTCTCATTCTGGATGCCAAGTATTACAGCCAGACATTGCAGCAGCAGTTTAATAAAGAGACCCTGCATTCTGCCAACCTCTACCAGATCTACACCTACGTTAAAAATCAGGATGCTGCCCATACTGGAAACGTTTCCGGGCTGCTAGTCTACGCCAAAACGCAGGAAGCCATCACGCCGAATTGTCTCTTCAACTTAGGCGGCAATCAGATGCACGCACCTTGGATCTCAATCAGGATTTTCGGCAAATCACCGCACAGCTGGATGGAATTGCCCAGCAGTTTTTCGGGAAGCATCCGCTTTGATCTTTTCCATGTCGATTTAACCGCTTTCACACCCGCCCGTCTGTTTTTTCAAACTTTCTCCTCCTAAGTGTCCGAAGGAAAAAGAGGATGCGATTGTGGAGGCATTGCGGCATTTTCAGATGATTTGATACGCAATCACCCCAGAGAGAATAGCCTCTTGTGCGTTCTCTCTGGGGTGATTTTTTTGTTTTGCTACTTCCGGGTAGCGCATATATACATACTCGTAGATTTTCTTCTGGTAGGTCTGGATATCGCTTACATCATAGCTATTGGGAAGTTCTTGCCAAAGGGTCTTACGGATCAGGTTATCCACAATCGCCTTAGTTTCCTGCTTGTCCGTCCAATGGTCGAGTTTGGCAATCTGCTGTTTGATTTTTGTCAACAAGTCCACAGACACCTTCTTGATCGTTTCAATTTCCTGCTTTGTGAGATTCTCCGAAAACAGCAAATCGTACACTGAAAGTTCCTCATCGCTGGAAAAGCCCTCACGCACATAGCGCTGCTGCTCCGTGTCCAGTGATCTTGCAAGCTCCATCAGATCCATGAAGGTTTTCTCGATGGTCGCACGGTTCTGCTCCGCATTGTAGGCATCGATGATCTCCTGATAGCGGTCATAATAATCAATGCGCTGCGGGTTTGCAAACAACATTTTCGCCAATTGCTGATTCACCAGTTCATCCAGATCGCGCAGCAAGAGATTCTTCCGCCGGGTGTGGGCGAACTCCCGGCTCAACAAGTCAAAATCAATTTTGCTGATGTCAAACTGCCGGGAAGGTACAGCCTCCTGATCCGGCTTTTCCACATGGATGTACTCGTTGACGATGCCGTTGATCTGCACCATCAGGTCGGTATTGTCCGCGTGTTTTCGCTTCTGCTGCAAGCCCTCGTAGATGGCGAGAATTGCGTTTTCCGGGCGCGCACGGCATCGTCCACATCGTCACGGTCTGCGTAGCGGAACAGCCGCGCCAGTTCAGACGCATAGGTCTGGAAGGTTTTCTTGGTTTCCAACGTCTCGCACATCGCGTTGACTGCATCCTGTACAAGGCTCATCTTTTCAAAGTCCTGTGCGTCCACCAATTCCTGCAGCCGGAACCCGTGTTCTGCCAGAAAGCCGTCCGCTTTTCCGATGACCGTGCAAATACGCTGGATCAGCTCCGTTTTATCCACCGTTGGATCAACACCCGCCGGGCTGTTCTTGCTGACCGTATAATCTGCCAGAGCCTTGCGCAGCGCCTTTACGATACCAATATAGTCCACGATCAGGCCGTTGCTCTTGCCCTCCGAAACACGGTTTGCACGAGCAATAGTCTGCATCAGGGTATGGGCTTTCAACGGCTTGTCCAGATACAGACAGGACAGACACTTTACATCAAAGCCCGTCAGCCACATGGCACAGACGAACACCACCCGGAACGGATTCTTGCTGTCCTTGAATTCTTTATCCAGCTCCCGCTTTTCCATTTTGGCACGGTGCGGCAGAATATCCAGCCCCCACTTTTTGAAGGTCTGCACCTCGTTCTGCTCCTGACTGATCACCACTGCCATTTCGGTTTCTTTCATCCATGCCAGTTTGCGGGCAAGCTCCTGTGCTTCCTGCTGGGTCGCTGTGCCCTGCCGGGCTTCCAGCTCCCTGATCTTTGCCTGCCAGCATTCCTGCACATAGTTGTACATCCGCACACAGGTAACCTTATTCAGACAGACGAACATCGCCTTGCCGCTGGTCCAAAGGTCAGAGTAATGCTCCACAAAGTCCTTTGCAATGGAGCGCAGCCGTTCATCTGCGGTGAGAATATGGATCTCCTTGGCAAACTCGCGTTCCAGCTTTTCCTCCTGCGAAGGATCAAGGTCGGCTGCTTCAATGGCATCCAGGATCCGCCCGGTGATCTCCGGCTTGTCCAACTGGGCGATCTTATCCGCGCGGTTCTCATAGTACAGCGGTACCGTTGCGCCGTCCTCCACTGCCCGCTTGAAATCATACACCGACAGATACCCGCCAAAGGTGCGCTCAGTAATATGGTCATCCGCCAGCAGCGGTGTACCGGTAAAGCCGATGCGGGACGCCGTGGGCAGCAGGTGCATCATGTTGTCTGCAAAAATGCCGTACTGGCTGCGGTGTGCTTCATCCGACAAAATCAGAATGTCGTGATCCGGGTAGATGGGCGGTTCCTTGGGCAAGTTGAACTTCTGGATCAGGGTAAACACAAAGCTGGGGTTGCCCTGCAGCTTTTACAAGGTCTGTACCGCTGGATGCAATGAACTGTGAAGCCTTTGTCTTGCCCAGCAGACCGCAGTTTTCAAAGGTATCGCTGATCTGCCGGTTCAGCTCGTCACGGTCGGTCAGTACCACAATGGTGGGCGAGCCTGCAAACTTGCGCCGGATCTTCTGCGCCAGAAAGACCATGGAGTAGCTTTTGCCTGACCCTGCGTGTGCCAGAACACACCCAGCCTGCCGTCTTTCAGCTTGCGGTTCTCGTAAGCACTGACGGCCTCGTTGACGCCGAGATACTGGTGGTTGCGCGCCAGAATCTTGGTAGTGCGCCCACCGGAATGGTCGTAAAGGATGAAGTTTTCCAGCAGATCGAGGAAGGTCTTTTTCTCGCAGATGCCCCGCAGCATGGTTTCCAGTTCCACGCTGCCTGCATCGCTTTCCTTCAGACGCTTCCACTCGTGGAAAAACTCGTACTTGCTGCCAAGCGTACCCACCTTGGCTTCCAATCCATTGGACAGCATAAGAAAGGCATTATAGTAGAACAACTGCGGAACAGTATCGAGGTAATCCCGATAGTTGTCTATGTAGGCGTTCTGCACATCCACGGTGGGCTTTTTCAGCTCGATAAACAGCAGCGGGATGCCATTGACAAAGCCCACAATGTCTGTCCGGCGGCGGTACAGCTGCGAGTGAATCTTCATCTCTTTACGGCGAGGAAATGATTGTTTCCCGGGTTTTGAAGTCGATCACCGCCGCGCTTCGGATTTCGGTGCGGCCATCCGGCCGCTTGACCGTCACCGGGATGCCATCCCGCAGCAGAAAATACTTTTCCTCGTTGATCTGCATCAGGGATGCGGTGGAAACGTGTGCCGTGAATTTCTTCTGCACCTCGTCCAGCTGGTTCGGGGTGAGCCACGGGTTCAGCCGCAAAAGTGCCTGCCGAAAATACCGGGTCAGCAACACTTCCCCATAGCTGGTGCGGCCTAACGTCCCGTCCGGTCCCAGCTTTTCGGAGTTGTAAGCCAGCACCACCTCCCAGCCCAGAACATTTTGCAGCAAGTTGCCTGCACTGTTCTGGACAAGGACATTTTCGGAGTATTCGCGGCTCATAGGATCACCTCATTTTTTCAACTTTTCTTTTAAGCAGAATTCTTCATTGATTTTAATGATTATAATTGCCATCACAATTAAGAATCGCATATAATCATCTCTATGTACCTTTTCATCTAATGAATTAGTCGAGTGAATATATTTATTTCTCAAATCTAGTCCATTTGAAAATTTATGTTTATTAAGTAAATAATCAAGATAATCTTGTTCTGGTCGTGAGAACAATGTATTCTCTACCAGCAACTTATTATTTTTCAGTGCATCCTTCAATGGATCATTTTCTGTTTTTTCATAGGCCAAGCAAAGATATTCATATCTATAAAGTTGAATCAACATTCTCAATCTATCATACTTCAGTTCAATTTCCCCAGCTTCATCTATTCTTATAGTACCTTGACTTAATAAGAAGTCGATTTTTTCTTTCTGAATAGTTTTAAAATCATTATAATATACAGTTTCATTCTCTAGAAGTTTAAAGAAAGAATCATAGGCCTTTCCTATTCTTTCCACGTAAGTTAAAAGTGATTGTGATGAAAAGATACTTATATATTCCGATCTAATATTTTCATCATTACAATAGGCATACTTTTGTGTGCTTAGACTTGCAACTTGTGAAAACTCAACGCTTTGAGATGAGAACTCCAGATAATCTCTATCAATTGCTCCATATTTACTGTATAAATCAAATTGCTTTAAAACATGATCTATTTTACTAGAAATCAGTCTGTTTCTTTCCCCAAATGGCGCATCCCTCCTCACTTTCTCATAAACAAACCCCTCCACATTAAACTCATCTTTTAGGTATGTTTCAAAACCATTTATAAATATCTTCTATTTCTATTTCTCGCTGGCACAAAATGTTATAATACCCTGTCATTTGAAGAAATGCCATAGTGTTTTTTATACGAAAACTTGTTCCGACTTGGTACTCTCTCAATCCTCTTGTTCCAAACAAAAGTTTTCAAGACCATACTCAGAGGGTTGCGAAACCAATAGGCATCTGTTAAAAAAATCAGCAAATTCAAACCAGTAGAAATTATTAAGAAGCGTTGCATAATCAAGATTATCTAGTATCCATTTACTGTCATATGAAACTTTTAGTTCATTCTGATCTTCTGATTCATTTTCTATCTTTCCGGTACCATCCATCGGTTTAAAGCCGATTCCTACTCCTGTTCTAAACGATAGGCCAGTTTCAAAAAGTTTTTTTCGCATGATTTCTAGTTTTTTATATGCTTTAAAGCGTGTCATTTCGCTAAGTTTAAGCTTGTCCGGATTCTCTTCTTGCATAATCACAGTCAAATAATTCATATTAGGAGAATCCAATTCGATGTACCTTTGAACTAACCCTTCCTTATCTTCTACTGTCAATTCTTTTGGAATGTAATACAGTTCTTTGTCCTCAGAACGTTCCAAAAACTTATTGACAAAGAATTCTGCATTCTCTGCATCCTTTAAAATGTATTCACGCACAACCTTCCCAAATTTATATACAATATCTTTTTCTCTCAGTATTCGATCAATTCTAATATTAGCCTTTTCCAGAAATTCAGCAAATTGCAAATCATCAAACTTTTTGTACAATCCTATCTTGCAAACCAGTTCAACAAAATCTTGACGGTACATTATATTAGTTTCGTTATATAATGTTGCCAACTCATTTATATCTTTTGAATTAAGGAAGCAGCCAACAACTCCGAACACCTGATTAGCCTTATTTTGATAATCTGTATATTGAGGATTTGTCCAGTCCTCAAGTCGTATTCCAGTGTCGATATATTTTTTCACATTATAAAGTTCTATAACTTTATTTATATCTGTGTAGCTTTTCCAATTATCATAATAGTCAAAACTATCTCGCACTTTTTTAATTCTCCCAGATTAACAACTTCGCCATTTCCATAAAAATCGACACCGAAATACGCATCCATCTATATTACACCTCCACTTCCCCGCTCATCAATTTAGGCAACAGTACATCTCTTGCCATCTTTAATTGGTTATTTTGTTTTTCCAAATTTCTGATTTTCCGATATTGCGCTTCTGCAATCTTTGCAAACATCTCTTGCAATTCGTCTGTCGGCTCAATTACTTCAATATTAGAAAGCACGTTTCGATTCAATGTCGGAATGGCTCCCCCATTATTTAGCGATGCAAAGTCCACTGTTTGTAGCAAGCTGTAAACAAAGAAAATATTATGATCCTTGTAATCGGTTATGTAAAGCGATGTATTATGCGGCCAGAAATTATCCCAAATAAATTGATACTTACCCAAGCTTCCAGAACGACCCGTTACAATGCCCGGCCCCTTAATCTTAAATTCGTTATGATATCCAATCACCGTAGTTGAGCCAACAACTGGATATCGTCCAGCTTTCATCTCGTTTTTTGTCAAATCATATCCTCGATGAAATGTCAATATTTCATTGATATTTGTCCTGCTCCACCCCTCCGGCACGCCATCCACAATTTTCGTGTTTTCATGCCCCGGAAAGCGCAAATCCACAAACCACTCTTTATAAAGCCGCTGGGCTGCTTCTTCCAGCAATTTGATTTGTTTCTGGTTGTTTTCAATCAGGTCATCATAGGCAGAGAGGATATCAGCAATTCTTTTTTGAATTTCCAGTGTAGGTAGACGAATCGGAACCGAACTCAAAATTGTGGTATTAAGATTCAGCATTGTTGCACCAACTGCGTGTTTTTCAACCCATCCAACCGTATCGGGATGTTGCAATTGAAAAAAAACAAAACGAGAATCCGCTTTTTCGGAATCAATAGTTACTCTCAAACATCCTGTCCCGCATAGCCATCCCTCTTCTTTTTTAGTTACATGAGCACAGCGTCCAACATCACCTCTTCTCGAATACAAAATATCTCCTACTTCAATTTTATGGCGGCATAAACGCTCAACATGTGTTTTATCAACTCTCGCAATCGACTCTTCTGAAATCTTTCCACCAACCAAATCCTTCGGCATTACAACTGGTATTCCACATTCCGAATAATCCGATTGATGCAACTGTGACCCGAACGGTCCTGTCTGAATATTTTTTGATATATCCCCTAACTTTGCAATTTCCCACATCATACCCCCATCTCCTCCAGATTCTTCGAGATGGTTTCCATCAGGCGGTTGGACTCTGCCTGCAATTCCAGCAGTTCCTTGTGGATTTCCTTCATCCGCTGGGCAAAATCCACACCGTCGTCCTCCACGGGTGCAACGCCCACATAGGCACCGGGCGTCAGGGATGCGCCTTTTCGTTGAGGATGGTATCTCGGCTGGCCACCTTGCACAGACCGGGGATATCCTGATAAACGCCCTCGCCAAACTTTTCGGTGAGCCAGACAGCCTCCTTGGCAACGGTCAGCTTCTCGTTGAGGGCTTCCAGCTCCTTGTCGAACTTTTCCTGCGTAGCTTTGCGCTCCTTGCGGGGTGCTGCCTCCACAGCGGCTTTGGCTTCTTCCCGCTTGGCCTGCACGTTTTGTTCCAGTGCGGCCTGAATCTCTGCAAAGGGCGGTCGTCCGCCAGCTCTGCATGATACTCTGTCAGAAGCGCCTTGTACTTGTCCACCTCGCCGCGATAGAGCCAGACAATGGCGTTGAGGTTCTTCAGCTGCCAGTCGCTCCACTCGTTCTGAGTGCGGTCCACCACGGTATAATAGTTGCGGGCGTCGATGAACAGTACGGTGTCCAGCAGATGTTCCGGCTTGCCCTTATCCAGAAACCACAGCGAACAGGGCAAACTTTTGGTGTAGAAGAAATTATTGCCCACGCTCATCATCACGTCCACATGGCCGGTCTGGATGAGCTTTTCACGGATGTCCTTGTCTTTGCCCTGACTGTCGGTAGCCTAGGACGCCATCACAAAACCCGCACGGCCATGCTCGTTCAGGTAGGAGTAGAAATAGGACACCCACAGATAATTTGCGTTGCCGATCTCCTTGGCCTTGTTCACGCCGGGCAGGCCAAAGGGCAACCGCCCGGCACTCTGCGCAGACTCCGACTTGACCTTATCCACGTTAAACGGCGGATTTGCCATCACATAGTCGCAGCAGCCGTTCAGGTTGTGGGCATCGTGATAGAAGGTATTGGCTTCATCGCCGGACTTGATCACGCCGGTCAGGCCATGCACAGCCATATTCATCAGGCAAAGCTTTGCGTTGTACTCCACCTTTTCCTGTCCGTAGAAGGTCATGGTGTTGTTAGCGATCATGCCCGCATGGTTTACAAAGTCGCCGGTCTGCACAAACATACCGCCGCTGCCGCAAGCCGGGTCCAGCAGAACGCCGTGGGCAGGCTCCAGCACATTGACGATCATTTTCACCAGCGATTTCGGCGTAAAGAACACGCCATCATCCTGTGCCACATTCCTGGCAAACTTATTCAAAAGTACTCGTAGATACGGCCGATCACATCGCCGCCCACATCGTCCAACGCATCATTGTTGAAGATTCGCAGCAGTTCCCCAGCAGTTCATCCGAGAAGATGGTGTAGTCCTTCGGCAGAACGCCCTGCAGCTGCTCGCTCTGCTGCTCCACCAGTTCCATGGCGTTGTTCACCACTTCGCCCAGACTGTTCAGAGGATTGTCCTCGATGCCGGTCAGCCCTGCTCCGGGATGTTGGCGGGCAAATTGACTAAGTAATTGTACTGCGCCTCCTTGGGCAGAAACAGTGCACTCTTCTCGGCAAAGTCGCTCTGTTCCACCGGCAGCACCCGGCCACCGCGCATGGGACGGTCTTTCAGGATCTCCTGCTCTACCAGTTTGAAGCGGCTGTACGCATACCGCAGAAAAATCAGTCCCAACACCGGCATGCAGTATTGGTTCGAGGTGAGTTTAGAGCCTGCACGCAGCAGATCTGCCGACTCCCACAGGTCAGCTTCCAGTTTTTTGACGTTCACATTATTTGCCACGAGGGGGTTCCTCCTGTTGTTTGGATTTTCATTTTCTATTGTATCACATTTTTCTGCACTGTTCATCTTTAATCATTGCTATTTTCTTTTTTGACTGGAAAAAGTTGTTTACCAATGGCTGACAATGTGTTAGAACCACAAACTTTCTCATTTGGAGACGCTAAGTCTGCATCCATCGGATGCAGTTCAAGGGTTTGGGTGTTCCCCAACAAGTATTTTGCAACGCAAAAGTCGCTGTTGTATATACGACGGCATTGCTTGCTGGTGCTATGAACCCCCTCAATGTGCTTTCCAAATTTGAAAATCACTTTGCGATCAAGACCGTCCATTTTCAAGTTTCACTTGAAGCGGGCGGTTATTTTTTTGCTCAGGAAGTTTTCGAGTTTGCAATCGCAGCAAGCAGGGCGAGTTGGTACCAACTCACGATTTTTGAATCTGATTTTACAAATCCGACTTCAAAAACGATTGTTGGGCTTCGCCAAAACCCGATATTCAGCACATAAACTGTGCCGACTGCGTATCTTAACAGACGCTGAATAAGCAAATTTCTTGTAGAAAAATCGTTTCCGAAAAATCGTCGTTGATTCATTCAATGTTGTACAAAACCGGAACTATTACTTCCGGTTTTGAAGGCAAAAAGCGGAAGTATCACTTCCTAAAAAATCGAGCAATTTTATGGTATGCTCTATCCAGAGCCGTTCACAAGAACCGGACCTCCCAAGTCCTGTTTTCTCCCTCAAAACCGGACCTGATACGTCCTAAAAATACTTATTTGATTGTGATAGGCTTTCTACAAGCCTTCATCGAACCTTGAAAACCGCATGACCGTCTGCATGGGATACCCGGCCATGGCCCCGCAAGGGAGAGCCGGAAAACGCCGCTGAAAGGGGGCAGGAAAGCCATGCAGAGAGAACGGCACCCCAAATCTGAGACCACGTTGATACGCAAAACCGGAACCAGTAGTTCCGATTTCGCCTTGAAACTCACTTCACATTTTTTAAAAACCGGAACTACCAGTTCCTAAAAATAAAATTTACGATGTGATACACTAAGCCCACAGAAGCACATTCTTCATTGCTTTTTCGCAAGTTCCGACAAAAAATGTCCAATTTTTAGTAGACATTCAAATCAACTTTCGTAAAAACCGGACGTAATGTGTCCTAAAAAATCTCCCATGAATGTGTTAACCTAGTTTCAAATCTATCATTGGACCTTGAGAACCGCATGACCGTCTGCATAAGATACTCGGCGATGACCTCGCAAGAGCGAGCCGGAAAACGCCGCTGAAAGGGGGTAGGAAACCCATGCAGGGAGAACGGCAGAAATACCAATAGATTTTTGAAAGGAGATTTTGCCTATGAAGAAAAACAAGTTTGAATTTATCATTGATTCTGAATTTCAATCTCAGATTCCTGCATTGACCGATGAAGAATTTCAGCAACTGGAAGAAAACATCCTTTCAGAGGGCGAAGTCCTGTCTCCCCTGATTGTCTGGGGCAACATTCTTGTTGATGGCCACAATCGCTATAAGATTCTCCAGCAGCACCCAGAAATCCCTTATACCACCCGCTCGATCTCCTGCACCTGCGAAACCCGTGAAGATGTTCTGGCATGGATCTGCAAGCATCAGCTGGGTCGTCGGAATCTGACACCCGAGCAGAAAAAGTTCCTGATTGGAAAGCAATATCATTCTGAAAAATCCACTCGTGGGGGAAATCATGGCAATCAGTACACACCGGTGGCAAACTGTCAAATTGACAATTTGCCATCGGTAGAAAACACGACTGAACGAATCGCCAAAGAAAATAATGTGAGTCCCTCTTTTGTAATTCGTGCCGAGCAGTTCATGAAAACTGTTGAGCTGATGGAAAAATACTGCCCCGGCATTCAGGAAGAAATCTTATCCGGCAAACTCAAGCTATCCCATCGAGAGGCTACTATTATCCGTGGAACTCCCACGGAAGCATTGCCCACCGTTGTATCAACATGGCGATAGGAAAAGCTGAACGGTAAACCAGACGATAGTGCAGACACCTATGAGAATTTAGAATTACTTTCCGAGGTCACCGAAAACAATTTTTCTACTGCTGCCATATCGAAGATCCAAACGCCTGATCCGCTCTCGGAGAATCGACCTTTTATTTCATCGGGAAAGCGCAGCACTGAACTCCAGACCATTCGTGAGCTTAGTGAAAAAATGGAATCAGTTGATTATGTCGCCGATGCCGAAGGGATGTTTTGCGAAATCAAAAGTGCCTCTGATAGCTTTATTTTCCGCCTCGAGCACTGCTTTGCTCTTTATCCTGACTTTCTGACAAATGTAGAGATTGAAGCAAAAGTTATTGCTGCTTTGCAAAAAGCAGAAAGCTATATTGTGCATCTGAAAGAACAGCATCGGCAGCATCTTCTGGAGACTACCAACAGCCAGTAAAATGCTTTCCAAAAATTTGTTTGATGAAAAAACACTGGAGGTGAATTCTATTTCCGACTACCTGACTGTCACTACACCTTTGCCGCAATATCTGCCCTATCCCCGCTTTCTGCTGGACACCGACCTGAGCCACACAGCAAAGCTGCTCTACACCCTGTTGCTGGATCGTGCAACACTTTCCCAAAAGAACAACTGGATGGATGAGTGCGTCTTCGTCTATGTGATTTTCCCGCTTTCATCATTGAGCGATGCTCTACGATGCAGCACCATGAGCATTAAACGTGCGTTGCGTTCACTGGAAGATGCCGATTTGATCGAGCGCAGGAGAGGTCACATTGCTGTTCCCAACAATATCTTTGTAAAAGTCCCGACAGAACAAAATGTTCCTCTGCATGGAACGATTCTGCTCCATGTGATGGAACAGAAATGATATCTTCCATTCGCACGATTTTTGAGCAATATGTAAACACGGACACAGGTGCAAATGGACTTTCCAAATATCTGGAGACCCACGGCTTTCAGAAACTTGCTCGTCAAAATGGCACCTCTCCCCTTTTCAGCGCAACATTGATTCGTGCCATCCTGAAGAACCCCGTCTACTGCGGAAAAATCGCCTTTGGCGCCGCAAACTCGAAAAGATTCACGGCACCCGGAACGAATATCATCAGGTTCCACAGGAGAATTATTTGCTGGTGGACGGCCTGCACGAGGGCATCGTATCAGAAGAATTGTGGAACGCTGCACAGGTCAAGCTGTTGGTGCAATCCAAACGATACGAGCCAGTCAACCGCAGCAAGACGGAACAGGCGCATTTATTATCCGCCCTTGTCAAGTGCCCCATTTGCGGTGCTGGAATGTACAGCAACAAATGCACCAAACGAAAGAAAGATGGCACACCCTATAAATCTTTCTCTTATTACAGTTGCAAGCACCGCAAGATGCAACGTGGGCAAAATGCGATTTCAACAAGCAAATTCAGGAAGAAGTTCTGGACAACGCCGTGGTGGAGGTTATCATCAAACTGGTCAGCAATCCAAAGTTTGCCGCCATGATGCAGGAGAAGATCAACAGCAAAGTAGACACCACTGCCATTGAACAGGAAATTGCAGCCGCCGAAAAAATGCTGCGGCAGTATTACTCCGTCAAGTCCAAAATCACGGAGGAGATCGACGCACTTGACCCGGATGAGCGCCACTATATCATCCGCAAATCTGACCTTGACGAGCGGCTTTACAGGATGTACGATAAAATCGAAGAAGCCGAAAACAACCTGATGGATGCCCGTGCAAAGAAGCAGGCTATCGAAGCGGATAAAATCACGGGCGACAACATTTACAAAGTTCTCATCTGCTTTGAAAAGCTCTACAATGTGATGAATCCCCTTGAACGTAAAAGCTGATGGAACATCTGATTTCTGAAATTCAGATCTACCCGGAGCGTCAGCCCAACGGTCAGTGGCTCAAATCCATCAAATTCAGACTGCCTATCGTTGAAAAAGATATCGATCTGTGTTTGGACAACGAAAGTCATACTGAATGTGTGCTGAGCCTTTCCAAGGTGTGAGGTTTGAAACAAATGGCTATTCCAAAATATAATGAACTTTACTCGCTGTTCCTCTTTGCAATTCAGGACGGTGCCCCACATTCTTCAAAAGATGTAAAGAAAATCATCTCTCAAAACTCCAGTTAACCGCCTTGCTCTTGAATTGGTAAACATACATAAAAGCGCCCGTCCCGGTTTTTTCCGGGACAGGCGCTTTGCATTTTAACCTTGTAATTTATCAGGACAGAATCATGCGGTCATTTGCAAACTCGCCGCCGCTGGCGATCTGGAACTTTGCCAGCAGGTCAGAGACGTGCAGGTTCTTCTTTTCCTCACCGGAAACATCATAGATGATATGGCCTTCGTACATCATGATCAGGCGGTTGCCATACTTAATGGCATCCTTCATGTTGTGGGTGATCATCATGGTGGTGAGATGGTTTTCCTCCACGATTTTGGCCGAGAGGGTCAGCACCTTGAGCGCGGTCTTGGGGTCCAGCGCAGCGGTGTGCTCGTCCAGCAGCAGGAGCTTGGGCTTGTTCATGGTAGCCATCAGCAGGGTCAGTGCCTGACGCTGGCCGGAAAGCAGGCCCACACGGGCCGTCAGGCGGTCTTCAAACCCAGATCCAGCGTCTTGAGCAGTTCACGGTACTGCTCGCGCTCTGCCTTGGTAATGCCAATGCGCAGGGTGCGGGCTTGCCGCGGCGTGCAGCCAGGGCAAGGTTCTCTTCGATCTGCATGGTGGCAGCAGTGCCGGTCATGGGGTCCTGAAACACGCGGCCGATGTAAGCGGCACGCTGATGCTCGCTCAGGCGGGTCACATCCACACCGTCAATAATGATCTTGCCTTCGTCCACCGGCCACACACCGGCAACTGCGTTCAGCATGGTGGATTTGCCTGCACCGTTGCCGCCGATCACGGTAACGAAATCGCCCTCGTTCAGCTTCAGGTTCAGGCCGTTCAGGGCAGTTTTCTGGTTGACCGTGCCAGCGTTAAAGGTCTTGGAAACATTCTGAATCTCAAGCATTTTTTGCATCCTCCTTTGCCTTCTTCACCGGCTTCGAGAAGTACTTGCCCTTCCAGTACGGCACGGCAAGGAAAACAGCCACCACAGAAGCACTCAGCAGCTTGAGCAGGTTGGCATCGAAACCCAGAGTCAGCACCAGCTGGATGACAATGTAGTAGATGATGGCACCCAGAGAGACAGAAACCATCTTGAGTGCAAAGTTGTGGAAGATGCGGCTGAACAGAGCCTCGCCAATGATGACAGCAGCCAGACCAATGACGATCGCGCCACGGCCCATGCCGACATCTGCAAAGCCCTGATACTGGCTCAGCAGAGCGCCAGACAGCGCCACCAGACCGTTGGACACAGCCAGACCCAGCACGATATTGAAGTTGGTATTGATGCCCTGCGCACGGGACATAGCGGGGTTAGAGCCGGTGGCACGGATGGCACAGCCCAGCTCGGTGCCGAAGAACCAGTACAGAATGCCGATCAGCACCGCTGTGACAATGATGATCATAACGATAGGGTTGTGGAGAGCGAACTCCTTGACCCAGCGCAGGGAGATCAGCAGGTTGTACTTGTCCACGTTGATGGCCTGATTGGCCTTGCCCATGATTTTGAGGTTAATGGAATACAGCGAAAGCTGGGTCAGGATGCCGGCAAGGATGGCCGGAATGCCCATAAATGTGTGCAGGACACCGGTGACGAGGTCGGACAGCAGGCCTGCCAGCAGCGCCATGAGCAGCGAGACCCAGACACTTTGGCCGGAAAGCAGGCACATGACGCAGACCGCACCGCCGGTGCCAAAGGAGCCGTCCACGGTCAGATCGGCCACATCCAGAATACGGTAGGTCAGGTACACGCCAATGGCCATGATACCCCAGATAAGGCCCTGTGCACAGGCACCCGGCAAAGCGCCCGGCAGGTTTGCCAGTCTTGCAATGATTTCCAAAACAATTCCTCCTAAACGTTACACTTTTTTACTTCCCGTTTGATACGGGAAAGCGGAGAAGAGCACTTTTACCCTTCTCCGCTGATTTTCTGTTTGGTTTCCCGGAGTATTTTAGCCCTCGATCTCTTCGTAGCCGTCGGGAACGGTCAGGCCCAGATCGTCGCAGATCGTCTTGTTGTACTTCTTGGTCACATCGGTGTACTCGATGGGCATGGTGGAGACATCAGCCTCGCCGTTCAGGATCTTCACTGCCATCTCACCAGTGGTGTAGCCCAGATCGTAGTAGCTGATGGAAAGGGTAGCCACGCCGCAGCCGGCGCAGATGCCCTCTTCGCCAGCAAACACGGGCTTCTTGGCCGGGCGGCAGATGCCGTCCACAATGCCGGTGTTTGCAGCAACAGTGTTATCGGTGGGCACATACAGTGCGTCGTTCTCGTCGGCGACCTTCTCGCAGACAGAGGACAGGTCGTTGGAATCAGAGAAAGCGTACTGGGTAGCGGTGACACCCTTTTCCTCCAGATACTTCTGGACCTCATCCACCTGATACTGGCTGTTTGCCTCAGCAGAGCAGTACAGCAGGCCAACCTTCTTGGCCTCCGGCATCCACTCCACGATCATCTCAGCCTGCTGATCCAGCGGGGCCAAATCAGAGGTGCCGGAAATGTTGCCGCCCACGGTGCCGTCGAAATCGGTCAGGCCCAGAGCCACACCGTACTCAGTAACAGAGGTGCCCAGCACCGGAATGCTGTCGGTAGCAGACTGTGCAGCCTGCAGAGCGGGCGTAGCATTGGCCATGATCAGATCCACACCAGAGGAAACGAAGCCGTTGGTGATGGTAGCACAGGTAGCGGAATCGCCCTGTGCATTCTGGAAATCGAAGGTGACGTTCTCGCCGAAGGAAGCAGTCAGAGCATCCTCAAAGCCCTGCGTAGCGGCATCCAGAGCGGCATGCTGCACCAACTGGCAGATGCCGATCGTGAACTTCTGGCCATCGGCTGCAGCAGAAGCAGCAGCGGAGGATGCAGGCGCAGCGGAAGAAGCAGCTGCAGAAGATGCAGAAGAACCGCCGCAGGCAGTCAGGGCAGCAGCTGCGCCGCAGGCAGCGGCAGCAGCCAGAAACGAACGACGAGTGATTTTACGCATAATGTTTATCTCCTCTATCTCTTTGCGTGTGCGGCCTACAGGTACCGCACCGGAAAGCTATTTTTTGTATGCAAGGCTCGTACAGTCTCGCTTTACACTCGTGAAGTATATCACACATTTCACGGTAAAACAACTCACTTTTGCTCTAAAACGGCCTTTATTATCGATTGCATCAAATATATCGATCGATTATTTTGATGCGTTATTCCGTTTTTGCTGATATTCCGTCAGTTTTGCAAATTCAGCATCCAGCCAGTGCAGGTTTTCTCCAGCTGCGGCAAGAACGGTGCGGCATAGTCGTAGCCAAAATACAGCGCCTGCCAGAGCTTGTCCTGCATCCGGCGCACCAGCACCGGGCTGAGCTGCGCACCCAGCTGTTCCACCGTGTCTTCCAGTGTCATGCAGGTCTGCGCCCAGCGCACATCGGTCTGTTCCCGGGCCGGGACATCGTAACGAGCAAGATAGTACTCCACCCTTGCCTCGATCACCTGCCCGCCGCAGCCGGTGGGCTGCAGAAAATAGCTCACCTGTCCTTTCCTGCTGATCTCCTGCGCCAGCGGTACAGAGCACACACCAGCGGTTCGGCATCGTGGATGGCGCAGTGATCTCCCGTAAGGAAAGGGCAGTTGTTCCGGTTCTCCTTCACCGGGGCCAGACGCAGCACCGGCAAATGGCTCACCGTGCCAATGCTGGCCCGGCAATATCCCGCGCCACGATCTGCGGCGGCAGGCGCAGCCGGGCTGCAATGCGCCACAGGTCAAAGCCTGAAAGTACAATGTCCTCTGCCACGGCAGCAGTCGCCGCAGCCATTGCACGCAAAGCTGAAATGTGCATCCCGCGCCAGCAGGGGCATTGCCTCGGTACGGGTAAAATCGATCTGGCCGCACAGGTCGATGTGGTCGTCACGCATGGATGATCTTCCTTCTTCCTGAATGATATTGATTTTTATTGTATCACATTGCCATCAAAAGCAAAGGGAGCGTTTCCGCTCCCTTGCGCTATCCTGTCATTGATACTTCTTTGCCGGGATGACGATTGCGCCAAACAGCGATGCAATGTATCCGATAAGCACTGCACACCACACCTGCCATCCGGTGGCCTGTTCAAACACGACCGCCGCTGCCGTGCAGAGCGGTGTCAGGAGCATACTTACCACGCACCACACCCGCATTGCTTTGAGCACATGGAGCCAGTTGCGGTTGTTGTAGTACACACCCGGAATATGCATGTGGAACGCGCCCTGTGCAAAATTGCAGACATGGTTTTCGTCATAATAGCGCGGCAATGTTTCCGGCATCCAGAACAAGGTGTAGGCCCCATATACGATGCCGAAGATCACGTTTATAATCAGCAGCATCATTGCGCCCTCGGTCCCGGCCAGCCCCACGGCCCAGACAGCTGCGGTCTCTACAAGGCCAAGCACCACGCTGACCCCATACAGCGGCAGAAACTTCTGCGTGCGGGCCTGGCGGCGTTCCGGCGGTTCTGCCGAAAAATCAGTGCCTTGCGGATCAGTTCCTCTGTTTCCTCGCGGGTAAAGCGCTGCTCCTCCTCCACGCGGCAGCCATGTAACAGCTCGGCCACGGTCACATTCAGCTGTTCGGCCAGCGGCACCAGCAGGGAGATATCCGGCACGCTCAAGCCCGTCTCCCTTAATTAAAGATATTGTTGGGTAAAAAGGTCAGTCGATTTTGCCGATGAAGCGGTAGTAGATTTCTACTTCCTGCTCACGACTTCCGTCCTCGCCCTTGACAGCTTCGTGGACGGTTATTTTTTCAATTAGAGTGTTCAGAAGTTCGGCGGTCAGCTCCACAGGGTTGACATACTGTTTCATCAAGGCAATCCACTTTTCAGCATCCGCTGCGGTCTGTACGGCGGCTTCCATCGTTTCGTGAAGCTGTCTTATTTTTGTTTCAAGCTCCTTTTGCTCGTTCTGGTACTTCTCGGACAGCATATTGAAATTATACTCGGTTATGCGTCCGGCAGACCAGTCCTCATACATTTTAGCAAACAGCCCGTCAACCTCGGCTTTACGCTTCTCTGCCTTTTTCAGCTCCGCAGCCTGCTTTTTCTTCGCAGAGTTTCTTTCCCTGTCGCTGGCATTGAGCAGGCGTTTCAGCAGCTTGTCCTCGTCTTTCTGTGCCAGCATAGACCAGTATTGCAGTCTTGCAAGCACATAGGCATACAGTACATCATAACGGATATAGTGCATGGAACACTGGCGTAATCCCTGTCCGTTCTTGCTGCAATGGTAGTACCCGTATGGGTTCTTATTCTGCTTGTTTTCCCCATAGGCTAAAGACCATCCGCAGTCTGCACATTTTATCAATCCTGCGAAAATCTGTGTCGTACCGTTTCTGCGTTTCCTGCGTCTGCTTGCAATCAGCTCCTGAACTTTTTGGAACACTTCTTCGGAAATGATGGCTTCGTGGGTATTTTCCACACGATACCATTCTTCCTGCGGCTTCCGCACCTTTTTCTTGTTCTTGAATGAAATGTTGCTCTGCTTGTTGTGAATGCTGTGACCGATGTAGGTTTCCTCTTTCAAAATGCTCTTGACCTGTGCTATCGTCCACGCATAGGCTTTTTCTGCGGGCGCACCGGCGTAGATATTGGCGAAAGTCCCATATCTTTCATAGTTCAGCCAGCCGGGGGTAGGTACTTTTTCTTCCACCAGAATCCGTGTAATGCTGGCGGCTCCACGCCCGTGTACAGCAAGGTCAAAAAATCTCTTCTCTACAATCCAGCGTGTTTCCGGGTCGATCAGAAGATGACCTTTTTTGTCCGGGTCTTTTACATAGCCCAGCGGTGCATAGGCTCCATAGTGTGCGCCATTGGCAAATCTTGTGTGCATGGCAGCCTTGACCTTTTTGCTGGTCTGTCGGGCGTGCATTTCATTCAGGATGTTTAAGAACGGGGCAAGCTCGCTTTCTCCGTTGATGGTGTCCACATTGTCATTGATGGCAATGTAGCGTACTCCCTTGCTGGGGAAATAGATTTCCGTGTACTGACCGGTCAGGATATAGTTTCTTCCCAGACGGGATAAGTCCTTTGTGACAACGCAGTTGATTTTCCCGTCCTCGATGTCATCAATCATCCTTTGGAAACTTGGACGCTCGAAATTTGTCCCACTCCATCCGTCGTCAATGTACTCGTCTACAACGGTCAGCCCATGCTCTGCGGCATACTGTCTAAGCATCATGCGCTGGGTCTGGATACTGCCGCTTTCCCCCTGTAATTCATCGTCACGGCTCAATCTCAAATATAGTGCAGTGTTATAAATCGTTGTATTGTATGGTTGTTTCACGGTTAAAAATCCTCCTTCTAAAAGAAACAACCCACGCTTATACAATACTCGCTGGTACAAGTATATCATAAGCGTGGGCTGATTGACAGTCGTTATTCCGTATTTTTTCAGGAAGCGGCGGCAGCGTGCTGGATCACATCTTCCAGCAGACTGTCAAGCGGCTTCCCATCCTGTGCGAAATGCTCCGATACCTTGATACGGACTTTCCCCATGACAAAATACTGGGTGCCGTCTTTTTCGGTAAGCAGGGTGCCGCTGTTTTTGTTATTGCTCTCGTTTTTGCTTTTTGCCATAGGCAGTTACCTCCATAAATGAAATATGCCCGACAAGGGAATGTCAGGCAGGTGTACAGCCGCAGACTGTCTCCGTGTCAACCAAACCGTGTCAACCGGCAGAAAAGACTTTGAAAACAATCCATAGGCGCTCTATGATTACTTTTTACTTTTTCTTTGATTTCTTGGTTGACATGGTTGACAAAGGAGAGAAATGCCCCAAATATCAGGCTTTTCCCCGTCAACCGGCTGTCAACCAAAGCGTCAACCAAACTGTCAACCGGTGGCTTTTCAGAATGGCAGTTCCATTTGCCGGGCTTCTTCTTCCGTGATTTCCTGAAAACCGTCCCCCTCCGGCGGGTCTTGGTTGACACGCTCCCAGCCTTTTTGAGAACCGTATTTCTTATACCGCTTCGGGCTTTTGTAGGCTACCCAGCCCTGTATAATGCCGCCCGCAATGCCGGTATTCATAATCTCGCAGATTGCCCGTGTCTCCCAGTCTGCCGGGGAATTTAAGTTCCCCAGCGCTTCCTCATAAAGCTGCTTGGAGCATACCCTGTCACCGGTGTAGTCCTCCAAATAGGCGTAGATCATGCCAGCCTGTGTGTCCTCCTGCATGAAGTCCTGCTGATGGGCGTTCAGGTATCGGTTCATTTCTATGCTGAATGACAGCTTATACTTCCCACTGCGATAAATCGTCATGGCTTCCGCCCACATCTGTTCGATATACGCCCTCGCCGCCGCTTCATCGTCCAGTATGTGAACCTCCGCCCGTTCCGGGTACACCGTCACGGGGAGAAAGCGCCGGTTGCCGGTGCGGTCACGGGGTCAAAAAGTCCTGCCGGTTGGTCGTCCCTCCGAATACACATTGCCGCAGCCGGTCTGCCGGGTGTGTCTCATACGGCACTTTGTAGGTTTCTTTCTGGCGGCTTAAGAATGACTTGATTTCCTCAATACTCTTGGCGTTGGCTGTGGCGATCATCTCCGACATCTCGATAATCCAATGCCCTTGCAGCTTGCGGTACACATTTTCATCGTCCAGCTTTCTTCAAATCGTCTGAAAACCATTCGTCCCTGCCTGCCAGCAGCCGGAAAAAGGTAGATTTCCCGGCTCCCTGACCACCAACCAGACAGAGCATGACCTCAAACTTGCTCCCCGGTCTGAATACCCGCCGGATGGCTCCCATCAGGAACAGTTTCAAGGCTTCATAAGTGTATTCGTCCGTATCGGCTCCCAGAAAGTGATGCAGGGCGTAACGGATGCGCTCTGTGCCGTCCCATTGCAGGCTGTTCAGGTAATCCCTGACTGGATGGTAGCGGTTTTCATTGGCAACAATCTTGATGGCGCTCTGCACCTTTTTCTCGCTGGTAAGCCCGTAATTTTCTTCCAGATACAAAAGCAGGTAGTTCATGTCCATGTCGGTCAGCGTGGTACTGGTGCGCTCCCAGCCCAGCGGCTTCACAATGTCAATCTGCTCCGTCAAAAGGTTCAGGCGCAGCGCCCCGCGAAACAGCGGGTCACGCTGGAACACCGTCAGGCAGTTTCGGATGCTGTTCTTCACGCCGCCTTTCTGCGTCCCCTCTAATGTCTCCCGGATTTCTGCTGGTGTCTGCGCCGGTTCCATTGTGTCCATCGTCTTTTTGACCGCTTCCTGCGTTTCCAGCGGCAATCTCTGAAATTCGCTGTTCAAGCCGCAGCACCTCCTTTCCCTGTGCGGCGATCAACGCCGCTTTTTCTTCTATTTCTCCGTATAACAAAATATCCAAAAGGTATTCTGTGTAGCTTATCCTCTGCAACGCTTCCACAAAAAGAGGATGCCAGATGGCATCCTGCGGCTGTGGGGCGTATGCTGTTTTCCAATGCTCCAACAGGCGCAGATAATCGCATAGCACCCGGAAACAATACCGTTCCGTTTCCTGAAATCTCTGCTCCGCTGATTTTTGCCGGGGCTGTGACCTGTTGTGACGCTTCCTATCTGGCGGCGCATTGCCGGATTTCTCATAGGAAACGCCGAAGTCCTCCGCAAGCCTGACCGCAGCTTCCCGTTTCCCCAATCCATGCAGCAAAGCGGAAAAGTCGATCACATCCCCGGAAGCCCCGCAGCCGAAGCAGTAAAAGCGGCTGTCCACTTTCATGCTGGGCGTGCGGTCATTGTGGAATGGACAGCAGACCATGCCGTTTCTCCCCACCCGGATTCCATAGAATGAAGCAGCCTGCCGTGTGGTAACAGACTGTTTCACCGCTTCAAATACATTCAAATGCTCCCTCCATAAAAATGCCGGCAGCGGTAAAGCTGCCGGTTATATCATAGCTCCATCTCATGTTTCTTTCTCTGTACTTCCTGTGGCTGCTCCCTCCGGCGCAGTGCGGTATCTACGGCGTTCTGCACCTGCCGCAGCCGTATGACTTCCTCCCGGAGCGGCTTGTGCTGCGGAGACAGTTCGGCATACTCTGTTTTTAACTGTGCGTATTCCTGTTTCCATGCTTTCAGGGCAATGGGTTTTCCGTCCAGTTTTTCTTTCAGAATACGGCGGGCGGCATAAAACAGCCGTAACTCCGCATCGTGGGATGTTTCAAATTTCTCCCTCTGTTTCTTAAACTTGATATTGTTCAATTCCGTATGAACAGGTTTTAGCCGCTGGTAATTCTCGCCCTCCCGTATCAATTCCTGCAATTCCTTTATCCGGGCAGATTTCTTTTTCATGGAGCCGCTTAATGCTTCAAATTCTTCACTGACAGAGGAAAGACGCTCCTGCAAATCCTCTAATGTGAGCAGCTTGTTTTCCGTCAGATAATTGACGGCTTCGGCAAACTGCTTTAAGTTTCCGGTTCTGGCTTTATTGCTCCATGCCCCTGCGTTGCGCTGGTTGTAATAAGCGATCAGCAGGTCGGCAAGGCTCGGTGTCTGGGGTTTGGAAAGTTCTTCTTTTACCTCTGCCATCCAGACAAACAGGGCTTTGATCTTCTTCCTCACATCCTGTATAAGCCGGTTGGTGGCTTTAATCCAGCGGTTCAGTTCCCCTTTCTCGGTGCGGATGCCCTTTGCTTCCATCTGCCGGACATTAGCTCCCTCGTGGACAGTAGGTATCAGGTCAAGCCCCTGCCGCACATAGGAACGGTGGTCGATACGCACATCCAGCCCTTTTTCCTCAAATTTTGTATTAACGGCAGCCGCCCACTGCTCCCGCCAGTGTTCCAGCGTTTCCGGCTCATGCCAGTCTGTTGTATGGACAGCGTTAAACATATAATCGCCAGTTTTTATCCCGGATTCGGTTTCCATCTTCATCAAGAAGATATTCCCGACGCTGTTTTTGTCCCCATGTGCCATCCGGGTTCAAAGGGCGCATGGTTGTCATCACATGAAAATGCGGGTTAGGGATGCCGCCGTCCTCTTTCTCCGGGCTGTGAAAAGCAAGGTCGGCAATCATGCCTTTTGTCACAAACTGCTCCTGTACGAACTTCCTCGCCAGCTCCATGTTTTCTTCCAGCGTCAATTCATTCTGCATGGCAATATCAAAGGAATAGGCAAGCTGTGCTTTTGGATGTTTCTCGCAGTTCTCCACAGCATTCCAGAGGGTCGCCCGGTCAAGATATATTTCCGGCGCATGGGGCGGCAGCATGATTTCCGAAGCGATCACGCCGCCCTTTTTGGTGTAGTCGCTGACTTCTCCATAGTAGCTGCTGTAAAGACGCTCCCCGGCTCGATAGGCTGCGCTGGCAATGGCGCTCTGACCGGCGCTGCGCTTTATCTGTGCGATTGAAAAATGATAAAGTGCTATCCTTAGTCACCGCCTTTCTCCTGCCCGGAAATACGGGCGTGGTTCTCAGTGGCAGACCGGATGAAATGCTCCGCCTGCGGCAGATTCAAGATGCTTTCCATGAGGGAATAAAATTCCGCTTCGGATAGCTCCTTTGTCTGTGGTGCAATGCTCTCAATAGCTGCCCCACGGGTAATCAGCCGGTGCGTCCTCTGTTTCCGGGAACCGCTTTCCAGATACGCCTGCCGGTTTTTCAAACGCTGCATTTTCCGTTTTTCCCGTTCCAGCAGGACAGTGGTTTTTTCATATTCCTGCTTTAACTGTTCCAAAGATTTTTCCATGTTCTCACATCCTTTGCTGATAAGATAAAGAAAGACCATCCGCAGACAGTCCGTGTGTCAGTGCTTCTATAAAACCCGATGAAAAGGGAAAACCGCAAAGCGGATTTCTCTTTTCGGCGGGTACACAGGGGATAGCCGCTTTAGCGGCGCAAGGGGGTGTAGCCACCTTGTCGGAGCGAAGCGAACGCAGACCTCGGATTGCTGATTTTATCAGCGGCAGAGGTAAGCTCCGCAGGACGCACGATACATGGTCTTTAGACTATGTATAGAAGTGCGCCCTTAGTTCCTAAGGGATTTTGCCGTTTCCGGCAGTCTTGTCCTTTTTCTTGGAACGCTTGGAAAGATACTTCGGGCAGTCAACCACAACCGCCCGGAAGCTCTGTTTACATTCGTGCTGGCATTTCCGGCACAGTTCGTTGTAAGTGATACGGCTGCGGTCATTTAAGAAGAAAGACCATTCCAACCGCCGCTTGTTACTCATTCTTGCCATAACCGGCTCCTTTCTCCGTTTCTATCTGATGTACGCAGATAGGCTGTTTTGATGTAGCGTCTCGGTATCATTTTTAAGTTTTTTTCCCTCTGTATGCCCCTTTGGAAAGTGCGGCAGTATTGCAGTCAGGGAATGATACCTCACGCTTATTTGTCGCTTCCCGGTACGGTTTCGGAGCCTTTTGCCATCCATTCAAAGAAAGCAATTTTGCTGACCTTGATAAGTCTGCCCCTGCGGAACGCTGGAAAGCCGGGTGTGTGTACCAGCTCATAGGCGCTCGCTCTTGAAATTCCCATAATCCGCTGAATGTCCGCCACATCCAGAACCAGCGGTAAATCCTCGTAGCTGTTCAATCTCTTTTTATCGTTCATTCTGTTCCTCCCATAAATCAAATAGGTTAAAATGCTTCCTGTTGCCGTTCTCCCCAAAAGCCGTTTTCCTGCCCCATTCCTGCGGTGTTTCCCTGCATTGGTGCGCCGGATGCGTCACTTCTCCTGCCGGTCATATCCCTTTTGGACGGTCATTCACTTGTCAAGGTACTGTGCGGTACGAAATTACCAACCGCAATCATCATAGCGTACTATCCTTGACAAAACAATGATTCTGCGATACCATGAGTGTAACGGATATAACTGAATTATATAATTACCATAAACAAAGGCAGGGGATAGGGATGGAGAATCAGTTTATACGGCATGAGCCATGTTTTGAGAGGATTTTGTTTGTCCTGACGCTGGACAGGAAGAAAATGAAAGAGCGGATTTTGATTGGGGAAGAACAGCAGATCCGCTTCCGTCTGAACGGGAGCCAAAACGCAGAGGTGCTTTGTGATATGACACGCCCACTGGGAACTTTTTTGATAAACTTTGAGCGTGACACGGACAGAGATTGGAACTTATACGGGCTTTCTCCGCTGCGGCAAGCCCTCCACTCCAACCGATGGAAACAGCCGGAGCTGGAGCAGGCGGCAAGCGAATTTCTTTGGGAGAAATATCTTAGCAACGACCCTCTGAAAATGTATGTGGCGTTCCGTATCTGGAACAGCTATCTGCTTGCCAGAGAACCCCGTGACCGTAACGCTGCCTGTGACCGCTTCATGGATAAAATGAGCAGACTGACCGGGGTATTCCAAAACGAAACCATGAGCTTTGACAGGGAGACAGGAAAACCGAAACATTTTCAAGCTGGCAGCCTTTATTTCAAAGGCGCACCGTCAGAAGATACCCGGCTTGACCTCTGGTTCCCGGACAACCGGCGCACAGAAGAATGTGTGTCTGCCTATGCGTCCCTCTACCCGTTGATTACCTATTATCTGAACAGGCTGAATGACTGGGGGCTTTGCTTCCGGCGGTGCAAGGTCTGTGGAAAATATTTTCTGGCAAAGAGCCAGCGGTATGAGCTGTGCAGCGACAAGTGCCGAAAAGCACAGGCGCTTCAAAACAAGCGGGAATTTGACGAGAGGGCAAGAGAAAATAACTATGACCTGCTTTATAAAAATGAATGCCAGAACTGGCGCAACAAAATAAACCGGGTAAAAAATACCGCAGGCTTTCCGGCTGACCGTCTGGAAAAAATACAGGCTTCCTTTTCCGACTTTAAGAAAGAAGCCTTACAGAGAAAAAAGGCTGTAAAAACAGGAATGGCCAGCCCGAAAGAATTTACGGACTGGCTGTATCAGCAGAGTAATGTAATTGTTGAGCTGACCGAGATATGAAAAACTTTCTATCGTCAATTTCGCATTATTGCAATAACAGATTGCTTCTTCCATGAATGGTAATATTATCATCAAACTTTTGGAAGAACTATAAATGTCCGAGGTGCCTTTGATTTCGACAAAAAAACAGGCTGAATTGTTACAAAGCTCGGACATTTCAAAAATTTTTTGAGAAATGGCGAAAAAAGCGGGGCAGCACACGCCGCCCCGCCGATCCCATACGGTTATTCCATCGCCCGCATTTGTTCAATCAGAGATTGTTTTTTCTGTCTGCGGATTGTCCATACAGACAAGATCAGTTCCATTCCGAACAATACCAGAATGAACAGTCCCATTTCCAAAACCGGGAATTTGTAAGGCACTACATTTCCACCAAAAGTAGCTATACTTATTTCTCTACTTGCAACAATAGAAATAGGAAATCCGACAATCAGGATTGCCAATGTTGCAAAGAACGCATAACACAGACCCTCGCATATATTCATTTTGCATAACTGTTTTTGTGTCAGACCAATGGAACGCAAAACACTGTTTTCCTGTTTTCTGGACATCTGATTAGAAAGGGTCGTATTGATGAGGTTGATAACACCAAAGAGGAACACCAACCATGAAAGAACCTGCATACTACCAAACGCCGCAGAATTTTGTGATTTTTCAGCCGCAATCGCTGTATCTATTTCATCTAAAGCAAGGTTACTGTGTTCGGCTACAATATTTTTCAGTTCAGCTTTTACAGTTTCAGCTTTTTTCGGATTGCTTACAATGCTCCATGAGTAATCAAAGGTAGTAATTTCCGGGTACAGTTCGTAGAATAAATCTTTTGGAGCAAAGAAAACAGAGCCATCTGTATGAGCGCGTCCATGCCCGAAAATCACAGGCATTTTTGAAGTGGAAAACACTCCCGATATTGTAACAGGGATGGACTGCTTACCATCTATTGAAGAAAATTCAACGGTGGAACCGACGCCCATATCTTCAAAATACGCTACAATCTGGTCGTGAATTACGATACTATGAGAATCTGTCGGCATCGTTCCCTCTGTCAATGCAGCCTCAACCATAGCATAGTTCTGGTCAGTCAGCGTATCACATATTCCTGAATTTTGGTTAGCATCTGTTTTAATGCTGGTATGGAGCGATTGTCTGGCTACGATTATATCCGTAACACCATCAACAGATAAAACTTCCTGCTTTAGTTCCTCGTTTAGCGGATTACCTTTTACTAACATTTCTTCCGATAGATCTTGGAGATATATTTTGTAATCGCTGTCAGGAAAATATAATCTTGCAATTTGTTCTGGTGAGCGCACTAAAACAATGGAAGATACCACCATCAGCAAAATTCCGCCGATACTCAAAGATGCTACAATACTGATTGTCTTTTTTCGGTCACGCTTAAAATTCGCAATTCCCATTGAAACAGGATTGAGCTTGATATTCTTTTTCCGGCTGCGGATGTCCTTTTGCACTGGGGTAAAACGGACGGCTTCAATGGGGGAAATCCCTGCCGCGATTTTCACCGGCTTACGGATGGAAATAGACACCATGATCCAACCGCTTATGAGTGTCAGGGAAACCATAACGGCATAGGAAACAGCGTTAAATCCCTTGGAAAACAGAAGAAAACCGCAGCATACGCCCAGCACTGTACCAATCAAAATTCCGATACTGCCGAGTTTGCGTCCCTCCCGCTTTACAATCCGCTTGATTTGCTTTGGCGTTGCACCAATCGTCCGAAGCTGTCCGTAGCTCCTGATTTTGTCATTGATGGAGATACGGAAGATACTCTGAATCACAATATAGCCGCCGATCAGAACAATAACAATCACACCAAAATCGGTAAAAATCAAAGGATTTAGAAGCATAAGCAAAATACTTGTTGTTCATGCTGGGATTAGGAAGCTGATATTCCTCTGCAATCTCCCTGCAATAAGAGGTTATCAGTTCCTCACCCAACTGGTCGCTGTTTTTGAAATGGACATAAGCGCGATACCCAGCCGGATCAAACCCTTTCCATTCTGTCAGGGCAGCTTTGGAAAGAATGATAGCGCAGGTATTCGCTTCTTTTTCATTTACGCTGTCCATAATGCCGGTAACGACATAATCACCATGAAAACTCTCGGTATCTAAGGTCACAGTGTCCCCGATCTTGGCATTGTTTCCATAGGTGGAGAGAAAGTATTCGCTTACGACAACTTCATTTGCTTTTTGGGGTAGATTCCCCTCCAATAGCTTCATTTGGTCGCGCCCAATCTCCATCATTTCTGCGTCATTATATACATAAGAGGCATGATAGCCCTGTTCCGAAAGTTCCTCGCCGAGCATATAGTAGCCGCCTACGCGCTCAAACTCCGGCAGTCCTTTCAGGGTTTCAATGTCGTTTTCCTCTACGCCCAGCCAGACCGCCTCATAAGTATCGACAACCTGATTGCGCTGCATTTGTGTCAGGGAAGTAGACACAATTCCCGTAAAGCAGATCAGAAACGCCGCCAGCGCAACGGCAATCACCACCATCAGATTCCGGCGCTTCTCGCTTTGCAAACTTTTCTTTGCCAGCTTCTTTGTAATGGCGCTGGTATCATTTTCAAAAGGCCATGTCATAGCCTGCCACCTCCTTATTCCACAATCTTTCCGTCCTCAATGCGGACAATCCGATCTGCAAGGCGGGCTATGTCGTTGTTGTGGGTAATCATCACGACAGTTTGCCGGAACTCCGCACTGGTACGCTTGATAAGTCCCAGCACCTCGGCGCTGGTCTTGCTGTCAAGGTTGCCGGTTGGCTCGTCAGCCAGCACAATAGCCGGTTTGGTAATCAGGGCGCGGGCGATAGCCACACGCTGCTGCTGTCCGCCGGAGAGATTGTTCGGCATATTTTTCAGTTTATCTTCCAGCCCCAACAAGTGAACGATCTCGTCCAAAAACTTCTGATCCACCGTGTCCCCGTCCAGCTCCACCGGCAGGACGATGTTCTCATACACATTCAGGATGGGAACAAGGTTATAGTTCTGAAAGATAAAGCCGATGTTGCGGCGGCGGAAGATAGTAAGCTGTTCATCGTTCATTTTCGACAGTTCTTTGTCCCGGACAATCACATTGCCGGAAGTGGGTGTGTCCAGCCCTCCCATCATGTGAAGTAAGGTGGATTTGCCGCTGCCAGATGTTCCCACAATAGCCACAAACTCGCCGTCCTCCACGGAGAAGTTCACACCGTCAAGGGCGTGGGTAATGTTCGGCTTTGTGCCATAATACTTTTTCAGGTCGATAGTCTGTAAAATTCTCATAAAATTCAATCCTTTCTTTGTTTGTTGTAAATGCGGAACGCTGCTGCGCCGGTGGCCGCCAACTGTACCAGAATCAGCACAGCGAACAGTCCGAAGCTCTCATAGTAGAACAGTTCATCCCAAAACAGGAGAACATCACAGAGAGCAGTCAAGGCAACCGTCCAGCGGATGTGCCGGGCCAGCCTTTGCCAGAACACCAGCACAAGGGCAACGGGCGGGACGATCAGCAGCGCCAGATTCAAAATCAAGGTCGGGGGCAGTTCCATTGCGTCGCCTCCTCACTTTTGTTGATAAGGGTATTGTAAAACCCAAATGTCCGCGAAATGTTACAGCGGCCAAAAAATTTCATTGAAAATCGGGGTGAAATGTTACAACGCTCGGACATTTCAAAATCAGTCTGCCATTTTGATCCGTTCCACCAACGAATTTCTGCATTGAATTTTTAGACAGATAGCAGAAATTATAATAGGTGTTATTATTAAGCAGACACCGTAAATCAGTAATGGAATAAAAGGAAAAGTATATTGAAAATAAGTTAATCCATTCGCAGACAATATCCGTACTAACAAATAACCCATCAAGGTTCCTGCCACAACCGTAATAATCAAGCATGGAATAATCAGTAAGACACTTTCATGCAGCAGCATTTTCTTTATCTGTTTTTTTGTCATACCGATAGATTCCAATATTCCAAATTCTTTTCTCCTTGTACTGATACGACTAATCAAGGTGTTTGTCAGATTAAAAATGCTAAACATAATGACAAAGGCAGATACTCCATAAACTTGTACGCTGGTATTATGAATCGTATTTGCCGAAGATGCTTTTACCTCTTGTAAGGTTTCCATTACCAAATCAGGGTGTCGGGACAGTATATTATTTAATTTGCTTTCTACTGATTTACCCACTTTTTCATATTCAGGTACGGACAAAGTTAAGGAAGCTGTTAAATCCATATCGCCCCACAACTTTTCTATGGTTTCTTTGGGGAGATAAAAGCCCTCATTCATACTTTTTTCGGAAGTACCGGCAATCAAAATATCTATGCTGTGTTCAGCCCCATCAAACCATCGTAATGTCACTTTTTCTCCTATTGACGGGCAAGCATGATAGACTTCTTTCTGTACGCTTGTTCCTAATATAACCATAGCGTCTTGTTTCACCAATGTTTCGTATGTCCAATCAACAGGAAGCGTTTTCAAAATTTCCTCCTGATTATCAGGCGTAATCGGAATAATGGGAATTTCTAATTGTTCATCGTGATACTCAATAATGGCTGCGGTTCTCTCCGTAGCATAAATCTCTTTAACTTCCGGGATTTGTTGCAATTCTTCCATGAGTTCTTGTGAAAAAGGCGTATTAACTTGATACTCCGAAATACCATACGGTTTCGGGTTGACTAATGTATTGTGGTTAATCGTAATATAATATTCTCCATCTTCCAAATTCCCCATTCTTGCAAAGGAATCTGGATTCCATGATGATATAAAAGTGGCTCCAACCATAAATAAAATCCCGCCGATTGCAAGCGAGGCAATCGTCAGATTGTGTTTTTTTCGATTCTGCTTTTCGCTCAATACGGCTAAAGAATACGGTGAGAGCCGAATATGATTTTTCCTATTCTGCACTCTACTTTCTTTTAGTTCTGGATCGTTTCCAACATATTTTGTTGCTTCAATAGGGGAAATATTTGAAGCTATTTGTGCGGGCTTGTATACGGAAATTTGTACGATGATAATGCCTAATATTATTGCTAAAATACTTGTGGCTATGGCATTGATAATCGTTATTCCATTCGGCTCTAACAAATATGCAAATATGATACCTACTGTAATACCGGCAGGTATTCCGAACAGGCAGAAACGATACCCTTCTTTACGAATCATCCGCTTAATTTGTTTTTCTGTCATGCCAATAGTTTTGAGCTGTCCAATCTGCGATACTTGATTTGATACCGAAAGGTAGAACACACTGTATATGACAATTCCGCTTGAAAATGCAATAAAAAGAGTAGCTAAAAGAACACCTCCCATTCCTGATCCACTAATAAGTGAGGAACAGAATTTGCTATTAAAATAAAGTTGGTTCCTGCTTATGTCTTGGGATAAAGCCAGACGATATACTGTATTCTCAAAATCAATAAGTCCCATTTCCGTGGCACCATTTACACGAATCAAGGCACTATATGGAATATCCGATAATAACACACCCTGTTCTGCATACGCTGGGGAGACATAAAAGTAAAATGTTCCTGTTTCCACATTATCAGTAAAACCAGTAATGATGAAATCCTCTGTTTTACTCCCCGCCGTTGGTAAAGTGATGGTATCTCCTATATTTAGCTGATACCCCAGCTCTAATTGAACATTTTTATCAATTACAATTTCATTGTACTGTTCTGGACAGGTTCCACTGACTAATTCATAGGATTTTATAATTCCAAAACCAGTCGGCATATAAACCGCTTCAAATTTGATCCCATCCATCAGAAAACTATCACTATGCTTATAGGGTACAATATCTTCAAGATCAGGTTCTTTTTTCAGAACTTCTATCTGTTCTGCTGTAAGCCCCCCGATGGTAGCTTGCTGCATTTGATTCAAAATCTTTTGTTCACTAATTTTGCTGCCTTGTTGGAATAAGGAGATTCCCACAATCAAACTAATTGCCAGCGCAATGGTCAAAACATTAAAAAGCAAAAATACGATTTGAAGATACATTGCGTTTTGCTAATTTCTTTACAATGGCGCTGGTGTCATTCTCAAAAGGCCATGTCATAGTTGTATCACCTCCATATTTGATAAGGGTATTGTAAAACCTAAATGTCCGCGAAATGTTACAGCGGCCAAAAAATTTCATTGAAAATCGAGGTGAAATGTTACAACGCTCGGACATTTCAAAAAAATTTACGGCGGGCAGCCGGAAATGGCCGTCCGCCGCGTTCTATTTTGTAGGCAGCATAATAGAAAATTCCGAACCCTTGCCCGGCTCCGAAACCACTTTGATATAGCCGCCTTGCCGCGTTACGATCTCGCGGGCCAGATACAGGCCAATGCCCACGCCCTGCTGTTCGTGTACTTCTTCCTCACGATAAAAGCGCCGGAAGATGGCGGCCTGATTGCTTTCGGAAATGCCCTTGCCGGTGTCGGTTACTTTGATCTCCACATACATTTCCCACAGCACCACCGACACAGCGATTTTTCCGCCCGCCGGGGTGTATTTCACCGCATTGTCCAGCAGGTTAAAGAGGGCTTCGGATGTCCACTTGCTGTCATGGAAAACGGTCAAATCCTCCGGGCAGTCCACGGACACGGCGATTTCCTTTTTCTCCGCTGCATACACAATCCCACTCATGGCCTGCGCCACGGTATCAAAGAGGCGGCCCGGTTTCTTATCCAACTGGATCACGCCCGTTTCTAGACGGGAGGTTTTCACAAGGGCCTGAAAGAGAAAGTCCAGCTTATCCGTCTGGCTGCGGATTCCCCGGATAAAGTCGGTGCGCTCCGCCTCGGTCATGGGCTTTTCCAGCAGGGTGTCCGTCGCCATTTTCAGATTGCTTACCGGCGTTTTCACCTGATGGGAAATATCCGATACAAGGGTCTGTAACTCCTGCCGTTCCTCGTCCACCCGGCGGCGGTTCTCCTGCATGATCTGGTAAAGCCTTGCCAGCCGGTGTCCGATTCTGGCAAGCTGGGTTTCGCTGTCCTCCGGGCGCTGGGGCGCTTCATTCCCGGCGATCATGTGGTCTAAGGTCTGGCACAGGTCAGCGGTAAACTGCGACAGCCGTTTTCCAAACGCCTGCGTCAGTACAAAAATCCCCACAAGGGCGCACAGCAGCAGCGTCCCGCCTGTCAGCAGCACCGCCGTCTGTTTTGTCACAAGAAACAGGGCTATGGTGATCCCGGACATGGAGAGGACAAGTCCTATTGCCACCCGGCCAAACAGCCGCTTTACCGAGAGGTTTTGAAACTTCATTTTGCCTCGCCTCCCGTCCATTGATAGCCCATGCCGTAAACGGTCTTGATGTAGGGCGCGCCGCCGTCGGATTCAATCTTGCTGCGAATCCGGCTGATGGAGGTTGTCAGGGTGTGTTCGTCTACAAACTTCTCGTCTATATCCCACAGCTTTTCCAAAAGCTGCCCACGGGTCAGCACTTGCCGGGGATTTTTACGGAACAGGTTCAGCATTTTGTACTCCATCGGGGATAGGGTCAGGGGCTTGCCGTTTAAGGAAGCCGTCTGCTCCGAGAAGTCCAGAAACAGCCGCCCGTCGTCGTAAATGTCCTTAGCCGGTTTGTGGTGTTCCAGCATGGCGAACATGGCTTTGATTTTCCGCTGCAAGGCCCCGATCACAAAGGGCTTTGTGATGTAGTCCACCGCGCCCACCTCATAGCCCCGTATCTGGTCGCTCTCCTGATCGTTGGCGGTCAGGAAAATTACGATGGTATCCGGGTGCTGGGGCTTTATCAGCTTGCACAGTTCAAAACCGTTCCCGTCCGGCAGGTTGATGTCCAGCAGCACTAAATCAAATTCCCGCTGGCGGATGGCTTCGGCTGCGGTTCTGGCATTTAGGGCAGAAGTCACGCCGTAGCCGTCTGCGGTCAGGTTATAGTCTAACATCTTATTCAAAAAACTGTCGTCCTCGACAATTAAAATCTGCTTCATATCCTCACTTCCTTTGCTTTTTGCAGATAGTATAACAGGCAAATGTCCGAGAATTGTTACAAGGACAAATATATTTATCATTTTACAGCTTTTTTATGTGTACTGCAATTTTATAAAAGAAAGGACAGCAGTATCAAATTGCTGTCCTTGCGGTTTATTATAGCTGGTAGTGTATAAGCGTGGGTTCATCATATTTGGTGTGGTATCTTTAACTATGGGAAACTCCGCGCTCCCATTTGCTGACGGCTTTATCCGAAACATACAGGCAGGCGGCAAGCTCCTTCTGGGTCATGCCCTTCTCCCTGCGCAGCTGTGCCAGAAAACTCCCAAAAGCGGTCTTGTTCAGTTCGTACATCGTTTTGTCCTCCTTGTGAGCCAGCAGTTCTGTTTGTGGCTCCATTGTACCGGACCGGACATTCCCGCACAACCGACTGGCGGTAGAATTGGCGCAAAGCAGTCATTTTTCTTTTCCAGTCTGCGGTACACCTGCACAGCATCCATGATGTTGGTCTGCTCCGTCGCGTGGTTTCCGGGTGCCCCAGCGTGACCAGAATGTACTCCTTTTCGTTCACCACGGCAAGGCTGGCAAGGCACAGGCCACCGCAATAAAGTACATCGGGCTTCTGGAATCGCCCAGCCCGCGGAAGATTGATGCCATGATATTATACGCCGTGATGCATGAAACGCCGATAAAGCAGATGATCAGGTAGGTACGAGTGCCCGCCACGGCCTGCTCCGGTGTGGAGACAATGCGTACGATCGGGTCCACAAGCCCTACCAGCACAGCTGCCAGTACCACAGATCCTGCCATAAACAGTGTGACTGTGTTGCCAATGAGCCGCGCCGCACGAGGTTTGTTCTCTGCGCCCACGGCCCGGCCAATAGTGACCGTTGCTCCCATGGCAAGGCCCACGATCATCACAGTGATCATATGCATCACCTGACTGCCAATGGACACCGCCGTTGTGCTGGCCACACCTTCAAACTGCCCGATGATGAACAGATCCGCCATGCCGTACAGCGTCTGCAAAAGTACGAAAGCAGATAGGGCAGTGAAAAACAAAATGCTTTTCAGCACACTGCCGCTAGTCAGATTTTTTTCCATAATGTTTTCTGCCCGGCTTCCCTCTTCTCTGCCGAATGTACAGAGCTTACACTGCCAGACCGGGCAGCTCCTTTCCGTTATAGATAGTAAACCCTACAACGACTGAAGAGTCAAGGTTTTATTACAATAAAGCGGCCCGGTCGTGACAAAAGGTCAGCACAGCCGAGCCACCATGATTTATTTAAGGTTTTGTTTGTTCAATAGATAAGGCACAAACACATCATAAAATTTTTCGCTTCACTCTACATGAAATTGTGCCCTTCTCTTCCAGTCTGTTTCATCTTCAATGCTCACATCATTTTCAAAGCATACCTGCCTTTCTGTTTTCTCCTAAAACGGTTTCAAGACAAAAGCAAAAACGCTTCAGAATTTCTTCTGAAGCGTTTTTGTTCAAGTCGGCGACTACCTATTTTCACGCGCCGTTTCCAGCGAACTATCTTCGGCACAAGTGAGCTTAACTTCTGTGTTCGGAATGGGAACAGGTGGAACCTCACCGTCATCGACACCGACCGATCTGACTGAACCAGTATAACATGTTTGTTGTACTTTGTCCAGTGTTTCTTAGAAGGACGTGCCTTCAAAACTGAATAATCACTGCTTACATTTTTTCGTTGACTCTCAGAGTCTCAAGCGAATTGTGGTCAAGCCCTCGACCTATTAGTACACACTTGCTGAATGGATCGCTCCACTTACACATCGTGCCTATCAACCTTGTAGTCTTCAAGGGTCTTACTTGTTTGAAACAATGGGATATCTTATCTTTGGGTCGGCTTCACGCTTAGATGCTTTCAGCGTTTATCCGATCCGTACATAGTTGCCCAGCTATGCTCTTGGCAGAACAACTGGTGCGCCAGAGGTACGTCCGCTCCGGTCCTCTCGTACTAGGAACAGCTCCCATCAAATATCCTGCGCCCACGACAGATAGGGACCGAACTGTCTCACGACGTTCTGAACCCAGCTCGCGTACCGCTTTAATGGGCGAACAGCCCAACCCTTGGGACCGACTACAGCCCCAGGATGCGACGAGCCGACATCGAGGTGCCAAACCTCCCCGTCGATGTGGACTCTTGGGGGAGATCAGCCTGTTATCCCCAGGGTAACTTTTATCCGTTGAGCTATTGTATTTTCACTCGCATACCACCGGATCACTAACTCCAACTTTCGTTACTGCTCGACCCGTCAGTCTCGCAGTTAGGCTCGCTTCTGCGTTTGCACTCTTTGCTTGATTTCCGTTCAAGCTGAGCGAACCTTTGAACGCCTCCGTTACTCTTTAGGAGGCGACCGCCCCAGTCAAACTGCCCACCTAACAATGTCCCCCGCCTTGATTCAAAGGCGCAGGTTAGAATTCCAATATCGCAAGGATGGTATCCCAACGGCCACTCCACAAGCGCCAAAGCACCTGCTTCCCAGTGTCCCATCTATCCTGTGCATGCAACATCGAAACCCAATATTAGGCTACAGTAAAGCTCCATGGGGTCTTTCCGTCTTGTCGCGGGTAACCGGCATCTTCACCGGTACTACAATTTCGCCGGGCGGGCTGTTGAGACAGTGCCCAAATCATTACGCCTTTCATGCGGGTCAGAACTTACCTGACAAGGAATTTCGCTACCTTAGGACCGTTATAGTTACGGCCGCCGTTCACTGGGGCTTCGATTCAATGCTTGCACATCTCCTCTTAACCTTCCAGCACCGGGCAGGCGTCAGCTCGTATACGTCATCTTTCGATTTAGCACAAACCTGTGTTTTTGGTAAACAGTTGCTTGGGCCGATTCTCTGCGGCTGCATTGCTGCAGCACCCCTTCTCCCGAAGTTACGGGGTCAATTTGCCGAGTTCCTTAACAACCCTTCTCCCGTTGGCCTTAGAATCTTCTTCCTACCTACCTGTGTCGGTTTGCGGTACGGGCACCGCAGAAATACACACAGCTTTTCTCGCCATCTTCCATCTCAGACTTCGGTACTAATTTCCCTCGATCGCTACCGGAACCAACACCCGGCTCCGAGACTTCATATGTGTCCCTGTGTTTAACTCTTTTGGTGGTGACGGAATCTCTACCGTCTGTGCATCGGCTACGCCGTTAGGCCTCACCTTAGCTCCCGACTAACCTGGAGCGGACGAACCTTCCTGCAGAAACCTGAGGCTTTCGGCCATGCAGATTCTCACTGCATTCGCGCTACTCATTCCGGCATTCTCACTTCTATACACTCCACAGCCGCTTGCGCTACTGTTTCACCGCGTATACAACGCTCCCTACCCAGCATGTAAACATGCTGCCTAAGCTTCGGTGTCAGGTTTAGCCCCGTTAAATTCTCCGCGCAAAGACGCTCGACCAGTGAGCTATTACGCACTCTTTGAATGAGTGGCTGCTTCTGAGCCAACATCCTGGTTGTCTGCGTATCTTCACATCGTTTTCCACTTAACCTGACTTTGGGACCTTAGCTGTAGATCTGGGCTGTTTCCCTTTGACAATGACATTTATCTGACACTGTCTGACTCCCAAGCATCAATACTCTGGCATTCTGAGTTTGATAAGCTTCGCTAACCTCTCGGCCGCTAGGCTATTCAGTGCTTTACCTCCAGGTATCTAACTTGAGGCTAGTCCTAAAACTATTTCGGGGAGAACCAGCTATCTCCGGGTTCGATTGGAATTTCTCCGCTACCCACAGTTCATCCGCCGCCTTTTCAACGGAGGTCGGCTCGGTCCTCCATGGAATTTTACTTCCACTTCAACCTGACCATGGGTAGGTCACCCGGTTTCGGGCCCATTATATGCAACTTAACGCCCTTTTCAAACTCGCTTTCGCTTCGGCTCCAGACCTTAAGTCCTTAACCTTGCTGCATACAATCGCTCGCCGGACCGTTCTACAAAAGTACCCTATCACATTGACGTGCTCTAGGTGCTTGTAGGCACAGGGTTTCAGGTTCTTTTCACTCTCCCGGGGTGCTTTTCACCTTTCCTTCACAGTACTATACGCTATCGGTCACTGGGTAGTATTTAGGGTTGGAGGGTGGTCCCCCCGTATTCCGACCAGGTTTCACGTGTCTGGCCGTACTCTGGAATTCGCTCGGCTCTTGTCGTTTTCACCTACGTGGTTCTCACACTCTCTGACCGGCCTTCCCATGCCGTTCGGTTAACAACTTAAGTCCTAAATGCGCTCCGTACCCCGAAAGTATTTCTACTCTCGGTTTGCCCTCTTCCGCGTTCGCTCGCCACTACTTACGGAATCTCGTTTGATGTCTCTTCCTCGCCTTACTTAGATGTTTCAGTTCAGGCGGTTCCCTCGATATACCTATTTTGAAGTTCAGTATAACGTACCTGAGTATGAACCCAGGTGAGTTTCCTCATTCAGAAATCTCCGGATCAATGCTTATTTGCAGCTCCCCGAAGCTTATCGCAGCTTATCACGTCTTTCATCGGCTCCCAGTGCCAAGGCATTCGCCCTGCGCCCTTGTTCGCTTGACCTTTCAAACGTTCTCTTGGAACATTTGGTATCCTCTTGATTCTCTCTTGCCAACGAAGATTATTGTTACCCTTCCTTTGAAATTGCAATATTTCTTAAAAGAACTTACTATAATCTTTGTTTCGCAGTTATTATTCAGTTTTCAAGGTACGTCTTTAAAGGTTCTTTCGAGCTTTCGCTCTTCAGGGCCCTCAAAATCGAACAATATCTACTCTGCTTGTTTGTTACCTGTCCAAGGACTGTCCATCTTTTGATGTCCTGTCCTTGCCTGACTCCTTAGAAAGGAGGTGATCCAGCCGCAGGTTCTCCTACGGCTACCTTGTTACGACTTCACCCCAATCACCAGTTTTACCTTCGGCGGCGTCCTCCTTGCGGTTAGACTACCGACTTCGGGTCCCCGGCTCTCATGGTGTGACGGGCGGTGTGTACAAGGCCCGGGAACGTATTCACCGTGGCATGCTGATCCACGATTACTAGCAATTCCGACTTCGTGCAGGCGAGTTGCAGCCTGCAGTCCGAACTGGGACGTTGTTTCTGAGTTTTGCTCCACCTCGCGGTCTTGCTTCTCTTTGTTTAACGCCATTGTAGTACGTGTAGCCCAAGTCATAAAGGGCATGATGATTTGACGTCATCCCCACCTTCCTCCGTTTTGTCAACGGCAGTCTGGCCAGAGTCCTCTTGCGTAGTAACTGACCATAAGGGTTGCGCTCGTTGCGGGACTTAACCCAACATCTCACGACACGAGCTGACGACAACCATGCACCACCTGTCTCCTTGCTCCGAAGAGATTACATATTTCTATGTCTGTCAAGGGATGTCAAGACTTGGTAAGGTTCTTCGCGTTGCGTCGAATTAAACCACATACTCCACTGCTTGTGCGGGCCCCGTCAATTCCTTTGAGTTTCAACCTTGCGGTCGTACTCCCCAGGTGGATTACTTATTGTGTTAACTGCGGCACTGAAGGGGTCAATCCTCCAACACCTAGTAATCATCGTTTACGGTGTGGACTACCAGGGTATCTAATCCTGTTTGCTACCCACACTTTCGAGCCTCAGCGTCAGTTGGTGCCCAGTAGGCCGCCTTCGCCACTGGTGTTCCTCCCGATATCTACGCATTCCACCGCTACACCGGGAATTCCGCCTACCTCTGCACTACTCAAGAAAAACAGTTTTGAAAGCAGTTTATGGGTTGAGCCCATAGATTTCACTTCCAACTTGTCTTCCCGCCTGCGCTCCTTTACACCCAGTAATTCCGGACAACGCTTGTGACCTACGTTTTACCGCGGCTGCTGGCACGTAGTTAGCCGTCACTTCCTTGTTGGGTACCGTCATTATCTTCCCCAACAACAGGAGTTTACAATCCGAAGACCTTCTTCCTCCACGCGGCGTCGCTGCATCAGGGTTTCCCCCATTGTGCAATATTCCCCACTGCTGCCTCCCGTAGGAGTCTGGGCCGTGTCTCAGTCCCAATGTGGCCGTTCAACCTCTCAGTCCGGCTACCGATCGTCGCCTTGGTGGGCCGTTACCTCACCAACTAGCTAATCGGACGCGAGGCCATCTCAAAGCGGATTGCTCCTTTTCCCTCTGGTCGATGCCGACCCGTGGGCTTATGCGGTATTAGCAGTCGTTTCCAACTGTTGTCCCCCTCTTTGAGGCAGGTTCCTCACGCGTTACTCACCCGTTCGCCACTCGCTCGAGAAAGCAAGCTCTCTCGCTCGTTCGACTTGCATGTGTTAGGCGCGCCGCCAGCGTTCGTCCTGAGCCAGGATCAAACTCTTTATAAATGATATTTATCACTTAAAAGTGTTAAATCTTGTTCGCTCAGCACGCAATCGCTTGCGTCCTGTGTGAATTACTTTTTGGAATTGTTTTTAAGTGTTTTTCCAAACACTTAAAGGTTCCTTACAAGTTTTCGATATTGTTCAATTTTCAAGGTCCTGTAGCGCCTCAGCCTTGCGGCTGACGACCTGTTCATTGTACCACCGAAGTGGTTTTTTGTCAAGCCTTATTTTTTAGAAGCTTTTGAACTTTCTGAACTTGGACATCCAAGAAGTTTCTCAGAACAAACTGGAACTTTTCAGCGTCTATTGGTTCTTTTCAAGGGCTTCCTGCTGAGGCTTCGGAAGTCATTCTTTTGCCTCAGCGCTTGGCGCTCAAGTATAATACCACACCCCCGCCTCCTTGTCAACACTTTTTGACAACTTTTTTCATCTTTTTTCTTGCGCTGCTGAAAAACGTTCATTTTCTTGTATTCAACGTTCTCTTTTTACGCAAAAAAGCCGCCTGCACATTCCTGCACAGACGGCCTTCTATTACTTCTATAATAGAGTTAGCGGATCTCGATGCCCAGCTTGAACTTCAGGTTGCCGAGGATCTTCTTGACCACGCGCTCCACTTCCTCAGCGGAAACTTCCTTTTCGGATCGGACAGAGACAGGGTGAACGCCATGCTCTTTCTTACCCTCGCCCAGATTTGCGCCGCGGTAGATATCGAACAGCTTGATCTCACCCACCAGAGGGCTGGCCTTCTTGATGGTCTCCTCGATCTCGCCGCAGGTGGTCTTTTCGTCGCAGACCAATGCCAGATCACGCTTGACAGCAGCGTAGGGACTGAGCGGCTGATAGCGCAGCTCACCGTCCACGCAGGACATCAGAGCCTCGTAGTCCAGCTCACCCAGATAGATATTCTGGCTGTCCTTCTGATCCTTTGCAATTTCCAGCTCGCCGTTGATCTCGTTGGACAGCTTGCCGAACACGCCCAGACGCTTGTCACCGCAGTAAACAGCGGCGCTGATGCCGGGGTGCAGCCACGGGGTTGTCTCGCGCTTATAATCAAAGCTCAGGCCAAAGCCGGTTGCCAGTGCTTCCAGTGCACCCTTGACCGTGAAGAAATCTTCTTCGGGGCCGAATGCACCAATGCAGAGGGTCTGGCGCTCGGGCGGATGCTCCTTGATGGGCAGTTCCTTGGCAAGATACACCGGTGCCATCTCGAACAGACGGCCCTCCGTGTTGCCCTTCTTGAGATTGTCCACGATGACGTTCAGCATGGAGGGAGCCAGCAGGGTGCGCATGATGGACAAATTCTCGCTGATGGGGTTCAGGATGCGGATGGCCTTGCGGGCTTCATCATCCGCCGGGATGTGCAGCATATCCAGTTCTGCGTTGGAGTAGAAGGCCAGCGTGGAGGCCTCATAGAAGCCCTGTGCGGCCAGCAGACGCTTGGTCTTGAGCTGCTGCTTCTGGTCATAGTTCAGACCGCCGTTTGTAACGGAGGCAGTGTTCAGGAAGGTGGGCACAATGTGGTCGTAGCCGTACTCACGGATGACCTCCTCGGCCAGATCCGGGAAGCTCTCCACGTCCTCGCGGTACAGGGGTGCGGACACGTCCCAGCTGCCATCGGCCTGTACATCCACCGTGAACTCCAGACGCTGCAGAATGTCGATCATGGTCTGATCCGGCACGGTGATACCCAGCACGCCGCAGATCTTAGCCGGAGTGGTAACGATGTGCTTGCGCTCCATCGGGCGGCCATCGGTCAGGTCATATTCCAGTGTGGTGATGTCGCCGCAGTCCAGCTCCTGAATCAGGTGCAGGGCACGGGCAAGGCCCAGTTCAGGAGAGTGACGGTCCACGCCCTTCTCGTAGCGGGCAGAAGAGTCGCTGTTCTGGCCCAATGCGCGGCTGGTCTTACGCACGCAGTCGCGGGCGAAGGTGGCACACTCAAACAGCAGGCTGGTGGTGTTCTCATCCATGCCGGAGTTTGCGCCGCCCATGATGCCGGCAAGTGCCACCGGCTTTTCGGCATCGCAGATGACCAGATTGTTGGGGTTCAGAGTGAACTCCTTCTCATCCAGCGTGACGATCTTTTCGCCCGCATGGGCGCGGCGCACATCGATAGTGCGGCTGGCGACCTTGTTCAGGTCAAAGGCGTGCATGGGCTGACCCATTTCCAGCAGGGTGTGGTTGGTGATATCCACCACATTGCTGATGGAGCGCAGGCCGCACAGAGCTAGATGGCGCTTCATCCAGCGGGGAGACTCGCCCATGCGGATGTTGCGGACATAGTGTGCCATATACCGGGGGCACAGGTCCGGGGCTTCCACCTTGACGGTGATGGGCGCATCCGGCTCGCAGACGGCCTTATAGTCCATGGCGGGCATGTGCAGGGGCTCGCCCAGAACGGCAGCCACCTCACGGGCGATGCCCAGAACGGACTGGCAGTCCGGGCGGTTGGCGGTGATGGAGATATCAAAGATATAATCATCCAGACCCACCACGGGGGCAATGTCGGTGCCGGGGACAGAATCCTCGGGCAGGATGAGCAGGCCGTAGACCTCAGAGCCCGGGAACAGGTCGTCGTTCAGACCCAGCTCTTCGCCGGAGCACAGCATACCGTTGGACTCCACGCCCTGCATCTTGCGGGCCTTGATCTTGATGCCGCCGGGCAGGGTGGAGCCATCCAGAGCAGCGGGCACGCAGTCGCCCAGCTTCATGTTGGCGGCACCGGTGCTGATGCGGATGTCGTGGCCGTAGTCGCCGCAGTCCACCACACACTTGGTCAGGTGGGTGCCCTCCTGCTTTTCCATCTCCACGATCTTGCCGACGACCACCTTGCTGATGCCGGCATCCAGCGGGATCAGCTCTTCGACCTCAAAGCCGCAGGAGAAGAGCTTCTCCTCCAGTTCCTGCGCAGTAACGTCGATATCAACATATTGCTTTAACCAGCTGAATGGTACTTTCATTGTCTCTTCTCTCCCTCTTATTCGTGGAACTGCTTGAGGAACTGCAGGTTGTTCTCGAACATCAGGCCGATGTTGTTGATGCCATACTTCAGCATAGCGATACGCTCGATGCCGATGCCGAAGGCGAAGCCAGAATACTCGTCCGGGTCGATATTGCAGTTCTCCAGCACCTTGCGGTTGACAACGCCGCCGCCCAGCACCTCGATCCAGCCGGTGTGCTTGCACAGCGGGCATCCCTTACCGTGGCACTCGAAGCAGCTCACGTCCACCTCGACGCTGGGCTCGGTGAACGGGAAGTAGGAGGGACGCAGGCGGGTGCGGGTGTCAGCGCCGAACAGCTTCTGCACGAAGGTATTCAGTGCGCCCTGCAGGTCGCCCAGCGTGATGCCCTTATCCACCACCAGACCTTCCATCTGGTGGAACATGGGGCTGTGGGTGGCGTCGGAGTCGGAGCGGAACACACGGCCGGGCATCAGGATCTTGATGGGCGGCTTCTGAACGTCCATGGTGCGAATCTGACCGCCGGAGGTCTGGGTGCGCAGCAGGAACTCCTCCGACAGGTAGAAGGTATCCTGCATATCGCGGGCCGGGTGGTCCTTGGGCACGTTCAGGCGGGTGAAGTTGTGGTCGTCATCCTCGATCTCCGGGAAGGTACCCACCGCAAAGCCCATGCCGGAGAACACATCGATGATCTGGTTGGTGATCAGGGTCAGCGGGTGCAGACCGCCCACAGAGCGGGTCTTGGCGGGCAGGGTGATATCCACCGTCTCCGCAGCATTGCGGGCAGCAAGCTCTGCCTGCTTCACCTGTTCTGCAGCAGCGTCGTAATCTGCCTGAACCTTTGCCTTGAGTTCATTGATGATCTTGCCCATAGCGGGGCGCTCTTCCGGCGCAACGGTGCGCAGATTCTTCATCAGGGCAGGGATCTTGCCGTTTCTTGCTCAGATACTCCTGCCAGAAGGAGGCCAGCGTTTCCTTGCCGGACACCTGACCAAGGCTTTCAGCGGCCTGTTTTGCCAGCTCGTCGATCATTGCTTGCATGGATGTTCTCTCCTTTATTCTTCGTGTTGATGAGCGGAGTGCAACAAAAAAGCTCCGTCCCCTGCCCGATTTCTCAGGCAAAAGGGACGAAGCTGTTGATTCTTAGCTCCGCGGTACCACCCGGTTTCCACCCGTGCACAGATGCCGGGCGGCTCTCAGAACGCCGTAACGGGGCGTGGCCGTTCTGTACTACTGCTGTTTCGCACAGACCGCTCAGGAGCGAACTTCAGCACAGATACACCCGGGAGCCCTTTCAGCCGGTGAAGCTTCTCTCTTTGCCGTGTACGCCATGCCTACTCTCTCCGTCGCTGCGTTTGGGAGTATTCAGGTTTTATAACCAAGAGCTATGTTACCACATTTCGGGACAGTTTGCAAGGGCTGTGCAGCCACTTTCCGCAAAAGTCGCGTTCGGTGGAGGTTTTTTCACAAAGCCGCAGCCATTATGAATCGTTTATGTCATCCATTATGAGCTGAAACAATTCTCTCAGGTCGATTAGTGGCGCAAACTCTTTATCAACTTTGTAATCATCTGAAATTTTTACCACGACCACACCGTCGATCTGCTGGATATATCCTTCCTGCGGATAGACTGGCATCTGTTCCAGCTCTGTTCTGCTGTACAGTTCCCCATACTGTTCCACCGAGCAATGCTTGAGTTTTGCCGGAGTAATATCCCTGAAAACCGCTTTCCAAGACGCTCTTGCCGAGTAATCGTTCAGCCAGAAGCGGCCCATCTGCGCATACGGATTTGCATAGAGGTAATACTCCCTCTTCATAAAACTGGAGTTCGAGCTGGGTCTGCCCACAAACAGTACCGGCAGCTGCTCGTTATCGTCAAAATATCCGCTGCTCATCAGGTCGTCCGCAATGTGATCCGACATGCTCTTGAGTGTTTTCTTCCCTCATACATAGCTTCCTGATCGATCACGGCAGAGCAGACATTGCCATAGACGACCAAAACCGCAAGTACTACAGCCCCTGTCCGGGCAGCACGTACATACTTTTTTACCATAGGCTGATTTGTACGCGTCCCTTCAAGCAGCAGCAGACATACTGGCACGAACAGATTCAATCCTTCGCCCATCTGCAAAAGCCAGACCGCCTCGCTTGTGATCAGCATGATGGCATTGCACATGATGGGCAAAACGATCAGCGTTGCCACTCCCAGAAGGATATATTCCCAATTTTTCCGGTGAAGCATTTTTCTGAAGCGGTTCAGCAGTCCGATGCTCAGCGCCAGAAATACCAAAACGAAAAAGCCCACCGGCTGCAGAATGTTATGCCGATAGTAATTCTGAAAAAAGTAAGCTCCAAACAGTTGGTAGGTCTCTGCAATGGCATTGGGCAGATTTTTCAGTATAGAAAGTACCGAAACATCCGCTCCTCCATTATAACTTGCCATCTGCCATCCACATGCCCATACGATCAGCTTTGTGAGCAGGAAATACAAAACCATTCCTGCAGCTGCGCTGCAAAGACTTCTTCCAATGTGGGCATGGACCTTTTCTCTGTCCACATTGCGGAACAGAAGCAGCAGAAGATATGTCAGCAGGAGCAGACAAAAGTTATCAAGGCTCGTCTGATAGCACGCAAGGCTCATGACCAGAAGCAGTGCTCCCTGTACGACCGCTTTTCTAAAATCTGCGGCACGAACCACACGCTCTGCCGCCAGAACAGAAAATAAAAATGAGCAGCCAAACACCGGCGACTGAAACCGATATGACAGCTGTATTCCAGTGACCGTGCTGGCCAGAACAGCCATACCCGCCAGATAGGTCACGACAGAATCCTTCTCTGTAAAAACTTCCGAAGCAGGGTAACAGCCAGCGCCGACATGGAAAGCGTCAGCAATGAATTGAAAGGTTCCGTCTGGATGCCAAACCGCAGCGCATCGATCACCGGCCAGAGCCATCGGCCCGTGACTACCTGCCAATAGCCGCCGAAGAACCATGTATTGTTCCACAGGCCGTCAAATGTATTGGTCAGCCGCTGGCTGATCAGCAGGAAAAACACTACCGCCGAAAACAGCAGCATCACCAGAAAATATCTTAGATCCGATATATCCAGCCCAAGGTCGTCCGGTTTCTGTACATCGATTTTTTCTTTCATCGTTATTTCTCCATCTGTCCTGTTTTATGTTCTCAGGCTCATTTGTTATTCATCAATCAGATAATCCTCTGAAATTTTGATCACATATACGCCGTCCATTTCCTGCATGGAGCCTTTCTCAGGGAATGTCGGCATTCGTTTGATTTCTTCTGTCCGGATCAGTTCGTCATATACCTCATCACTGCACAGCTCCAACTGCATCGGTGTGAGGTCACGAAACACCGCATTCCATGAGTAGCGCATTGTGGCGGCATTTTCTTTTTCGAAAAGGCCCACCTGTGCGTAGTCGTTCGCATCCCAATAGATGATGTGTGTCCGGAACAGCGGGCTTGCACTGGGGCGGCCTACCAGCATCACTGGCAGTTTTTCCGGCAAATCATAATAGCCCTCTGCCACCAGCTCACCGGCCACAAGGTCCGCGATTTGTTTTGTTGCCTTGCGTCCCTCATACATCGCCTGCTGATCGATAGCCGACATGAATACGCTCCCGTAAACGACAGCAGCCGCCGTAAGCAGGATCAGTGCTTTTTCTGCTTTATTCCAGCATTTGCGGAACGCATCACAGGCTGTTTTTCCCTCCCGGCTGCTGTCCAATAGCCAGAAACAGACCGGCAGGAACAAGGCCAGACCTCCGGACATGGGAATATAAAACGACGCCTGCGAGGTTGCCACCATAAATACCGTGCACATCATGGGCAGCACCAGCAGCGCTGCTGTGCCATAGAAAGTGTTTTCCCAATCTTTCCGGCGTATGAGCCGAACCAGTCTGCACGCAAGCGCGGCACCCACCACACAAAAAATCAAAGCAAATACAACTGCAGTTTCCTGCAGCATATTGTGTTTTACAAGGGTACCAAAGAAATACCGATAAAAAAGCTCATAGCACTTTTCAACGCTGGAAGGAAGATTTTTCAGAATTCCAGACACTGAAATATCTGCACCACCCTGGTAATCGGCCATCGCCGTTCCCGTCGCCCACAGTGTAATCTTTAAGATCAGCAGATACAGCACTGCGCCGGATGCAGCACTTGCCAGGCTTTTGCAAATATATTCCCGAATCTTTTGTTTTTCTCCATTCTGGAAAAGTAGTAGGAGAAAATAGGCCAGCAGCACCAGACAGAAACAGGCAAGGTTCGTCTGGTACAGGCCAAGGCTCAGTGCCAAAAGCACCGCTGCCGGCACAATGCTGCTTACGGCTGATTTTCCCCGGATCACGTGCTCTGTAGCCAGCATTGCAAAGAAAAACGAAAATCCGTACTCCGGTGCAATGAAGTGAAACGAAAGATAGCACCCGACCACAACATTGGAAACATAGCATAAACCTGCGAGCCAGTCAATGCAGGATGTTCTCATCCATGCCGGTTTGAAGAGCATATGAAGCCTGGTGACTCCAAGAGAAACCAGCACCAAGCATACCACCGCATTGATGTGTTCTAGCTGCAGACTGAAACGCAGAAAACTGGTCACCAGCCAGAACCATCGCCCATTGGAAAGCTCCCATGCTCCCGCCATGTACTCAGCCGTTGTCCACAGACCATCCACTGTGTTCGTCAGCTTCAAGCTGATCAGCGGAAAATAGACCATCACCGCAAAGCCCAGCATCACAAAGAAATATTTCTTATCCAACTCCCGCAGCCAGTGTCTGATATCCGCTTTTATTTTTACAGACATGATATTCCTCCATCCATAAACTTCTGCTTTTCAGTATATCAAACTCTTCCACATGGTTCAATAAAAAAATCCCCTGCCGGGCAGTCGGCAGAGGATCTTGCGTATTTTTTTCCAGAGTGCTTTATTTTGCCACGATTTCTGCAGCCAGAGCATCCATCTGGGCTTCTGCGGCAGCATTGGCAGCACTGCGGATAGTGACCACAGTATCACACACGGCGATGTTCTTCATGCTTTCCAGCTCGGCGCGCATGAGCTTTGCGGCCATGGGTGCCCATGTGCCATTCTCCATCAGACCCACCGTGCGGTTCTGGAAGCTCTTGGTCTTGAGGTGGGTCAGCAGATTCTCCATCGGCGGGAAGAGGAAGCCGTCGTAGGTGGCGCAGGCCAGCACGATCTTTCCGCAGCGGAAGGCTTCTGTAACGGCATAGGACACATCGGTGCGGGTCAGGTCCATCTCCACGACCTTTGCGCCCTTTGCACGCAGCTTTTCGGCCATGAGGTGGGCTGCTGCACGGGTGTGGCCGTGGATGGAAGCACTTGCCACAAGGATTTTTTCCGGCTCCTCGGGCTTGTAGCTGGACCAGATGTCGTAGTAGTTCAGGTACTTGCCCAGATCTCCGGTCAGCACCGGGCCGTGCAGCGGGCAAATGGTCTGGATGTCCAGAGCCGCGGCCTTTTTCAGCAGCGCCTGCACCTGCGGGCCGTATTTCCCCACGATGTTCAGGTAGTAGCGGCGGGCTTCGCTGGCCCAGTCGGCCTTTTCGTCAAACTTTGCCACAGCGCCAAAGCGACCGAAGCCATCCGCGGAGAACAGCACCTTTTCGGTGGATTCATAGCTGACCATGACCTCCGGCCAGTGCACCATGGGGGCAAACACAAAGGTCAGGGTATGTGCACCGAGAGAAAGGCTCTCGCCGTCCTTCACCACTACACGGCGCTCCTTGGCAACAGCATCAGCACCAAAGAACTGTTCCATATACAAAAAGGTCTTGGCGTTGCCCACCACCTGCATCTCAGGGTAGAGTGCCGCCAGCTTTGCAATGTTGGCACCGTGGTCCGGCTCCATGTGGGAGACTACCAGATAATCCGGCTTACGGCCTGCCAGAGCTTCAGTCAGGTTTTCCAGCCACGGCTCGGTAGCGCGGGCATCCACCGTGTCCAGAACGGCGGTCTTTTCGTCCAGAATGACATAGGAATTATAGCTCACGCCGGTGGGCACCGGATACTGGCTCTCGAACAGGTCGATGGTGGTATCATCCACGCCCACGCCCAAAATGGCTTCGCTGATTTTCTTCACGCTCATAGCTTTCCGTCTCCTTTTTATGATATGCCGCAGACTGCAGCAATTATTTCTAAGAACAGTTCCTATTATAGCACATTGTTAGAAATTTCGCAAGAGATATTATTCTTCTCCATTTTCCGGCAGCTTTGCCGTTACAGGCCTGCCCGGCTCAGCATCCAGTTCCAGCAGAGCGGCAGCAGCGCTTTCGTCCATGGTCTGCACCGCGCGCAGCTTGCGGCTGATGGCACGGCTGCGCACGCCAATGAGATTATCCAGCTCTTCGTCGGTCTGGCGCAGGCGCTGCTGCATCTTGGAAAGCCCCTGCCCGAACTTGTCAAATTCGGTCTTCACCGCACCCAGCAGCTGCCATACCTCACCGGAACGCTTCTGGATGGCAAGGGTCTTGAAACCCATCTGCAGGCTGTTGAGCAGCGCCGCCATGGTGCTGGGGCCTGCAATGTTCACCTGATAGTCCCGCTGCAGCACTTCCAGCAGGCCCGCGTTCACCACCTCGGCATACAAACCCTCGAAGGGCAGGAACAGGATGCCGAACGCCGTGGTGTAGGGCGGCTCCACATATTTTTCCCGGATGTCCTTGGCCTCGGCCCGCAGCACCAGTTCCAGTGCGTGGCGGGCGTTCTCCACGGCCTGCGCGTCGCCGGATGCCTGCGCATCCTGTAAATGGGCATAGGTGTCGCCGGGGAACTTGGAGTCGATGGGCAGCCACACCGTGCCGCCGTCCGCGCCGGGCATCCGGATGGCGTACTCCACCCGCTGGGTGCTGCCCGGGATGGTGGCCACGTTGGTGTCGTACTGTTCCGGGGCCAGGATCTCCTCCAGGATGGCTCCCAGCTGGATCTCACCCAGAATACCGCGGGTCTTCACACCGGAAAGCACCTGTTTCAGCCCGCCCACATCAGCGGCAAGGTTCTGCATTTCGCCAAGACCCTTGTACACCTGTTCCAGCTGGTCGTTCACCGCCTTGAAGCTTTCGGTCACCCGCTTCTGCAACGCATCCTGCAGCTGTTCGTCCACCGTATGGCGGATCTCGTCCAGCTTCTGGGCGTTCTGGGCCTGCAGGGCAGTCATGCCCTCGGCAAGGGTGCGGCGCATCTCTTCCAGCTTGCGGGCGTTGGAGGCTTCCAGCCCTGCAGGCGCTGCTCCATGGTCTGCTGCTGGGTGCCCTGCCCTGCGGCAAGGGCGGTGCTCATACTCTGCACCGAAGCCTGCAGCGTTTCACTGATGTGGCCCATAGCGGCAAGGTTCTGCTGCGCCATCTCTGCCAGCTTCGCGTCCATCTGGCGGTTCTGCGCTTCCAGCTGCTGACGCAGCCATTCCTTCCGTTCTGCATCGTCCCGGTTTGCGGCAGGCTTTGCCGAGCGGTACAGCAGCAGGGCCATCATCAGGCAGATGGCCACCAGAAGCACCGTGTAAAGAAACGCTAAAAATTCCATAATGCCTCCTATTGCAAAATCCGGGCTGTGCAGCTGCAAAGCCCGGATCTGCGTACTTTATATTATTTTGTCTGTTCTTCCCAGAAGGCAGCGGCTTCGTCCAGCCAGCCATCCGCAGCCGTGCCGCGGCCAAGGCCGATGCCATGGGCTGCGTGGTCATATACCACTTCTTTGTAAGGTACGCCATGCGCGGCCAGTGCCTTGCTGAGGGCCGGCCCCTGCAGCGGCCAGCACAGCAGGTTCAAGGTCAGGTCATCCCTGCCATACCAGAAGTACACCGGCGGATAGTCCTCTGTGATCAGGTCGGCAAGGCTGTATTCATAGTAGAACCGGCCGCACACAAAGGGGTCGATGCCCACACGGTAGATCGGTGTGATCTCGGCAAACTGCACGATGGGATACGCCAGGATCACTGCGCCGGGCTTGGGCAGGCCATAGTTTTTATAGCCCAGAGCGTCCGATGCAAACAGGCCCGCCAGATGTCCGCCGGAAGAATAGCCGATCAGGGCGTAGCTTTCCGTCTGCACGCCGAACTGCTGTGCGTGGCCGGTGATGTACTTCACCGCCCGTGCAATGTCCTCCATGGGGCCGTTGTTGTCGTTGTCCGGGTAGGCGCGGTAGCGCATCACGAACACCGCATAGCCTTTCTGGTGCAGCTGGTAAGCTGTGGAGATGCACTCCTTTAACTCCGCCGTGCGGTTGAAGATGTTGCCGGAGAGCACCAGCGCATACTTTGCATCCGGCGTGCTGGCCGGGTAGTAATAGAACTCCGCATTGTTGCGGGAGCTGTCCTCGGCGATTTCCTTCTCCGAGTAGAGCTTATAGGTGATCTGCACGCCCGCATTGTAATTGCGGATGAGCAGGTTCAGACCATCGGCACAATCCTGTGCCACATGGCTGCTCACATATTTTTCCAGCGTTTGGTCATTGCACCAGTCCTCGGTGCCGGGCAGGTTCTGCTCCTTGGAATAGGTCCAAACGCCTGCGCCAAGGATGCTGGGGTTCGAGCGGATCTCGCCCATGGTGGTCTGCGGCGTGATATCCGGCTCGCCATACTCTGCTGCAAATGCGGGCAGCGCCATCATCAGCAGCAGACAGATACAGGCTGCTGCGGTGCATATCCTGTGTTTCAACTCAACATCTCCTTTTCAGCCGACCTGTTCCTCCCAGAAGGCAACTGCTTCATTCAGCCAGCCCTCTGCATCGGTGCCCTTGCCTGCGGCCACTGCATGGGGAGCATCATCATACACATGGTAGATATGCGTCACATGGTTGCGGGCCAGTGCCTTTTCCAGAACAGGCCCCTGCGCCGACCAGCACATGGTCATAAGGGTCATGTCGTTTTTGCCGTACCAGTGATAGGTAGGCGGGTAATCCGGTGTGATGTAATCAGACAATGTCATTTTATAATACCGCTGCTTGCACACGCCGGGGTCCAGCAGGATATTATAGACCGGTTTGAACTCCAGAAAGGTGTTTACCGGGTAGCCCAGCAGCATGGCACCGGGCTTTGGCAGGCCGTAATTTTGTAGCCCACCGCGTCGGTGCCGAACAGTCCGGCGATCTGCCCGCCTGAGGAATAGCTTACAATGGCATAATCCTCCGCCTGCACGCCAAACTGTCCTGCATGTTCCGTGATGTATTGCACCGCGCGGACCACATCCTGCAGCGGCGCATTGTTGGAAGCCTTCATGCCGATGCGGTAGCGCAGCACGAACACCGGTAGCCCATTTCGTGCAGGTTCCATGCAGTGGAAATGCCCTCGCGGATCTCCGCACTGACCACGATCGCATTACCGCCGATCACCAGCGCATATTTCTGGTTTGCCTGCGCCCCTTCTGCCGGCAGATAATACAGTTCCACACCGTCCCGGCTGGTATCCTGCGCGATCTCCTCCGCCGTATAAAGCGGGAAGGTCACCCGCTGCCCAGCGTTATAGGTGCGGATCAGATAGTTCAGTCCATCCGCCGCATCCTGTGCCGTCCAGTGATTGGAAAGGCAGCTCAGCGGCTGCGCGTCCCAGTACATCCGGTCCAGCACACGGTCCTGCTCCAGCGAGTAGGTGTAGATGCCCGCACCCACAATGCTGGGGTTGGAGCGGATCTCTGCCATTTTGGTGCGCGGTGTGATGTTGGCCTGACCAAGCTCCTCCGCAAACGCCGGCTGTGCCAGCAGGATCATCAGGCCAATACCAAACATCACCGTGCGCAATCGTTTTCTCACAGCAATCCCCCGTTTATCTCTTTATTTACACTGTTTTTCCCAGAATGCCGTTGCCTGCCGGATCCAGCCGTCCGCATCGGTGTGGCGGCCCGGGCCAATGGCGTGGGGTGCGTTCTCGTACACATGGCACTCATAAACAGCCCCGCTCTCCCGGAGCTTGCGCTCCAGCAGCGGCCCCTGCTGGGAGTAGCACATGCGCTGCATATAAAGATCATTTTTGCCGTAGAAGAAATAGGTAGGGGTAAAGTTTTCGTTCACCACATCCGAAATATCGGTCCAGTAGTAACGCCAGCCAATCACCAGCGGGTCAATGGCCAGCTGATACAGCGGCTTCACCTCAAAGAAATCGTTGATGGGGTAACCCAGCAGCAGCGCTGCAGGCTGTGGGAGGCCAAATGCCTTATAGCCGAACTTTTCGTTGTCTGAGCCGATCAGGCCCACGATGTGTCCGCCGGAAGAAAAGCCCATCAGCGCATAGTTTTCGCGCTGAACGCCAAACTGATCTGCATTTTCGGTCAGGTACTTTATGGCATTGGCAATATCGTACAGTGGCGCATTGTCGGATGCATTCAGGAAAGAGCGGTACCGCAGCACAAAAGCCGCATAGCCCAGCTCGTGCAGCTGGTTGGCAATGGATGCACCCTCGTTCAGCTCTGCGGTGGTGTTGCCGCCGTTGCCGGGCACCACGATGGCGTACTTTGCGTTGGCTGTTTTAGCCGGGAAATAATACAACTGCACCATGCCCAGAGAAGGATTTTCCGCAATTTCTTCCGGGGTATACACCTGCCATGTGATCTGTACGCCCCTGTTGTAGTTTTCGATCACAAGGTTCATGCCTTCGGCGGCATCCTCGGCAGCCGCGTAGCTTACATAGCCCTCAATGGGCGTATCATCGTACTGCGTGCTGCCCTCGATCCATTCGTTGCAGTAGGTATAGTAGCCGGAGCCTTTGATGCTGGGGTTCTCCCGCAGCTCTTTCATGGTCGTCTCTGTTGTGATGTTCGGCTCGCCGTACTCTGCAGCAAATGCCGAAAGCGATACGCACGCCAGCATTCCCAGCGCGCACACCATCGTTCTGATCCACTTCATTTTGGGACATCCTCCATTCTGCAGCGGCGTATCCTGCCGTGCTTTTCTTTGTTATGATTTATTGTATCACAAACCTTCCGCTTGTCAAAGAAATTTCTGTGCAGTACGGCGCTTGTACCGCACCGCAAATTCTGCTATACTGGAGCCGGATATTTTTGAGAGTTGAGGGCGCGGAAAGCTATGCACTTTCCGCCGGGATCGAAATATGAGCAAAATCGAGATCCGGCCCATGGAGCCGGAAGACTGGAGCGCTGTTTCCAGAATTTATTTGGAGGGCATTGCTACAGAACATGCCACTTTTCAGACCACCTGTCCGCCGTATTCTGCGTGGGATGCTTCCCACGCAAAAGAATGCCGACTGGTACTGCTGGCCGACGGCGTGATTGCCGGGTGGACGGCGTTGCGCCGGGTGGACCCGCGCTGGTGCTACCGCGGCGTTGCCGAGGTGAGTATTTACGTGGGTGAGCAGTTCCGGGGCCATGGCCTTGGCTATCACCTGCTGACCGAGCTGTGCCATCAGGCAGAAAAGGCCGGCTACTGGACACTGCAGTCCACCGTGCTGCAGGACAACGCTGCCAGCCGCGCCCTGCACACAAAATGCGGCTTTCGCTTAGTGGGCCGCCGGGAACGCATTGCCCGCGACTGTCACGGCCGCTGGCTGGACACATTCTTAATGGAATACCGCGCTGCCGCCAATGAACCGGAAGGCTATAAAAAGCTGTAAGATGCAAAAGAACTCCGCGCCCTGAGGCTGCGGAGTTCTTTTTTGTCCATTGATAAAATGATAAAGGTAAAAACAGGCTTACCACTCTTCGCCGTCGATGTCCACGCTGCCGTCCACCACGGCACCGGCGCGGGAACGCTGGAACATGCTTTCCACCACGGCGCAGTACTTATCGGCCAGACAGACGATGACTGCTTCGCGGCAGGTGGGCACATGACGGAAGGTCAGCGGCCACATGTGGCTTGCAATGATGCTCTGTTCCTTTCTGGTAATGCTGAACACCCGCTTTGCATTGACGCAGGCATAACCCGGATGGGAGAAGCCGTGCATCTCAAACAGGCGGCGCAGGCCGTGAAAGGTACCGGTGGTGTGCCAGTCATACAGATAAAAATCATGCAGCAGGGCACCCACTGCCAGCGAGGTCTCGTCAGCGTGCAGATGCAGACGGCGGTTGAGCCAGAAGCTCACCAGCGCCACATTCTTGCAATGCTGGTAGGTGGTGACAGAGCCGTGCTGGATGTACTCCCGCATCCGCTGCACATCCGGGTGATGATCGTATTTTTCAACGATGGCATAAAGCTGTTCGCGCTCGATCTCAGAAAGCTGCATGCTGCAAAATTTCCTTTCGCTTTAAGGTGATGTTTTCAGGAGCGGAGCTGGACCGGATTGGAATTGCCGAAGTTCTCTGCACTGGAAGGGTTCTCCCGCTTGAGGGAAAAATCTACCAGATACTGCTTGCCGTCGCCCAGTTCTTCCAGCTGGGCCAGTTTTGCCTTTGCGGCGGCTTCGTCTGGGTACCACTGGATCAGGAAGAAATTTTCTTCCTCTACACCGTAGTACAGCCACTGGCCGTCGGCACGCAGCCAGTCGTCCAGATGATCCACTTCTTCGCCGTCCGGCAGGCCAAGGCCTTCTTCGGCATAAAGGTTTTCCGGTTCCACCTGCAGCATTTCGATCACCTGAATAGAGCTTTGCAGGTATTCGTCCTGCGAAACTGTCTTGTCCGAAAGCTCCCATCCGGTGAGAAAAGCCTGCATCATCAGGTCGCGCACAGAGATGCGCGGCAGGGTCGGGTCCATAACCATAGGTATTTCCTTCTTCCTTTAGTTTGTCCCTGCTGACCAGTATACGTCAAAGGCTTATGCAAGTCAACAGTTTAATTGTGAATTTTTTGTAGGTTCGTTCAAATATATCCAGACTTAACAGACGGAAAAGGCAAAAGTGTCTTCCAGCCATTCCACTGCCAGTTCCACCCAGTGATGCCGGTGGCGGCTGGGCTGGTCCACCTCTGCTGTGCTGATGCTGGTACCGTGCACCCCCTTTTCAAACAGATGCGCCTCGCAGGGCACGCCCGCCCGGTGCAGAGCGTTCACCAGCATCAGGGTGTTCTCCACCGGAACGGTGGCATCCTCCATGGTGGTCCATACGAACACCGGCGGCATCTGCGGCGTGATCTTATCCTCCAGCCCGAACACCTGCTGTGCCGCCGGGTCGGCGCTGCCCGCCAGCTGCACAAAGCTGCCGCGGTGGGCATACTGCCCTGCCATGACCACCGGATAGCCCAGAATGACCGCATTGGGCCGGGGCTGGGCCGCTTCGCCGGGAATGTCCAGCACAGCACTGGAAAGGGCCAGGTGGCCGCCCGCTGAAAAGCCGCACACGGCAATTTTTTCCGGCAGGATATGCCACTGGGCCGCGTGCTGCCGCACAAGACCAATAGCCTCGGCCAGCTGGCGCAGCGGCATGTAGTCCTTTGCCTTTTCGCAGATGACGTAGTCCAGCACAGCGGTGTGGTACCCCGCCGCCGCAAACTGCAGCGCCACCGGGTCGCCCTCACGGGCACTCACATGGGTATAGCCGCCGCCGGGCACCACCAGCACCAATGGCCGGTCAAGCACATTCGGCATCCGCTCACAGCAATCACGCAGATAAACGGTCAGTGTCCCACCGCCGGCCAGTTCCAGCTGTTTCAGCTGCATGATATTTCCTCCTTTTATAGCATCCTTTGCGGTTCATTATAGCACAAAACGAACCATTTTTTAAACTTTTTATGAAAGCCCTTGATTTTTGCTTTTTGTCGGTGTATATTAGCACTCGAAAGTTACGAGTGCTAAGTATTCAAAAGCAATATCCTATTCCGAGTGCTTGGTGCCGAATACAGATAAAAAGAGGTTTTGCATTATGGCTAAGAAAGAATTTCAGGCTGAAAGCAAAAAGCTGATGGATATGATGATCAACTCCATCTACACCAATAAGGAAATTTTCTTGCGCGAGCTGATCTCCAACGCATCGGATGCCATCGATAAGCTCTATTATAAGAGCCTGACCGATCCTTCTGTGGGCATGAACAAGGGCGATTTCCGCATCCTCATCACACGCGATAAGGAGAACCGCATCCTGACCATTGAGGATAACGGCATCGGCATGACCAAAGAGGAACTTGAGCAGAATCTGGGCACCATTGCTCACTCCGGTTCTCTGGATTTCAAGAAGGACAACAAGGACGAGAACATCGATATCATCGGCCAGTTTGGTGTCGGCTTCTACTCTTCCTTCATGGTAGCCGATAAAGTCACCGTCATTTCCAAGGCTTATGGCTCGGATGAAGCATGGCAGTGGGAGTCCTCCGGTGTGGACGGCTACGAAATGACCCCCGCCCAGAAGGATACCGCAGGCACCCAGATCATCCTGCACATCAAGCCGGATACTGAGACGGACCACTACGACAACTTCCTCGATGAGTACGGCATCGTGGCCATCGTGAAGAAGTACAGCGACTATGTGCGCTATCCCATCCAGATGGAGCGCCAGCACGAGCGCCAGAAGCCGGAACCCGATCCTAAGCCGGAGGACTATAAGCCCGAATGGGAGACTTACACCGAGTTGGAAACTCTGAACAGCATGGTGCCCATCTGGAAAAAGCAGAAGAGCGAAGTGACCGACGAGGAGTACGCGAACTTCTATAAGGAAAAGTTTGGTGATTATACCGACCCCGCCCGCGTCATCGTCAGCCGCACCGAGGGCACTGCAAATTATAACGCCCTGCTGTTCGTGCCCAGCCACCGTCCCTACGACTTCTACACCAAGGATTATGAAAAGGGTCTGGCCCTGTACGCATCCGGCGTGCTCATTATGGAGAAGTGCGCCGACCTGCTGCCCGATTACTTCAGCTTCGTCAAAGGCATTGTGGACAGTCAGGATCTGAGCCTGAACATCAGCCGCGAGATGCTGCAGAAGGACAACCAGCTCAAGCTGATCCACAACGCTCTGGAAAAAAAGATCAAGAACGAGCTGCACGCCATGCTGGCCAATGACCGCGAGAAGTACGAGGAATTCTGGAAAGAGTTCGGCCGTCAGATCAAGTTCGGTGCTTACTCCGACTACGGCATGCACGCCGAGCTGCTTCGCGACCTGCTGCTGTTCTGGTCTGCCAAGGAGCAGAAGATGGTCACTCTGCAGGAGTATGTGGACAAGATGCCCGCTGAGCAGAAGTATATCTACTTTGCTGCCGGTGATTCTACCGACCGTCTGGCAAAGCTGCCCGCCGCTGAGCTGGTCATGGATAAGGGCTATGACGTCCTGCTGCTGACCGAGGACGTGGATGAGTTCTGCCTGCAGATCCTGCGCACCTATCCCCGCAAGGATGCCGAAGGCAAGGACGGCACCGTGGAGTTCAAGAATGTCAACAGCGGTGATCTGGGCCTTGAGACCGAGGAAGAGAAGAAGGCCGCCGAGGACGCTACCGCTGAGAACAAGAGCCTGTTCGATGCCATGAAGGACGCACTGGACGGCAAGGTGAAAGAGGTCAAGGTCTCTACCCGCCTGAAGGATCACCCTGTGTACCTGAGTGCTGACGGTCCGCTGTCCATTGAGATGGAAAAAGTGCTGTCCAAGCAGCCCGGCAGCGAAGGCGTAAAGAGCGATAAGGTTCTGGAACTGAATGTCAACCACCCCGTGTTTGCCGTGCTCAAGGCCGCACAGGAGGCCGGTGACACCGACAAGCTCAAGAAGTACAGTGCTCTGCTGTACGCACAGGCTCAGCTGATCGAAGGCCTGCCGGTGGATGATCCCGCCGCCTACGCCGAGGCCGTCTGCAGCCTGATGAAGTAACTTTTTCCGGCAGGCAGCAGACTTACTCCCTTGCTGCTTCCACGCACATCAATATTTCCCCTTAACAAAAGGCCGTGCTCCGCTATAATAGAGTGGAACGCGGTCTTTTTCTGTTCTTTTGCCGGACAGTCAGGATAAATTGAGAGGTTTTTGCTCATGCAGCCCAAAAAACATTATTTTGCCCACATTCCCACCATTGCCATCTTTATTGTGTTTGCCATGTCGGCACCGCTGGGCGTGCTGCTGTTCATCTTAAAAAGCATCGATAAAAACGCCGAAAAAGAGGAAACGGCTGCTGCGCAGGCGCAGGCAGACTATCGTTCCGACCTCGGCCCCGCACCTGCGCAGACGGCCTCCCCGGCAGGAGCAGGATCCGAGGCCGCCTGCGGCACTGACCGCCCCACCGCAGAACAGAAGAGCGCTCAAAACTGGCACAAGACCATTGCCGTGATCTGCACCATTCTGGGTGCTGTCTTCCTGTTTACCGGTGCGGAGGAACTGATCGACTGCCTGTTCGACTTTCCGGACTTCGACGATCTGCTCCCTGCATTGGCCACGACCATTGGCGGAGCCGGCGCACTGTGGACCGGCCTGCGCATGGATCGTACCCGCAAGCTGGAACGCCTGTTGGACAAGATCGCAGGCGACCGCGACAATATTCCGCTGGACGAGCTGTTTGCTGCCGCAGGCATCGATGCCGCAAAGGGGCGTGCTGCAGTGGAAAGCGCCATTTCCACGGTTACTTTGGTGCCGACGCATACATCGACAACCGCACCGCTACCCTTGTGGTGCGCGGTGCTGCGCCCCAGCCGCCCAAGCAGCCGGAACCGAAGCCTGCACCGGCACCAGCGGACCAGTACGCCGCCCTTCTGCAACAGCTGCGGCAGGTCAACGATGCCATCCCGGACCCCGTGATGACCACCAAGATCAGCCGTCTGGAAGCGGTCAGTGCCCGCATCTTTGAGCTGGCAAAGCAGGACCCCGGCAAAAAGGCTCAGCTGCAGAAATTCATGGACTACTATCTGCCCACCGCCCTCAAGCTGCTGAACACCTACGCCAGCCTTCCTGCGCAGGATGTGCAGGGGGAAAACATCGCCGATGTCAAAAAGAACATCGAGCGCAGCATGGACCTGCTGGTGACCGCCTTTGAAAATCAGCTGGACAAGCTGTTCCAGTCCGACGCACTGGACGTTTCGGCAGATGTGGCCGCACTGGAAGGGATGCTGAACATGGACGGCCTGACCGGAAACGAGTTTACAAAATAATATTTTGGGAAACAGGGAAAAGGCCCATGCGCTTTTTCCCTGTTTTTTCAAAGCGCAAATCTCCATGTTGTGCAGGCCTCGTCCGTCCCACGCAAAGCCGTGGATTTGCAGGCATTTTTGCCAATGGTTTTTCCGTTTTATATCTAATTTTATTTCAACCGTCAAATTCCACTCTGTGCGCCAATTTCAGTCTTTTTGCAACTTTTCATCCAGATGCAACAATAACACATGGTTTTTTCTGTCCGGATTTTATATGATAAGGACAGAAGTGTGCAGAGCATCCTGTATGCGGCCCTGCACTGCAGTTCCAACCCGCTCAAAAGGAGGATTATCCTATGATGAAATCTGTTTCCGCATGGAAGCAGGAGCTTTCCAGCGGCGCTCACGCTGCCCGGCTGGCAGCACTTTACTGCTGTGCGCCCGACGAAACTCCTGCACAGGCTGCCCGCTACGAAGCTGTTCTGAATGGTCTGGATGCCACCTTTGGCCCCATGCTGAAGCTGGTCTTTACAGTGCCCCCGGCCGCACCGAGATCGGCGGCAACCACACCGACCACCAGCATGGCCGCGTGCTGGCCGGCAGCGTGAATATTGATATGATCGCTGCCGCCGCGCCCAACACCCTGAACCAGCTGCGCGTGCAGAGCGAAGGCTACGACCTGTGTGTGATCGGCCTTGATGACCTTGCTGCCCGCAAGGAAGAGGAAAACACTACCCTCTCTCTGCTGCGCGGCGAATGCGAAGCCTTCCGTCAGCGCGGCGCAAAGCTGGCCGGTCTGGATGTGTACATTTCCTCCAACGTGCCCAAGGGCAGCGGCGTTTCTTCCTCCGCCGCCTTTGAAGTGCTGATCGGCGTGATCCTGAATGACTGCTTCATGACCGATAAAGTCTCCCCATCGAGATCGCGCAGATCGGCCAGTGGGCAGAGAATGTCTACTTTGGCAAGCCCTGCGGCCTGATGGATCAGATGGCTTCCAGCGTTGGCAATATTATTACCATTGATTTTGCGGACCCTGCCCACCCGAATGTGGAGCCGGTGGCCGTGGATTTCTCCAAGGCAGGCCTTGCCCTGTGCATTCTGGATTCCTGCGCAGATCATGCCGACCTGACCGACGAATATGCCGCTGTGCCCGCCGAGTGCCGCGCCGTGGCTGCTGTGTGCGGCGGCGAAGTGCTGCGGGATGTGCCGTTCGAGACCTTCCTTGCAAAGCTTCCGGAGTGCCGCAAGCAGTGCGGCGACCGTGCCGTGCTGCGCGCCTTCCATATCTATGCCGATAATGACCGCGTGGCAAAACAGGTAGCTGCCCTGCGCGAGGGCGATTTTGACACTTTCCTGCGTCTGGTCAACGAGTCCGGCCACAGCAGCTGGGAATACCTGCAGAACGTGATCCCCGCCGGTTACAAGGAGCATCAGGAGATGGGCGTGACCATTGCAGCTGCCAAGCATTATCTGAACGGCAAGGGCGCTGTGCGCGTGCACGGCGGCGGCTTTGCCGGTACGGCTCAGGCCTTTGTGCCGGTGGAAATGCTGGCCGACTTCAAGGCCCACATGGAAGCCATCCTTGGTGAGGGCCGCTGCCATGTGCTGAGCATCCGCCCGGAAGGAGGCGCAGTGCTGTGATCTCTACCGCCATTCAGCAGCTCGTGAATTACGGGCTGGACACCGGCCTTATCCTGCCCGATGATGAAATTTACATCCGCAACCAGCTGCTTATGACCATGCAGCTGGACGACTTTACCGCGCCGGAGGGCGAGGTGTGCTATACCGATCTGGAAAGCATCCTCAAAACGCTGGTAGATGATGCCGTTGCCCGCGGTGTGTGCGAGGACAACTCCACCGCCCGCGACCTGTTCGACACAAAGCTCATGGGCGTATTGACCCCGCGGCCCAGCATCGTGCGCGCCAATTTCGAGGAACGCTACGAAAGCGAAGGCCCGCAGGCCGCAACCGACTGGTTCTATAAATTCAGTCAGGACACCGATTATATCCGCCGCTACCGCATCAAACGCGACCTGAAATGGGTCACCAAGACCCCCTACGGCGATCTGGATATCACCATCAACCTCTCGAAGCCCGAAAAGACCCCAAGGCCATTGCCGCCGCCAAACTAGCTCCCCAGAGCGCCTACCCCAAGTGCCAGCTTTGCGCCGAGAACGAAGGCTATGCAGGCCGCATGAACCACCCCGCCCGCGAGAATCACCGCATCATCCCGCTGACCATCAACGACAGCGCTTGGAACCTGCAGTACAGCCCCTACGTCTACTACAACGAGCACTGCATCGTGTTCAACAACCAGCACACTCCCATGAAGATCGAGCGTGCTACCTTCCGCAAGCTGCTGGATTTCGTGGGCCTGTTCCCCCACTATTTCGTGGGCAGCAACGCCGACCTGCCCATCGTGGGCGGCAGCATTCTCAGCCACGACCATTTCCAGGGCGGCCACTATGAATTCGCTATGGCAAAGGCTCCCGTCGAGAAGAAGTGGGTCTTCCCCGGTTTTGAGGATGTGGATGCCGGTATCGTGCACTGGCCCATGAGCTGCATCCGCCTGACCAGCGAGGATGATGCCCGTCTTGTGGAGCTGGCCGATAAAATTCTGACCGCATGGCGCGGCTACTCGGACGAAAAATGCTTCATCTTTGCCGAGACCGACGGCGAGCCACATAACACCATCACCCCCATTGCCCGGATGCGGGACGGCAAGTATCAGCTGGATCTGGTGCTGCGCAACAACATCACCACGGCCGAGCATCCGCTTGGCGTATTCCACCCCCATGCCAAGCTGCATCACATCAAAAAGGAAAACATCGGCCTGATCGAGGTCATGGGCCTTGCCGTGCTGCCCAGCCGCCTGAAAAGGAGCTGTTTGAGCTGGCCGATGCACTGGTGGCCCGCACCCCGGTAAGCCAGTACCCGGAAGAACTGCAGAAGCACGCCGAGTGGGCCGAGGATATTCTTGCCCGCCACCCGGAACTGAACGGCGACACCGTGCACCTCATCCTGCAGGACGAGGTGGGCCATGTGTTCGCTCAGGTATTGGCCGATGCCGGTGTCTATAAAATGGACGAGGCTGGCCGCGCAGGCTTTGTGCGGTTCCTTGCAAGCGTGCAATAATCTATTAAAAACGCTCTCCCCGTCCCCCGCCGGTATGCCTTGCCGACGGGGGATTTTTATTGTTCAGTGGAGGTTCCAAGCCGTTTTCAGTCCCGTAACACAGCACAAAAGCCGCCTTTCGTGCCAATTAGCACAAAAGCGGCTTTTATCGTCTTATTTCAGGAGCAAAGAACCTTGCGGAAGGTTATTCCGGCAGATCCTCTTCGTTCTCCAGGCTGTGCCAGACGTTCTGGACATCATCATTGTCTTCCAGCGCATCCAGCAGCTTGCCCATCAGCTTCAGCTGGTCGGGGTCGGTCAGGCGGGTGGTGGTCATGGGCACCATGGCCAGATCGTCGGAGAGGATCTCGTAGCCCTTCTCCTCCATGGCCTTGACCACAGCAGAATAGTTCTCGGGATCGGTGGTGATCTCGGCTGCATCCTCGCTGGCATCGAAGTCCTCGGCACCAGCATCCAGAGCATCCATCATAGCCTCGTCGGCATCCTTATCTTCCAGAGAGATGTCAATGACACCCTTCTGGCTGAACAGGAAGCCCACGCAGCCCATAGCACCCAGATTGCCGCCGTTCTTGTCGAAGTAGTGGCGCAGGTCGGCAGCGGTACGGTTGCGGTTGTCGGTCAGGGTCTCCACCATGACAGCAACGCCGCCGGGGCCGTAGCCTTCGTAGGTGATTGCTTCATACTCGGTCTTATCGCCGCCCTCAGCCTTCTTGATGATGCGCTGGATGTTATCGTTGGGCACGCTCATGCGCTTTGCCTTGGCGATCAGGTCAGCCAGCTTGCTGTTGGAAGCAGGGTTCGGGCCGCCGGTACGCACGGCAACGCTGATCTCGCGGCCGATCTTGGTAAAGACCTTTGCCTTTGCGCCATCGGTCTTTTCCTTCTTGCGCTTAATATTGTTCCATTTGCTATGTCCAGACATGGGAAAGAGCCTCCTGTATATTCTCAAATCTCCGCCTGCGGGCAGACGGGCTGTGGTCGCCCGCATTGTGGCAGCACACAAAATCTAACTCTATTATTGTAGCACAACCGGGCAGAGCGTTCAAGCCTTATCCGCCCGGTTTTCAGCATTCTGCGCGGAAAAATGCGCTTTTTCTGCCCGTTCACAGCAGCCGCAGCGCCTTGGGATAATGGTTTTTCACCCGCCCGCCGGACACCTTGCCGCCGCCCAGCGGCCAGCCGTCCACCGTCACGCAGCACCAGCCGTCAGCAGCGATGCGGGCTTCCACCTCACGGCCGGAAAGATACTCCACGCAGCGCGGGTCATCAAGGGTGAGTTCTTCGCGGTTTACGCACTGTGCGCCAAATGCCGTGAACAGATGGTGCTCCGGCACAAAGCGGCCTTTCTGCACGCTGCCCACAAATACGCCCGCCCGCAGCACATGCAGGTTCGTCTTCGGGAACGGCACCGGCAGCAGCACACCGCCGCCGTGCACCACAGCCGGGCGGTCAACCAGCGCCGGGAAATACTGCCCGGCAAACGCGTGCCATGCTGCAAGGCTCTGGGCAGGACTTGTCTCCCCTGCCTGTGCTTCGCGGCTGCGCTTTTCACCCTGCACCGCTTCCCGGCAGGCACGGGCATTCTCGCGGCGGGCACTGCGGGCATCCGGGGTCTTGGCAGGCTTGCCGCCCTTCCCCTTGGCCTTTTTGCCCGCAGCTTCCGCTGCTGCCAGCCAGAGCTGTTCTTCGGCAGTGTACTCGCCCTCTGCGGGCAGAACGCGCGGAGTGCCAACTTTGACGAGCCGGGCCATAAAGTGGCCCTCGCCGCCCTGACAGGGCCAGATACGGCGCACCTTGCTCACATCCAGCGGCAGGCCGCCGGTGCGGTTGGCTTCGCCCTCACTGCCAAAGGTGTAGTCCACATTTCCCAAGGCATCCGCAAGGGTGAACTCCGGGTGGCGCTGCAGGAATGCCGCCACCTGTCCCTCGTCCTCCTCGGGTGCAAAGGTGCAGGTGGAATACACCAGCTGCCCGCCCGGGGCCAGCACAGCGGCTGCACAGTCCAGAATTTCTGCACCCAGCTCAGCACACTGCTTCACCAGCGCTTCACAGTGCTGCTGACGGGCCACCGGCTCCTTGCGGAACATTCCCTCGCCGGAACAGGGCGCGTCCACCAGCACCCGGTCAAAAAATTCCGGCAGCGCATCCGCAATGCGGGCAGGTGCTTCGTTCAGCACCACTGCATTGGGCACGCCCATGCGTTCCAGATTGCTTTTCAGGATATCCGCACGGGCCGCAACATATTCATTGCTCACCAGCACACCCCGGCCCTGCAGCGCCGCCGCCAGCTGGCTGCTTTTGCCGCCGGGCGCGGCGCACATGTCCAGCACACGCATCCCGGGCTGCACGCCCAGCAGCGGTGCCGCCGAGGACGCAGATGGCTCCTGCGAGTAGAACACGCCCGCATGGTGGTACGGATGCCGCCCGGGCCGGAATTTCAAATCATCCGGCTGATGCACCACGAATGCCGCCTTGCAAAAGGGCGATGCTTCCAGTGGGAAATCGGCTTTTGCGGCAAACTGCTCCGGTGAGCTGCGCAGGGCCGACACCGTTACGCCGCGCTCCGCCGTTTCCTGCGGGGCTGCATACAGGACATCGAACCGGTCTCCCAGCAGAGCGCGCTCCCGCTGTTCAAAATATTCCATGGGCATTCTGCATTCCTCCTGTGGGATGTATAAAGCCGCCGTCTGCGGCCAAACTAGGTCTTGTGAGGGGCACACCGCCCCGCACGGAAAACCGAAAGGAGATCATTCACTATGGCAACCGAAAACCGCAGCAATAACTGCAAGAATCAGACCTCGAACCGCACGTCCAACCAGACCACCAACAGCGCCACCAACGAGCACAAGCACCCCAACCAGTACACCAAGGGTGCCGACGATGAGAGCGCCAAGAACTCCACGAGCAGCCGTTCCAGCAACGCCAAAAACAGCCGCTGACGCTGCCCTTCGCGCCTGATGGACCACGGGCGCGAACCTCTGATCTTTCTCAAATCGCAAAGCCCGCTGCCCTCCGGCACTGTTTTCCAGTGCGGAAAGCAGCGGGCTTTCGCGTTTTTATTTTTCGTTGGGGTCGAACTGCTGCCACAGTGTTTCAAACAGCTCGTGCACACGGCTCAGCTGACCGTTCAGATACAGCCAGCCCAGCAGGCACTCGAAGCCGGTGGAAGCACGGTATTCCTCCGGGGAAGCGTGCTTTGCCACGCTGGCCTTGCTGGCGTTGCGGCCCCGCTTGAACACGGCCAGTTCGTCCTCAGTGAACAGCGGCTCCAGCAGCTGTTCCTCCCGGAACTGTGCCCGGGCCGAGACGTATTTGACCTTTTCTGCGTTGAGCTTTCCGGCAGACAGGCGGTGATGCTCCACCAGACGCTGTCGCACCAGCAGTTCCAGCACGCTGTCGCCCACAAAGGCCAGCGCCAAGGGGCTAAGCTCCCGCGGGTCGATCTTTTCAGGTTCGGTCATAAATATTCTCCAACCCTCTCAGACTCGCATCCGCTCGCCAGCTCCCCGAAAGGGGAGCTTTTATTGCACGTACTTTTAGATGCGTGAAACCTCGCCCTTCGGGAGAGGTGGCAGCGCGGCAGCGTTGACGGAGAGGGTTCTTCTTTAGAAGATATAATCGAACTGGTAATCGCCAATGAGAATGGTGTCGTTCTCCTGCACGCCCTTTGCCACCAGAGCGTCCAGAATGCCGCTCTCGCCCAGCTGACGCTGGAAGAACTGCAGGCTTTCGTAGTCGTCCACATTGCTGCCGGCCAGAATGTATTCCAGCCACGGGGCTTCCACGCTCCATACATGGGCTTCCATGCGCTTGATCTCAAACGCACGGTCGTTGGCCTTGGGTTCGGGCTTCTTGTACTCGGGAGCAAACACCGGCACCGGCGGGATATCCTTCAGGCGGTTATACACGAGGCCCGGCAGTTCCTTCACGCCCTGCATCGTAGCGGCAGAGATGGGCACAAAGGTCAAGCCCTTGCCCTCCACATACTTGCGGAAAGCTTCGATCTGCTCCTCGGTGGCCAGATCGCACTTGTTGCCAATGACGATCTGCGGGCGCTCAGCCAGTACAGGGCTGAACTTTGCCAGCTCCGCGTTGATCTTTTCAAAATCCTCAATGGGTTCACGGCACTCGCTGCCAGAAACATCCACCACATGCAGCAGCAGGCGGCAGCGCTCCACATGGCGCAGGAAGTCATGGCCCAGACCGATGCCCTCGCTGGCACCCTCGATCAGGCCAGGGATATCCGCGCAGACAAAGCTTGCGCCCTCCGCCACGGATACATCGCCCAGCGTAGGCACCAGCCTGGTGAAGTGGTAGTTTGCGATCTTAGGCTTGGCTGCGCTGATGGTGGAAATGAGGGTGGACTTGCCCACATTGGGGACGCCGATCAGACCCACATCGGCGATCAGCTTCAGCTCCAGCGTCACCTGAATGTCTTCGCCGGGCATACCGGGCTTTGCGAACTTGGGGATCTGTCGGGTGGGAGTGGCAAAATGCGCATTGCCGTAGCCGCCGCGGCCACCCTTTGCAATGGTGACCGGGGTGTGGTCGGACAGGTCCGCAATGACAAGGCCGCTCTCGGCGTCCTTGATGACGGTGCCCAGCGGCACCTTGATGACAAGGTTCTCCGCGTTTTTGCCGTGGCACAGGCTTGCACCGCCCTTGCCACCCTCCGGGGCCACATACTTGCGCTTATAGCGGAAATCCATCAGGGTGGTCAGGTTGTCGTCCACCACAAAGATGATATCGCCGCCGCGGCCGCCATCGCCGCCGTCCGGGCCGCCAGCGGCCACGAATTTTTCACGGTGAAAGCTCACCGCACCGTCGCCGCCCTTGCCCGCGTGGAGCCATATCGTGGCGATGTCGATAAAGTTGGTTTGTGCTGCCATACAGCCCCTCCTTAGTTTTATATGTTCGTTTATTCCCCTTCCCTTGCCGGGAACTCCTTCCGGCATCGCTGCACGATGCCACCTCCCTCAAGGAGGGAGGCTTTAAGGCCCCTCCCGAGGGGCTGTCGCCACAGGCGACTGGGGAGTTTCTGCCAGACAGTCAAAAGAGAATTCTTCATCAAAAGAGCCGGGCCACGAGGGTCCGGCTCTCTACGTTTTGCAGTTATCCGAAAGAAGTTACTGCTTGACGCTGCACTTCTTGCCGTCTTTACCCACGCGCTCGAAACGGACGGTACCGTCCACCAGAGCAAACAGGGTGTCATCGCTGCCCTTGCCAACGTTCTCACCCGGCATGATGTGGGTGCCACGCTGACGAACCAGGATGTTGCCGGCCAGAACGAACTGACCGTCTGCACGCTTGGTGCCCAGACGCTGTGCTGCGGAATCGCGGCCGTTCTTGGTGCTGCCTACGCCCTTTTTATGTGCCATTGTGATTTACCTCCTTAGCCGTTGATCGCGGTGATTTCCACCTTGGTGTAGGGCTGACGATGGCCCATACGGCGAGCACTGTGCTTCTTTGCGCGATAGGTGATGATGTTCAGCTTCTTGCCCTTGCCATTCTTGATGACCTTGGCAGTAACGGTAGCACCCTCAACAACGGGAGCGCCAACCTTCACAGAACCCTCCTCGCCAATAGCGAGAACCTGATCAAACTTCACTTCGGAGTCGGCCTCAACGTCCAGCTTTTCGATGTAGACGATGTCGCCCTGCTCCACGCGGTACTGCTTACCGCCGGTAACAATGATTGCGTACATTTTGTTCATTCCTTTTCGTTGTACTCGCTGGTCGTAAAGGCAGGCCCTTACACTGGGCCATTTCAGGCGCCCACACCATGCGGCTAGAATATTATAGCAAAAAAACGATGGAAATGCAAGAGGAATTTTCCTCTTTCCAAAGGATTTTTTATTTTTCCGTCTTCCCGCTTTCCGCGATGGTGCGTTTTACTTCGGCATTATACGCTTCGGTGCGCTCCACGAAGAGCTTACGCGGGCTGGAGGCCAGCAGTTCAGTATCTGTATCCGTCATCAGACCGATAATAGTTTTTTCTTTGCTCAGCTTATTGACTGCGGCTTTGTTGTCCGCCGTCATTGCCAGCTTTACCATCAGGGGCTTGTCCTTGAACTTGTGGGTGAAGTAAATTTCCGCAGCCACACCGACCACCACAGCGATACCTGCCACCAGCTGGGATACCCGCAGACCAATGGAGGGCACCAACATCAGACTGTCGGTGCGCAGGGCTTCGATCCAGAAGCGGCCCGCGCCGTACCAGATCATATACCGCAGGGCAATGTCACCGTTGAACTTGCGCTTTTTAATGTAACGGAACAGCAGGAGAAAGCCCACGAAGCACCAGATGCTCTCATACAGGAAGGTGGGATGCACCGGCAGATTCGGGTCAATGGTCACGCCGCTCTGGGCCGTGACTGTGCTGCCCATCAGGTAAGCGCGGGTCGTTTCGCTGAACATGCCCCACGGCAGGGTGGTGTTGCAGCCGAAGGCCTCCTGATTGAAGAAGTTGCCCCAGCGGCCGCAGCCCTGTCCCAGCAGAAAGCCCATAGCGGTCAGGTCGAACATGGGCAGCACCGGCACGCCCCGCCGTTTGCAGGCCAAGCCGCCGAACAGAAAACCGCCGATGATGCCACCGTAGATGGCAAGGCCGCCATCCCGAATGGCGATCATCTCCCAGATGCTTTCGTATTTAAAGGGTGCCATGGCCACATAGTAGGCGCGGGCGCTGACAATGCCCAGCACGATGCCAATCAGGATCACGTCCACCATGCTGTCCGGGTCCACGCCGAACTCGATGCTGTGGCGGAACGCAAATACCAGCGCCAGACAGATGCCAAAGGCAATGCACACGCCATACCAGTAAATATTGAACCCGCCAATGGAAAGGGCCACGCGGTTGATCTCAAAGCTCAGGCCCAGCCCCGGGAACTGCACCAGATTTGTCATTCTGCTTCCTCCTCGTTCTCGGCCAGCGGCGCAGTGCCATCTGGCAGAATATCCATCACAGCCATGCGGTCGGTGCTGAGGATGTGCTGCAGCGCAGCGTCCGCATCCTCTGCAGTCAGGCCTGCCAGCATGGTGATCTGCTGCGCCACCGTCTGGCCGGAGAGGGCAAAGTCTGCCATCTGGCTGGCCGAGTCCTCCACATTTTCCAGATTTTCGATCAGCTGGCCGTACTTTTCGTTCTTGCACAGGGTAAAGATCTCCCGGTCCACACCCGCGGCACGGATGCGGGCGATCTCGTCCAGAAGCATCTGCTTCACGGCATCGGGGGCATCGCTCTCGCCGGTGAACAGGATGCAGCAGCAGCCGTCCACCCGCAGCACTTCCCCGCCAAAGCCGGGGTTCACAAGGCCCCCGTCGTACAGGCGGCGGTACAGCGGCGACATGCCGCCTGTGATGCAGCTCAGGATCAGATCATACAGCGCTTCCGTGCGCAGATCGTTCGGGGGCAACGGCTTCTCCTTGAAGCCCACGCCGAAGCAGGGCTTGGACACCGGCATTTTCAGGGTCTTATGGGTTGCCGCCAGCGTCATGGGTTCCGGCTTCCACAGCCGCTGCACCTTTCGGTGCTGCGCGGTCTCATCAGGCCGTGGCGCTCACAGGCAGCCAGGATCTGCTCCATGGTAGTGTCGCCGGCAGCCGCCAGCACCATATTGCCCGGTGCATAGAAGGCTTTGCAGCTGTCGTAAAGCATCTCCGGCGTGATCTCAGCAATGCTCTCCACCGTGCCCGCGATATCGCTGCGGATGGGATGCTCGTGGTACAAGCACTCGAACAGGCCGGTGATGAGCCGCCAGTCCGGGCTGTCATCGTACATTTTGATCTCCTGTCCGATGATACCCTGCTCCTTGGCGATGGTCTGCTCGGTAAAGTACGGATGAGTCACCATGCCCAGCAGCACATCCAAGCTTTCGTCCAGCTGCTGGGTCGCAGTGAACAGGTAGCAGGTGCGGTCAAAGCTGGTAAATGCGTTGGCATTGGCACCGGTCTTGGCATACTTTGCAAAGGCATCGCCGTCCTGATCTTCAAACATCTTGTGCTCGAGGAAGTGTGCCACGCCTGCAGGCAGATGCACCTCTTTGCCGTCCAGCCGGAAATCCCGGTCAATGGAGCCAAAGCGGGTAGCAAAAATGACATGGGTGCTGGAATAGCCCGGCATGGGCCGCACGATAACGGTCAGTCCGGAGGGCAGGGTCTGCCACTGGTCAGCCACGGTCTTTTCCAGCAGGGTCTGGTTATTCTGCGGCATGAGCGGCCACCTCCTTTGTGAGCAGATAGCTGACCGAGAGGGTCAGTTTGCGCAGGATGGCGCGCACGTCGTCCTTGGTCACGGCCTGCAGAGCGGCGCGGGCTTCGGCGGGTGTCTGCACCTTGGCCGGGTCGCCGCCGCGCAGCACTTCAATGTAATACCATGTCTCGATGCCGCCCAAGGTATCCTCTACCCCCTGCATCCCGCTCAGCAGACCCCGACGGCAGTCCTCAAATTCATCGTCGGTGATGGGGCCATCGCACAGGTCGGCCAGTTCCTTCAAGATGGCCTGCTCTGCCCGGGCTGCGTCGGCGTGCTCCACGCCGCTGTTCACAGCCATGCTTCCGGTAAAGCTCTGGAACGAGGACGAGCAGTAGTAGCACAGGTGGTCACGCTCGCGCACATTCAGGAACAGGCGGCTGGTCACACTGCCGCCGTACAGCGCCATGGCAAGGCGCACAGCAGCCAGCTGTTCGGTGCGCATGGGTTCGCCCAGCGTGAACAGCATACAGAGCTTCGCCTGCACCATATCATAGGTTTCGGTTTTGTGCACCGGCTCCCGGCGGGGCATGGCAATGTTTTCCGCCAGCGGCAGCGGTGCGCGGTCAATTGCCGCAAGCTCTGCCAGCAGTGCATCCTTTACCGCAGCGGTCTGCTCTGCCGTGCAGCCCAGCACGATCAGTTCAATGTTGGCGGTGCGCAGCATCTCGTAATAGGCTGCGGTAAGCTGTTCCGGTGTCAGGCCTTCCACCTCTTCCAAATAGCCCTCCTGCCGCACACCCGCCGGGCTGTCGCCAAAGAATTCCCGGTTGGCCTGATGCAGGCAGTAAAGGCGCTTATCGTTGATCTCATCTTCCAGCGCCTTTTTCAGCATCTGCTTTTCAATGCCCACGGCTTCCGGATCAAAAGTGCCGCCCACAAAATACGGGTGAAAGGCCGCACCCAGTGCAATGGATGCATATTCCCTTGTAAGGGTCTCCCCTTCCAGCGCAAACTGATCCTTGATGCCGGTAACACTAACACACAGGTTGTGGCTGCAGCCCATGGGCCGGGCATCCACTGTGAGGTCTGCACCGTAGAGCTTGGCCAGCTTTGTTGGTCAGGCGGGTCATATCCGGGCAGTCGGCATAGCCGCGCTCCAGCACCAGCGGCAGCAGCGCATGTGCTGTGGCCGTTTCCCGCTTTGCCGGAAAGGCAAAGTGGACGCTGATGCGGCAGCGGTTGAATTTTTCCGCCGGGTCACAGGAAAGATGCACACCCGGCGCAATGAAAGTACGTTCCAATTTGTTCCTCCGCCCTGCTTTCACAGGGAGCTTTTATTTTTATGATGCCTTCTGCAAGGCAAGAAATTCTTCCAGACTCAAGCCGCTGGCACGGATGGCAAGGGCATTTTCAACGCCCACATACCGCCAGTGCCACGGCTCAAACACCACGCCGGTAGCAGCCTGCCTGTCCTGCGGATAGCGCAGGATAAAGCCGTATTCGGCGGCGTAGGCGGTGAGCCACTCGTAGGCGCGGGTCGAATCAAAGCCGGTATCACGGGTCGGGTAGTCCGTACTGAGGATATCCGCCGCATAGCCGGTGCCGTGATCATTGCATTCCGCAGGCGGCTGGATATCTGCCGCAAGGCTGGCGGCTTCTTCCTCGGTTTTGCCCTTTTCCAGATACTGCTGCTTCTGCGTCTCATAGGCCGCGCTGCGGGCATCTGCGTCCTGATAGCCTGCCGTCAGCACCAGTGCAACGCCGTCCTCGGCCGCAGCCGCAGCCATTTTCTGGTAGGCTGCAGCTGCTTCGGCTTCCAGTTGGATACCGCTGGCTTCATCGGCATCGGCAAGGGCCGGAGAGGGTTCCTCGGCAAAGGCAGATTGGTGTTCACCAGCACAAAACGCTCATCGTCAGCATCAAAGCTGTAGCCGGTGCCATCGTAGCTGGCCGCATCAAAGCTCTGCGGCCCTTCAAGCATGGCGTTCACCTTTGGCAGCAGCCAGAGGATGCCTTTGGTCATAAGCGCCACAATGGCGGCGCAGACGAGAATGAGAACGGCCCAGTTGCGGGCCAGACGCAGCCGCTTGCGGCGCTTCCACTGAGCGCGGGTCAGGCGGGGCTTTGCAGCATTTCTATCAGTCGGTTCCATGGTGCGTTGCAGCTCCTTTTGCAGAATTTGCAGCGCACTGCGCCGCACAGATACAGTGTATATTATACACCCCTTTGCATTTTGTGTAAACGCCGGAAGTGTAAAATAAGTATGACCGAAAAAACTCCTTCCGTCTGCTCGCACGCTCGCATCCACCTCCCTCAATGAGGAGGCTCTGGCGAAACAGAAAAGTTTCCCGCTCTGCCAAAGGCCCCTCTCAGAGGGGCTGTCGCCGCAGGCGGCTGGAGGAGTTTTCCACGCAAAATGCCGCACCACCTAAAAGGCGATGCGGCATTCCTATATTTTTATTTAATCAAACAGCATATCGTGGATCGCAGAAACAGCCTTGTCGGCATCGTCGCGGTTGATGATGCAGGAGATCTTGATCTCGCTGGTGGAGATCATCTTGATGTTGATGTTGTTGTTGGACAGTGCCTCAAACATCTTGGAAGCAACGCCGCTGTGGCTCTGCATGCCGGCACCCACGATGGAGACCTTGGCGCAGGTGGTGTCCACGCTCACATCGTTGAAGTGTGCGCTCTCCTTCAGCACGCGCATGGCCAGATCGGCTTCGCCCTCAGAGCAGGTAAAGCTGATATCCTTCTTGCCGTCACGGCCGGTGGACTGCAGGATGATGTCCACGTTGATGTTCTTCTGGGCCAGCAGACCGAAGATCTTGAAGCTCATACCCGGCTCATCGGGAACGTTCAGAATCGTGATAACAGCAACATCAGTGTCTTTTGCGACACCCTTGATCAGCATACCTTCCATGTCTTTTGTAACCTCCTTGACCACCGTACCGGGCACGGGATTCAGGCTGGAGAGCACCTCCAGCTCCACATTATACTTTTTGGCCAGCTCCACGCTGCGGTTGTTCAGCACCTGTGCACCCAGAGATGCCAGCTCCAGCATCTCGTCAAAGGTGATCTCATCCAGCTTGCGGGTGTTGCGCACCTTGCGCGGGTCGGCCGTGTAAACGCCTTCCACATCCGTAAAGATCTGGCAGCGGTCTGCGTGCAGTGCAGCTGCAATAGCCACTGCGCTGGTGTCCGAACCGCCGCGGCCCAGGGTGGTGATGTCATCCATCTTGTTCAGGCCCTGGAAGCCCGCCACAACGACCACACGGTTGCGCTCCAGCTCAGAAGAGATGCGCTCTGTCTCCAAGCGAGTGATGCGCGCCTTGGTATAGGCGCGGTCGGTGCGGAAGCCAGCCTGCCAGCCGGTCAGGCTGATGGCATGGCAGCCCAGCTCATTCAGTGCCATGGCCAGCAGCGAAATGCTGATCTGCTCGCCGCTAGCCAGCAGCATATCCATTTCACGGGCGGAAGGGTTGTGGGTGATCTCCCCAGCCTTGGCAATCAGGTCATCGGTGGTATCGCCCTGAGCGGACACCACCACAACTACGTCATTGCCCGCGTTGTGGGTGTTTGCCACAATGCGTGCCACGTTGAAGATACGGTCACGGTCCTTCACCGAAGAACCGCCGAACTTCTGTACGATCAACGCCATATCTTGTCACTCTCCTCTTTTGTCCCTTTGTCAAAAAGGGGGTACACCGGGCGGAAGCGGTCAGCAGCGCCTTGCACTTCCCTTACCCATTTATCATTCCACCGTTGCGCCGGTGTTATCGGCATCCAAACGCAGCAATGTAAATGCTTCACATCCGTCCAGACCTTCCAGCAGCTCCAGACCCTTTTCCAGCTTGGAATAGAACTTTTCGGCCTCCGCCTTTTCCGCTACGGCCATCACGGTGCTGCCCGCACCGGAAACGTAAACAGCCTTTGCACCGCACAGGCGTGCCATATCGAACACTTCCTTGGAGCCGGGCATCAGCGGCATACGGTAGGGCTGGTGCAGCTTATCCTCGGTGGCAATGGCCAGCAGGTCATGTCTGCCCTCGCAGAAGGCGGCGGGCACCAGCGCAGCACGCGAAAGGTTATATACCGCGTCCTTGTGGGAGACTTCTTTGGGCAGGGCCGCACGAGCGGCTTCCGTCAGCAGCTTGTAGTCCGGCACGATGGCGGCGAAGCACAGCGTTTCATCCACATTGCGCTTGACCGAGTACACCTTGCCATCCTCAAACACGCTGCTGGTCAGACCGCCCAGAAGAGCCGGGGCCACGTTATCGGGGTGGCCCTCGATGGAGGTGGCCAGCGTGAGCAGCTCCTGCGTGTTGAGCACATCGCCCAGCATCCGGTTTGCACCCAGCAGACCCGCAATGATGCAGGCCGAAGAAGAACCAAGGCCGCGCGCCATGGGGATGGGGTTGGTCTGGGTGATCTTGAGGGGCGGGATCTGCTTGCCCACCTTCTCAAACAGCCCCTTTGCCGAGCGGTACACGAGGTTGGATTCACCGCGCGGGATGCGGGTACCGTCCGCAGACGAGATATCCAGCACTTCGCTCTCTTCAAAGGTGACCGTATTATACAGCGTCACCGCCAGACCCAGCGCATCAAAGCCGGAGCCGATGTTTGCACTGGTGGCCGGGACAGAAACCTTGATCTTCATAGCCGCCGCACCTTTCCTTATTCCGTTATCAGTTTTCTTCCGGCAGACGCTTGAGCACCAGCTTCACGCTGCCGCCCACGGCTTCCACCTTGCGGGCTGCTTCGGCCAGTGCCTTTTCGTCGGCTCGCTCCACAAAGTAAGCGCAGCCTTCGTAGCGTTCGTCCACCACCCTGCCATAGCCGTAGATGGCTTCCACCACCGCCGGAGCAATGCCTGCTACACGCACATAATATGCAGCAGGAGCCGGGTCGGTGAGCATTCCCTCCACCGGCTCAGCAGGCTGCCAGAACAGGCTGTCGTGCACCTTGGAGCCATGCTTCAGGGCATCCACAACGTCGGCCACCACGGCGCTGGCGGTGGGCAGCTTGCCTGCGCCCTTGCCGTAGAACACCACGTCGCCCAGCATATCGCCCTTGACCAGCACTGCATTGAACACATCGTCCACGCTGGCCAGCTGGTTTGCCTTGGGCACCAGACACGGCTCCACACCGGCAGCCACGCTGCCGTCCTTGCCGCGCTTCATCCATGCGATCAGCTTGATCACACAGCCCAGCTTTTCCGCCGCTTCCACATCTGCCGTGGTAATGGCACGGATGCCGCGGGTGGGAATGTTCTGGGGTAGATCTGATGGCCGCACACCAGCGAGGACAGAATGGCGATCTTGCGGCAGGCATCACGGCCGTCCACATCGTCGCTGGGGTCCTTCGTCTCGGCGTAGCCCAGCTCTTGCGCGATCTTCAGCGCATCGTCAAAGCCCAGATTTTCGCGCACCATCTTGGTGAGCATGAAGTTGGTGGTGCCATTCACGATGCCCTCCACCTCGGTGATGACGTTTGCCGCCAGACACTGGTGCATCGGGTAATGATGGGCGTACCGCCGCCCACAGAAGCCTCGAACAGGAAGGCACAGCCGTGCTCTTTGGCAAGGCCCAGCAGCTCTGCGCCGTAGGTGGCCACCATCTCCTTGTTGGAGGTGCATACGCTGCGGCCGCTCTCAAGGCAGGCCTTTACATACGGATACGCAAAGCGGGTGCCGCCGATGGTCTCCACCACCACCTTGATCTCCGGGTCTTCCAGAATGGTATCGAAGTTCTTTATAAACAGGTGTGCATCCGGATGGTTTGAAAATCCTTCGGGTCAAGGATGTACTTGACCTCCACCGGCTCACCTGCACGGCGGGAGACACCCGCAGCGTTGCGGCACAGTACCTCGTACACGCCGCTGCCCACCGTGCCAAAGCCCAGAATTGCAATTTTAGCCATTGTTGTTCTCCCTCGTTTTCTGAAGACTGCTTACAGATTGTACCCGCAGTGCACGCCTACCACCATACGCTGACGCGAAAGTTTTTCGGTCAGCTCTTCGGGGGTCATCTGCATGGTATCGGTGCGGATGGTGACTGCCACCAGTGCGGCACCGTTTTCCGGTGTGGACTGGTTGATGGTCACAATGCTTGCACCTGCGGCGCTGATGCCGGCCAGCAGGCTCTGCAGTGCACCGGTCTCGTCCCGCAGAGTAGCCATGACGGTGATCACCTCACGGCCATTCTCGGAGTCAAAAATGCAATCCTTATACTTATAAAAAGCGCTGCGCGAAAGATCGACTGCGCGGGTGGCTGCGGAAATGCTGCGTGCCTCCCCGCTGGCCAGAAGTTCCTTGGCACGCACCACCTTGAGAAAAACCTCAGGCAGCACCTGCGCATCTACCAGATAAAAGCGGCGTTCCAACTTGTTCACCTCACAAACACAAGTGTTCTTGCAGTGAATATAATAGCATCCGGCCCCTGCAATGCAAGAGGTCGGATGCGTTTTGTCAGATTATCCAGTTTTGCTGCGGCAAGCGCGGTATTTCCTTGCCGGATTCACTCCGCGCCGGTGCCGATAGTACGCCTTTTGTCCTTTATATGGCTACAGATCAGTCTGTATCCTGATTACCTGTATCCGCAGGAATGACAGCCTGCTCCGGTGCCGCAGTCTCCGCAGGTGCAGCCGCTGCAGGAGCTGCTGCATGGGAGTAGTTGCAGGTGCCAGGCAGATCATCGGCGCGGTAGTAGCCCACGGCGGTGCTGGGGCAGGAGCCGCCTGCCAGCAGGCCGCTCTGGGTGCAGTAGCGGCGCTCTACCACACCGGCAGAGGTCGGGAATGCCTTATACTGCAGGTCTGCCTGCACCTGTTCCATCAGCGCCTTCCACGCCATAACACAGGTACGGGTCTTGGCCTGCTGCTTACCCAGCGTCTTGGTCATATCATAGGGTGCATCGTAGCCCCACCACACGGCGGTAACGTAGTACGGCGTGCCGCCCACGAACCACAGATCCTTTTCGTCGCTGGCGGTACCGGTCTTACCAAAGGCTTCCATGCCATTGGAGTTGGGGTAGCGGCCGCCGGCGGTGCCCACGCTGGAGTACAGCACGTTCTTCAGCAGGCGGTTCATCACATAAGCGGTATCCGGGGTCAGGGCCTGATAGCTGGTGGAGTTGTTCTCCAGATAGATATTGCCGTCACGGTCCAGCACGCGGGTATACAGGTGCGGGGTGGTGTACTGGCCATCGTAGAAGATCTGGAACGCAGCTGCCAGCGCCGTGGGCGTAACGCCATGGGTCTGACTGCCCATGACCATCTGCGCCAGACCCACATCGTTTACCGGGTCCAGCGTGTTCAGCTGCAGGGTGTTGTACACAAAATTGAAGATGTTGCTTGCGCCCACCAGATCACCCACACGCACCGCAATGGTGTTCAGCGAGCGGGCCAGACCGTTCCACAGCGGCACATCACTGTTGTCGCCGTAGTTGCCGCCATAGTTACGGGGCCAGCTGCGCCATGCGTTGGGATAAGCGCGCAGCTGCTTGTCGGAAAGGCCCATCAGGCCGTTCTTGCGGCAGTAATCCTCATCGCGGATCACCATATCCTGCTTCTGATACAAGGGCGAGTTGTTGAGCATGGTGGACCAGTTCACCAGACCATACTCTACACCCAGTGCATACGCACCGATAGGCTTGATGGTAGAACCCGTCTGACGAGTGACACTGTAGGCACGGTTCAGCGAGAGGCTCTTGTTCTTTTCGCCCAGACCACCCACAATGGCAATCACATTGCCGTCATAGTCCAGCGTGACCATGGCTGCCTGAGTACGCACATTGCGGTAATAGTAAACGGTACCGTCGTCGCCGGTGCGGGGCTTGGGCGTGCCGTCCTCGTTCATCACCTGTACATCGTCGTCCGAGATAGAGGTCACCTCTTCCTCATGCCAGCCGGCCGGGAAGTAGGCATCGTCCGTGTTGAGCATCAGGTTTTCCATGGCGGACTGCACCTTGGTGTTCACAGTCGACTCAACGGTAAAGCCGCCGGTGTACAGCAGCTTCTGTGCCTCGGATTCCGAAATGTTTTCCTTGTCCATGATGTCCTGCACCAGCTCGGTGAACAGCGCATCGGTAAAGTAAGAGGTAACGGAAGAATTCTTCTTAGTATCCTCTTCCTCGGCCAGTACCAGCGGCTGGGCCGCTGCGTTGCGGTAGTCCTCTTCGCTGATCACACCCTGCTGCCACATGTTGTACATGAGGAAGTTACGGCGGTTGATCAGGTTTTCGGGGTTGGTGTAGGGGTTATAGTTGGTGGGGTTTTTGGTGATGGACGCAATGGTCGCACACTCCCACAGGGTCAGCTGGCTGACATCCTTATTAAAGTATTCGTTGGCCGCAGTCTGCACGCCCTGAATGGTGCCGGTAAAGCTGATGGTGTTCAGGTACGCTTCCAGAATGGTCTCCTTGGAATAGCTGCGGCTCAGACAGAGGGCGCGGTAGATCTCGCGCAGCTTGCGCAGTGCGCCTTCAATGCCGCTGGCGCTCTTGTCGTCGGTCAGGTTCTTGATCAGCTGCTGCTCCAGCGTGGATGCACCCTGCTTGGAGCTGTAGATGGGCAGCAGGTATTCGTTGACCATTGCGCCGATGGTGCGCTTGAAGTTGACGCCGGGCTCGTTGTAAAAGTCCTTATCCTCGGTGCAGATGAACGCATACTGCAGGTTCGTGGGGATCTGCTCCAAATCCGCCCACACGCGGTGGCTGTTGGAAGAGCGCAGCGTGGCATACTCCACCTGTGCACCGGTGTCCGGGTCGGTAGCCATCACCACACTGGACTGGCTCAGCTCAATGTTGTCCAGATCCAGCAGGTCGCCGTCGTTGGCGGTAGCCTGCACCACGTAATATACAGCACCCACTGCCACCAGACTGCCTGCCATGATGCCCAGACAAATCAGTGTAGCAATAGTTCGGCCAATGAAACGCAGAATGGGATGTCTGCCCTTTTCACGGGGTTCCTTTGGTTCTTTGGGTTCCCGGCCGCGTCTGGGTCCCGGCTGGGACTCCCGGCGGCTGTTGCTCACATTTACCTTCCGCCCGCCGGTGCCGGGGAATGCCCTCACCGGCACGGTTGATCTTTCTCATATCGGAGATAGAAATCGCCTCCTAACATTCAGGCTGCTTTTTCAGCGCCATGCGCTGGTACTTTTCCATCAAAGCGCACAGAACTGCACGCAATACCATATTATAGCACGTGCACAGAACGCGGGCAAGAACCAATCTTCGGCCCTGATAGGTCTAATCATCTGTAGTATAACACAATCTGTCGGACAAAGTACAGCATTCCCGTGTGAAAATTGACTGCGCCCCCCTGTTTTGGGGCATACTTCAGCCGGAAAGGAGCGTGTTTCTCCATGCGCAAACTGTGCACCTGCCTGTTCTACGGGCTGTGCGTATTCACCATCGTGTTCAGCCTGTTCTGGATGGCCCTGCCCAAGCTCAGCCTTCCGGTGCCCGACCCCGGCAGCGAAGCACCGCCTTCCTCCGCAGCAGACCTTGCCGCACAGGCCATGCCGGAGCTTGCTGCCCAGAGCTACCGCCTGTGCGACAAAGGCGGGCGCGTGGCCGTTTACCGCTGCGGCACCAATGGCCAGCCGGATGTGCTTGTCACCGTCACCGGCATCTACACCAATCTTCTGCCGGAGAACGATGCCGTGCGCATCAAGCGCGGTGTGACCGTGTACAGCGAACGGGAACTGGACCTGCTGCTGGAAGATCTGGGCGATTGAGTGCAGAATGCTCAATTTTTATCTACTTTTGCTGATTATTTTTATTGACATCCCAATGTAAAAATTATATAATGATAATAGATGTAAAGTTTCTTAACCACCTGCAGCGATCATAAAAGGAAGTGCTTCCTCATGTCAGAACAGATCACCCTCCATTACCAGTGCCGTCTTTGCGGCAAGCAGCTGGACCGCGGTATCCACCTCGGCCCGCCCAGCCCCGGCACCTGCAGCAAAGCCGCCAAGGTGGACGGCTTTCACGGGCCGCACCGCTGGGTCATTGTCTCTTTGCCCAAAAGTGCCTGATTTTTAACGCAAAAAAACCTCCGGGAAAAGCGTCCCGGAGGTTTTTCTTAGTTTCAGGCTTCCATTTCTTCCAGCGGAGCAAGGTAGGTCTTGCGGCACTCCTCGTATTCCAGCATGTAGTCCTTGGTGGGGTTGTGGTGCATGATGCTCTTGAGGGTGTGGGAGTCGTAGTCCTCGCCGGCATCCATGCCGATCAGGCGGGCGGCAACGTTGGAGCAGTGATCCGAGATGCGCTCTGCATTGTTCAGCACATCCAGGAACACGACACCCGTATCAATGGAGCACACGCCGTCCTTCAGGCGCAGGATGTGCTGGTCGCGCAGGCGCTCCGCCATCACATCGATCACTTCCTCCAGCGGTTCCACCTGAGCCGCCAGACGCATATCGCTGTTTTCAAAGGCATCGTTGGTCAGGTTCAGGATGCGGTTCAGCGCATTCTCCAGCAGCTGCAGCTCCTTGGTGGCGTTTTCACTGAAGGACGCTTCCTTTTCCTGCAGTTCTTCTGCCTTTTCCATAATGTTCACCGCATAGTCGCCGATGCGCTCGAACTCGGTAACAAAATTCAGCAGTTCGGTCACAGTGTGGCTCTCATCGTCGCCCAGCTCCTGATCGGTCATCTTGATCAGATAGTTGGAGATTGCCACCTCCATGCGGTCGATCAGGTTTTCACGCACCCGGATGGCGCTGACGGTATCCTCGTCCATCTTCAGCAGCAGCGGTGCAGCCAGATTCACATTGCGGGCAGCACGGCGGGACATCTTGATCACAGCGCTCTTAGCCTGCTGCAGGGCCACAGCCGGGCTTTTGAACAGGCGCTCGTCCAGCACCGGCATGCTCAGCTCCTGTGCTTCCTCGGCGCTGTCCGGCACAGTGAGCAGTGCCAGCTTGGACAGCACACCGCTGCACGGCAGGAACAGCAGCATGGCGCACACGCTGGAAAGGGTGTGGATGTTTGCAATGGTGCTCTTGTTCATCACGTCGTTCCACATGGGGATGCCAACGGTGAACTGCACCGCATACACCAGTGCCAGCAGGATCACGCTGCCAATGATGTTGAAGTACAGATGGATCAGTGCAGCGCGCTTGCCGTCCTTGGAGGAGCCGCCAATGGTGAGCAGCGGCGTAAAGGCCGTGCCGATGTGTGCGCCAGAATAATGGGAATGGCAGAGCTGAAGGTGACCAGACCCGTGCTTGACAGTGCCTGCAGGATACCCACCGATGCCGAGGAGGACTGGATGATCACCGTGACCACCACGCCCACCAGAATGCCCAGAACGGGATTCGTCATGGTAACGAACAGATTCTGGAACACGGCGCTCTCACGCAGAGGAGCCACACCGGTGTCCATCAGGCTCATGCCGGTAAACAGGATGCCGAAGCCCAGCATGATCTGGCCGATGTTCTTCCTTTTAGCGCTGCGCAGGAACACATAAAAATGCAGCCGATAAACGCCACCACGGGCGCAAAGGTCTTGGGCTGGATCAGTGTCAGCCAGAGACTGTCACCGGAGATATCCGCCATGCGGATCAGCTGGCCGGTAACAGTGGTACCAATGTTTGCACCCATAATGACACCTACCGACTGCGTAAGGGTCATGATGCCGGAGTTTACCAGACCGACACAAATAACGACCGTGCCGGCCGAGGACTGGATGACACCCGTGATGAGGGTGCCAAAAATAACGCCCTTGAGCGTTGAGGAGGTCAGCTTTGCAGCACGCCCTGCATTTTGCCGCCGGCCAGTTTTTCCAGACCAGCGCCCATAATGGACATGCCGTACAGAAACAGCGCAATTCCACCCAACAGAGAGTAATGTGTGTGATATCCATAACGATACTCCTAAAATGATCTTCCTTTTGATCCTTGTACATCTGCCCTGCCCGCACACCGGGCCTGCTTGATCCGGCAGATGCTGCGGCCTGCCGCTCTGCTGCGCAGAACGGCGCACAATGACCGCGCTTGGATCTATTATATCATTTTTTATCCTGTCACAACAAGGTTTATTTTACAAGAAAATCACTTTTTCTACACATTTTTTCCGTCTCTTAATGAATTCGTGCTCTTTCCTTTTCAATTATTTTACATCAATTTTACATTTGCGCTGAAATCCCTGCCTGTTTGCGGGCGCTTACTCTGCCAGTTCTTCCATTGCTTCCCGCACCGTATCGGCCGAAAACAGGAACACTCCGCTGCCGGTGTATACTTCCACATGGCTTCCGACATAACGCAGTTCAAAATCTTTCATCCGTGTTCCCTCCTGTATCTCGTTTTTTGCAGCTTTTCAGAACGTTTTTGTTCCATGGCTGTATTATCGCACACAGCAGGTACCATAAATCGGATTTCCAACGTATTTTGCAGACAAAAGCCGCCCGGCTTCAGATGCGGAACCGGGCGGCTGGCCACCTATTTATATCGTTCAATGCACAGCGGCATATTCCGGGATGCGCTGCTCATGGGCCTGCTGCTCTGTGCGGGCCTTCTCATAGCAGTAACGGATGATCGCCTGCCTGCGCACGATGCCAATGAAGATGCCGCGGTCATCCACAACCGGCACAAAGTTCTGGTTCATGGCCGCTTCGATCAGCTGATCCATGCTGGTGGTCACGGTGACAGCCTTGTAGTCGCGCTTGTGCGGGAAGGCCGAAATGGGGACATCCTCAGCCGCTTCCAGATCCAGACCATGGAACTTTTTCAGCCCCCAGAGAATGTCGCCCTCGGTCAGGGTGCCCACATATTTTCCCTGCCGGTTGAGCACCGGAATGGACGCGTAGCGGTTATTCTCCCACTTTTCCAGCGTCTGCCGAAGGGTGAAATCGTCGTAAACATACATCAGATCCTGCTTGGGTGAAAGGAAAAACAGAATATTCATGACAACAGCTCCTAAACATTGTTCCACGCGCCGTGCGCAAAAAATAACGCAGTTCATCCGCACAAGCGGGACCCTGCGCCGCAGTCCCTATCCTTGTTTCTATTTTAGCACTTTTTAATAGTCGGATAAAGAGTTATCACCCACCTTTTATATTTTTTTAACAGATTGTTTGCTTTCTTTCGTCATACTTTCGGTTTTGATAAAAAACAACCAGCGTCCGTTATGCTATCACCTTCCCGGTGCGAAGCCGCCCGAACCATGCCGCCAATGCAGAAACCTGCGCAAAAAGTTGATATACCAGCATTTTGCGCTGTACAAGCGCGCCCCAAAGTTGTATAATAATGTGGGTGTTTCTCGGCGCAGTATGTGTATCTGTCCGCCGCTGCGCCCCAGACCTTGAATGTGTTTTATGAAAATAACATAAAGGAGCAGAGCGACTATGATCACTTCCCGTTTCCCTCTGGGGGATGTCAGCTTTACGTCCGGGTATTTTGCTACTCTGGTAGGTGAAGCAGCCAAACAGTGTTACGGTGTTGCCGCAATGGCACCCCGTGATATGACCGATGCCGTCAGAAGCATGGTGCACGGTTCTGATTACCCGGAAAGGGTGTCCGTGTCACGCAGGAGGATGGTCGTCTGGTGATCGAACTGCACATTGCAGTGAGCTATGGCCTGAACATTTCTACCGCCGCACGCAGCATCTCACCGCGTCAAGGACGAGGTGGAGCAGGCTACCGGCCTGAAGGTTGCCCGCGTTGTGGTTTCGGTAGACGATGTGATCGCCTGATTTTGTTGGTTCATCCGAATGCGCCGGGCTTTTCCGGCAAGTACAAGGAGTAAAAAAGAATGATTTCTGGTAAGATTTTGCGTGACGCCATTATCTCTGGCGCCAACAACATCAACAATCAGCGCTCCCGCGTGGACGAGCTGAACGTTTTCCCTGTTCCTGATGGCGACACTGGCACCAACATGGGCATGACCGTGGGTGCTTCTGTGCGCGAGCTGGAAGCATGGACGACAGCTGCACCGTGGGTGAGGCTTCCAAGACCGCTGCTTCCGCCATGCTGCGCGGCGCACGCGGCAACTCCGGTGTTATCACCAGCCTGCTGTTCCGCGGCTTCTCCAAGGCGCTGGAAGGCAAGAAGGAAGCCACCGCTGCCGACATTGTCGAGGCTCTGAAGAAGGGTGTCGAGGGCGCTTATAAGGCCGTTATGAAGCCACCGAGGGCACCATCCATCACGGTTGCACGCATTGCCTCTGAGGAAGCTGCTGCCTGCGGTGCCGAGGATGTGCCCGCTCTGTGGGATGTGGTGACCGCCGGCCAGAAGGCTCTGGAGGACACCCCAACCTGCTGCCTGTTCTGAAAAAGGCCGGCGTTGTGGACGCGGGCGGCCAGGGCATCATGATTATCTTTGAGGGCATGGGCAAGGTGTTCCATGGCGAAGGCATCGTGGCAGGCGGCGAGGCTGCTCAACAAGGCAAAGCTCTCCACCGAGAACGCCGGCAAGGGCGTGTTCACCGACGACCTGATGAAGGT
>SCPO01000122.1_pt1 | contig 94136 bp, 64 predicted proteins | sample 6106821 | NCBI WGS metagenome assembly SCPO01 (sample SAMN10720448, study PRJNA508395) | human gut metagenome | isolation source: Participant 2 stool, 0 month | host: Homo sapiens | collected 2017
TAAATTCATACCACATATATCTGACTTCCTGCCAGAACAATATATCATTTGAATCTCTTCACATAATCTGCAATCAGACGACATGCCGGACCGAGTACTTGACCATGATCGAATCCTTGCATTTCGTACAAAGTCACTTTCTTGTTACCTATACTTTTCAAGACAGCTTCCAGCAACGCATTTTCTTCATATCTTGCCGCCATCTCCAGATGCTTGTCCCCCGTAATCAACACGAGAGGAGCTGTTTCCTTACGAGCCTTATTTACCGGAGCATACTCATCAACCACCGGAATACCGTCAGGCAAACCGCGTTCCTTACGAATAGTGAAATGTGTCACCGTCTGACCACTCACCGGAAGATAAGCAGCTACACTATCGGCATCTGCTCCGTATGCTGCCATGTACTTTTTATCCATTGCCAGAATCAACGAAAGATAACCTCCCGCAGAATGACCGGAAACAAAAATGTGATCCTTACGACCACCATACTTCTCAATATTCTTGAAAACCCATGCCACAGCTTCAGCTGCATCTTCGATGTAAGCCGGATTCTTTGCTTTCGGACTCAAACGGTAATTCACCGCCACTACTGCAAACCCTTGTTCTCTCAATTCTTTGGGAATAAATTTATTTCCACCTTCCATACCACCGCCATGAAACCAAACGATAGTTGAGAAATCCTTCTTGTTTTCAGGATAATAAATATCCAGTTTACAACGCTCCTGACGATAGGTGTCCGTTTCGGAACCAGAGACATAAGATATATCTTTATCGGTGCGATAAACATTTTGTGCTTGAGCAATGCAAGTAACAAGCAAAAAGAGAAGAGAAAAAATCTTTTTCATGGTTTTATTTATTTTATATTCATCTATTAGTACTATTCTTAAAAATTACTTTAGAGTTAATGATGTCATGTTCATCAATATATAATTCAGGATTCTCACCCGAGCTTTCCACCAAAGCTTCAATTGTGATACACTCATCCGGCAACCACTGTTTAAAATGTAACATATTATCTCTCAACTCTACCATATTATTGTCCGTAGCTGATAATTGAATCATCTTTTTTACATTTTTCGTATATAATGGAAGTCCGCCCCCTTTAGCCACTAAAGAAGATTGGGCACCTTCACCAATAATATTTCTATTTCCCGTATTCTCTAACGTATAACATATTCTCCAAAGATTTTCAACCGGTATCGTATCTTCATACTGTACAAAGACAGTAATTCCAGGTATTTTAGGTTTTTGCGTCAGCAATGTACTCTCTGTACAGCAGATTGTCACTCTGACTTTTTCCTTCGAGAAATATGAAAGCAAAGTAACTACTCCTCCTAAAATTGTGACTATTGTAACTATAACTTCTATCATACACCTGTGTCTTTTTTTTCATAATTACTATTCTTTAGTCAGCTCCCTCAATCGCCATGCACAATCTTTAAATTGCTTATCAATACACTTTAACCGCTCTTCCAATTCATCTATTCTTTGTAAAGCAACTTTTACATCAATCTCCTTTCTCTCAATCTTATCCTCTACATACTTAATTACTTTCAAATCGTACTTGTTATGCCGTATCTCATCCTGCGTAGCGATATAGAACGAACAACCTTTTTTTTCTCTCCCCATCTCTTCTCCGGCAAGAAACTTTTTATATGTATTCGAAAGCTGTTCCAGCATTTTATCAGAAAGTTTACAAAGTCCTTTATTCGAAATATACCCCTTCCGTGCGTCAACAAATAAAGTTTGCGTCCTCATTCTTTCCTTTCTGAATACAAGAATTGCCGTAGAGATAGCCGCTCCATAAAATAGATTCGGCGGCAATTCAATAACTGCCTCAAGTAAATTATGTTCAATAATCTGCTCTCGTATCTTACTTTCAGTATTTCGGAACAAAACGCCTACCGGTACTACTACAACAGCTTGTCCGTCATTCCGCAAACTTGCCAAAATATGACTTATATACGCCCATGTAACCTGACTTTTAGGAGGAATGCCATATTTAAAGCGTTTGTAAAAATCACTATAAGCCTCTTCGGCTGCCCACTTATCCGCAAATGGAGGCACAGAGACAACAATATCAAACTTTCTTAGCCCTCCATGATCCAACAATTTAGGATTACTAAGACTATCTCCCCAAAGAAAAGTCGCACCCTTGAAGCCATTCAGCATCAGATTCATTTTTGTCAATGCATACAAATTCCAATTCACTTCTTGCCCATAGAGCTCAGTACCTCTGATCCCCATTTTTTTACCGACCTCAACCAACAGAGTACCACTACCGGATGCCGGATCGCACAAACAAGCATTTTTTCTATCGCCATCTATTAGTTTCGTGATCAAACTAACTACCTCTGTAGGAGTAAGCACATTATTTATCTTTTTACCTGCTTCTTCAGCAAATATATATAACAACTGATTATATAAATCACCAACGTCTATCAACTGCCCGGTAGCATTAGTCAGCCTGATTTCTTGAAAAAGCAAAAGAAGCTCACGCAACTTGATCGATCTCGCGTTCATATCTCCTAATATATTACTTTCGAAATCAATAGCTTTATTGATTTCATAACCTTCAGTAACCAAAGCGTTCACCTGCTCCAGTTCATAAAGAGCCATATTTATCAATCTGCCAAGTTCCGGTGAATCAAGTTCTTTACATAGATAATCGAAAGAACTGCGCTCGGACACTAACAAACGTAAAGCAGGGCTATTATCATCTTGTTGAAAAGAATTATTTGATTTATAGTACTCACTTGCAGATTTCAAAAATAGCAGAGCCAATACATAATCCCTGCACTGATCGGCAGAAATCGTTCCACCCAAAATTTGCCGTGCTTTACTTACGATATAATATGCTTTCTCTTTCATAATACAATCATTTTAAAGAATCCATCAACAACTGATCCTGCAAACTCTGTTTAAGTATATCAATTTCACTACGAATACATTCACCTTCTTTTCTCAACCGATCCATTTCTACAACAAGCCTTTGTACTTCTATAGATGGTATATCAAGCTGTATTTCCCCCATTACCGATTGAGGAATCACCTGAATACCTGTACCTACTGCTGCATTCTTCAACATACCAAGAATGGACGATGTATTTAAAAAACAACAAAGGAATTCCGGTAATATGTTACTAATGACGGGACGTATGATAATAAAAGATGAAGATGCTATAGTACTTCGTTCTGTCCCTTCATACTGTATGCAATAATTGGAGCCTCCTTTAGCCGCAAACAACAAATCTCCGTTTTTCAACCAATGCTTATCATTTATTCCTGTATTTATTACCGTAGCTATTTGAGTATAATCAAGTTTATTCTCCGAATTAACATCCTTTACCTGCAAATACCTGACCTCACCTTGTGAATCAGTTTTCATGTATATGCCGGATTGCATTATAGCTATATCCTTTAATGTTACTTTCTTATTCATTACCTTACCATTTCAAATAAAGACTCTACTTAAACAATCTGCCATGAATATCAGTAATACTATTTCTTGGCTATTACCTCAATTTTATAGATTGACCGCACAAATATATAGCTTTTTCTGATATTACCAAGCAATAGAAAGAAAATAAATCATAATCGACAAAACATATCTTACCTCCTCCATCTTTTCAGGTTTCGTCAAGTAGAAATCCTACTAAATACAAATCACGCAACTTGATATAAAATCAGAAGAACATAAATTACCTGCTTTTGACAAAACATACATCAATACCCCATTCAAATATCCCACCGTCTTCCCCTAGCATATTTAGTTTTAATATGCCTATAATAAACGACAATCTCCCACCCGAAAATATACCTCAAAGTATATTCCGGACAGGAGACCACCATAATAGACAAAACGAACTGTTTGTCCTTTTCTAAGGTTTTCTTTAAAATCCCTCTCTAAAGTTTCTTGATAGAGAAATCGGCAAAACGAATTTCTTCGTCACGCAACTGGTCTTGCCAGGTCCTATCTTCACCCAAATAGCGGTAGATACCCCATTTGGGACGAAGTCCCGTACAATCCGTACGCCACATATCCATCTTTTCAGAACTAAATTCCAAGAGAACTTTTCCGTCTTTTATGCGTGTGATGACTACTTCATACGAACCGTTCTCACCGAAACAGGCTTTTTCTTCTACTTCCACCCAGTTGCCGAGGAAGCCAGCAAGGTCTGTACTGGCAAGGGTAGTAGTGCTTCCGCCACGTTTGTCATAACGTACGCGCAGTTGTTGACCGCCTTTACTGCCGCTGTTGGAATAAGCAGTCAGGGTAATGAGTGGAGAACCGACGTCTGCCGTGCCCGATGAATTATCAATACCCTTCAACTGGTGGAGATGGGAGAATTTGGCTGTCGTCTGGAATCCTGTCGGCAAACAGAATTTCCAGCGAAACACCATAGTCTCTCCCTTTTGTCCGACAAGGCTTTTCGGAGACTTATTATCCGTCTTTATCTCATTACGCTGGCGGTCGGTGATGTTTGTCAGTCCGCGGTCATCATCTATCTCGGCATGAATAAAGAAAGCAAATACGTACTTATTTAGCTGGTTGTCATGCACCTGCTGAATATGTTGGAAGTGCTCTGTCTTATGTTCGCGCGAGGAGTCGGGAGCTTCGTGGTTATAGCCCGAACGTTTAATCAAGTCATACGTTTTTGCGCTATTACCGTCAGCGGTTAATGTGCCATCCACCGGTTGTTCCGGTTTCAGTTGTTCTTTCTCATCTATCACTTCCGACGAACTGTTGGAGCAGGCGATAAAGGCGAAAAGAGCTAAGAATAAAATTCCTTTTCTCATTTGGATTTATTTAATATGGTTAGTCAGGAAATCTACCGACTTGAAGAAAATCTCTTCCATCTTGTCCGAAGTCTTCGAACTTACGTTATGGTCATAGTATTCATACTTCAACAAGTCGCAGACTCCCCCTCTTTTCTTTAAAGCCGATGCGAACATTTCGCTCTGTTCACACTCTACCGTAACATCACACGTGCCACATACCAGCATGGAAGCAGGAACGTCCTTCTTTGGAATCAGATTTATGGGAGAGGCTTCACGAAGCACTTTCGGCTCTCTGTCACAGAAGTATGCAATACGCTGAGGGTCTTTTGTTTTCATGGTGATGGCAGCCTTTTCCAAGTTATATATTCCGGAATAGCCTACGAAAGCCTTTGTACCGGGAACAGTCATCGCAGCTACTGCTGCCAAGTGCACCGGCAGAAGTACCCAGGAAACCGAAGCAATCAGGGTTAATGTTCAGTTCTGCGGCATGCTCCTGTACATACTTCACTGCGTCCAGAATATCCTGGATAGAGACTTTCACCGTTGCATCGGATTGAGGTGCCAATGTATAAGAGACACGTACGCCTGTTATGCCTTTCTGTTTCGCCAAGTATTGGGATAAAGACCGGGACGAGCCGTTATTACCGCGCGCCCATCCACCACCGTGGATATAAACGACAAACGGGGCAGGCTTCTCTGTCTCAGCAAAGTCTACCGTGAGTATCAATTCGTAATCCTTATGTTTCTTGTAGACGATGTCCTTTGTAGTCACTCCTTTATAATCCTTGCTTTTCAAGCGGTCTGCCTGATAGGTATAGGGAACCATCACATCGGGAATGGTGTTCACATCAATAAACTTCGCATATTTCTTTGCATACAACAAGGCATAAGAACCGTCGTCGTTCCGCGTCATCTTCATGCCATAGCGGTTGGAGAACTGCTGTGGTTGAGATTCCTGCGCAAGGCAGAGAAGCGGCAGCATACACAAACAAAAAATCAGTTTCAGTTTCATGTTATCACTTTATATTAGGTACAGATAATCTTATTTCTTCTTCAAATTTTATTTCTTCTTTAAAACCAGATAAGGTATTGTTTCCACATCGGACGTACTGTATTTCAAACCGATGCGCTTTGCCGTATCGACATACTTCTGATTACCCAATGCCGTTCCCGCTTCATAAAGAAGAATGGCGGCACGGGACTGGTCGAAAGGTTTAATCTGTTTAAATTTCCAGTCTTCGGGATTCAGATAAAACGGATACAGATAATCTACCGCCTGCGAAGCCACTTTTCCGTTGGAAGCAGGGGTACTCCATAGATTGATGCCTATCTGGCTGGTAATTTGGTTGGCTTCCATTAAGGCTTCCAGAGCGAAAGTGGAATAATGCAGGGAGAGAGTCCGTTTCAGTTCCTGGGGTAACGAGCCGTCGTCGGCAATCTGTGCACCCATCTTGGGGAGAATACTTTGTTCCGCCACTTCGCGGATACGGTCGGTACGGTCCAAGTAAGCCAGTACCATCAAGTGGATGGCTTCGTACCACAAGCCATGATTGTTGGCGGCATGAGATTCCCTTTGCCCTTGCGTGCTGTTCTCCATCCAGTAACAGAAGGCGGTAGCCCAATCATCGAGTTTTTTCTTATCCGAGGGAGTCCAGCTTTTCGAGCCTTCTATCAGTTTGGCAACACCCAACGCACGGCTGAAACGGCGCGAGTCTATGAAGCCCGAACCTCTCATTTTCTTCATACCCGGCACGGCTTGGGCATAAGTCATATTCGGGTTCATACCCAGTTTCGGGTCTGTGAACCATGTCCGCAAGTGGTTGGCGCATGCTTTGGCGTAGACTTCTTTTCCTGTGATATAATAGAGTACTCCCAGGCAGTAAGCGGCATCACCGAAACGGTTGGCATTCTCACGTTCGGGGTATTCGTAGACTTCGGGATTTCGTTCACCGTCTTTCCGGATATAGGGAAGTCCGTCTATTTTTGTAGAATCAGGCCACCAATAGGGAGATAAGGTCATATAATCCCTGGGATCTTTACTGGGGGGAAGTTTTTTCTTGGCAGTCACCGATAGAGGAGTCATCTTTATATATTTCTCTGCCACCTTTTCCTGAAGTTCAATGTATCGGGTGACTTCCTTCTCACCTTTCTGATAGTCGTTTTTTAGCTGTTCAAGCAAAGTCGCATTAAACGGGCCTAAGGGGGCGGCATTCAGTATCCCCCAACAGAGGCATACAGCCCATATAGCAAAGATTCGTCTCATAAATATTTTCTTTAAAGTAGGTAAGTATGTCATTCGGAGCGAAGCGGAGAACCTGCTTCTGGTATCTGCCAAGGGGCAGGTTCTTCACTACGTTCGGAATGACGGTATCAGCTTTCTTCTTTAAGAGAAGAAACAGCCACCGTTAATGTCAATGTTCGTACCTGTCAGGTAAGAAGATTCGGAGCAAGCGAGGAAGCAAACCAGGTCGGCAACTTCATCGGCAGTTCCTTCACGACGCAATGCGTAGGAAGCCTTCATACGTTCGCGGTTTTCCGGCGTATTGAAACGGTCGTGGAAAGAAGTGGCAATCGTGCCTGGACAGATAGCGTTGCAACGGATTCCCTGAGGGCCGAGTTCCTTCGCCATGGAACGGGTAAATGTCATTACCGCACCTTTCGCGGTTGCATACATGGAAGCTCCATTGCCACCGCCGTCGCGGGCAGCCAATGAAGAGAAGTTGACGATAGAACCGCCTGCCGGCATCATCGGAACCACTTCACGGGTACAGAGGAATACGGAACGCATATTGACATCCATCAGGAAGTCATACCAGTCTTCGTCCTGTTCGGTGATTTTCTTACGGCCTACAATGCCGCCTACTACATTCACCAATACATCTACCTTGTCGCCGAATGCCTTGTTACACTCTGCAAAAAGATTCTTTACCGCAGCAGCCTTTGTCATATCACCCTGAACTGCGATTGCTTCGCCACCGACATTTTTAATCAGTGCCAATGTTTCCTGTGCATCGGCTTCATTGTCGAAATAGTTCAGGCAAACTTTTGCACCTTCTGCTGCCAATTTCACTGATATTGCACGACCAAGGTCGCGTGCGCCACCTGTTACGATAGCTACTTTTCCTTCTAATTTCATAATTGTCTTGTTTTTAAAATACGTTTATTTTTTTATTTGTTTAATCTCTCCTACTGTCAGGAAGATGGAACACAGCGATAGCGGCACCAAAGCTCCCAACAGACTGAATAATAATATCCAATTCGTAATATAACTGGCAAAAAGGATTGCCAGGATAGTACCTAATACGGCCGAAGCACCGCCCAGTCCTGCCAGCGAGCCGACAGATTTGCCGCTGTGCAGGTCGCTCGGGATAGTCTGCAAGTTCGTCATAAAGAACTGGAATCCACCCAGTACCAATGCCATGAAAACGATAGCGACCGGAGCCGTAGTAGACATGATAGCTGCCAAGATAGACGGGATGATGATAATCCCACCAAGCAGCATTGCCGCCTTACGGGCATAGTTCACCGTATGTCCCCGGTTTATCAGCCAACCGGAATACCAGCCGCCGGCAATACTTCCCAATGCCGCACCTACATACGGAACCCAAGCGGAGAATGCCACCTCTTTGATATTCAAGTGGAACACATCTGCCAGATATAACGGCAGGAATGTCACGAACATCCACCAGATAGGGTCGAGGAAGAACCGTCCCAAAATGACAGACCAGTTCTTTTTCACCCGGAGCAGTTCGCCCCAGCTTTTTCCTTTATCCTCGGTTTTCAGCTCCTGTTCGGGCTGACCGCTCAAGATATAGGTACGTTCTTCTTCTGTAATCCAGGGATGCTTCTTCGGCCCTTCCTTATTGATAATCAACCAGGGAATCAACCAAATCAGTCCTAATCCGCCGACTACAATAAAAGTCAGTTTCCAGCCGAAAGCAATGAAGAGCATCAGGATAATAATCGGTGCAAGGATTGAACCGATGGATGCTGCCGCCCCGAACAAACCCTGTGCGAAAGCGCGTTCCTTCTGCGGGAACCATTCGGCGTTGCTTTTCGTCGTACCGGGCCACGGACCGGCTTCCCCCAATCCGAGCATCATCCGGAAGAAGGTCAGCGAGAAGATTCCCCGTGAAAGGGATGCTAATGCATCTGCCGCCCCCCAGACGAGCACGCTCCAGAAGAAACCTTTCCGGCATCCAATCTTGTCGTACAGTTTCCCGGAGACAAGCTGGCTGATACCGTATGCTATCATAAAGAAGATAGTTATCAGACCAAGAATATCTTTCGCTTTCTGCGAAGCATCCGGGTCGTTGCGGTCTATCAAGCCGAGGTCGATAGCGATACCTTCGCGATTGGTTACGAACGTAACGCCGTTCTTCTCCTTCATCTGTACGTTGGCTACGCTGACAGAATCCCGGTTGCCATTAGCGGCTGTCAGGATATACTGCTCTCCTGCCAGGACGGCATGATTACCTTTATCTGCCGACGCATCCGCTTCGGAAACCAAGTGATAGTCGATATTAGCCACCCACATATAGTTGAGCGTACCTCTATCCAAATAGTTGATGATGGTTATCAGCATAATTAACCCGATAACCATCCATCGGAGTCCTTTTACCTTCATACGTTTACAGGTTTAAGAAGTCTGCACGCACAGGGCTGAACGTATCAATCAGGATACCGGCTTCGAGGCAAACACAACCATGCAGCTCGTCGGGCGCTACATAGTAGCCGTCTCCGGCAGAAAGGATTTCTTTCTTATCGCCAATGGTTAGTTCAAACTTGCCACTTACTACGTAAGTCGCCTGGCTGTGGTAGTGCTCATGCATACTCCCTACTGCACCTTTGTCAAATTTCACTTTGACCATCATCAACTGACCGTCATACGCCATAATCTGGCGATTTACACCCGGAGCAGGATTTTCCCACTTCAAATCTTTCTCAAACTGATAAGTTTCACTACATGTTTTCATATTTCTGTCTATTAATGGTTTATTATATTCTCGATTCATTTATAACTCATCTTTCATTAGTTATCTCATCCCATATTAACATCCTGTAATCAAGTTGTTAATTCACTGTATTTCAGAAGTTAATTCACCGTTCGTCAAGTGTTAACTGTTAAGTTGTCAAGTGTTAACAGTTGAGCCGATAAGTATTAATACTTGAGAAGACAGGTATTAATACCTGAGAAACGGAAAACTAATCATCATTTCATAAATACTCCGCAACGACCGTTCCAAGCATACATAGTGCCTTCGACCGTCAGGCGGTGCCCTTTCTCTTTGTCGGCATCGGTATTGCTCAAGCAAAGCATTACGGAATGCCCGCCTTTATAGGTTGCTTTCACCACTGTATAGGAAGCCGTATCCATCACGACTTTCACCTCTTCGCAAGATGAGGTCAGGTTACTGGAAGTTTCCATTACCACATCATATTCTCCATGCGTTTCGATGGAAGTGGCGAATGTATGGTTCTTCCGTGCTTTTTCCCTTATCAGGAAAGCGGTTTCGTTTCTCAAGTTGAAATCAGGGTCATTGGCACCCAGACGAAGCATCTTCATCTCTGTTTGCGCAGTAGTAGCTATACTAATAGTATAGAAACGATCCTTATTAACAAAGGTGAAGCTTGATGTATTTCGGCTCTTGTTCTGTCCCCAGGCTTCCAGCCAAAGATGCTGATAGCCGTCTTTCGTGCCAAGAGTTTTCAGTTCGTTAGTTGCTTTGGCGTAAGGGAAGTTCAGGGAAACGAAGTGCCCGTTATACCAGATAGGGTAATCGTATTGGTGCTCTTTGTCCGCATTTGCTTGCAGCACATCCAAGATTAACGGGAATTGCAGGAAAGGGGTAGTCACGTAAGCCAGTGTACGTTTCATCTCTATTCCGGGATAGGCATTGGTGTCTTTCGCCACCATTACCTGAAAATGTCCGCCGTTGAAATCATGGTAAATAATATCTGAATGATAACGGGAAGAGACTTTTATATCTCCGGCAAAGTGGGATGTTTCGTCCACGACCAATGTATTGTGCGCAATAGTCTGTTTGGCAAACGATTGGTTTTCACGGGTATAATGACCTTTGTACTTGGCTTCGATATTCAAGAAGCGGGAAGCACCGTAGTCGGGCAGAATCTCGTTCCCATTGTCGTAATAAGCCATTGTCAGTTTATCAAAATGTCCATGGCTCAAGCCGTGTGAGGTAGCTTTCAGTGTCAAGGCGCTGTTCAGATTAGAATCTGTGGAGCGGATTACGGCTACACCGCCTTCATCCCCCTTGCGCCCGTCACGAAATACACTGCTACGATAGATAATCGGAGCAGCTTCTCCGCGGGCAATATCACGGGCTACTTTAAAACCGCCGCTAGTAGGGAGATAAGTATGCTGGTACTTATTTGCAACGGACAGCAGTGATTTGTCCGAAGGATTAACATTATACAATATGTCTACCGCATATACCAGTTCCTGTGCGGAAAGCCCTTTCAGCAAGGCATCATTAATATGGAAGAATTCGCCTTCATAAGAAAGTTGTATCAATGTGGAGAGGGCTTTTGAAAGAATGCTATCCCGGTAATTGAAGATTTTCAAGTCCGGCAGTTTATTCTCGATGCATTGGGCGAAGATGACGAAAGGCCAGATGGCATAACGTTGATAGTAGGCTCCTTCCGTGAAGTAACCGTCGGGAGAGAACAGGTAATCCATCTGGCGGATAAAGCCGCCCCGTTTGCCTGTTCCGTCAGAACCGTAAAGAGTGCCTTCTTTACGTAATCTTCACGATTCATCGCAAAGCCAATCATACCGACGGCCCGTAGCCCATGTAGCATGGTTGTGCATTTTATTGAATGTCTTGTTATTTGCATGGTTGTCTCCCATACCGTCCATGATGAAGTCCGCCATCGGAACGAAAAGATTCTTCTCGATAGTGGCACGCTGTTTGGATGAGAGTGTGTTATAGATACAGTCATAAGCAACCGCTGTATGCACCAGCCATACACTTTCATTCAGTGTCTGCCAAAACAGACGTCCCGGGACGGGGGAAAGTTGCAGGGGGTGGAACCCTAAAGTAGGGTATAGTTTTGCATAGGCTTCCAACATATCGCCCACGTAGGCGGCATATTTCTTATCCCCTGTCAACTGATAGGCAACTCCACAATGGAACATGGCATAGTAATTGGATTTATGCTGTTCGTGTACCACACCGCCACCGCCATCTACGGGAACCGGTACGGAAACAGGAGAGTTTACTGCTGCATCGGCTGCGCAACACTTCCGAAAGAGATTTGTCGAATGCGGGTACTGTCCCTTTCCTGCCCTCATCTCGTTCACTTCTTCCTGTGTGAAAAGAAGGGACGGATGTTGGGCAAATGAAAAGAGGTATCCACCTAAAACCATGAATATGCAAATAATAAGTTTTCTCATCTTACATCATTTTCTATTTCAATAATAGTATCGTATGACAACTGTTCTACTTCTTTTTCAAGCCGATAGAGAGTTTTTCCAGTTCGCTACCCTCAACCGGAGTATAATCGTATGCTTCGGCATTGATATATGCGGGACGGAAATTGTACATCTTTCCCTGTATTGCCTGGGAAGTGGTAGTCATCATTCTACCGGAATTCCACAGATTACAGTTTGCAATGCGTACTTTCTCCCAGGTCGCCTCATCCAGGCGGATAGTTGCCCCGCCGCGTCCGCTATTATCAAAATTGCAGTTCTCTACTGTCAGTACTTGCGGGCCAATCAGGCGCATGACACTTCCACGTTCTTTGTTGCAACAGTCTACAAAGGTACAATGTCTGATAGTAATATAAGGGCCTGCCGTACTTTCATCGCTTCCGCCACGATAAATATTAATAGGTAAACCCAACAGACGGTAGAAGGAACAGTTTTCAATCAACATGTCGTCGGCATTATAGCGACCTATATCATCTTTCTCTGCCGCATAGTTGATAGCATCTCCTGATAAATCGCGGAAAAGACAGTTGCGGATGGTAACGCTTTCGGCAAAAGTAGCTTTTGTTCCTTTAATGGCAAAGAATCCGCCTTCTCCGAAGTTCTGGAATTCGCAGCCGTCTACTATCAGTGTATAAGGTTGTATCATATCAAAGGCAGTAGAAATTCCTGCTTTAGCCAAAGCCTTTCCGGGCTCTAATACGCCATCGAATGTTATATTCTCAATGACCATTTTGCCGCCATCGGCAATAGTTACCATATTATCCGGCTTATCTCCGTTGAAACGGACAAGCGGCTTGTTGGCTGCATCGGCTGCACGGATAGTCAACGGTTTGTCAATGAACATAGCACGTTGGATAGGATATGTGCCTTTCGCCAAAATAATGACGTCACCCGGTTCTGCCGAATGAATGACTTCGGACAAGTTCGTTCCCGGAGACACATTGTATTCCTTATGAACATTCGCTGCTGGGTGTGCCACTTGGTTCTTAAACCAGGAAGCGCCTTTATCCTTACGTATCGCAGCATCGTCGGGCAACTGGGGAGCTTTTACTTTTTCCGTAGTAAATCCCGGAGCCGAGTAGTTCTTTGCCAATTGCACTTTGTTATCTTTGAACTGGATACCCGCTACGTCGTCAACGGCTATATAAGGCTGGTCGAGTCCTTTATTGATGATGATATTATCCGTGAATGAGACTTTTTCCGGTGCAAGAGTACGTTCCATATCCTTGCCTGTACCAAATTCTATATTCGTGCAATCTACGAATGTGTTACGGTACATCTTGACATCAACAACTTGACAATATCTATTAGGTAACGAATTGGGTACGGCATCCATAACTCCCAAAGCTGAGAAGAAACGGGTACCTGCCAAGCCGACCAATACATTATCGTAAATCTGATGTCCGGCATTGACGACACGGATACCGCCGGTATTGCGACGTCCGTTACCGATAAACAAATTATCATTCACAGTATTACGGTCACCATGACGCAGTGCTACCACTCCTTCACATTCCAACAGCGTATTGTTGCGGATGATGTTATCACTGGATTTAATAGAAATTACTTCCACTTCACCGGAGCAACGTTCGAACAAGTTATTCTCAATCACCGTATTTGAAGAACTGTAAGCTTGCTGGGAAGTTCCTACACGCATTGTTTCGGCACCGTTCGAGCCATACACGGGTCTTTCTCCAAAGTAGTTATGGTCAATCCGGTGATGATTTTCCAGACAACGTTCGTCGTTGAGGATGACAATCAATGTCACCCCCAAGTTAAGTTTTCCTGTCAACGAACAATGGTCTACTCTGTTGTGACGACCATAAAGCAATATATAGCTGTAAGCCTGGTCCCGGCGAGACGGATTGAATTTGTCTATCACACAATTCGTCAGACGACAGTGATTAGCCAGTTCTTGTCCGTTACGGAATTCTATTACGGAACCTTTGGGAGCGTATCCGTCAGTGAAATGCAATCCGCTGACAGATAGCCACTCGCCCGCTATCCGCAAGGTGGAACCACCTTCTACCTTTACCTTTCCGGGGTTCAGGGCTTCTATGGTAATAGGAGATTTCTCCGTTCCTTTGCCTATCCATTTCAACTGCATGTCCTTGTATTGACCGTCCTTGATGTAAATCCGGTCACCCGGTTGTGCAGTCTTCAAGCAGGAAGCTACTTCGGGGAGCGTTACGTCGTATCTTTTTGCAAAAGAGACTGACGGTAGCCCGATAAGCAGGAGAGCTATAATTGCCTTATGTATATTTCGTATCATCATTAATTATTGAACTTTTGAGTAATCGTAATCTTGTTTCTGCCAGTACATATCAAAGGTAATAGAACTTGCGGAAGGGTCTTTTTCCGTACCTTCTTTCATCTTGAAATCAGCACTCTTGATATACATCAGCCCTATGCGCTTCACATCCCTAACCGGATTCTTATCAGCTGCTTTATTGTCATATCCTTTCACATTGTAATAGAATACCAGGAACACAGCATCAATTGTCACATTAGTTTTCTCCACACCTGCTTCAAATTTATCTTTTGCCCAAGCATCAGTAGTAGGTGCAGCACTCACTGACGGCTTAATGCCGGCGCATGTTTTCTTTTCCACATCAAGCGGGAAAGTTATTTCATCAATCTTTTTGATATTGCCAGCTTTCACATTATTGACCAGCTCCGCACAATCCGGGTTAGTCTCCGGATCCAAATATGCAAATGATAATGCAGGGGTGCCATAATAGCTGCTCCCCCCCGTAATGGAAGCCTTACCGGAAGTTTTAAAATTCTTCAACTGCCCGTTAGAGTTCGCCGGACTATTGATAGCTAAATTGAATTTAGAAGATGAGCCGGAAATGAAAAAATAAGGATTTACAGAATTATAGTCTGTTTCGGACACAACCGGAATATTCGCTGTCTTACAAGTATTCTTTCCTGCAGCAGCAATAATATCCACTTCCTGGCTCCATACATCATTAGAATAAACCCGTCCTGTTTCCGGTGAGAAGAATGCAGAAGTCTCTCCAGCCTGTGCATGAATAGTCCTGTTCTCCCAATAATATACAAAAGCCACCCTTACAATAAATTCATCCGTTAATGTCGGTGTCTCACGACCGTCAAAATAAGAAATCTTTAACGGTACCATATTATCACCGTTCTTAAAGCTATCAGATGTAGGTACAACAAACTTTAATTCAGTTTCAGTCTGCAACGTAATAGTACACTCAATATCACCTAACAGCACTTTATCAATCTTATTTAGATATGCTCCCTCCAGCACTACCATATCTCCCACGTTGGCTGGTTCAAATACAGTAGTTGTAACCTCAGGCTGATAACGTTTCACCGTTAACTTGGGTGCGGACGAACTTGACGTCTCCACTTCTTTTGTTCCATCAAAATATTTAAATGTTACAATAGCCTTGTCACTTTCCACATAAGGAACCTTTACTACTATCTCATTCTCACTTTGTGAGATGATCTCTGCCTCATTTCCTTCTGTCCCGCCTTCGGCAGTGAAAAGAACAGCACTCACCACATTCATGGAACTACCGGAGAGCAACAAATTATTGCCCATTTCAACTTCCGAGGGCATTCCGGCCTGTGAAACGACAGGAGCCGGATATTCAAGGGTAAAATCTCCTTCGGACACACCCTCACCTATCGAATTTACCAATACAATTTTACCACTGCGTGCCTGATTTGTCACTTTCAAAGACAAACGCCGGTTGGACACTTTCTGTAGGATAACGGCTTTTCCACCACCGATAGTAGCACTTACCACATCATCCAAATATTCTCCGGTAACAACAATCTCACTACCTATGCTTCCACTCTCGGGCGAGAAAGAAAGGATTTCCGGTGAACTAACCGCCACATCCTTCATCGACGTAGAATCACAACCACACAAAAAGAATAAACAAACAAACAATGATGCCAGACTCCATTCTCTATATTGTTTCATATTCGTAAGCATTTAAAAGATTAATAACCCGTATTCTGTGCTATCTCTGGATTAATGTCAATCATACTCACCGGAATAGGCAGAAATGTTTGCCAATCTTCTATATCATTCACCGTATAAGAATATTCCGTATAAAGAAGCTCGCTGTTCAAGTAGTTGTTTACTGTCTGAGTAGCGATCCCCCAACGAAGAAGATCAAACCAACGCTGGTTCTCAAAAGCCAGTTCAAGCCTGCGCTCATTACGTACAGCCTTTCTAAAATCATAAAGACTTGGCAGGTCGGTCAGTGTATATGTAGAAACACCGGCACGTTCACAAACCATATTCAAATACTTCAGATTGTCTGCAGAAGGCCCCGAGATTTCATTTGTCAATTCAGCATAAAGCAAAGCAATATCAGCCACACGAATCACAGGCCAGTCACTCTCGCCATCATACTGTGTAGTTACAGGATTTACATACTTCTTACAGTAACGGCAATTACCTTCCGTCACCCACGTCTGAGTAGTTGTATTGAAATATTTCTGGGCGATATTCACATCCAGACGTTTATCAGCCCCCGCACCTCTTTGCTCGTAAGCTGCAATAATATTGTCAGTAGGAGTATTATAACCGGAAGAAGTACCGATAATCACATTTGCACCATTATTGACCGGAGCAAACATATTGCCGAACGGCGAACCGATACCGGCATTTCCCGAAAGGTAACGAACCGCAAAGATTATCTCCTTATTCATCTCATTGCCAATATCAAAAACCTTATCATAAGCCACAAGATCACTACCCGATTGCGGATTTCCCACAGATTCACTTTCGAGTACTTCCTTACACAGTCGGGCGGCACGGGCATATTTCTCGTCACCCGCCTGGTAGTGCGTAGCATATACTTTGGCAAGCAACGCTTTTGCCGAATTCAGGTCAGCACGTCCCAAGTCACCGTCCGCCATCTTGCCGGGCAACAGTTCATTATTGACAATATTCTCCAAGTCTCCCTCAATAAGCGCATATACTTCATCCACCGTAGATCGTTGCATATCACGGACCACTTCAGAAGGAACCTTGGAAGTAACAATAAATACCGGCCCCCATAAACGGACCAGATTGAAATACTCAATGAACGAAGAAAAGTACTTCTCCCTCATATTGGTTCCGCAATGTCTCGTCCGTCACTACATCAAGGTAAGAAATAACATTGTTTACCCGTGCAATTGTGGCATAACAGGCATTCCAATACGTTTTCACCCATTCGTTTTCCGGTACGATAGTACCCTGGTCGAGCTGTTCCACCAGTCGTGTAGTATTCGAAGAAGAACCTGCAGCATACATACGTCCGTTATCCGAGCGCAATTCTGTCATGGCCCACTCGTAATACATCACATCATGCAGGGAATTATAACAACCCAGCACCAGATTATTTACCGACGAAGCATCCTTCACATACTTATCCGCCGCCACTTCCGAATAAGGATATTGATCCAAATCACAAGCGGAAAATACCATGACGATTAACAATAATCCTATATAATTTATTTTTTTCATCGTTTTCCTCCATTAAAAATTAATATCAAAACCGGCAGAAATGGTAGAAGTCAACGGAACCCACCACGCTGATACCCCGAAATCATTGCACTGGAATAATTACCGGATGTCATACGCGACTCCGGATTAATGCCTTTGTAGCCACTTCCCAAATATAGAGCAAGTTACTGCCCGACACATAAAACGTACACCTGATAACTTAATCTTACGGGCAGCAGTTGCCGGCAAGGTATATCCCACTGTAAAGTTACGCAGACAAGCATAAGAAGCATTTTGCAAAGGATAATCAGTAAGCATGAGGTCATGTCCCGTTTTCACATTCTGATAAGGCGTTTTTCCGTCACCCGGATGTTCTGCGCTTACCCAACGGTTCTTTGTGTACTTCTTGTTCCACTTCTTTGTTTCATTATAATATACATCACCATTAAGCACTGTGATGCCCTGTACACCCTGAATAAGGAATGAGATGTCGAAATCTTTAATTTGGAAAGTATTGGTGATGCCCCATGTGAAATCCGGGTAAGGAGTGCCCAACGCAACCCGGTCTTCAGGAGTCAAAGAGCCGTCATTATTGGTATCGACAATGCGTATTCCCCCCGGTGCATCGTCTGAAAAATGAGGATTAGCTGCAATCTCTTCCGCACTATTCCATACACCACACGTCTTGTATCCATAGAATTGAATCAACGGCTCACCCACTTTAGCAAGATAACCCTCATTTCTTTCACCTAAAGAAATCATTTGTTGTTCACCGCCTAACTCCAATAATTTATTACGCGAAAGTGAGAAATTTATATTAGTATCCCATGAAAACTTACGGCTTTTCATATTATGCGTATCAAGCTGGATTTCCAAACCTGAGTTACGGACTTTTCCTATATTATTCCAATAGTGTGTGTAACCGGTAAACGATTGCGTCGGTTGTTCGAACAATAACGCACGTGTCACTGAATAGTAAGCATCTATCGCCAGATTGATACAGTTGTTGAAAAGTCCCAAATCCAGACCATAGTTAAACTCATCAGTCTGCTCCCATGTAATATTAGAATTAGCCAGCGAAGAAGAGATATTCGCAGAACCATTAACCAATGAACCCGTACCTTTGCCGGTCACGTAATTCGCACTGTTCAATACCTCGAGGGCTGCATTATAACTGATACGGTTATTTCCTGTCACACCATACGATGCACGAAGTTTCAAGTTAGAAATAGCCTTGATACCCTTCATGAATTTCTCTTCACTCACGCGCCAACCCAGTGATACGGAAGGGAACCAGGCATTACGGTTTCCTTTGGAAAAGAGCGATGAACGGTCCAGACGTAGAGAGGTAGACAACAAATAGCGCCCCAGATAACTATAATTGACACGTCCCAGATAAGATTCCAATACAACATCCGGATATCTGAAAGTTCCCGTACCCGCTGTATTTCCATTACCCTCACTAGCCAACTCGTAAACAGTGGCAGCATTCAAAGTATGGATGTCATCCGTAGCAAATCCCGTCGCAGCCATAGCCACCCGCTGATTCCGTGTCTTTTCTACAGTATATCCCAATAAAGCGTCAAGACTATGGTCTTTATTCTTTCAAAGTCCAAATGGTAACTCAAGGTATTCTCACTCAACAAATCAATATAAAGTGCACTGGAATAAGTAGCACGGCTTGCTTCCTTGTCTTTCGTAGCGTCCTTATTTGCATAATAATAAGAAGGGGCAAAACGAACATTCAAGCCGTTGGATGTCTTAAACTGTAATCCTTTACAAAGATCAAGCGTGAGATACATGCTGGCCAATCCTTGCATAGTCTCGCTCCAACGGAAAGTATTAGTCATTACGCTCGCCGGATTATTATTGGCAGAGCTAAATGGAGACGATTTTTCCAATACCCGGTTACCGTCGGCATCCAACAACGGATTTCCATCGGCATCCACGGCAGTCGGTGTCATAATATTGTTAAAATGGCTACCTCTTGCAAATCCGGTATATCCGGTCAGGTCTGTGCTATATGCATTGTGATAAACCGGTAAAAAAGAGGGAGTACGATAGAAATCAATAAAGTTATTTTTCGGACGTTCCGTCTTGCTATATGTACCGGATATATTAACACCCACCGTAGCTATCTTTGAGAGTTTGGTATCCACTTTAGTACGGAAATTCAGTTTGTCCAGTGAATTGTTGAGCATCACCCCCTGGTCTTTAGTATAGGCCGCTGAAATAAAATATTTCGTCTCTTTGCGTCCGCCCGAAACACTCATCTGCACATTCGTGATACCTGCCATATCACGCAAGCCCTCTTTCTGCCAGTCGGTAGTCCCCATCTGGCTTTCCAAATAAGCAGCCCCGCGAGCAGCACTCGGTACTTTCGGACCACCTAAGGCAGCTTCTTCTTCCAATAAGCCCAACCATTCGGAAGAAGTCATCATATCATGCAACTGATAAGCGTATTTAAATCCCTGATAGAACTTAAAAGAATATTTCGGTTTGTCCGGCGTACCGCTCTTTGTCGTCACCATAATCACTCCATTGGCAGCACGTGAACCATAAATAGCAGCCGAAGCCGCATCTTTCAAAATTTCAATAGACTTCACATCCGCAGCATTGATAGACGACAAACCACCGGATACGGGAAATCCATCTATGATAACCAACGGTTCACTATCTGCGGAAATGGAACCCGTACCGCGTACCCGGATAGAAGGAGTCACACCCACTTCTGATGTCTCATTAGAAACCGTCAATCCAGTCATAGCACCTTGCAAGGCAGTAGTGACATCACTCACCGGAGCATTAATCAGCTTCTCACCTTCCAACTTTGAAATCGAACCTGTCAAATGAGATTTCGCCTGTGTACCGTAACCGATTACCACAACATCATCCAACATCTTCGAATCTTCTTCCAACGTCACATTCACAACTGTACGTTTGCCAACCGCTTCCGCCTTATCAACGTAACCGATATACGAATAAACCAAAATTGTCTTGGAATTAGGAACCTTAATGGAGTATTTACCTTCAGCGTCCGTCACAGTACCGGTAGGAACGGCAGCGTCTTTCACTTTCACCGAAGCTCCAATTAACGGACCCTGTTCATCTATCACCTTACCAGTAACTACATGCTGGGAGTAAACGTTCAATGTCCCTACCAACAACAGGAACATCATCACGACTTTTTTAAAAATACAGGAGTTGTTCATAGATTAGTGTTTTAATTTCTGTGACAAACGTAACGATTAAAATTGGTAAACCAAAATTTTGGTCTACCAATTAATATTTATTAATAATTAGATATAAGCCGCTTATAAATAACACGTTACGCGTACCTCTATATAAAAGGACAGGAGAATATTTTTACTAGAAAGCTTTACTTTGAAAGATAATATTTGTACTTTTACAGCCGAAACGGAAAAGGTCATCTTTTTAAAATATTTATATCTTATGAAAGACGAAATCAATTCGCAACCAGTTAAGCATGTAATAGAACACATAAAAAAACAAATATCAGAACGTCAGATTTTACCGGGAGAGCGTCTCCCTTCTGAGCGTAAATTATCCGAACTTTTGAAAGTCAGTCGGTCACATGTTCGCGAGGCATTGCAGAAACTGGAATTATACGGTATTGTAAAAACATATCCTCAGAGTGGAACAGTGGTATCCGAATTCTCCAAAGACCAGTTGGATACTATGATTACCGATGCATTGAAAATCAGCAGATATGATTTTTCAAGCTTGGTTTATGTACGTGTACTTCTGGAAATAGAGGTCTGCAAATTATGCGCAGTAAACCACACAGAAGAGGATTTGAAGAATATCGAAAACACGCTTGTCGAACTGGAAGAAAAGTTTGATACAGACCTTCGTGTCGAAAAAGATTTTGCCTTTCACCAGGCCATTGCGCAAGGCGGACATAATCCGGTTATCAGTTCACTCCTGCTTATTATTACTCCCGATATTTTAAAATATTATCAAAAATACAAAGTTTGTGCTGTTCCTCAAAAAACGGTTCATGCAGAACATAGGGAAATGTTACAGAAGATAAAAGATAGGGACAAAGAAGGAATGAAAGAACTGGTGCTCCGCCACTTGGCCAATCTGATTGATTTTGCTAAAATGTCCGCGAAAGGCGATATCCCGGAATTCGAATACGGACATATCTAAGATACGTAAAAGAATAGATTTAATTAGCTGTATGCGAGAAACTATCCAGTCTCTTGTATACAGCTAATCCTATTTAATAAGCAATGTTCTATTTTTAATATTATACAAGGAAATGGCCAATTAGAAAATAACGAACCGGAAAATAAACTGCATAAATAAACGCATGAGCATACAAAAGGATGCCTAATATTGCATAAAAGCAAACAGGATATGCATCTTTCTCTATTCAGAAACCGCTCATTGCTTTAAAACCAACGAAGTGTTCCTCGGTGTGCATCGACTTGTTCCTCACCGAGGAAGCTATCGTTCCCCGGTGAAGAAGATAAAAATGGACTATTAAGAAACATTTTTATCTCTAGTTTACCATAATATATCGGAAAGGAAAAAATAATAAAATGATTAGTTATTCGGGCATCTGCTCTCCAAATAACAAAAATAATCAAAAATCTATCGCAGCTTGATTGGCATATTTTCGAAACAGCCGAAATAGAGAATCGCGTAATTACAAATGCAGGACATTTTCCTGCTTTTCTTTACCAAACTGCAATTCACGTCCTTCTTCCAATGATTAAATATTCCTTTTTTAAGAATCATCGTTTTTTAAGAGGCTACTGATTCCTTCAGAAGGCTCTTTCAACTTTTATCCTTCAATAGCTCTTTTGTCTTATCCGCCAAAAACAGGGGGATATTAATCAAATTACCATCTTGTTTCAAATTCAGCATTGAATAGCGAATCAGGTAAGCGGGTTGGAAAAGCTTCTCATAATGAATCACACTTTTGATATCAGAAATGTGATAACTTACACATTTCTGATATGAGTTTCGTGCGAATCTACACATTATCCATATAAAACGAAAGAAAAACTCTGAATATTAGCTTGCCAACAGCTCCCTGTTTATTTAAAAGTAATCATCAACTGTTCATCAACACCTTTATCAGGTATTCTCACACTACAGACACCTGTTTCCTTATCCCAACTCCACGCTACAGTTTCAGTGTTATTCTCCAGATTTTCTTCCAAACGTTCCGGTTTAGTTTGCTTTATCTTCTTTCCTTTGACAGTTATCTCTTTCGGAGCTTTCGCAGAATAAATACGGAACAACAGATTTCTCGGACCGGGAACAGTGTATCCTTTTCCTTCACGGGCAGAGACGGTCAGTTCATATCCATTTGCCAGAGTGCTGCAAATAATCGGTGTTTTGACAAATTCATCACGCTGATATCCTAAGTCTTCTCCTTCATCTTCGTAAAGAGTAAAGGCTGCTTGTGCACCTTCCTGGGCGGGAAAGATTTCAAAAGTAAGTGGATATACCGGTTTCTCATGGGTGTAGTTCATCACCGGCATGGTAGGGATGATGGAACCTTGCTTCACAAACATGGGAACAGAGGACAAGGGAGCATCAACGGTAGTCCATTGCTCTCCGGTGTAGACCGTCTGCTTGTTGTTGTAGTCTATCCATGTGCCTTCGGGAAGATACACGTTCTTTGTGCGAGCACCTTTCTTCACCACAGGAGCTACCAACAATTCACGACCGAACAGGAATTGGGCATCCGTGGAGAAAGTTTCCATATCCATTGGATATTCCAGAAACAGAGGCCGCATGATAGGCAATCCTGTATCATACGCTTCGCGGGCGTAAGTATAGATATACGGTAACAAACGATATTTCAGTTCGATAGCCGCTTTCGCGTTCTTTTCCGCTTCCGGCCCGAAAAGCCACGGTTCCACCGGGTTATCTCCCTCATGGTGGATACGGCTCAAAGGATTAAATGCTCCGAATTGAATCCAACGGGTATAGAGTTCCGCCATAGCCGGATAATCCTCAATATCCCCACAGTAACCGGTGATATCACAGGAAGAAAATGGGATTAATCCCAATCCGGCGGAAAGCATTACAGGAATCTGATTGGCTAATTGTCCCCAACCTTGCAGTACGTCGTCTCCGTTTCCGCTATCACCCGTCCAGCCAAACGTATAACGTTGCAAGCCGGCATAAGCAGCACGAGTCATCTGGAAAACACGACGGTCCGGATTCCTCTTTTCAAATTGCTCCTTTACCACTTTGTCCCAGGTCAGACCATAGACGTTATGGATTTCATCGTGCATACCGAGATGGTGCTTCATCACCAGGCGTTCCGTCTGCTCCTCGTTACTCCAAGCAGGTTCGCCCATGTCTGTCCAGAAGCCGGAGACACCATCGTCAATAGGTTTCTGCTGATAAGTTCCCCACCAGTCGGCTACGGTAGGCAAGGTAAAGTCCACCACTCCGCAGTTCCCACCCCACGGCCAGGGCATATCGTAGCTTTACCGTTCGTATTGTCCTTTACAAAATAGCCCAGACGGTCTGCTTCTTCCCATTGTTTTTTGTTGGCTTGTGCAATTACCGGGTCTTGAGATACGACTACCTTAAAACCCATCTCTTTCAAATCCGAAAGCATCTTCCTAGGGTTTTCATAGTTTCCTTTGCGCCATTCGAAATCCTGCAAGTATTCTGTCCAGCCGATGTCCTGATAGATAATATCACAAGGGATTCCCCGTTTCCGGTAGCCTTCGGCTATCTCACGACTTAGCTTTTCACTTGTCAACAGACCGCGGCATTGAGCAAAACCCAACGCCCATTTCGGCGGCATGATAGGTTTTCCGGTCAGTCTGACGTATTGGCTGATGATTTCTTTATAGTCTTTACCGAAGATAAAGTAATATACCATTTCCCCGTTCGGCGCTTCAAAGCTGTAATAATCACGGCTTTCTGTTCCGAATTTGAATTCCGTCTTATAGGTGTTATCAAGGAAAATACCATACCGGTAATTGCTCATAAAGAAAGGAATACTTTTGTAAAGAGGATCTTCTACCACGCTATAACAAGGTTTGTCACTATTCCACATCTTATAAGACTCGCCACGACGGTCCATCTTTCCCGCTTTCTCACCAAGTCCGAAGAAGTGCTCGTCACGACGAAGCACTTTATATTCCACCTTCTTCGTTCCTTCACTAACATGGCCTTTATCGGCATAATCACTAAACAGAAGTTTCTGATATTTATCGAATATCTGAAGACTCATCGGAGATTTATTCACCCGGATACGCAACTTCGGAGTAAATATCTCATAACAGGCCGCCTGTTCATCCACATGAATAGTTCCTACCTCTTCCAGTTCTTCATTAATCACTGCAAACGAAGCATTTCTTCGTTGCAATTGCCCGTCGGGTGAGAACCAGATTTTCACGACGGAAGAGCTGCAAAGTTGCAATTGCAAGGCGGCACTGTCCGCCAGGTGAAAAGTCACCTGACGTCCCTGCTGTGTAAAAGAAGTGCATGTACGTGTCTCATTTTCCGCCCAAACCCATGTTGGAAATACCAGGCACAACACCCATACCCATAATCTATATCTAATCATCATACCTATCATTTTAGTTATTCTGTAGCAGCCGCTTTATTCAACCACAATCATTGTCCAATATTTCAGGGAAGGCAATGTAAATGAGACAACCCCGTTCTCCTGTGTAAAGGTCAATTCCTGCAAAGCCCCTCCGTGTGCATCCGGCGACGCTACCCACAGCTTATTCACCTTTGCCGACAGATTCATCTGCAAAGCCGCTTTTGTAATCAGAGCCGGTTCCGGCATCGTACCGTCCACATCTCTCCAACTAAGGCTGTTCGCTTGCGAGAAATTAAGAAGATGTATCACTTGCTTGCCACCTACCTGCTTGGCATAAGTAGTAACTGATCCCTGTTGAGGAGGCCAACTATTCAATCTCATTTCGCCATTGGTACAATTCATGGAAACACTATTCTCCGTACCACCGTCACGAAGCAGATTTTGATAAGAAGTCAGGAAATCATAATAACGAACCATCGCTGTTTTCAGTTCTTCGCTCATTGTCAGGTTCTCATTCGGAAAGTACTCTTTGCACAACATGTGATCGCCTCCCAACTCCAGGTGCGAACCACCCAAAGCAAACATGACAGCATCCGTCAATAAGACACCCGGCGTATTAAATTCTCCCCGATTATCCGCTTTATTATAATTCATATAAGCTGCAAAAACCGTATTCAACTGATAATTACCATAGACTCCATTTTCATAAAGAATGGCTTTCAGATTGGTAAAATCAGCCTCATCCGCCCACACTTCATTATAGAAGAAATCAACTTTACCTGTCTCTCCTATCTGACGGGCACCGTAACGGCTGACCGCATTCATCACCAAACTCTTGTCCGGATGAGCCTGCTTCGTCGCTTCAATAAAAGAAGCATATCCCTCACGCAGATTGACCGGAATACCGTTGTAATTGTAAAGCGTGCTGCGTCGTCCCAACTGGTCTATCTGATAGCCGTCGAAGGCAAAGTTCACATATACATCATCATTCCTCTCGTTCAAATATTTCTGCCATTCCTTATTAGAAGGATCTACCAGATAAATATTACTTTTCCATCCGCCCGGCAGATCATGACTGTCTTTAGTAGTGTGAGAAGCATCCTTAAACAAATACCATTCCTCCTTCACCCCGTCCGTAGCGGCATCCTTCAACGCCCCGAAACAAAGATTGTAAAACATAGACTTCATACCGAAACGATGCTGCGCTTCAATGTAATTTTTCACCGAACTTGTATAAACCTCCCGGTTAGCGATGTCCATATACACTTCGTCCAACTGTGTGCGTGTACCGCCCAACGGCCAGTGATGCTTATTATGCCAGTCCTGAAACTGTACCCAATTGATGTGATGACGATTCAGATACGCCATCTCTTCCTGTGTCTTTTCAGCCGTCTTCTCCCGACTGAAATCAGCGACAAAACCATAACGCGGAAAACGTGCCGGATCACTGGATACATCTACCGCAATCGTACCGACAATCACATCTGTACCATTCTCCTGACGGTACAGTTCCGCCATATATCCTTTGAAATCAGTAGTAGGCGGTTGCCATGTCCAACTGGTACCATTTACCGACTCTTCTCCGACAACCTCCCCTAAAAGACGATAACGAACTTTAATTCCGGCAGGCAACGCGTCATCTGCTGTAAATACCACTTTCTCCCCCGGTTTATAGAAAGCCTTATCCGTAGATAGGTCCACACTTAAATCCGATGTTACCGGAGTCACTTCGGTGACACTGCCCGAAGCTCCTCCATTCTCCTGGTTCGACCCATGATCGTCACTGCAAGCCATACACAGGAAAGCAGCCACCAAATATATTATTTTCTTCATCTTGAATTCTTGTTTTATTGTTTCACAATCGAAATCGTCTCTTTCAACTGGTCAATCGTAATCCGATAAGAACCGGCTTCCTGAATATTCCATTTATAATCCAAACTACCCAAATCTGCATCCGGATACATACTGCTCAACTCCGCATCCGACTTAGCAACAAACAATGCCGTTTCTACTTCTCCCGTCGGAGCCTTGTTGCTCTTATCCGCCATAAACCAATCCCCGTTCCAGTCTGACTGTTTATCGCAGGATATCTTCATCTCACCTGTTTTCAGTGTGCCGCTCCAGGTAAAGATGTAAGGGCTGTCGGCACTCTTCGTCATCGGAGTAGCATTGCCTAAATCCCATCCGTTTGGAGTTGCCTCACCCACCAGATACAGCCCTTCGTAAGGAGTGAACGGACGCATCAGCATCTTTTCTTTTCCTTTGCCTGTATAGAACCATACTTTATAAGGCTTGCCACATTCGGCTTCCTTCATCTGCCATTTATTATCGTCACCTCCAAGCACTACGGATGTCGAAGTGTACGGAGCATTAGCCATGGTAGGATGGAAGAAAGCATCCGCCTGACCGAAATCTGTCACAGAAGCGAATTTAAATTCTCCGTCTGCCTTCCAGGGAATCACAGCTCCATAATGGAACAGATCCATCTGAACGGCATCTTTAGACAGTGCTTCGAATCCCCAACCATTGTTACCCGTAAACGAACCGACAATGAAAAACTCCTCATATCTCCAGCCAATATCTTCCGTTTCGGTAAGTGTCAATGTCAGGTCGAGCAGGTTTGCTTTTACGATATAAGTTGCTTCTTTACTGATTGTGAACTGTTCGTCCGGTTGGTCACCCGATGTACGGTAGGTCAGTTTGAATCCTTCTTCGGCAGTAGCATCACGGTTGTACGACGGCAGGAATTCTCCTAAGGTCGTTATAAATTTAAACGATCCGGTATTCAGCTTTCCTGTCCATGTAAATTGTCCGTTATCCGTACGTTCCATTGCCGTTGCGTTATCGGCGCTCCATCCGTTCGGAGCAGCATCACCAATCAGGTAAAGCGTGGTAGTAACCGGCTGGTAGGTAGTCACTGTAAAGGCAGCCGTCGCAATCTGCTTCTGATCTTCCATTCCGGCAACGACGGCTGTGATACGTGCTTCCAACTCCGCTTTCACGGCATAGCCGATACCGAACTGCGTATGCAGAAATTGGTTGAGTTCTTCCACTTTCTTAGTCCATTGGTACGTTCCCGTACCCAAATCTACCGAATAAGGATTCGCAAAGTCCGTTCCGGCTTTCGCCAGTTCCAGCGTGAAAGCGCCAGCGCCTCCTGACTATGGTTCTTTTCGTTCAACACCAACTCCTGCTGATTCACCGAAAGGGTGAGGGTATCATGTCCTTTATCTGTCTCCATATAATCCTCGGCACAGGCAACCATCGTTCCACCGATGAAAAGAGAGCATAACAATTGATATATATATTTCTTCATCATATTATTTGTCTAAATGAATGATTATAAAACGGATTAATAACCGGGATTTTGAGTCATCAGGTGATTGGAGTCCATCTCCGTCTGCGGAATAGGCAACAAGAGACGTTCTTTGGTCACATTATTCTTACCGATAGATTTCAGGAATGTCAATGCATAATTTCCATTATCAACCCGGATCATATCGAACCAGCGATGTCCCTCAAAAGCAAGTTCCATCCGACGTTCGTGAATAATCTTTTCTCTCATTTCGGTCTGCGTCAGAGTAGTCGGCAGCTCTGTCAGTCCGGCACGCTTACGAACGATATTCAATGGTTCGGCAGCCTGATCAGGATGTCCCTGCTCATTCAAAGCTTCCGCTTTCTTCAGTAAGACATCCGCATAACGGTATACTACAAAGTTGTTGGGGTTGGTATTATACTCCGAAGAGACGTCTTTCGACACAAGGAACTTACGTACGTTATAACCCGTATTGGACCAGGAACGTTTGTATTCCATACCATCAAAAGCAGGACAACCCTGATACAACACAGTGATATCTTTCCGCAAATCACCGTCTTCGTATTGCTTGACAAACTCTTCCGTAGGCAAGTTCCATCCATAAGCACCGGCTACCATACCCGAATTACGTGGTCCCATGAAAGTAGACAACCAGGACGCTTGATTATCGCCGCCCCAAAAGTCATATTCCGTACTACCGGAGTATTGCACTTCGAAGAGAGATTCCGCACCATTATTGATCGTCGCATTAAAGTTATCGGCATAATTGCATTGAGTCAGATCATATCCCATTGCAGCAATGTTATTGCACAAGGTCACTACTTCATTATAATAGTCACGATGATTGGGAGCCAGTGTCAGGTAAATATCCGCCAGCATCGCCATTGCAGCCTCTTTGCAGGCACGTCCCCTGTCAGCATCTCCATAACTGCTTTTCGGAGGAAGCATATTCACTGCATTTTTGCAGTCGGAAAGAATTTGAGCATATACCTCATCTACCGTATTACGGGCAATATCCGCAGATTCTCCCGGTTCAAACGGCTCCAAGCGCAAAGGCACCCCTCCGTACAAACGAACCAGAATATAATAATAATGTGCACGCAGGAAATAAGCCTCACCCATGCAACGGGTCTTTATCTCATCGGAGATAGATGCTGAAGGCAGATTGGAAAGCACGATGTTGCAACGTCCGATCCCAACCCACGGAGAACGCCATACATACAAGGCAAAGCCGTTGTCGCTCTGGGCTATGAAATTGGAAGCCTGAACAGTCTCCAAACCGTCAGTACCTCCTCCGGCTCCTACTTCACTGTTGCCTGCGATGATGTCGAGGCTCCAAATACGCTGGTTATACATATTAGATGACTGAAGAGTCTTGTAGCAGGCAGTAGTCAGTGCCACAGCAATCTCATTCGTCACTTCCGATTCGGGATCGACGCCATATTTGGGATATTTATCCAAGAAATCGTTGCACGATGTCAATGCCAGCACGGCAGACATAAATACCAAAGTTATTATCTTTTTCATATTCTTTCTCCTGATTTAAAAGTTAAAGTTCAAGCCCATACTGAAAGTACGTGAAATCGGGTAACGGCTGCTGTCGATGCCATTAATATCCACTTCCGGGTCGAAGCCGGAATATCCGGTGATAGTTGCCACATTCTCGCAAGAGAAAGAGATGCGGGCATTTTCCAGTTGAATCTTTTGCATCCACTTTTTAGGCAGTGTATACGAAAGCGTGATGTTCTTCAGACGGAGATAGGAACCGTTTTCCACAAACCTGTCGGATACACGGCAGTTCTGGTTCGGGTCTCCCCAAATGGCGCGGGGCATAGAGTTGCTGGTACCTTCACCCGTCCAGCGGTTCAATACGGCTGTGGTTTGGTTGTAAGCGGCTGCCATTCCTTCGTTGTCAACATTGTTGGCGTTATAAATCTTGTTTCCCGATACGCCTTGCAGGAAAACGGAGAGTTCCCATCCCTTATAAGAGAAATTATTGCTTAAAGAGAAGAACCAGTTCGGATTCGGGTTGCCGATAACGGTACGGTCTTCATCGTTGATGACTCCATCGTTATTCAAATCCCGGAAACGGATATCCCCCGGAGCTGCTCCCGGTTGGGTGGCGTGGCGGTTTACTTCCTCCCAGTTTTGGAAAAGTCCGTCGGTCACGTATCCGTAGAATACATTGATCGGATAACCGGCTCTAAGCATAGTCACGTATGAGTTACCCATCTGATTGATAAACATCGGGGTTTCGCTGTTCAGATCCAGAATTTCATTCTTGTTATAGGTGGCCGTTAAAGCAGATTCCCAAGAAAAAAGACCTTTCAGGTTGATGGTGCGCAGGGTCATTTCCACTCCTTTGTTGCGCATCTTGCCGGCATTGGTAAAGGTTTCAGTAGTATCTTCAAAACCGGAGGTGATAGGGATGGAAGCTTTCACCAACATGTCTGCCGTCTTTTTGATGTAGGCATCCAGCGAAAGGTTGACACGTGAATTGAACAGACTCATATCCACACCGAAGTTGGTTTGGCGTACCTCTTCCCAATGAATATTCGGATTGGAAAGGGTGGTAGATACCAAAGCGGTGGAGTTGTTGTTGCCGAAAGGATAAACTCCCGTATTATAGGAAGCCACAAAGCCGTAGTTACCGATTTCCTGATTACCGGTCACACCGTATCCGATACGCAGTTTGAGGTCATTCACCGGAGAGTTGTCTTTCGGGAACCATTCTTCCTGCGAAATACGCCATGCCAGAGAAACGGAAGGGAATGTTCCCCAACGGTTGTTCTTACCGAAGCGGGAGGAACCGTCACGGCGCACAGTGGCTGTAAGCAGGTATTTATCTTCGTAAGAATAGTTGAGACGCCATCAGAGAGAGCAGTGCCCAATCGCTCTGGCTGCCACCGATGCTGTACATCTTCTCGCCGTTGTCCATTTCATGGATATTATCAAACATGAAGATATTCTTTTGAGCATTCAGGTAATCGTAGTTGTTCCACTGGGCGGAAGAACCTGCCATCACACCTACACGATGTTTTTGGGCGAAAGTATGGTCGAATACAAAATAATTATCCCACAGGTAGGTAAATGATTTGTTGTCACTCTTATAGCGGGAAGATTCTTCTACCGGATTCGGTTTCCAGTCGTAAGCCGGAGTAAAGTTGTCGACAAACCAGAATTTGGCGTCATAACCGAAGGTGCTTTTCAACTTCAACCATTTGGTAAAGGCAATCTCTCCGGTGATGTTTGCGAGAAAGTTATATCCTTTCGTCTCGTTCGTCATCATGTGAAGCGTACCGATCGGATTGCGGACACTTCCGTACCATTGCGCTTCCTGTCCGGGACCGCTCCAGCTACCGTCTTCATTCTTCACCGGCTGGGTGGGGAGTGCTTTCATCGCATCTCCGATGCTGTAAGTTCCTCCTTCTTTCACGTCCGTACTGAATGTCAGGTTAGTAGTGAACTTCAACCATTTATTGACCTGGGCATCACTATTTGCCTGAAAGTTGAAACGACGGTAATTAACGCTTTCCACGATACCGGACTGATCGAGAAAACCGCCGGACACGTAATAATGTGCCTTTTCCGTACCGCCGGAATAGCTAACCGAATAGCTTTGTTTCACTCCCGTACGTAACATCTCATCCAGCCAGTTCGTTCCTGTTCCCAATAAAGAAGGGTCTGCCCAATAAGGGTTTGTATTATCATCATTATTAGACAGCATATCATTGCTCAAGGCGGCATATTGCGCAGCATTCAGCATATCGGGCACTTTAGTAGCGTTCTGAATAGCCCAGTTTGCGTTTACCGTTACTTTTCCGGCACCTTCGGCACCGCGTTTACTGGTAATCATCACTACACCGTTGGCACCGCGCGAACCGTAGATGGCAGTTGCCGAAGCATCTTTCAGTACGTCTACCCGTTCCACATCAGCCATATTCAAGGAAGACAATCCCAAGTCGGTAGGAATTCCGTCAATGACAATCAGCGGGTTACTGTTATTGATCGTACCCAAACCGCGGATTTTAATGGTGACATTATCACCCGGTTTACCGGCATCAATAATTTGCACACCGGATACTTTGCCCTGCATTGCCTGACCGATATTGGCTACCGGAGAGTCTTTGATGTCCTTCACTCCGACAGAAGATACGGCACCAGTCAAATCGCTCTTTTTCATCGTTCCGTAACCTACTACAACAACCTCGTCCAATACTTCCGTATCTTCCTGCAAGGTTACTTTCAACGAGTTTTTCCCGTTCACCGGAACAGTCTGCGTTTTATAGCCGACAAAAGAGATAGTCAGCGTGCTGTTAGCCGGAACGCTTAATGAGAAATTACCGTCTACATCGGTTATCGTACCATTCGTTGTACGTCCTTCCACCACACTGGCACCGATCACCGGTTCGCCCGTGGCGTCCACTACATGTCCTTTTACTGTAATCTGCTGTGCGAATGCACTAAGAGATAGGAACAAGCCCCACATTATTAATAAGAGGCGGCGTTCAAAGCCTTTCGACTTCATACTCTGTTTCATGTACATTAATTTAAAGTTAATATTAGGGTTACTTTTGTTTTCGTTCTCTGTGTCATTGCTGAAATGACCGTGAAACAAAGTATCCACATTTCATACTGCTTCTTAAAGCAGATAGCAAAATATAGTGATTTATACAGTGTCTCACAGCATAAACCACTAAATATAAGAACGTTATAAAATAGAAGTCAGACTAAAAAAGTAGTAATTTTCTTATTCTTCCACCTTCCCTATTTGCATTACTTTAGTCTCAAATTCATCTCTTTCTCCCAAAGCTTTGTTACGGACACGGGTCCGGTAATTATAAATGGTAGTCACGGAATAACGGAGGAATTGCGCTATCTTGGTACTGTCCGTAATCCCCAGCCGGATAAGGGCAAAGATACGGAGTTCGGTGTTCAACAGTTCTCCCGGTTTGGGTTGCATGGGTTCTGTGAGCAGCGCATTAAATTCCTCCACAAAATTGGGGAAGAGTTGCAGGAAAGTCATGTCGAAGTTTGCATAAAACTCTTTCAGTTCTTCGTCAAGGAATTGAGAAGATTTAATGGCTTTATATAGTTCTTCCACTCTTCCGGCAGCAGCAATTTTATTTAGGGAACGACGGTATAAATCCATCTTGTCGAGATAAGTGGAGCATTGGTCCATATATCGGCCGATATATTCCTCCTTGATATAATTGGCTTCCGAAAGCGTATGGTTCATCTCTTTCAGTTGCGAGTTGGAGTCGTGAAGTTCTTCGTTCAGTTCTTGCAACAACGTATTGGTATCGACCACTTCGCGACGTGCGGCAGCAACCTTTTTCATCTGCTTGTAAACGAAGAAAATGGCAACCAACAAAAATACGGAAAGCAAACTGATACAAATCAATGATACTTTCATCTCCTGCTGCTGCCGTTTGGTTTTCAATTGGTAAGCCTGGTCAATGATAGGAAAGACTTGCGAGATTTCTAACGTACGAAGGCGGGCATTGCAAAGAGTGGCATCCTCTAAGGAGCATTTCAGGTAATTGTAGGCACGGTCAATATCCCCTTCATCGTAGACAAGGGAAGCGAGTTTGCGCAAAGATACATATTCCTTTACTGCCGATTTTAGGTCGGCAATAGCCGAAAGGGCCAGGTAATGTTTTTGCCCCTGCTTGTCGCCTTTCAACCGGTAACCCTCGGAGAGAGTATAAGTAAGCATTGCTTTTGAATGGTCATCCAAAGAAGGTTTGTTGTAATATTCCATCAGCATACGGATGGCTTCATCGTATTGAGCATGTACGATACACTTATCCGCCATCACCAATACGTGCCCCAAAGAGTCGGAAGCGTTGACCTGCAGAAGAGAGTCACGATACAGATCCGTCATTCGATAATACTCTTTCTTGACTTTCTCCGTAACGGCATAATCTCCCATCAATCCGTAAATAGTGCGATACAGATGATAATAGTAACCATAGAGATAATCGGGCAACGTTTTCTTATCAATCTGCCCCAATAGTTCCAACGCTTCTTTATACATTCCGGTAGTTCCCATCACTTCCGCCATATTCATGGCAGCATCATCCAGGTAATCCAGTTTATCCATGCGATGCGCCAGTTCCTCTTTCCGTTGAGCATAGACAAAAGACGAATCCAGATTATAAGCCCGGTATTCATCGAAAAGACGTCCGCAAAAACCATATCGTTGTTCATCGGAAGTAGCCTCCGCCAACAATTTCTTCAGTCAGCGATACGCGCCTCCTTTTCCGCTCCATAAGTCTGACGATTTTTAATGATACCATCAATCTCACGAAGTAACGCATCGGTACTCTTATTATCTTTTGCATAAAGCAGACCGGAAAGGACGATTGTCACAAAAATCAGAATCACTTTTTTCATAGTGCCGTATGTATTATAGTTGCAAAGATAAAAGTCTTTCAGAAACTTCCGGCTTTCAGGAGAAAATTATTGCAGACGGAAAACCAATGTTTATTAAAACAGGAAGCATTACAAATTTATTATGAACATAATTATTATATTTATAATAATGTCATCGTTGGAACAACCATCAATATACAGATAAATTCAAAAGTATGTATTCACAGCAAATTCAAACTGTTCTATAAATATTTTCTTAAATGGATATATATTATTTTGTTCATAGAAAACTAACATAGCTTTCTTATAGTCGATAGAATCAACTGAACGAAATGATAAAGGACAATAACCGTTGGCTATAAGTATTGCATTACTTGTTATACGGGCAGTACGTTTATTACCATCAGCAAATGGCTGAATATAAGATAACAGAACTAAAGCTAGGAAAGCTTTATCAAAGATACTCTCCTTATTATTGATTAATTGACAAGTGTCTTCCATAGCTTCTCTTATTTGATATTCATTATCAAGTGGACGATAATTCGTACCCGTAATACCAACACGCCGAGAACGAATATGACGCTCAACTCCCAGTTCTTTAATAAGGATACTATGAATGTCTTCAATCTTTCTTATTGATAAATACTGAAGATAATCAGGATTATCTAAAATAAAATCAAGAGCTTCCTTGTGATTTAGTAGCATAATGGCTTCTTCTTTAGTTTTACCTTTTGCTTCTTCTTTTTCCAGCAAAAGTCTTTCCGTTTCAAGAAGATTATATGTGTTCCCTTCAATTTGAGAAGACTTCCAACTAAGATCCACACCTAACCTTTCCATTTCTTTCCGGTACTCTCCGTCTGTCATTTCTAATACATTTCTTCTAAACGTTTCTTGAAGAGCCGTTAAATGTTTCCGTTCATCCATCGTGAAAGGGTCAACATTAGGCAATATATCAGGAATAAGGCTGAAATTGAAAGCTTGTTGAATTTCACGCTCATCAACTTCTTTCCGAAAGTATGATTCTAAGTCGAAATAACTTGTAACAAACGTTTGTGGTGTTAGTTTATAACAGGTGGCAGGTCCTTGCCCTATGACTTCAATACTTCCAGCGGAAATCATGGCAGCTAATAAACGCTTGAATGTGGCGACACTTACTTTAGTATTCACTCCCTCCATTAATTCTGACCTAGAAGATAGAGGATGAAAACGAAGATATTGTTGAATTTCTTCTTCCATTGCTATTTAATTGATTATATCGGCTCAAAAATACATAATATTATTAATATATCGGCTCAAAATGAGCCAATAATTACAGTGTATAGGACTCTTTTGAGCCGATATGAAAATCTTCAGCTACCTGTTAGTAGTCTCATATTGTTTCTGCATTGCTTTGATCTATTCTTCAGAATTCTTATTTATCACAGCAATTTTATCCTGTAATTCTTTATTCTGGATTTCAGATAATCTCATCTGTTCAGTATGGATCTTCTAACTGTCCTCTGTGGTGAAATAGTTCATTTCTGCACTCTAATGAGGTAAATACAGTTTTTTGAAACACTATCCAATAGAATGATTATATTTGCATTTTGATATAAGAAACAAATTACAAACTATTAATCAGTAAACAATGAAATTCAGCAATGTAAGATTATTAGTAAACGACTTCGCCAAATGCTTCAAATTCTACACCGAACAACTCGGATTAGAGCCATCCTGGGGAGATGAAAATAGCGGATATGCCAATTTTAAAGTAGCTGACGGGATAAAAGGCTTCACCCTTTTTGTATCCGACTGGATGGCACCTGCGGTAGGCAATGCAGATAAGCAGCAGCCTGTTGGGATGCGTGAAAAATTAATGATCTCATTCAGTGTAGATAACGTAGACGAAACCTTTGCCGCTCTAAAAGCAAAAGGCGTGACATTTATTAATGAACCTACAGATATGTCCGATTGGGGGATGCGTACCCTATACCTGCGCGATCCCGAAGAAAACTTGATAGAACTCTTTACCCCTCTAGCACCGGAGCAATGTAGCCAGGAACTCCTCGAAGAAGATAAGAAATTTCAATAAGAAAGTTTGTTATAAAGAAATGTGCCCATACGAGTGAGCCGGAAAAATGATAGTTAATGAGCCCTATAGTGACATCGCTATGGGGCTCATACATTAACTTGATATTGCAGATATTCACTTGCCTTTCAACTTTATAACAAGAAACTCACAAAGTAGAATATGAATCTGATTAATAAGCCCTCAACCCATAATCGAATCTCATCTTCTTGCTATCTTTCACTTCGATTTTCAACAGATTACTTCCTTTCCGCAAGTAACGGCTGTAATCGCTGATATTATATTGATTATATTGCCTGGTCTGCTTTGCCTCCTGCGCAAAGACTTCTACACCATTCAGCCAAACTTTGGCTTCTCCGGCAACATTCAGCCATAAAGACAGATGATTGAAATCCTTATCCACCTTAAAAGTAGCTTCTGATACTACCGTAGAACGAGGGGGACAGTCGAAAGGCAAAGAAGTCATTTTCAGCTCCTGACCGTTCATACCGACAAGGCGGGTATTCTTGCTTCCGTTCTGACTGTCTGCAATCAAAGTAACCGCTTTCACGGGAGTGATTTCATACAAACGGTTGTGCATCAGGTGTAACAAGCCTTCCGGTATTTTAGTTACTTTCCGGTCGTAAGTAATCAGGCCGTTCACTTCTCCTTCCACATCAGTGGTTTGTGTATAAACAGCCGCACTCAACCCTTGGGCAATCAGCGTTTCCAAATCATATACCAGACGGCCGTAACTATCAATCAGAGCCATTGCTCCGTCTATATTCTTATACCCCCAGTTCCTCATATTCGGATTCCAGATATGTTCCTTGATCGCCCAGCCATAGCCGCCGAATTCTCCCAGTACGGAAATGCGGTTACCGTTGTTCTCCGGCAGAATCATGGAAGTGACAGGATAATTATGTACGTCGTACATATCGCCTACGCCTCTGTCCGTCCAGCCGGTCACTCCGTTTATCAGGCGTGTATCGTCGTATTTTATCACTTTATTTACGATTTCCACCGTGTTATGCTGTCCCCATCCTTCATTGAAAACCACCCAGGTAGTGATACAGGGATAGAAACGGAGACGGTCGATCATCTCGAACATTTCTTTTTGCCATTGGCGGGTGTGTTCTTCGGGAGCGTTCCAATCAGTAGTAGCCAACGGATTGACGTGTTCCTCCTTCTTCCTTGACGTAGCAAAACCGGAAACCATGTCTTGCCACATCATCAATCCCAGAGAATCGGCGTAATAATAATATTGCTCCGGTTCTACTTTGATATGTTTACGGATCATATTGAATCCCATCTTCTTCAACTGCACCATGTCCCACAGCATCGCTTCCTCGGAAGGAGGAGTCAACAATCCGTCGGGCCACCAGCCTTGATCGAGCGGACCGTATTGGAAGATGGGTTGGTTATTCAGGCAAATACGGTTATATCCGCACTCATCTTTACGGACATCTACTTTTCTCAAGGCAAAGTAACTCTTTACCCGGTCTAAAACACGTCCTCCATTGGACAAGACAATATTCAAATGATACAGTTTCGGAGATTCGGGAGACCATAAGACAGCGTTTGGAACGTCTATCTCCATCGCATCACGCAACTTCTGTTCCACCGTCTTGATTACTTTGCCATCATCCAACACTTCTATTTTCACTTCTTCATTGCCTTTGGCTCCGATTATATCGAAAGCCAGCTTCACGGATTTTCTTTCAATATCAGTGGAAGGAAGTACCTGACGGATATAGGTTTTATTCACCGCTTCCAGCCACACAGTTTGCCAAATGCCCGATACAGGCGTGTACCAGATACCTTCCTGGTTAAGTTGCTGTTTCCCTCGGGAGATAGATTCCGTGTCCGTCGGGTCGGTGACGGCTACTTCAATGCTTTGGGGGCCACTCTTCTTCAGGTATTTAGTAATATCGAACGAGAACGGGTTGTTTCCTCCTTTATGCGTACCGACCAACCGGTTATTCACCCATACTTGACATTCATAATCCACTGCTCCGAAATGCAGGATAGTAGATTTGTTCTTCCAGGAAGGATCTAAGGTGAACTCACGTTGATACCATAGTTTATCCGTAGGAAGAAATGTTTTCTGCACTCCGGACAGAGATGATTCAATCGCAAACGGAACCAGGATTTCCCCTTCAAAGGAAACGTTCTTCCGAGGCGTGTTCTGATCCGTTACGGCATACTTCCACAATCCGTTCAGATTGATCCATTCTGCCCGTTGCAACTGTGGTCTGGGATAACTTTGCCACACATTTTCCGGCGTCACCTGTTCAGCCCATACTGTTTTAATTTTATCTCCTTTAGGCTCCCATGCATGGGTAAACACCTGCGACATGGCTCCTAAAGCCAGAGTTAGTAAGATTCTCTTATCCATAAGCATTAGCGGGTTTTATATTCTTTAAAATCTTTCCGTCGATTCTTATTGTAGGTATTCCACATTTTCTGGAAATACAAAACATCACTCTTGTCCGCCCATTCGAAATAGGCTGTTTCCAATTCTTTTGCCATTTCAGGATATTTACCGATCAGGTTGTGCTGTTCGGTACGGTCTTCCTTGATGTTGTACAATTCCCATTCATCTCCCTTGAAGTTGGCGGAAACCAGCTTCCAGTCACCTTTACGCACCATGCGGTTGCCTTCATGCTCGGCATAAATATATCTTTCGGGCATCTTCTTTCCTTTCACAATCGGAAGGATAGACTGACCTGCCGTAGGCAGAATCGCTCTTCCCTGATATTCTTTCGGATAAGTGGCTCCTGCCAGTTCCACACAGGTAGACATGATATCGGAGAATTGTGCAGGCTGATGATTCAGTCCGCCTTTGTTCTTCACATGATTACCCCAGGAAATGATACACGGAGTGGAAATACCTCCTTCGTGTGCATAATGTTTATAGAGCGTGAACGGCGTGCAGCAGACATTTGCCCAGCCTGTACCGTAATGATGATAGGTTCCGGGCAAACCCATCTGGTCGAGTTCTTCTCCGGTATGGGTATGGTATTCGACTCCGGTCTGTTTGTCGAAGCCAAATTCGTGCCATTCGGCACAAGCTCCGTTATCGGACATAAACATGATAAACGTATTGTCCAACTCACCGTTCTTTTTCAATTCATCCACTACCCGGCCGATGTTCGCGTCCATCACATCTACCATAGCGGCAAAAATGGACATACGGCGTGCGAGGTCGGTCTGCTGATCTTTCGTCAATGAGTCCCATGCCGGTAGCGGATGCGTTTCATCTTCAAACAGACTTTCGGGAACTACACCACGCGGACTAAGTGCCGGTTTGCCTTGCATGAGTTTCAGGTCAACAATCCGTTTCCAGCGGGCGTCACGAATCTTGTCCCATCCCTGCATATAGAGAGACATATATTTATCGGTCACTTCTTTCGGTGCGTGCAAAGGGAAATGGGGAGCGTTATAAGCCAGATACAGGAACAACGGTTTCTTCTCCTGATGTGCCTGGTCGATAAAGTCAATCGCATAATCCGTTATCACATTGGTAGCGTAGAAAGTTCCTTCCTCATAATGTCTGGGGGTACGGTCTTTCGGCAAACGGGTATATACTGCCGGATTCCAGAAAGAATTAAATCCGCCCAACAAACCGTAATACTCCTGGAAACCACGAAGAATGGGATTCGACTTATTCCCTAGATGCCACTTTCCGACATAGCCGTAAAATATCCGGCATCTTTCGGACTTCTGCAATCGTGACGTTGTCCGAATGGAACGGAAACCGGAATATCCTTTCTGGCCAGGCAGGATGACTGCCGTCCATGTGTCCCAATCCCGTCTGATGCGGATAAAGTCCCGTCAACAGGTTGGCACGCGACGGGCAACTACGGGCACTGTTGTACATCTGCGTCATACGGACGCCATTCTTTGCCAGTTTATCCAGTACCGGTGTATGAATCTCACCACCGAAACAGCCGAGATCGGAGAAGCCCAAATCGTCTGCCAGTATGATAATAATATTCGGCTTGTCCTGCGCATACGTCATCGGGACCAGAGCCAGGCTGCCTGCTATCAATAAAGAAGTTTTCATTTGGTATTATAATTAAAGTTGGGTTTGAATTTACCATTCTCATAGATCATCGGAATTAATCCGGGACGGCACGTCACTTTATACTCTGCCGCCTGTGCCCCACGCGGATTGAAGAACATGGTAGCCCACCAGTTTCCATCCTTATCCTGGAAAAGATTGTTGTGTCCTCCTCCCGTGATGGCATTGTAGCGTTCGCTATAGGGACCATACACATTATCGGCTGTCGAGATGATGCAGTCGTAACTATAACGTGTCTTCGGCGAGGTTACTCCCTTTTTCTCGATATAGGTATCTCCCTCCGACGTACGGTGCGACCATATAGCCTGTACGAGGTGATATTTGTTATCATATTTGAAGATAAACGCTCCTTCAATATACGGTTCCGGATTATATTTTTTCTCTTTCAATGTTTTCAGTTCCTCGGCAAATCCGCTCATATCCGGTTTCATACGGGCGATATAATGGTTGTGCCCGACAAAGTAGACAGTGCCGTCCGTATCTTCGAACAAACTTCCGTCGATGTTCGGGAAGATAGCTTTGTCTTTATTACCTTCGATATTCTCGTACGGACCTTCCGGTTTTCCGGTCTTGCTCCGCAAAATAAAAGAACCTCTCCCGCCTGCCGACTCATTCATGCAGGCAACGATAAACCAGTTCTTCGCGCTTTTGATATAATGCATTTCCGGAGCCCACACTGCATGAAAGCGGTTGTCCATCGGATCACCGTTGATGGATTTCTTCTGATATTTCTCTCCTGCTTTATATACTTTCGGTTTCTTTTGCCAGGTTCCGTCTTTTTCCATCGACCATATTTGTCCTCTGGCTTCCCAGGACTTCATATCTTTGGAACGCCACAGGTACAAACCGTCGTTCCAGTCCCAGCAATGCCTCTGTCCCGGAAAGTAACGATCGGGAGTAGAGGTGGTTCCTGTGATATAATAATAACCGTCGGGACCCAGTGTAGCCCAAGTGTCCCTCATCCAATAATCAAATGCCGGCTTTACAGATGTCGGAACACGTAGTTCCGGAGCGTTTGTATCTGCCGTTCCATATAACTGTGCTGATGCTGTAGAGATGGAAATAAATCCTGTAAACAAGATCAATCCTAATCGCAAAATCAATTTCATATATTTCTGTTTTATGTTTACGGATACAAAAATAGGCCGTTGCGGGGCAGACTTCATGGAATCATGTTTTTAATATCCTTAGGTATGTACAATCTTCTTATTTTTTAGTATTCCGGATGGAGATAATTAAATGGATTCTGTTTAAAATGGTAACGTCTTTGCGGGAGAGGCAGCGGGTCCTGCAAACGCAACTCCCATGCCAGTAAACGGGTCAGAAGTTCTGTTTGAATTTCGCTGTATTTCTTCTCGCCAAACAGATTATGAACTTCCGAAGGATCTTTCTTTAAATTATAGAGTTCTCCGTTGCCATAATGATTCATGACCAGTTTCCAGTCATCCTTTCTTATCATGCGTGAGGTACCGCTTTGCGTCCAGGTGTTCAGTTCGTCGAAGTGGGCTATTTTGCCGGGAGTCAATGCTCCTTCCTGTTCAAAAGTCAGGGAGGCATCCAGTCCGACATCGGCTCCTCCGAAGCCTTGTTGTACGACCATGCTGGAGAATTCTTCTTTAGGGTAAGCTTTTCCGGTCAGCATCGGCCACAAGCTACGACCCTGAACTCCTGCCGGTATTTCGGCACCGATGGCAGAGCAGAAGGTGGGGAAAAGGTCGGCTATCGATACGTGGCTATCCATAGGGGCAGGCTGGTTTTTAATGTGATATCCTGCCCATACCATCGGGATACGTGCGAGGCTTTCGGAAAGTCCGGCTCCTTTACGGATCAATCCGTATTCCCCCCAGTAGTCACCGTGGTCGGAAAGTACGACAAAGAGGGTGTTTTCATATTGTCCGCTGGCTTTCAATGATTCGATCAGTCTCTTGATCTGATCGTCTATCAACCGGATCATTCCGATATAGTTGGCACGGATTCGAGGCAAGTCTTGTTCCAGGTTCGGGCAGGACGCGTCTTCCAGTTGCGCCAAAATACGGTATTTCTCTCCTTTCTTTGCCAAATCTTTGCGGGAGGTCTTTAAGACAGGGAGCTTATCGGGGGAGAACATGGAGTAATAGGGTTCACATACCTGATAAGGGTTGTGAGGTTCCGGAAAAGAGACCCATACGAAGAAAGGATTTTCTTTCTGCTGTTTAATCCATGCCAGCGCTTCGTTCACGATTTTGGTGGGATGCTGTTCTTCCAGCGAGATGGGAGATGGCTCCAGCCATTGCCCCCTGGCTTGCTGATTCAGGAAACGGGCAGTCTCTTTCTCTGCGGGAGTCGTCTTTTTGTGCTTTCCCCAGTGTCCGTATTCAGACCAGAAATCCAAGTCGGCAGGTTTCAGGTAAGCGTGATTCTTGCCAACCAATGCTGTTTTATATCCGTTTTCTTTCAATACGCCCACTAAGTCCTGTTGATAGGAGATGTCGGGGATATTGTGATTCGTGCGTACGTGAGTGGCGGAAGGAAAACGCCCGGTGAACATGGAACAACGTGCCGGAGAGCTGGCCGGCATCACAGTGTATGCCTTATTGAACCATACATTCTCCTGCGCCAAACGGTCGACAAAGGGAGTCACTTCCAGCGGAAAACCTTCCCTGCCGCACAAATCGGCACGCTGCTGATCGGTCATAATAACCACAATATTCGGTTTGCCGGTTTGCGCCTGAACTGACATAGCCAAACCTTGTATGGCAAGTCCTGTGATACAAAAGATTGTTTTCATTTTATTTTTATTTGCTATTTGACAATTTAGAGTTCACCACGGAGGACACAGAGGACACGGAGGCTTAATCATTTTATTCATTACAGAGTAACACAGAGTCTCACGCTTTTTTTACAGCTAACTGCATCTATCACTCTGTTCCTTGCAGAAAGAGAGAAAAAATGCTGTGTCCTCTGTGCTCTCTGTGTCCTCTGTGGTGAACTAAAAACGATATACAACCATGGAAGCTGCCTCCAGTTCGAACGGTTGATTCAGGTCCAGCCCGACTTCCGTCTCTACCGGTTGGACTTCATTCGGAGCAAACGGTGTGTTTTCTTTTCCCGGAACCAGTACCAGACTTGTTTTATGTGCCTTGACGGGACGTTTGAAGCCGGAAACTTCCGGTTGTAGAGTGACTTTTTTATCCTGCAGGTTTATCAGTTTCAGGATATATTGTTTGCTGGCCGTATCATATCCCATCGTAACAAAGATGTTCTGCAAACCTTCTATATCCTTGATCGCTGCATCCAGACACACGTCAAACGTGTTATCCCTGAACATCTTTGCCAGGTAGAAGAAGGAAGTCTTTACGCTACTGTCTACTCCATTAATCAACATCGGCAGGAAGATACGGTGTTCCAGAAAGTCCCAATGCCTCATCACCGGACGTTCGGCAAACAAGGGATTCAAATCGCCGTTGCGTTCTATTGACATACGGATGGCTCCGGTAGCCAGCAGGTTATAAGGATATTTTCCGTTGATTCCCAATTCGCCGATAAATAGATCGGCAACACCCCGTTTGTAGTTATCAAAACGATAATGCTGTTCGCAAGCCCATTCGATTGAGTTATAATAATGTTCGTCGAACACTTTCACATTCTTCGGGTTGACAAAATTGGGAATATCCTTCCGTTTGTCATCATTCTCTCTTCCGACTACACGGATGACACTATTGGCTATATAAATCAAGTCAGGATATTTGGCGGACAACGCCTGATAGATTTTCTCATAACGCTCCCAATACACAGGTCCGAAATCTTCATTTCCAATCTCGATATATTTTAGCGGGAAAGGAGCGGGATGACCGTTCTTTGCCCGTTCAGCTCCCCATTTCGTAGTTGTATCACCAATGGCATACTCGATGGCATCCAACGCATCCTGGATATAAGCGTCCAGATCGACATCAATGTGTCTGAAATTCCACTGTGGACTTTGCTTCACCCAACCACTGCAAATCATACCCGTAGGCATCACATACATCGCATCAGCTCCCACATATTCGCACAATTCATAAAACTCATGATAGCCGATTCCGTCGGTACGGTAATAAGGCGCCCATTTGCTCCACTGTCCCGGACGATTTTCAATCGGTCCGAGCGTCTTTTTCCAGTGATACATCGTTTCTTCATTGACTCCGTGCACGATGCATCCGCCCGGGAAACGGATAAAGCTGGGAGAAAACTCTTTCAGGTTCTGAACAATGTCTTTACGGAATACGGATTTTCCATCGTTCCAGGTATCGGACGGGAACAGGGAAACGACATCTATCTGAAATTGCCCTTTCGACATCGGTTGTATGGCAAACATTCCACGCCGGACGTTCTTTTCCGGTTTCAGTTCACCGGTATATTTTGTCCAGTCCCGATTCCCTACATTCACTTCGATCACATTGCTCACCCGTTGTCCCCATTCGTCAACTAGAAATACACGTAACGGAGCGGAATAATTCCTGTTCTTCAGAAACAAGGAAAGACGGTAAGACGTATCTGTCTTCAGGTTCATTCCATAATATCCACGGTTGAGAATCAGGGCATCCGGATGGTTCGCAATATCTTCCGTGACATTAACCAGCATCGAATACTTATTTTCCCCGCTCATCGGATTTTCATCCGTGCGACTGATAAATACAGGAGTATATGATAACGGATAAGTCGTCCATCCAATCAGCGGATCGGCCAAACACTTTTCTCTTTAACGCGGGGAGCCGGAACATTTTCATAAAGACCGTTCTTCACAGATAATCCGGCAGGCGGTGTAGCTTCTTCAAACGAACGGTTACGTATCAGTTCGGCGTGCAGGGCACCCTCGCCCATCATTCCTATTTCTTCATAATGGAAACCGTACTTTACGGGAGCCACTTTGTGGGTTTTCGATTTATTGATATACAACGTTCCATCGGAGGAAGACGGAGAGGAACTATTACCATATACCAGAGGTAATGTGAAAAACAGACCGATACCAAACGTAAAGGATTTGACTGTCGAATGATTCATAGCATTTGTTTTTAGAGTTTCACATTGCAAATGTGGTCTTTTCTATCCAAGAAAAACAGAAAAATAATGCTTAATACCTGCAATCATGTATAAAAATCTGTAGCGAAGCGGCAAACTGAACATGAGTGCTGCCCGTTTGAACAATTCTACGACTGTTCAAAACAAAAAAAGACGTATCTTTAGGTCGTGAAAATCAATCAGAAAAGCCATGAGAACCACCTTACTTAAATTCGTACTCTTATTTAGTCTCGTGCTCTTAAATACAAGCTTGTCGACGGGACAGATTCAATATAATAATATACGCTTCAAACAGCTAAGTATAGCTGAAGGACTCCCGCATAATACGATCAATGCAATCACCCAGGACAACCACGGGTTCATCTGGTTTGGTACACGCAACGGATTGTGCCGATATGACGGTTATAATATCAACCTGTTCGCACATAATGAAGCCGACAGCACCTCACTCCGCCACAATTTCATCACGCGCTTATATAACGATTCGCTCCGTAACATTCTATGGATCTCTACCGATCAGGGCATCTGCAGCTATAACTACGAGACAGAAGATTTCAGTCGTTACCAGATTAAAGGGAACACTAAGGATGATGTTTGTTTCCTGAATACCAGCGATGGTGTGCTTCTGGCCGCTTGTAGCAACGGACTCTATCGCTACAATGAACAAGACAGTCTGTTCGTTCCTTTTCTTCTCGATGAAGAAAAACCTCATGTGAGATACCTTGCGGAGGACGGAGACAAAACCTTATGGATAGACACCAACAAAGGACTGATGCGATACAGTCTGGAGAAGAAACAGTTCGTTTCCCTCCCGACTCTCATCCAGCCTTTTACACAGCAATGCAACAATGCCGTCCTGATCTCGTCCAACCAGCTTTTATTTAATACTAACAACGATTTTTTCGTCTATCATATACAAAGCAATACCCTGTGTAATCTCTCGAAAGACCTGGAAGTAAAACACTTCCGCTGTGCGGCAACCGACCATACGGGGAATATATGGGTAGGCACGGAGTATGGCATCTTTGTCTTCAACAAACTCTATCAACTGATTGCACATTACGAACAATCGGAACGGGATTTAAGTGCGCTGAACGATTCTCCCATTTACAGCCTTTATCAGGACAAGGCTCATAATATGTGGGTGGGAACCTATTTCGGAGGAGTCAACTATTATATATTCGGTTCCGACCAGTTCCAGATATATCCATACGGAGCCAGTTTCAATCATTTGAGCGGAAAGGCTGTCCGCCAGATTATCAATGCTCCGGACAACGGTCTGTACATCGCCACCGAAGATGGCGGATTGAACTACCTGAACAATAAGAAAGAAATCACCCGTGCCGAACGGCTGCACAAGCAAATGCAAATCTACGCCAAGAACATACATTCTTTATGGCTCGACAAAGATAACAGCCTGTGGCTCGGACTGTTCCTGAAAGGAGCTCTTCACTATATACCGCATCTAAACCGCACGGTGGACTATAATCTACTGTCGGATGAGGTTTCTTCCGGCTTCTGCATCATCGAAGACAAGAACGATCATATCTGGTACGGAGGCCCTTCCGGCTTATTCCTGATCGACAAGAAGAAAGCAAACTCCCGCCCGGAAAAAATTTCATCTCTCCGTGTCTTTAACCTGGTACAGTTTAATGACAGTATACTTTGGGCAGGAACCCGAAAAGGCAGTATATTTCAGATCAATACCCATACACTGAAAGTAACCTCGCTCCCCATCCTGCCGCATACCGATCTCTACATCACCTATATCTACCCCGATTCACATCAACGGATATGGATAGGTACAGACAACAACGGGCTTTATGTATCGGACCGCAACGGTAGCATTATCGCCTTTTACAGTAAAGAACAGTTGGGATCCAACGCCATCAAAGGTATCATTGAAGATGAGATGAGCAATGTTTGGGTAGGTACCGGAAACGGACTTTGTTGTATCAATTCCCAAACAGGAAGCATTGACCGATATACCACGGCCGACGGATTGCCCATCAACCAGTTCAACTACTCCTCCGCCTGCAAGAAGCCTGACGGAGAATTGTATTTCGGAACTATCAACGGTATGATTTCTTTCTACCCGGAACAGGTACGCTCCGTCAATCCCCGTTTCAACATTGCACTGACTGCCATTTGGAGCAACAGCGAATATATGTCGCCCAACAATGAGAAAGCATTCATCCCTTCCTCTATCTCCGAACTGACAGAGATCACCCTGACGCACGAACAAGCCCAATCCCTGCGTCTCGAATACTCCGGACTGAATTATCAATATACCGACAACACTCAATATGCGATGAAAATGGAAGGTATCGACAAGGACTGGCAGTTTGTAGGCAACCAGCATCAGGTACGCTTCTCCAATCTGCCTTCAGGAAGATATATCTTAAAGATCAAAGCCAGCAAAGATGGTATCCACTGGGACGAAACGGGCCAAAAGGACCTTGCCATCAGAGTCCTTCCTCCTTGGTGGCTCTCACCGGGAGCATATTTAGTTTATGCACTACTCTTCCTATTAATCATTTACGCCGCATACAGATATACCAAAACGCGTATCATCCTGCTCATGCGACTGAAAACGGAGCATGAACAACGCGTCAACATAGAGAATATGAATCAACAGAAGATCAATTTCTTCACTTACATCTCCCATGACCTGAAAACACCGCTGACCCTGATTCTATCGCCTCTGCAACGATTGATCCAGCAGCCACAAATCAGCAACAACGATAAAGAGAAACTGGAAGTCATCTACCGAAACGCCAACCGGATGAATTATCTGATTAATGAACTATTGACGTTCAGTAAAATCGAGATGAAACAGATGCGTATCAGCGTCCGGAAGGGAGACATCATGCACTTTCTGGAAGAACTGTCGCACATCTTCGACATCGTAGCCGGAGAACGGGAGATTGACTTCATCGTCAATCTGGAAGACACCGAAGAGGAAGTCTGGTTCTCGCCTTCCAAGCTGGAACGGATTCTTTATAACTTGCTCTCAAACGCATTTAAATATACCCAACCCGGCGGATACGTCAAGTTGAGTGCCAAACTAATAAAAGAAGAGAAAGGAACATTTGTGCAAATCTCCGTCAAAGACAATGGCAGGGGGATTCCTAAAGAAGCTCAAGAACAAATATTTGAAAGTTACTACCAAGTTGAGAAGCGCGACCATCGCGAGGGATTCGGACTGGGATTATCGCTTACGCGTTCGCTCATACACATGCACAAAGGGGAAATCCGGGTAGAAAGCGAAATCAACAAAGGTTCGGATTTTATCGTTACCCTGAATGTATCCGAGGATGCTTACAACCCCGATGAACGCTCGTCCGAGAACATCACGACCGAAGAAATACAGAAATATAACCAGCGAATCAAGGAAACCATCGAACTCATTCCCGAAAAGCTGACCAACAAAGAAAAAGATCCTGCCCGGGAATCTATTATGATTGTGGAGGACAACAAAGAAATGAATGATTACCTCGCCAGTATATTCAGCGAGAAATATGATATTATACGAGCGTATAATGGTGCAGAAGCCTGCAAGAAGATAGCCAAACAGCTGCCCAACCTCATTATATCGGATTTAATGATGCCGGTGATGGACGGCCTGGAATTCACGGAACGTGTCAAACAGGACGTAACGACCAGCCATATCCCCGTTATCCTCCTGACTGCAAAGACTGATGAGAACGACCATACGGAAGGTTATCTGCGTGGAGCCGATGCATATATCACCAAACCTTTCAACGCCAAGAATCTGGAACTGCTGGTACAGAATATCCAAAAGAGCCGGAAACAGAGTATCGAGCACTTCAAACAGGCAGAGGAACTGAACATCAAGCAAATCACCAACAACCCGCGGGATGAAATATTCATGAAAGAACTGATGGAACTGATTATGGCGAACCTCACCAAGGAAGACTTCGGAGTAACGGAAATCACAGCCCATCTCCGCATCAGTCGCAGCCTGTTGCACATGAAGCTGAAATCACTCACCGGATGCTCCATCACCCAATTCATACGGACCATCAAAATGAAAGAGGCTAAAACTCATTTACTGAATGGTATGAATGTCTCCGAAGCATCATTTGCCGTCGGTATATCAGATCCGAACTACTTTACAAAGTGTTTCAAGAAAGAATTTAATATCACTCCGACAGAGTTTCTCAAGCAGTTGAAGTAGAAGTTACCATGATAGAAATTCGATCTATCCTTAGACAGCGTATCAGCTATTAGTAGAAAAGTCCTTTTGCTCCCTTTGCAAAGATCTCTTCCCTTAATAGTAAAGTTGTCTTTGCCCTATTCCAAACTATAAATGCAAGTTCCGTTTATAAAATTGCAAGCTTTGTTTTTATAAACGGAACTTGCATTTATAAAAACAAAGCTTGCATTTATAGTTTGAAACGAAGGAAGACGAAGTTATCTAACCGGAAAAAGGAAGTTTGGTCTATATCAAAGAGAAGTTATCTATTAATAACCAACAGGCCAAATAGGTATATCCTGTACATCCGTCATTTGCTTGTTAAAAATTACATAGATTCAGAGGTATCTATCCTTACAATTCGGAAACCTACATTGGCATAACCTTGCGCACCTGTCCTTACATCATCTGATTTCTCGCTACGGCAATCGTCACGTTTGGAGTCCCAACTTCCACCTTTGACAATATACTGCCCGTTAGCATCAGTTGAAGTAGTCCACTCCCAGCAGTTTCCCCAAAAGTCAATGCCTCCACATGCACCTGTGGACTGTTTGTAAGCATCCACTGCTGTCAGTCCTGATTCAATGTGGTTAGCATTCATTGCCACATCTTTAGGCATGTGACCAGCACCAAGAATCCATTCTTCTTCATTGGGTAAACGGTAGATATGCTTGCTGTCCTGTGCTGTCAACCATTTGCAATAAGCTTTGGCATCATTCATCGTAATGTTCACAACCGGATAGTTGTCCTGTCCTTTTTCATAGGTAAATCCGGACTTGAAGGCGGCATACTCGGCATTGGTGACGGGTGCATAGCCGATATAAGCATTGGGAGCTGATGCGCCACGCAACACCATCCAAGCATCTTTCGGATTCTCGTCCCTTCGAGGGTCGATGAAGCGAAGAAATTGCTGTTGGATGCGGGTTTCTCGATTCTGTACCATTTCGCCCACAATACCTTGCATGTGCTCCACAATGCTGTAAGTCCGGGCTTCACGTTCCAGTTCACGGAGCTTGTTTTTCTTTCTGGCTACCACTTTGTCATACCGTACACACATCTGATCCAGCAATGCTTGTTTGTTGGCTTCCGTAGATTTCTTACGGTATTGAACGAATAGATTGTGTGTCTTGGAATCCATTTTGGGTCGTCCTTCCTCTACGAGTGGAGCACCGGGCTTGTCGAACTCTAACTCGCTCTCTACCAAATCATCGGGACTGATAAATTCTCCCAATTCCACCTTCTGATGCACACCGAAATAATGCGCCACGAGTCCGTCTCGGTAAATAGAGAGCCTGTATCCTCCGTAAAGGTTGCAAGGTAAGGTGGAAATGTAGTAGTCTTTTCCGGGTATAAATCCAGACTTGCTGCTTGAACTGTACGTTATAATGGTACTTGTATGTACCATATCATCGATTACAGTTTTTCCCTGGGCGGTCCTTTGGGTAGTCGCCGTACCTGCTAGCGGAAAGCCATCGACACTTTCCAGTTCTACCTTTGTCACACCTATAAGCTGGAAATTGAATTTGATACCGCATCGGCTAGCCGAATGACCCTCATATCCATCCTCTTTATCCGTTTGGTGGGTTGAAACCACGATTTTATCTTCTTTGTCATCGTCTTGCGCGGACACAGCAGTACCCGTCACAATGGCAATAGCCATTGCTAAAAATATTTTTTTCATATTCGTATGTTATTAGGGAATTAAATGAAATCTGTTCTTACGACTCTGAAACCGACATTGGTATATCCTTGTGTACCAATTCTTACCACATCCGATTTTTCACTACGGCAATCGTCTCGTTCAGAATCCCAACTGCCGCCTTTGATGATGTATTGTCCATTTGCATCTGTGGATGAAGTCCATTCCCAGCAGTTGCCCCAGAAGTCGATACCACCACAAGCACCCGTTGTCTGGCTGTAAGCATCTACCGCTGTCAGTCCCGTCTCCACACGACCTGCGTTCATCGTAACATCTTTCGGCATGTGTCCGGCTCCAAGAACCCATTCCTCGTCGGTCGGCAAACGGTAGTTATGCAAATTGTCTTTTGCTATAAGCCAATCGCAATAAGCCGTGGCTTCAGCTATGGTTATATATACTACCGGATAATTGTCCTGTCCTTCATTATAGGTGAAGTCTTCTTTAAAGGCAGCATATTCTGCATTGGTTACCGGTGCATAACCGATGTAGGCATTGGGAGCTGACGCACCTCGCAACACCATCCATGCGTCATTGGGATTGTCGTCGTTTCGAGGATCGATGAGTCGCAGAAACTGCTGTTCGAGTCGGACGTCTCGATTCTCAACCATCTCATCCACAATCTCCTGCATTTCTTCCACCACATCCGGGGTCAAAGCTTCTCTCTCCAGCTCGCGGAGCTTGGCTTTCTTTCGAGCCACTACCTTGTCGTAACGAATTCCCATCTGATTCAATAATGCCTGCTTGTTTTCTTCCGTTTGGTTCTGTTGGTATTGGCGGAGAAGGGCTGTAGTTGTGGCATCCAGTTCCGGACGCTCTTCTTCTACGAGCGGCGCATCCGGGTCGTCAAATTCCAGTTCGCTTTCTGCCAAATCACCGGGGGTTATGAATGTGCCCGGTTCTACAGTCTGATGCACTCCAAAATAGTGGGCAACCAGTCCGTCCTTGTAAATGGAAAGCCGGTATCCTCCGTAGAGGTCGCAAGGCAAGGTGAAAATAGAGTAGTCTTTTCCCGGAGTGAAACCGTTTTCATCGGGAGCATTGAAAACCAAAATGGAACCGGCATTTTCCGCTTCGCCGATAACCGGCTGTCCCGTCTCGTCCCATTGGATGCCAACAGTTCGGACAAGGCATAACCGTCTACACTTTCCAGTTCTATCCTGGTTACTCCCGACAGTTGAAAATTTAGCTTTAAGCCACTGTAGAGCTTGTGAAGCTCCAGTGAATTAGGGCAGTTTACTATTGAAAAACCTTTTTCATCATATCCATCATTTCCTGCCTTTTGTTCAGCAAGAACAATTAGGGTAGGATTTTCATCACTGAAATTCAGTTCCTCTTCGTTTACCAGGTTTTCATTATCACACGAAGTTAGGGTAAACATCACAAGGAACGATAAACCAAATATGCTAAATGTTTTTAATCTCATAATCTTCAATTATTTACGGTTTTCTTTATTTTGAGAGCGATGAAACAGGCGATTCATCATCTTTCTTTCCAATTCATATACTCTCTCAATTTGTTTGGGTGTCAAAAATTTGCTGTATTTCAAATAATACCTTTTCCTTAGGTCAAGTATCTTTTGACTATGAGTGAATCTTTCATTCATTGCCTGTTCAGCTTCTTTATCCGAAAGATGGGAAGCGTCTCTTTTAGGACGGGGCCCCAATGCCCAAATATCTTTCTGGAATTGGCAGAAAGTTTCTACAAACTGCTTGGCTGTCGTATCATCCATCGCCATCTCATCGGCAATAAAATGAGCTTGGGCTTCAGCCAACTGTTCCCGAGTCATACGCTGTCGTTCGCTCTTCTGGGCATAAGTACTCACATTAAAAGTAATCATTGCTACTGCAAGTACAAGAATTTTAATCATATTCTTCATGTCTGTTTGTTTTTTTATTCGTTCATAAACAAATCGTTCTGATAGGTTGCAAACAGGTAATCCTGATCACTACTGCTCAAATTGGCAAACGCCTTTTCAACATCTTCAAAATTATTCCTTGGATGATGGGGCAATAGGTTGAAGACAATTAATAGTGCAATACTTGCTGCCACAAGTCCTCCCGTTACAGAATACCAAAGACGAAAGTTGCGTTTGGGTCTAGAAGGCTGCATCTCCTGTTTTACAGTTTCCCATACGTTGTTTTCTATATCATCCAAGAAACTATCGGGTGTGGTATAGGGCAGACGCTTACCTATGCGGTTGAAATCAAAATCTTCTTTCATACATCTAATTGTTTGAATTCATATATTTAATAATCTTATCTTTGGCAATATGATAACTGGACTTTACACCATCTGCTGTTGAACCGATGATTCCGGCAATCTCGTCATATCCCAAATCGTCATAGTATCGTAAGTTAAAAGCCAACTGTTGCTTAGTTGGCAACGTTAAAATAGCTTTTTGTAGTTTCACGACTTCCAAATCGCTGTAGTCTACATATTCGTCAGCTATCAGACTGTCTAACTCGTCTACAGAGTCATTCAACGATACCCGATCGTCTCGATACCGGTTTAGAAGACGCAAGGCTTCGTTAGTGGCAATCCGGTATACCCAGGATCGGAAAGAACATTCGCCCTTAAAATCGGACAGCGACCGGAATATCCTTACAAAAGTTTCTTGCGTTGCGTCTTGTGCGTCCTCATGAACCACTACCAACCTTCGGATATGCCAATAAACTGCATCCTTATACTTTGCCATCAGACAACGAAATCCTTTTTCCGGTTCTTTAGCTGCTATCATCACCAGTTCCCGGTCATCCTTCATTTTCATAAACAGCAGGTTTTGACACCACCCAACATTCGGTAGGAAGAAAGTTATACAAGGTCGTATCGGTTATCCGTTGCGTAACGACAAAACAATGTTTGCGATGGTGATGGCGGTGGGACCGGCGCACGGTCACACATGATTGCAGCAAAAACATAACAGCCATTCCTAAAACCAGTAATTTCCAAATCCGCTTCATACACTATTGTCTTTTTATATACACTTTCTTTTTTCCTTTGATAATAAGTTGTATAGGCTTTTTTTTATCCATAGCGAAAGCATCAAGTTCAGCTTCTGCCGCGGCCATGCTAAGTCTCGTCATTTTTGCATATTGCCTGATGCCTAGGTGCTTATGCGTTTCCAAGTAAGCTATAGCCATTGCCAATCGTTCCTTTTGATTAAAAGGGTTGCTGACATAAGATGTCACGTCAGGTTGAACCACAACAGTCACCACCCGATCAGGACGATAATAATAATGCCGATGCCAATGTTGTGCATTTGCGGATCCGCAAACCAGCGCCATCGCAACTACCAGTATTCCTGTTTTCCATTTTATCGTTGTACACATAGTCATTTATCTTATCTCGTTATACATTCATGTTCCACGTACCTTTTCGTGAGCTCAACCGAATGGACGTTCTATATAAAAGACCTTGTAAAAGAATAAAAGTAAAATAGAAGAAGTGATTTTTTCAGTTTCCTCTATTAAGAGTCTACTTAAAAAAGTCGATAAATTTAAAAACCGAGGTTCATTCGATAGATTTTTCCCAATCAAAGTCCCTTTAAAAAAGATAGGTTATTGGATGATAACAGAAAAAGGGAAATCTATTCTGTCATAAGACAGAGCCGTAAGTTAATTTAAGCGGTATAAACGCCAACGGAATGTCGGCTGCAAATAAAAACAACATCGCCAGGAACTAGCTAACAAATGCTGTAAGCTAATTCACTGGCGATAAAAACTATATCAACTAATACCTATTCTACCACTCCTGGAAACGTAAATCGGCTTCTGGATTCTGACGACGAATCAGTTCCTCGTCAACCTGATAAGTGACGCCACCTTTCGTGTACTTATAAGAAAGCGTAAACTTTGGCTGCTTTCCTACAAATTCCAACGATTCGGCTGCAGGATCTAATGAGGCGGACGCATCTATGATAGCAACACTTCCTCCGGCTTCGATAGTAACGCTTCCGTCCGGATTGACTGTCAGATTTACCGACTCATTATTTTCCAATGTGTTTCCGAAACCCGGTCTGCGTACTTTGTTTCTACCTAACGAAACAAAGTCGCGGGTCATATTCTGACTCAAATCCTTGTTATTGTATTCAGTCACCTGCTGGGTGGATAAGTTAGTAACTTTCCCTTTCACAAAGTATGTCCCATGATACTGGCTGACGAACTTGACAACTACAATGCTGTAATCCTTCAACTGACCGTTCACGTCGGTACTTACTTCATCCTGATTATGATCGACCAGCCGGAAAGGGATGGCATAATGCTTATCCAAAGCGGCATCGTCATTATAGAAAGCATCGGAGAAAGTCACTTTCACATCTGCTATTGCCAGATTCGGATTGCTAATTGTCATCTTGTTCGGATTAGCCAACTGATAATAGTTTTCCGGCATCAGTGTCAAGCCCGTACCATCCAGTAAAGACGGATCGATCTCAAACGTAGCCCAATCATCGGTATGCACCTCTCTTTTACCGCCAATAGCCACTCCCACCTTTATCGACATATCTGTATCGGCTACCAGTGTCCGCAGAGGTTTTTGCGAAGCAAAGTACACAGAACTCTTATCGTAGTCCTTTTCATAATCGTCATAACAAGCAGTCATCAGAACGCTTATCAGCCCTATCCATAATATATTTAGTCTTTTCATTGTAAATAAGTATTTATATCAACAGCACGTTATTCCCAACCCTGATTATTCATTAGATTCTTATTCTTTTCCAGCTCTGCATACGGTAGCGGCATGAAATAGTTTTTCACTTCATATTTCCGTTGTTCCACTTTCTGTACTTTGAAGCTGAATGTACCATCTTCCTTGCGGGTAACGGCAACACCCTCCACCTCTTCGTTCAACGGCAATACCCAACGACGCATATCAAAATAACGATGATTCTCGAAAGTAAATTCCAAGCGACGTTCGTTCTGAATCAACTTTCTGAACGAGTCCTTACTTTGAGCCATTTCATCCAGATAAAGATCAAAATTGATACCCCCGGCTTGCGAACGGATTGTTTTCAATATTTCGTATGCAGAATACAGACATCCTTCGGCTTTCACTGTCGGGTTGCCCCAAGCCTCATTAGCAGCTTCGGCAAAGTTAAGAAGAACTTCCGATTTTCGTAACAAAGGATTGTAATGAACCGAGTTTAATGTCTGAATCGGATTCAACATAGCCGATTTCTTGGAAACGAATTTAGCCAGGTAATAACCCGTACGTGTAGCATTCTCACTAAACGAAGGAGAATCTTTTCCACCCTCGGACATATCCAACGGCTGACCGGAATCGCCAAATGTAGCACTATGATAGTAGACATTCAGTGCAAAGCGATTATCCAGTACGGCATAAAGCTGCGTCAGATCGAAATCAGGATCAGACAGATCGACACCGGAACGGACATCGGTTGCCGGATAACCATTCTTCGCATAAAAAGCCTTTACCAGATTATGAGAAGGAGTGGCACGAGCACTTCCATAATAGAATGGCGGGAAATGAAGGCCTTCCAGTAGATTACTATTAAAATATTTGCGGAAAGCATAATCGGAACTTTCGGTCTGCACATCGGCAATGGAGGAAGCCGTAACAGGAACATAAGTTCCGAAACCTTCCATGCCCAGAATCTTATTGATCTCTTTGGCTACCGCTTCCCATTTTGCCTGGTAAACCGTAGGGTTCAGTATTTCGAATTGTCCCATGCCGGTGATCTTCGTCACATCATCATCCTGCATGGCAGGGCTTGCGCTATATAAAAGTGCACGACTTTTCAGAACAGCTGCCGCCGCTTTCGTGGCACGACCGATTTGTGTATTACCGAACTCCAAGTCATCTCCCTGATACACGTTCGGCAATAACTCGATGGCATTATTCAAATCGTTGACGATAAAATCGACTGTTGCCTGATAAGTAGGACGAAGAAATTCACCGTTCTGCGCGGCCTCATCCTGCGAAATAAAATGATCTGCCAACGGAATACCCAACGCTTTTCCATTCTTCGCCTTTCCGCCGTACATCTTCAATAGCTCAAAATGCCACCATGCACGCAGGAAATACGATTCACCTTCCAGACGCAGCTTGATTTGCTTGTCCACTTCCGGGTCGGTGCGGTTGTACTGCACTTGGTCGGTTAAGCCGTTTTCGAGGAAAGAGTTTACATAGTTCAGCATGTTGTACGCATTACTCCAGTTTCCGATTGGGTTGTTAAACGCTGTCATCCCACCCATATTTAATTTATAGACAGAAGAGCTGCGCAGATTAGTCACTGCATTATCGGTAGCACAATCCAGAAAGTTATCTTCAAAACAATCCGGACGGTTGGCTATGCCATTATAAGCTTTATATAGTACGCCTTGAGCAAGTTCCGGCACTCTCCAGGTATCAGAGTCTCCGATCTGCCATGTCACCTTTGTATCCAATGTGTCGTCACAAGCACAAAAGAGAAACAGACCTGCTAAAACGCAACTTCCTAATATATGTTTCATATTGCCATCTATTAATTGTTCAAAATTAAAATACAAAAGAGACTCCGCCTGTAAAAGTACGTGTCACCGGGTAGTTTGTCACACCGGCATTCAGCAGTTCAGGATCCAGATCTTTCACGGAAGAAAGCACAAACAAGTTTGCACCACGAGCGAAAACCTTCATCTTCTTCACTACCGAACTTGAGGAGAACTGATTGAACGTGTAGCTCAATTCAACATTCTTCATACGGAAGAAGCTTGTATTCTTCAACCAGAAAGAAGAATTGCGGAAGTTGTTCTCACCGGCAGTGGTTGTCAGGCGCGGATAACTTCCGGTCGGATTGTTTGCCGGATGATAACGGTCTAATGCCAGTTTGGAGTATTTACCTTCTCCATTATTCCAGTAATAAGCATTTGTTGCCCAAGTGTGAACGCCCAGTTCGGAATATCCCTGAAGATACAATCCCCAGCCTTTGTAACTTACATTGAAGTCAATGCCCAATGTAGTACGCGGGAATGAGTTTCCGAGTTCCTTTACGTCACGACCGTCAATGATCTTATCACCGTTCAGGTCTTTGTAGGCGATATCGCCTTCCTGATAATCGGCAAACGTCTGGGGAGCATGTCCGTTGATGGCTACATCTTTGCCAAATAATCCTTCAGCAACCAGTCCCATCATAGCATTGGTAGAACGTCCCACTGTGTAACGGTATTCTTCACCATGTTTCACCTGGTTCCATTTCAATACTTTATTCTTTGACCATACGAAATTGGCTCCTACCGAATAAGACCAGTCGTTGATACGGTCGCTCCAGGTGAACATTCCTTCTATACCATGATTCAAGACGGAGCCCATGTTATCCTGGTAGGTAAAGTTGCCAGTATAATCCCCGTAAGAGGCATCGACAGAACCGATGATGTCCGTATGTTTCTCACGAAAATAGTTTATTTCGGTATATAAGCGGTTGTTCAAGAACAGGCCTTCCACACCGATGTTCCATTCTGCTGCCTTTTCCCATTTCAGGTTCGGATTGCCTGCACGGACAAAAGTGGAATAGTAAGCCGTAGCACCGTTGTTCGTTGTTCCGAACCGGAAGCTGCCGTCTTGCGACCAGGCACGTTCATACAATAAATGTTCCGTGCTTCTGTCATAGCCCAATATACCGGCACTGGTTTTCAGTTTCAGGAAGTTCACGTATTCATTGTCTTTCAGGAAATCTTCATTGCTTAGAATCCAGGCAAGGCCGCCTGCTGCCGAGAAGAAGTATTTATCTCCCGATTTGAAACGGTTGCTTCCCATCAATGCCATGTCGGCTTCCACAGCATAGCGGCGGTCATACATATAGTTCAAGCGCAATGCGTAGTTTGCATTGATGATGTCCTGGGTCACTCCCTGATTCGTTGTTTTTGAGTACATGTAAGTCAGCCGTGCCGATACATCATGTTTTTGGTTGAATGTATTCTCATAACCGGCAAAAGCATTCCAACCCAATGTCTGTTGCAAGGTAGTCGACTTCCGGCTCTGTGAAGTGGCTACATCTGTTTTCTTCATCTGGGTGTACATGATCTGTTCCTCACCGGCAAAGTTACGATATGTTTTGATGGCATACGTCGGATAGACTTTGCTCAAAGAGAGTTGCAGGTAATCATAGTTGTCGAAAGAAAGGAAAGCACCGGCTTTCAACCCTTTTGTCAGCATATCAAGATCGAATTTCAAACCGATATTGGTCTGGCTGCGTGTATAACGCTCATCCGTATATCCTCCGTACATTGTTTCCGCGTATGCATTCATCGGACGCAGCAGACTTGCGCCAAACAAAGGAATTCCGTCCGAGCTGGCTAGTCCGGTTTCTTCCGGTGACATAGTCAGCGGGTATTCATTCGGACGATGCGTAGACAGGGCCGTAAATACCTGACCACAGTCCAATTGCCCCCATTTACGCATTTCCATACGTCCGGCAACGTCTGCGGATATAGTCAGGAAATCCGTTACATTGAAGTCGAGGTTTCCGCGAAGAGTCAGACGGTGCAGTTGCGGAGTATAGGTAACGTCTTCAAATCCGCTACCTCCTACATATCCGGCAATCAGGGCATAACGCACTCTGTCGGTACCTCCCGTCATATCGAACGATACTTTCCGATAGTTGGCATTTTTGTTCAATAACTGATCGTACAAATCGACGTTCGGATACAATAGGTCATTGGCTCCTTTGGAGTTTTTATATCCTTCCAGTTGTTTCTGATTATAGTAAGGAGTCAATCCGTCATTTGCACGCGCTTCATTGTACAGATTAGCATACTGATAAGAATTCAGAAAATCAGGAGTACGCGTCATCTGTACCACACCTGCTTCGGCGGTTGCGTTATAAATGCGGCGGTTGGCCTTTCCTCTGCGGGTAGTCACCCAAAGTACGCCATTCGCAGCACGCGCCCCATAAAGAATCTTGGCAGTGGCATCTTTCAGCAACTCGATACGTTCGATTTCTTCAGGAATCAAATCCGCTGCCGGACGTTCCACACCATCGATGATAACAATAGCTGTATTCTCCGACATGCCATGCTGGCCACGGATAAATAAATCAGGCGTATTATTACCCAATCCGCTGACTGTGGAGCGAACTTGCAGACCTAACATTTTACCTTGCAGCATATTAGTCAGCGTCAAATCAGGGAACGTTCCGAACTGTCCGTTCTCCAGTACGCTCGTTGCGCCTACTTCATTCCCTTTATACGTCTTGCCACCATCGGCTCTATTCACCAACGATTCTTCGGTCAGGAACAGAGGCTCTTTCTTCAGGACAATCTTTTCAGGAACGATATTGCTGCCTGTCAGCTTATACACTTTATCTTCATATCCCAAAGCCTCCACCATGACGGTTGCGTCATTCTCGACCTTCGTCTGAAAACGTCCCTTTGCATCTGTATATAGAACGACTGCGCCTTCTCCACAAATGATAGAAACATTCTTCAACGGGCTACCTTTCTCGTCGGTAACAATAGAAACTACTTCCACCAAAGGCTTCTTCGCCGACTTTCTCTTTGATTTATTCTGTGCGAAAGTCAGGCTAGAGCCAACGATAAGGACAAATATGAGCCCTATCAGTCTTATATATCTAATCTTGTTTCTCATATACTTTTCTTTATTTTAGGTATCACCATCCGGGGTTCTGTTGAAGATTATCCAAAGCCGCCACTTCATCCATCGGTAGCGGATACCAATAATTACGCTTGTTAAACGTCCGCACGGCTGTCCTCACCGGAACATACTCGTAAGTAAAGTCGGTCAACTTATAAGTGCAGGCTTTTTCCACTTTCAACTGGTCGGCCGTATAAGAATGATTGATCGGGGTTGCTTTGACACCCATGATCGGATATTCACCCTTAAACAGGTCTTCAGCAATCATCCAACGGCGGATATCATACCAGCGGTGTCCTTCGAACATCAATTCCACACCACGTTCCCGACGATAAGCTTCTCTAAAATCCACTCCATCCGGTAGTTCGCCGATTCCGGCTCTTACACGGATTTTATTCAAAGCGACGGCCGACATCGTACAACCCGTAACGACTGCATCCGATCACCTGTCGCTTCGTATGAAGCCTCTGCCATATCCAGATAAACTTGTGAAACACGAATGTACACAGCCACCAAACGATATAATTGGAAACCAGCTTCACCAAACAAAGGCACACTTGCTTCCGGCCAAATGAACTTCTTGCACATATATCCGGTCTGTTGAGAGCCTCTCGTAAACTGATTGGTAGAAATGAAGTTCTCGGAGTAACCACCCGAATAAGTAGTCAGATAATAGGGAACACCCTGTAAATTCTTCCCCCATTGCTCACCGGGCACGAGGATATTATTCGTGAAGCGAGGGTCTCTATCCGAATAAGGATTGGTAGTCTTTACCGCATCATAACCGGAACGCGGATCAGTAATCGGATAGTATTTACCGTCGGCTCCCTTACGTTCGTACATATCTACCGCATTTTGTGTCGGAGCATTATAAGGAGTACCTTCGGCACCGGTTTTATTATCGTATGGTTGTGTCAGCCATTGCGCTCTGACGAAAGCAGACCAGTTGCCATGATGCCAACGCAGGAACCATAAATATTCCGGCTGTGCGAATTGATTGGAATTAGGCATTAGCTGAATACTACGATATTCGTCATGATTCATCAGGCGATAATATTCGTGACTTTCAATAGCATTGATCGCCTTTTGCGCACTACGGGCAGCTTCAGCAGCCATCTCTTTTCCATATCCTTTGTTTTCAATAGAATTCAAGTCGTTCTGCATCAAAGGGCTGGCAGCATAAAGCTGTGTCATCGCTTTTAATGCCATGGCGCTTACTCTGTCAGGCCGTCCATGTTCCTCGTCAGGCCAGCTTATAGGTAAATATTCAATGGCTTTATCCAGGTCTGTCTGCATCCAAGCATTGGATTCCTGATAAGTTTTACGGGGAAAGTCAAAGTCGTCCGATGCTCCCCAAAGCTGGTCAAAGATGGGCATTCCGCCATATCGCTTGATAATCTCAAAATAGAAGTAGGCACGCAGAAAATGAGCCTGTCCCAACAGTTTTCTCCTTTGGTCGTCTGTGATGGATTTCACTTGATCTACTCCGCTAATTACACGGTTCACGATACGAAGTCCGGTATAAGCACGAGAAATAGCACTTTTGAAATTCTTCCCATCACTTTTACTTCCTATTTCGAAACGTGTACCGGCATTCTCCAGCCAGTTACCTGCATTGACAAACTTCGACGGATCATTATCGCGAACGGATGCATATTCATCCGATAAATTACCTACCGTTACGTATGTATTCGAATAAGAGTTGATACCATGTGTAAAGATTAATATATCATCATTTTGAAAGATGCGGTCCATGAACCCTAACAAACTGCTATAATCTTTATAAACATCATCTTCGGAAAGTCCGTCATCGGGAGAGCGGTCCAGATAGTCCTCACAACTTCCTACAAACAACCCCAATAGAATGATCCATATCCAATTCAACTTATGTCTTCTCATATCAGTAAATTTAAAGTGTCTCATAATCCTAATCTAAAACCAATGTTATAACGTCTCACCACCGGATAAACATTCTGTCCCGAATGTTCGGGGTCACGGCGGGAATCACCTTTCGAGAACGTCAACAAATTGGTACCGTTGACATATACTTGCAGTTTTGTCAGACGTAAAGGCTGCAACCAACGCTTCGGAATCTGATAATTCACTTCCAGGTTCTTCAAGCGAAGATAAGCATGGTTGGTATATGTGTATGTACTAGCCACCGAATTATAACTTCTCTGAACATGAATACTGGGGCGAATCGGACCGCCTTGAATCGGAGCATCGGCTGTCCATGTATTCAACGTATTTGGTTGAGCCTTGATATTACCTTCCGGGAAATCCCATAAATAGGAAGGAATCGCTTCTTTATAAACGTCCATAGCACTGTACCACAACATATTGAATCCGATTCCTTTGTAAGAACCTCCCAATGTAAATCCGAGGGTAGTAGTCGGATAGTTCAGGTTTTTCATCGGAACCATATCCTTAGCATCAATCATGCCGTCACCATTATAATCGATGTAATACAAGTCTCCCGGAATCAATGTATTATGTGTACCATTGGCAATAGTGGACTGCGCCGAGTTATAAATATCATCCAATGACTGGAAGTTTCCTGTTGCCAGGTATTTATTCACATATCCGATTGACTTTCCGGCTTTTTTCAAATATTCGCTCTGATTCTTCGGGTCATCAATAAAGACAACACGGTTCTCACTGGTTGCAAAATTAAACTTCGCGTAATAATTAAACTTTCCAATACGGTCGTTCCAAGCAATATCCAGTTCAAGACCGTGATTTTTAGTCTTACCCAGATTCACCTGCGGAAAAGCAATACCACTATCGGCCCATGACGGAATCGTATTACGTGTCATCAAAATGTTATTACGCTTTTCATCGAACAAGTCCACAGTAAAGTTTAGTTTACCCCACAAACCTATTTCGATACCGATATTCTGCTTAATAGATTCTTCCCAGGTAGCATCGGGGTCGGCCAATTTTCCTTCTTTGTATAAAGGTCCCCAGTTACTGGTCTGATATTTACCAAACTGCGCATTGGCAGATAGTTGCTCAAACTTCTGAATATAGTTGAAACGGGTAGCACCTTTATCATTACCAACTACTCCATACGAATAGCGCACTTTCAGGTTGGTCAGTACACCTTTGGTCAATTTCTTTACCCATGGTTCTTCACTGATACGCCAACCAATAGAGGCAGAGGGGAAGAATCCGAAACGGCGTCCCGGAGCAAATTTTTCCGAACCAGTGTAGGCACCGTTAAATTCAGCAAGATAACGCTCTTTGAAGTTGTAAGTGACACGGCCTACCCAGTCTTCTTCGTAAGCCGGGAAGTTCATCACACCCGAATTAGCAGTATTGGTTGATTCGTTCATCTTACGGTTAAATACAAATAAGGCACTTACATCGTGATCGCCAAACTGGCGACTATAATTCAATGCTAATTCGTAATAAAGTTTACGTCCGTAAGCCTTGAAACCGTCATAAACACCACCAACAGGCAAATCTCCGGGAGCATTTTCATCCGGATAGCGTTTCTCGGTATAATTATAAGTAATTGTTCCGTCAGCATTATAAATAGGATTGGCGTAATCATACACACGATTAATACGAATATGTGTACGTTGGGCAACCAAATCGTCTTTACCTAAAATCTTACCCGGCATGATCTGGGTAGTCCATGAAGAAGAAGTAGTGTAAGACAATGATGCTTTCAATGACAGTCCCTTTGTAATAAAGTCCAGCTTCTGATTCAAGATTACATCGTAGAAACCTTGATGTTGCTTAATATTACGACTACCTCCTTCGTTCATCAGACAGGCTATATTTTGATCGGAGCTTAACCCGTCTCCCCATATTCCATTACTATATTTAATCGGAAATTCATTACTTGGAGCCGTAAAGAACGTTTTAAAAAAACGTTCATCCGGAGAATCGACATTCTCATAATAAGACGGTTGGTTCTGATAACCCATCTTACCGGCCACATTGAACGAAAGTTTAGTAGTACTTGTGATATTGAAGTCGAAATTACTACGCCAGTTATAACGACGGTAAGAGAAGGAAGGATCGAAATCCTCTTGTTTGGTAGTATTAAAAATATCTCCGTCATGCAAATAACCCAAAGATACGAAATAACTCATTTTCTTCGTACCACCACGTACATTAAGATTATAAGCCTGTTCATAACCTACATTCTTTACCAGTTCTTTCCACCAGTCCACTTCGGGAAAGACATCGTTATACGGACCGTAATTTCCGGTAGCATACGCATTTTCCCATGCGGTAATGGTAGATTCGGGAACCATTGCTCCCCAGTTACCATCATTAGCCTGGGCTCTGTTATATTGTTTCATAGAGGTCACATAGTCAGACCATTCAGGAGCAGCAGAAGGTTGTTTAAAACCGAAGTTAGCTGTAAATGATATTTCCGGTTTCTGTTCGAGTCCGCGTTTGGTTGTCAGCAAGATAACGCCGTTCGCACCTTTCACACCGTAAACCGCAGTTGCCGAAGCGTCTTTCAGTACCGAAATAGATTCGATTTCGTTCACATCTACATCGTTGAAGTCACGTTCGATACCGTCCACCAATACCAGTGGTTCCGCTTCTCCCCAAGTAGACTTACCACGAATCAATAAAGAAGCCTTATCGGCTCCTGGCTTTGAGGTGGAATTGATGGCAACCACACCCGGCATCTGACCTTGTAAGGCTTCGGAAACGGAGTTCACGCTACCTATCTTTAATAAATCATCTCCTTTTGCAGTAGCAATGGAACCGACACTGGATACCTTTTTCTGTACACCGTATCCAACCACTACCACTTCTTCCAGTGTCTCCGTATCTTCTCCTAAAGAAATTACTCCTAAAGTCGTTTTATTCTTTAAATCCAGTTCCAGAGTTTTATAACCCACATAAGAAATGACAAGTATGTCTCCTTTCGATGCCTTCACAGTAAAATTACCGTCAAAATCAGTAATCGTACCGCTTCCCGTACCTTTCACGCGAACACTGACACCAATCATCGGTTCACCAGATACTGCATCCTTCACTTGTCCCTTCCAATAATCTTGTTGTGCCTGCACGTCCAGCGCACAAAACAAAAAGCAACAAAGACATAAGAAAGAAAAATAAAGTCTGTCTCTTTTCATAAACATTATTTTTAACTGTTAACAAATTCTTTATCTCAAGACACAAATTAAGCGGGAAAATCTTCAAATGAAAAGGAAGATTATCCTCAAAACCCGTACAAATGTGCAAAATAGATTTCTCTACTACATTTCTGAACAAATCATTTCCACATTGGCTTTATGACGTGCTCTTTGTCTACGGTGATGTTGTATATGCCATCGTTTCCTTTCTTCAGGATGAGCGGAACAATACGTGTTTTACGAGGGGACACGGTGGAATCCGAACGATGAACGTGATAGACATAGTAGTATTTTCCATCCAACCCTTTAAACACATCTCCATGCCCTGATCCGTTTTCTCCTACGAGGCTGCGATGAATGATCGGACTGTTCGGGTGCTTCTTCCACGGACCGAAAGGGGAAGAAGCAGTGGCATAACCTACCGAATAATCGATATTCATAAAATGATTGGCAGAATAGAAGAGGTAATATACCCCGTCCCACTTCATAACAGTCGGTCCTTCCATCACCGGTGCAGACTTATAGTTCGGAGTCTTTTCCCAAGGCTCCGTACAGTCCATACATTGTTTCAATGTTTCCGGTTTGATACTTCCTTTCTTTATGTCAAACTCGGCTACCCAAAGGTAATTACCTTTATTAAAGCGGACATGATATAGGTAGTACTTCCCATCATCATCCTTAAATAGGAAAGAGTCTATATTCTTAGCGGAAGCGTCTATCGGCTTGACTTCCTTCTGCCGGAAAGGTCCGAATACCGATTTTGAGGAAGCAATTACTGTTTGCTCATTAGCGGTATAAGTGAAATAATAAGTTCTTTTATCCTTAAAGTATTGAGGTGCCCAGAAGCCTTTTTCACCATACGTTCGATCTCCTTTCCGCAGAATCAGTTGCAGGGAACTGCCATCAGGCACTGTCCAATGCTCCAGATCGGTCGATTCGAGGATAGCAAAGCCCTGTGGTTCCTGATTGCGTGTGCCGGTGAGGTAATACTTTCCGTTTTCCACATAAATTGTAGGATCGGCATAAGTGATCTCCTTCTCATTAACCGAATCAGCCCGTACCCCAGTGACAGACAAACCAATGATTCCTAATGCGAGAATAAGTCTTTTTGTCATTTTATGTTTTTTCATACCTATTTTATTCTATATCTGATCTTTATCTCATCTACAAAATTTCAATCTAACATCCAAACCAAACCGGGTTTCTCCCCTGCGAGATTCCATATTGATTCATCCCAGGAAAGAGCCTTGGCAGCATCTATCGGGGTGCTCATCGTAGAAAGACCATTGTAACGGTCGGCACCAAAGTTTTGTGCTGCGTAGTTGGGTATTTGTTCATCTACGATAGCAGGCGTATTGGCAGAAAAACGACATTCCATATTCGGATTCGCATAGCAATTATTAGCCTCATTTTTGTTAAAGCGTCCGCAAATTCTTCCCGACTTAGGTGCACCGTTAGAGAATAATTTCCGGTTCCAAGCCACACAATGTGTTACGGTGATTCCTGTCGCCTTGTTAGCAAATCCCATAATACCGCCTACCTGATTTTGAGCGGAAATCTCGCAATCGGAATAACAATAAGAGATCACAGCTGTCGGACTAGGATCTACAAATCCGGCAATACCACCCGCAGGATTCGCCACTTTCATCGGGAAAGCTTGTGCAAGACCTGAAGAATAACACTGCGTAACGATAGAATATAACATACGTCCAACGATGCCTCCTACACATGATTCAGTCACAATATCCCCAGTGGAAGAGCATTGAGAGATCGTTGCTCCGCCTCTCGTTTCCCCACAAATACCGCCGGCGCACCATACGGCAGTAATATCCGTTGCCGATGTACACTGATGAATTTTACTATCTGCACCATGAAGTCTTGCACAGATACCACCAGCCTGACCGTTATCCCAGGCAGTCGCTCCCGTTCCCGAAGTTAAAGAAATCGTACCGGATACCCGAACATTCTCCACAATACCCGGAGAAGTAGCAGCTCCCACCTGTCCGGCAAGGATGCCTGCCATCTTTGTATTGGCTGTAATCTGCGCATTTTCAAAGTTTATATTGGAACACTTACCAACCAACAATCCAAAGAATCCCTGATTAACAGAAGAGGAAGTATTTACTTTCAGATTACGAATCGTATGTCCGCCTCCATCCAATACAAGTTGTTTGGAAACCGAAGTCTCTATCGGTTGCCAGTCTACACCTTGCAAATCAATATCATTCTCTATCTTGGCATAGATCGTCTTACCATCTTTGAGTTTCTCTCCGAGAGTTATCAAGTCGTTCGTTGTCGCCACGGTATAAGGGTTGTCGATTTCTCCCTGTTTCTGTTGCAGGAAGAAAGTCATTGTACTTTTCTCTTGATTGACTGCAAGATCGTCGGAAACCAGTTTCAAACCGAGAACGTATTTCTTTGATCCGTCAAGCGTACCTAAATCATGGAAGCGCAAATTTACCATACGCAGGACATCGTCCCCCTTAAAATTAAAATTACTCCCATCCAGATCATAATATTCCACAGGTAAGAGGTGATATTCTTCACCAAACTCTTTGGCATCGACAACAGCCAATTTCGCCTTTGCTTCTTTTTCGCAATGGCTTTTCTCCACCATAATGTTATATTGGTATTCCGGCTCATCCAGATATAAATCATATTTGCCTGTCTGATAAAGCGACAAGGTAATATTGGAATAGGTAACTTCAGCCTTTTCCGGCTGTGTCAGATCCATGACTTCATCACATGATATCAACGAAAACACCATTAATGACGCTACAATAGGAATGTATCTTTTCATAATATCTTTCTTTTAATTATTAAAAACAGGGATTACTATACCGACGTTATCTCCTGACAACCAAACTTTATCTCCATCTATACGAACTACTTCCATCTCCATCCCTTCTTTGAGGAAAGAAACTCCTTGGAATGAGAATTCAGTCTTTATCTTTTGACCAACAGCCGTGGGCTTCCCGTCAAACTTCACATGAATGTATTTGCTTTGATCCGAATTTTGCAGGCGATAAGTCAACCGTTTAGGATTAATTGCAGCCTGAAGTTGTTCCTGCTCTGTAAAAGTACAAATTCCATCCAAACTATAAAACCCAACTTCGGTATATCCTGTTATATTCTTCTTATCAACCCCGTTTTCGGCATATTCCGTCTCCGCACAAGAGGTGAAAGTCAACAAACATACCAACACTACATATATTACTTTCATAAGCGAATAAATTTAAGATAATTACTTTCTAATAGTTGTCGACAATATTTCTACCGATCCATCCTTATAAGTCACTTCAGCGGTAAGTATTTGTCCGTTCAGGTTCTTATTCACTATATTGATTTCCTGTCCATCCAGCTTTACTTTATAAGATGAGACATCATCCGGCAAATTTAATAGTTGTACCAACATATATCCATCCACTTGTTGATATTTCAACAAAGGAAACTTTCCTGTTACAGACTTGGTCTTAACATCATCCTTCCACAACACGGCATCATCCGATTTCAGCAATGCTACATGATAAGTCGTTCCGGGAGCAAGATTTTCAACCAATGTATAGTCATTCTCCGAATCAAGCGATCGACGCACCACCTCTGTTCCCTCCTCATCTGTTACTGACAATATACCTGTTTTATCGGCTCCATTACCCCAACTTATGAACAATTCCCGTTGTCCTCCGACAAGGCTGGAAACTGCCAATCCATCCCGGGCAGCAATAAAATCAGGATATAACAATGGATTGGGATTGTAGAATCCGTCTGCATCCAGTCCTAAATAACGGGAAAAATAAATTCCTCCAAGTTCCCACATTTCAGTCTTCGCATCGTAAACAGCTCTCGCTCCACCGGGAACCACACTAAAACGTCCGGTAATGGCATACGTATCATATTTCTTGAATACTTCATAAAAAGTCTTATACCAATTCTTCGGATACCAGGAATAACTCTCAAAAAGGCTCTTGAACTCGGTTGCACTCACCGGTGTACCGGCGTTAGCTTTTTCGGCTATCAGATTAAGGTATTCGTAAATTTTCATCCCGGCCGTATAACCATGCTTGGTTCCCCATTCTCCCAGTGCATCCGCCACATGAGGATTTAAAGCACGCACCATAGAGAATTCCGTGCAAATCAGTTTCTTTGTTACACCATATTTATCGCGGATAATACGGAAATCATCTTCCGCCTGGTTGATTTTCAATGCGTGAACGTGCAAGTCGAGCCCTACAACATTAGGATTGTTATTAACCACAGAGACTACTGCAGGTACCGTTTCGCTCTTCGGCAACTCGGAAACACGGTTCAATGCTCCGGCATAAATATCAAATGTCCAGCCATTAGCCTGTTTCCAGGTAGTCAGCCGATTGGCAAACTCATTCAGAAATGCCCGATAATCTTCACCATCCGCATGACAGAGATCGGTATCCAATGCATTCTCCCATTCCGGTTCGTTACCCATGACAAGTATTTCAATATTCTTCGCCATATCATAGGTTTTCAGTAATACTTCAGTTGCCTGAAATATGTACTCCATCTCCTTAGTTCCTACTTTGGGAACCGTATCGGTATATAATTCAAAAGGTATTTTCAGACTCAAGATGAATTTCACACGGTCGCCCAACGCTTTCTTGGCCTGAATAAATTTCAATGTAGGAATATGTGTCCTGATGGCATTTTCTTTCACACCAACAATCTTCCCGTTTTCATTCTGAAGAAACAGATTGGGGATATTGACAAATCCTCTCACCCAACTCACTTTCGACTGTTTCAACATCTCTATTTCCGTAATCGGGTAATCTATATTTTCATTATAGTTCGCCCCCAAATCCTGCGCCTTTGTTCCCATCGAACATAAGAACAGCAATACAAACATTAAAAAAGCTTTCATTTTCATATACATACTTCAAGGTTAATTGTCCGACATCGAACAGAACAAAGGTAGAGAAATAAATCCCGGTAGAATAGAACGATTGTTTTATCAACGGGATTTATGTTCAGAATAAACATTTGACCTTATTTTAATGGTTCTTCTTCTACTTCACTGCGATAATAACCGTCCACTTCAGCAAAGAAATTCTGCTTCAGGGAGTCCAGAAGTTCGGGCTGTTGTGCCGCCATATTCTGTTGTTGAGTCCGGTCGGCTTTTACATTGAATAAACCGTATTCACCCAAGTTACCCAATTCATTTCCGGTCAGGTTGCGTTCGGAACCTTTATAAGGAGGCATCATAATCCAGTCGCCCGAACGATAAGCCATACGTCCTTGCGCTTCCAACACTACATCCTTGCGGGCAGTCTGCTCTTTTCCGAAGAAAGCATCCAGATAGTTCCGACTATCCAAACCTTCCGGCAAATCGGCATGTATCATCGACCCCAGAGAAGCAAGAATATCTACCTGGCAAACCAGTGCATCGGACACAACCGGCTGAATCTTTCCTTTCCAATAAACAAACAAAGGAATATGCGTACCACCGTCGAACAAACTATATTTACCTCCGCGCAGACCTCCTGCAGGAAGGTGATCGCCTGCCAATTCGGGAGCTCCGTCTTTGTAACCGTCATTCAGAACCGGCCCGTTATCACTGGAGAAGATAATCAGTGTCTTTTCCAACAATCCTTCTTTCTTCAGATGGGCGAGCAATTCACCTACGCACCAGTCGGCCTCAACAATAGCATCTCCACGAGGTCCCATAGTCGTTTTCCCCACAAAACGTTGATGAGGAGCACGGGGAACATGGGGTTCGTGCAAGCCATAATAGAGGAAAAAAGGAACATCTTTATGTTCAGTTACAAAGTTCTTCACTTTATCGACAAAATAGTCCACCATATCTTCGTCTTTCCAACGGGCTTTCTGCCCGCCTTTCATATAACCTATACGGGGAATTCCGTTAACTATTGAATTATTGTGTCCGTGAGCCCATTGCATCTTCAACATTTCCGGGTTGGAAATGGCGGTCGGTTCGCCTTCAAAGTTCTTTTCGTAACTCACCTCGATAGGGTCGGACGGGTCAAGTCCCACAACATCACCGTTTTCTACATAAACAGTCGGGACACGGTCATTTGTCGCCGCAATCAGGCAAGAATAATCGAAGCCGATTTCTTTTGCACCCGGTTTCACGGTTTCATTCCAATTGACATTTCCGTCTCCCATTCCCAAATGCCACTTTCCGATAGCTCCCGTCGCATAACCGCATTGCTGCATCATCTTCGGCAAGGTGAACTGATTTTCATTGATAATGAGAGGAGCGTCTCCCGGCAGAATTTTTGCTTCTTTATTTTTCCACGGATACATACCGGTCATCAACGCATAACGACTGGGAGTGGACGTTGCCGAAGTAGCATATCCGTTCGTGAAGCAGACTCCTCCATGAGCCAAGCTATCGATATTCGGAGTATGAATCGTAGTCGAGCCATAAGCACTGACATCGCCAAAGCCCAAATCATCGGCAAGAATCACAATCACATTCGGCTTTTCTTCCACTTGCTGAGAGGTACAGCTGACTAAAGATAATGTTGGAACAAGATAGATTAAGTTTTTCATAATAGTATGCAGTTAATAACGATGCAAATTTAGCCACCACTTGTTTATTTATATAGAACAAATGTTTAATAATGGGGAGTCATGTACATCCTGCAACGATTCCTTGGAAGATTATTACAAATATTTGGGCAAATATAAAAAGCCGGTTTCTACAGAAACACCTACCTTTGGTTATCATTAAATATCCAATTAATAATTCCAAAAAGACACCATCTACAATGAAAAACCTATTAATTTTCACAGTTACTCTCCTGATCCCTTTATGCAGTTGCTCGCAAACAGAAAATACGGACACTGATGAACCGGTGATTCCTCCCCCAAGCAACAATTACGTTCTGCAGGGCAGTATGCAAGGCAGCGCCGAATTAGTAGAAGCCGGCTACACTCAAATACACCAATATATGCGAAAGATTGGTTGGGACTATTCCGAACATCCCAACAGCTCTTCCTTAGACCACAAGGACGGAGTGCACGGAGAAGTTATTTATGATTTGTTTATTCGACAATACATTTTCAAACTCTCCATTCATGCCAATGAAAAAGCACTGGATGGAGACCGTGGCAAATTAATAGACCGCCAACGCAATGAGATGAAAACACAGACCACGCCTTCCTGGTATAAGTTAAACGGCAACTGGGATGAATGGCAACAACTAAAATGGAAGTTCAAGATTCCTAAAGATTTCCGTCCGTCCGGCAGTTTTACTCATTTACATCAACTAAAGGCACAGGAAGGCAACAACGGTTCACCCGTAATTACTATCACTGCACGAAGCAACGGAAACGGGAGTAATCGCCGTATACAAATCATTCATAACGGAGATACCGAAGAAACAACGAAAGGTACTATAATAGACAATCTCCCATTGGAAGATTTCGAAGATGAATGGATTCAGGTAGAAACTGAAATGCACTATACCCACAATGGCTCGTTTAGTATCACTTTAAGCCGACTCAGTGACGGGAAAAGACTTGTTCAACGTTCCTTTGATGACATAGATTTATGGAGGAAGGGAGCAATAAGTATCCGCAATAAATTCGGCATATACCGTAGTTTCGGCAAAACCCTGACGGATGAAAATGACCGTCCAACCAACGGAATCAAAGATGAACATATTCTACTGGCGGATTTCAAGGTATACGAGAAAAACACGAATCCTGATCCGCAACCGCATGATTAAGAAAAAACTGCTAAAATGACTAGATGAAAATGGGGAAGCCCAAACTTCCCTCATCTTCTATTTTCTATTTACCAATTGCAGTCGCCCAGTTATCAGCAAAACGGAAATTACCGACTCTGCCCTTATATCCTCTGCGATATCTGAATGAAATCCCTTTCAACCCATTCTTCAAATCATTCTCTTCACCGTCGGCAACAAGCGTAGCTTTAGGTTCCTTCTTACTCAATTCCGGATTAACAAAAAGGGAAGCCTGATTCTTGTCGTAATCGACTTTCAATATCAAAAGGTGGGTTTTGTCATAATCATAAGTTTCTGTTCCCTCTGTACGCATATTGCGTACAGAGACTCCAAACTTAATCTTATCCTTACCTTCGCGTGCAACAAACACCTTCCCTCTATTGGCTCCTCCCGTATAATTAATATCCAAAGCCACAAAATCGGCAAAGTTGCTACCTCCCAACTTGGAGAAGTTGGCTAGAAAAGCCAGATAATAGGTTCCCTTTCTATATTCCTTATTTACATCCGTAAGAGAATAAACACTAAAACGACTACCTTTGATATCAGCCGGAAAGTTGCCTATATCTATGGATAATCCTCCTTCCGGATACCCTTTATAAGAAAGCGCCTTGCCTACTAACGGACTTCCTACTCCTTCCAGCGGATTAGTGGAAAACGCCCCATTCCAGGAATCGGTACGAATCGGCTCTTTCTTATCACCATAAACAGCTTTTTCCAGTTGGTCACCTGGTTTATAATCTTAGGAGATCCTTTTTCAGAACTTGCGCATTTGCCAACAGAGCAAAAGACATGATTGCCACTGATAATACTACTTTTTTCATCACATTATTATTTTAATAATTATATTCATAAAAACTTGAAACGATCATTTCTGATAATACAAATCAAAAGTTATAGTTGCATTCTCATTATTCCAGGCAGAGTCCTGAGTAAAATCCACACCGATTGAAAGAATGCGCATGATACCAATCTTATCCCCCTTATGCGGTGTTTTGAAGGCGATCACGCTTCCAACTTCGAAAATAGACTCGTCTTTTGTTGTCTCATCCTTTTTAAACGTGCGTATATCCCGTCTTTTTATATCCATTCCGGCAAATGCATCCGTAGATAATTCTACCATCTTGCCATCCTTCACTTTATCAATAATAGCTTTCTGTGCTTCATCCGTTTCCGACAATATCAGGAATGTGGTCTTATTGGAGTAATAGTTTGGGAAGAGTCTCTCAACATCTTCAGCTTCAGAAGAAGAAGTCAGTCCTTCCAGTCTTTTTCCCTCACACCAGCAGTTTCTCAAATTCTTTCCAAGCCGTTCGGGACTTTGCAGATTAAAATCCATAGGGCTATTGCAGATGGTAGCAAAGTCTACTTCTCTTTCTCGCTCGGTAGTCAGAATACAAGCAGCTACCACTTCGCCCTTGTCGGCAATCATCATACTTCCGAAAGTAGAATTACGATGTGCTCCCAGTTTAAGATTAGGATAAGACAGCCATGCCATTACCGTTACCTGGCAAGCAGGAGACAATTCTATCTCTTTTTCACCATTCGCATAAACCAGTTTCACAGCTACCGTAGCAGTAGTCTCAAAAACCGGAACTTTGAATATCAGTGTTTCTTTTTCCAGACTTATGACTTCCGCTTCCGTCTCGCCAAACAAAACTTTTTCGATAGATGTCAGTTGCGTACCGGTAATGGTAATCAGCTCTCCCTCCGTTACCGTGGCAGGAAAATCCTCTGAGGTGACCGTCGGATCTTCCGGTACTCCGGGCTCTTCAGGCTCTGCCGGTTCCACCCGGGTATATCTGTAAGTCGTTTGTCTCGAAGCGTTGTAGCCGTAGGTTATCACCAATTCGTCATTATCAAATTCAAACCGGTTGATGAATCCGCGTTCATAGACGAGCAACGAATCTCCCGCCACCCGGTATTTTCCTTGCGGGTAATCGGTCACAAGATTATCATCCACATCGAATGTCTGTATAGTTGATGTATAGTCGCTGCCAAAAATGGCAAGCACTTTCGGATAAGCCCCTACACGTTGCCACGTCCCTTCTACGGAGTTCACTCCCAAGTTACCGCTATCCCATTCGGAATCATCGTTATCACATGCGGCAAATGCCCAAAGTATCAGCGGTAATATAATAAATATACTCTTTTTCATATCTTCCTTTCATTTAGTCATTAATCTTTCTGGAAATAGAAGTTCAAGGTCATCGAACCTTTAGTGTCGGAAACACTTTCCATCTGGACTGCTACAAGTTCCACAAAACCTATTGCCACCAGGTTCTTGCCATCCACATCACTATACACCAAAAGCAAATTGATGCCTCCAATATCAAATCCTTCCAGATTGGTCTTGTTATAGTTGTCATCCAAAAGCTTATAACGGGCTACCTGTTTGGTGCTGCCTGTCAGATTCAATCCGTCAGCTTTCGCCTGCTCGATGCTGATTTTCTCCAAAGTTCCATTTTTAATCTTATCCATATATGCTTTCTCTGCCGGAGTCGTTTCGAGCAGCTTGCGGAATCTCAGATTGAGTCCGTCGGCTTCGAGCGCCTTGCCGTTACATTTGAATTTATGAATATTCAGCTTTTTGGAGAACCCTGCCAACTGCATACCGTCGCTGTTTTGTGTAGCGCACAAATGGATAATCTCTTTATTATCCGCAAACTCACAAGGATTATAATATTTACCGGTTGTTCCGCTAAATAGATTCGCATTCTCACTGCCATGCCCGTAAAGGGTTATGTTTTTCCAGATATATACTTCGGGGACAATGACCTGGCAGTCTTCGGCCGTTTCCAGTTTCGTCTCGTCATAATAATAAAGAGTAATCTTCTTTGTGCCTGTGACCTCGTATTCCGCACTCAGCTGACAGGTCAGTACATCGGTTGCCCGTTTGGTGATTTCCGCTTTATATTCACCCACGAACACACTGTCTACTTGTGTAAGATTCACGCCTTTGATTTCAATCGAAGAGCCGGCGGAAGTCATTCTCGGATAGTCGCTGACCGACGGATAAGCCAGCTCCAGTGAGAAAGGCGTGCCGGAAGTACTCACCTGGCGAATCTCCGTCCCATACTGATAATTCAAAACAATATCCACCGCCTCATCTTTAAAGTAAGGTACTTCCACTTCTATTTCTTCCCGCGTCTGGGTGACAACCGTCGCCTCTTTGGTTCCGAAAAGTACGCCCGTCACAATGTCCAGGTTCTCTCCCGTCAGGCCAACAACGGTATACGGCCGGGACTTATTCACATAACCGGTCAGCTCGGGAATCACATATTCCATCGTAAAGCTTTCTGAGGTCTTTATACTCCCATAAGGAGTAAACACCTCAATAATGCCCGATACAACCTCATTCGTCACTCCGGCAATAACCAGTGAGCGGTTAATCCGATACTTCACGTCCGTCTTCACTCCACCTATCTTGATGGAGTCTACCTCTTGCAGGTTAGCGCCCGTGATACTGATCTCTGTTCCTGCCACTCCGTTCTTCGGACTAAAGTCGGTCACTTCGGGCGGATTCTGGTTCGCCTCAAACATGCTCAATTTCTCATTACAGGCAGTAATGCCCAGCAGTAGGGCAACGGCAGCCATTAATGTATATATATATCGATTCATATTCATTATTTCAAGTTTTTAAATTTACGGCAAAATGGTCTGTCACACACCTGAATATCCCGAATTCTGCGTAGCGTTCGGAGCAGTAATAATCACGTTGTAGGGAATAGGCAACAGTAATTGCCAGTTTTCCAAAAGCGGGTCTTTCACATATACGGGCGTTTTCTCGTTCGCATAGTAATCGGTCAGAGCACCTGTACTCTTATTGCGCATCTGTTCGGTCGTATAGTGTTTCCTCATTACATTTATCAATTGTTCCGTCCGGAGCAAATCGAACAAGCGGTGGTTCTCCAAAGCAAACTCCAGCCGTCTTTCTTTAGCCATCGCTGTCCGGTATTCCGACTTGGTTGTAATGGGCTGCACCTCTTCGACCTTCTTCAGTCCCGCCCGCAGACGGGTTGCGTTGATATAGTCGAGTGCATTTTGCGTGGGTCCGTTAAATTCATTTTCTATCTCACCCAACATTAGCAACACATCGGCAAACCTGAGAATAGGCCAGTCGTTTTCAGCATCATAACGCACCGTTACCGGACTTAGATACTTCGTCACATAAGACACATATTGCGTTGCCCCCTTCTGGTCAATCCAGAACTCCTTCAATATAACATCTTTCCGAGTCTCACCTGCTTCCGAATTATAGGTGCTGATCAAATCCTCCGTCGGACAGTTGTAGCCGTTTCCGCTACCGGTCAAAATCATATTCTCACTATTCACCGGAGCGAAATAATTGGCGAAAGGCGACCCCAGTCCGTTTCCTCCAGACAGATAGCGGGACACAAAAATCATCTCCTTATTCATCTCATTCGAAATACTGAACACATCCGCATACGAGCTTGTCACCAGTCCGTATCCGCTGTTCTTCTCCACATCTTCCAACAAGAGTTTGGCCTGAGTAAGCATCTCCTTGTCCATTCCATTTTTGGAAAGTGTCAGATATACCTTTCCAAGAAGCGTCTTTGCTCCCCATTGGTCTACGCGTCCGATATTACTGCTGTCATATTTAACGGGCAGTTTTCTGGAAGCATAATCCAGATCGTCAATAATCAACCGATAGACGGCATCCACCGTACTCCGCTCATAATTTTTAGCTTCCTCGGCCGTGATTCTTTCAGTCACAAGAAACAACGGTCCATACAGGCGAACCAGATTGAAGTAATGATAGGCACGGATAAAGCGGGCTTCGGCATCATACTGTTCTCTCAACGTCACGTTCGTCACCACCTGCGAATGTCCAAGCACTGTATTGCAATTCGCAATGTTATGATAAGCCTTTTCCCAATACGCATTATTGATCGTATTGGAAGGCTCCACCTTGAAAAGGTCCAGATTGGCAATCTCCAGACTAGTCCCGGTAGTCGATCCCTGTCCTTCATGCCTGGTATTGTCCGAACGGACCTCGGTCAAAAAGAATTCATTGTTCAATGTTCCGTGAATGCCATTGTAACAAGCCATCACGGCGGCGTTGATTTCTTCTGCGTTCCGATAGAAGTTCTCACTGTCCATCTGGTCGTAGGCTGCCCTGTTCAGGAAATCCTCGCAGCCGAACAGCAAAAATAAAGCCGGTAGATAAATTAGTATATTCTTCATGGTTCTCTCTTTTTTAAAAGTTAATATTCAGACCAGCACTGAAGGTGCGTTGAATAGGGAATGCTCCTCTCTGCAAAGCATTTCTGGCCATAGCCGTCCGGTATACTCCGCTTGCATAGCGGGCTTCGGGATTGATACCGCGATAGCCGTCCGACCACAGGTACAGAAGGTTCTGTGCGGAAACATAAACCCGCAATTTGGAAAGTCCTACTTTGCGTGCCGCCTTCCTCGGCAAGTCGTAACCCAGAGTGACATCACACAGCGCGATAAATCCGGCATCCTCAATCTGATAGTCGGTCAGTGAATGCTGTATTCCGTTGTCGCGGAAAGGCGTTTTTCCATCGCCCGGATATTCGACGCTCAACCATCGGTTGGCCACGTACTTCGTATTCCACATACGGAACTCATTATAATTATTGTCGGTGTTATACACCTTTCCTCCTACCTGACCCTGAAGGGTGAATGCCAAATCGAAGTCGCGATACTTCAACGTATTCGTCATACCCCAGATAAAGTCAGGATAAGGATTGCCGAGAGGCACACGGTCGTTGTCGTCAATCACATCATCACCGTTCGTATTGGCTACACGTAATCCTCCCGGTTTGTCATTGATATGATGCGGATTATTGTCTATTTCTTCCTGACTCTTCCATACGCCGATTGTTTTGAATCCATAGAACTGGATCAGCGGATCACCCACACGGGCAATGTAGTATTCTTTATTTGAGCCCGGCGTGACTTGTTCGGACGGTCCGCCCAAGTCGAGCAGCCTGTTGCGCGTCAGTGACAGGTTGAAAGAAGTGCTCCATTTAAATTGTCGGTTGTTGATATTGTAAGTAGTCAGTTCCATCTCGAAACCACGGTTTCTCAGTTTACCCTCATTTGTCCAGGCTTGTGTATATCCGGCGATGCTGTTAACCGTTTTCTGATAGAGCAGACTTTTCGTGATAGAGTAATAGTAGTCGAAAGTCAGCCCGATGCGATTGTTCAGCAGAGAGATATCCAGACCGAAATTCGCCTGATTGGTTTGTTCCCACTGCAAGGCCCGGTTGCCCAGAGAAGCGGAGTTGTTGGCCAGTCCGGAGACAACCGAACCGTTGCCCTCGCCAAGGATATAACCTGCCGAATCGAGCAGGTCCGTATTAGCATAGCTTTCGATAGCATCCGTACCCGTCACACCGTAGCTCAATCGCAGTTTCAACTGATTCAGCCACTTCGCCCGTTCTTTGATGAATGATTCTTCCGAGATTCTCCATCCTGCCGATACGGAGGGGAACCATCCCCATTTATTATCTTTACCGAATTTGGAGCTTCCATCCGTACGCAAACTCACTGACAACAGATAGCGGTCTTTCAATGCATAATTGACACGGCTGAAATAAGAAACCATCGCATTGTCATTCTTCCATGTGCCGGTACGCAGGGTGGTACCTTCGTACTGGTCTATTCTTCCTGCCGCACTCAAGTAATGAATGTAATCGGTAGGAAAATCGAATCCCAGAATCCCCGTCCTCTTATTCGTATATTTATAGACAGAGGCTCCCAGCAGCCCATCCAACTGATGAATACCTTTGAACTTCTTACTGTAATTCAATGTATTCTCCGACGCCAGGTTGATAGACTTGCTGGAGGTATAATATCCACGATTGGAATCACCTGCACTTTTCGCCCCTACATTCTGATAAGTATCCGTCTCAGTAAAGTTGAAATTGAAACTATTGGAAGAGCGGAAACGCAATTCTTTCAGTAACTTGATATCGATATATCCCTGCAATTGCATACGGTATTGCCCTTTCGGACTAAAAACATTATCGATAATTCCACGGGGATTGTTGTTCGTCGATCCCCACGGGGTAGCTGTCACGGTCTTTTCCAGCCCCGTCTGCGGATCAATAGTTGTATAGGTCTTACCATTAAAATGCGAACCTCTCGTATATTCTCCTACCGGAACACCTGTAATGGCGGATGTCTCTTCGGTATGCTTCACCGGCATCCAGGAAGGGGTTCTCACAAAGTCCGTAAAGTTGGTTGCCGGACGTTCGGATTCGGTATAGGAAGGAGCGATGTTTATACCTACCGTCACGCGCTTGGACAAATCGGCGTCTATTCTCGCTTTTACATTATACCTTTTATAATAGTTCTTCAGCATCATGCCCTCGTCGCTGTTATAAGCACCGGAAATATAATACCGGATACCACTGCTACCACCACTGACGGAGAAGTCTACATTATAATAGTAAGCATTGTCGTTGAAGGCTTCCTGCTGCCAGTCCGTATTATTATTGATAGCTGCATACGCCATCTCTTGTGAAGACAATGATGTACCCAACAAATTATGTTCCCTGATGCGTAAATCCAGATATTCTTTCGTGCTCAGCACGGAATGCAACTTATAGTTCGACTTTACGCCCCACTTGGCTTTCACCGAATATTTAGGTTTGCTGATAACGCCGCCTTTAGTTGTAATCATGATAACACCGTTGGCTGCACGCGAACCGTAGATAGCCGCCGATGCGGCATCTTTCAGTACCTCGATGCTTTCCACATCACTCGGATTGAGCGATTCAAGACCGTCGCTCACCGGGAAGCCGTCGACGATAATCAGCGGATTGGCACTGAATGAAGAAGTACCTCGAATGGATATATCCGGATCGGCTCCACCTCGGAAGTGGTGTTCAGAATCTGCACACCGGCACCTTACCCAACAGCGCCTGATCCAGACGAGGGGTAGGAACGTCTTCGATACCGTCCATATTGACTTTTGTCACCGAACCGGACAAAGATTTCTGCTGCACACCATAGCCCACCACAACTACTTCGTCCAGTTGCTGCAAATCTTCGTGCATCACTACGCGTACCTCTTTCTTGTTCTTTACCGAAACTGTCTGGGTGGCGAAACCTACATAGGAGAATTTCAATGATGTTTTGTTCTTCGGCAGGCTGATGGAGAACTTACCATCCATATTCGTGATCGTTCCGCCGGAAGACCCTTCCACCATAACCGATACCCCGATGAGAGGCTCGTTATTCTTATCGACTACAACTCCGCCGACAACTGTGTTCTGTTGCGCCTCGTCCAAACCGGGCGAAAAAGCCAAAGCGGGAGTTCCAACTATAAATACCATGAAGAGGGTACTTATCAAAAAGATAGGAATTCTTTTCATATTACAATGTTTTTCATATTTACGTTCGCGGAAAAACAAAAACGATTCTTTCCCGGCCGGAGAAAGTTTTTCGGTTCATTCTTCCAGTTACAAAAATAGTGATAACAAGATAGAAGGCATTTACAGAATCCGTCAAAGAGTTGTAGGGAAGATTCTCCATTTGCAATAATCCTTCCAAAGCTTGTAAAAATAGCCCATAGATGTGTTGATACTATAAAATGAGTTTGTTAAGCCCTGCTTTTGCCCTTTTTTTATTATTTTTGCTAGACGAAAAGCATACACCCCAAATATAGTTCATTTATGAAGAAGCTGATATGTATTTTGCTGGTTTTTATCCTTCCACAAATCATTTTCGCAAATCAACGATACCATTTTTCCAATTTATCAGTCCAAAACGGACTATCACAGCTTCATGTCACTTGTATCTACCAGGACCAGCTGGGATATATGTGGTTCGGCACCCGCAACGGACTGAACAAGTTCAACGGCAATAACTTCGAAACTTTCTGGAATCATGCCGACGACGAATGCAGTATCAGCAACAATACCATCGCCTGCATCACCGAAGATGCGGAAGGCAACCTCTGGTTCGGAACGGAAAACGGACTGAACAAACTCGATAAACGCAGAAACGGGTTCAAACGGTATTACTTCGACCCTGAAGCTAATGCCGCCAACAATAAAATCATATCCCTCTTCACCGATAAGGAAGGCACGTTGTGGGTGGGAACCATCTCCGGCTTATATGTTTTTGATGCAAAGGAGGACATCTTGAAGGAGATCCCTCTGAAAGAACTGGCGAACAACTCCATAAGTACTATCATCGAGAAAGACGACCTTCTCTATATCGCTTCGAGTATGAGCGGACTGGTGATATACGATCCACGGAAGAACCGGGTGGTCCGTTCGTACCGCAAAGATTCGAAGACGCTGCCTATCCCCTCCAATTATATTAAAGATGTATATATCGACAAGAAAGATAACATCTGGATAGGAACCTACAAAGACGGAGTTTGCGTCATCAGGCATGACTTATCGGAAGTGATATATTACAATACCGCCAACGGACTGTCCAACAACGATATCCGTTGCATCAAAGAATCTCCTGCAGGAGAAATGTGGATAGGTACTTTCGACGGACTGAATATCGTTAATCCTGTGACGAGCCGCATCGCTTCTTACAAACACGGAGCACAGGGCAGTCTGAGCCATCATTCGGTGTACAGCATACTCTTCGACCGGATGCAAACCATCTGGATCGGAACCTATGCCGGTGGAGTTGATTACTACAATCCTTACGGCCACCTGTTCGACTTTTACAATCCCGCCACCATCCTGAACGCCAATCTGGGCATTCTGGGCCCCGCCGTCGAATATGACGGAACACTCTATATCAGTTCGGAAGGCGGCGGACTGATTGCCTTCGACCTTGCTCAACAATCCTTCCGGCAATATACCCTACCTCACAAGGCTGACGGTTCGGTGAAAAATATCTTCAAGACTGTCTATCTGGACGGTGACCGCATCCTGTGCGGGACGAGCCAAGGTGAAGTATATGAATTCAACTTGAATACCCGTCAATTCTCCCTGTTCTACCAGACTACCGACCGGCGACCGATTTACCATATCAGCCGAAGCCGCGCCGGAGAAGTGATTATCGGTGCTATCAGTGTGACGGAAGGCTTGGTATTCATCTCCGACGACGGACAACGAAGCATACAAACTGAATTTCCCGTCAAAGGGAAAGGCGGTGTCCACTTCTCTCATGTGATTTGTGTATGTGAGGTCGACAACGATATTTTCCTAATCGGTACGAAGAACAACGGACTGTTCTGTTATGACAAGATCAACCACACGCTGCTCTCCTACAACGAGACAAACGGCCTCGCCGCCCAATATATCAGCAGCATACTGAAAGATCATTCCGGAAGGATATGGATCAGCAGCATCGACGGTGGTTTGAGTGAGCTTGTTCTTTCCACCGGACAGTTCACCACCTACAACGAGAAAAACGGATTAATGAACAACCAGATCTGCAAAATCGTAGAAGGGAACGATAACACCCTTTGGCTCAGCACACTGAACGGGATATCCAACCTCGACTTGCGTACCCGCGGCATTACCAATTATAATAAGGAAAGCGGCATACGTGTGCAGGAGTTTTCTCCATGCGCCGGCCTGCACCTATCGGGCAACCGCATCTTCTTTGCCGGAAACAACGGCTTCACACTGTTCAATCCCAACGACATCATCACCAATCCGAATGTCCCGCCCATCATCCTCGACAAACTGCATATCAACAACTGCCTCATACAAGCCGGCGATGAAGGCGACATCCTGAAAGAGAACATCTCCACCCAAAAGAAAATCGTACTGAAATACAATCAGACCAATATCACCATCGAATATTGCGCACTGAATTATATCTTCAACAACAAGAACCAATATGCCTACAAGCTGGAAGGCTTCGACCATGACTGGAATGAAGTAGGCAACCGCCGTACCGCCTATTATACCAATATCCCGTCGGGCACTTACAAATTCGTAGTGAAAGGCTCCAACAATGACGGCATCTGGAACGAAGAAGGCACGACATTGGAAATCGTGGTTCTTCCCCCGCTATGGAAGACCTGGTGGGCTTACCTCTTCTATGCAGTGGTGGCTATTGCTCTTATCGCTTTCATTATCCGCTATTTCACCGAAAAGAAACGTCTGCAAAACAACATCCGTCTCAAACAGATGGAAGCGGAAGTTCACGAAGAATATTATCAGGAACGCAATCGTCTCTTCACCAATTTCTCGCACGAACTGCGGACACCGCTTACGTTGATTATGGCTCCGTTGGAAGAGTTCGTAAAACGCACCGACCTGACGGATGATATTCATTATAAAGTGAAACTGATGCTACGCAACGCCCAGCGCCTGCTCCGCATTGTCAACAATCTGATGGACCTGCAAAAGAACGAAAGCGGAACCATGAAACTGCAAGTCTCCGAGAACGACATGATAAAATTCACGCACGAAGCTGTCTCTTCTTTCCAGGACTTAGCATTATATCGGAACATTCATCTGAAGTTCAAACATTCCATCGACTGCCAACCTGTATGGTTCGACTGGAATTTGTTGGAGAAAGTCTATTTCAACTTCCTCTCCAATGCCTTCAAGAATGTGCCGGACGGGGGAACCGTATCCGTAGAACTGGACGTCAAGCCCTATTCCGAACTTACTTTCTTCCTGCCTGCCAAACTGAATAAATATAAGAATACGGAGATACGATATCTCACCATTTCCATCCAGGACAATGGTGTCGGCATTGCTCCCGATGAATTGGAGAAGATCTTCCAACCATTCTACCAAGTGGCTCAGAACGAACATTCCAAATCGGGAACCGGCATCGGACTAAGCCTCAGCAAGGCAATTATAGAGATGCATCACGGAGTGGTGTGGGCAGAAAACGCAACCGGAGCGAATATGTCCGGTGTAGGCTTATCAAGCTCCGGTGCAGTATTCAAATTTGTACTGCCGGTCGACAAAAGTCTTTTCGCTCCCGAAATGATAATCGAATCGGCCGAAGATAAAGCCGTATCTTTCAGCGTTGAGCTTCCGGACGCCGCTTACGAACCGGACAATTCCTCCAGAAAGCAAGCTACGATTCTGGTAGTGGAGGACAATCGCGACCTGAACAATTATATCTGTTCCTGCCTGGCGGATAGATACAATGTAGTGGGCGTGACAAACGGCGAAGACGCTCTTGCCAAAGCGGTCTATCTGCTTCCCAACCTGATTATCACCGACCTGATGATGCCCAAGATGAATGGTATCGAACTGATCCGTCGGTTGAAGAAGGATATGAATACCAGCCATATCCCGATTATTATGGTGACGGCAAAGACTGGCACGGACGATATCAAAGAAGGCTATGCAGCAGGTGCTGACGAATATATCACAAAACCTTTCGATGCCTCCATCCTGAAAATCAGAGTAGACAACCTGATCCAAAGCCGCGAGAAACTGAAAGAGCTGTATAGCAAAAACTTCTCACTCGAATCACTCGGTGTCGACGTGACTTCCGTCGATGAGAAGTTTATGCAAAAGCTATATGCCACTCTGCAACAGAATATCGCCAATTCGGACTTAAACCTGGATGCCTTCTGCAAAGAACTCGGACTAAGCAAATCGAACCTTTACCGCAAGATTAAGCAAATCACCGGATACTCTCCCAATGAGTTTATCCGTAATTTCCGGTTGGAGACAGCCGCCAAGATGCTAAAAGAAACGGATATGTCGATAACGGAAGTATATTGTGCCGTAGGTTATAATAGCCTGGCTTACTTCTCTAACAGTTTCAAAACACTGTACGGAGTATCTCCGTCGGAGTTTAAGAACAGGTCGGAGGGCGAAAGAGAATAAAACCTTGTAGACACGGTGTTCACGGCAAACGATAGATTTGTAATATTCCGTCATTCATTTGTAAAATGAGGTATTTTCGATGGAAGGGGCGTTTTTATAAGTATTAGACTTACCTTTATAATCAATTTTCCTCAAGATGCGATAACTTTGAAATCGAAAAGCTGGAAATACTATGGACATCAAGAAAGTAACATTCATTATCGCTTCATCACTTGTGCTCTGCTTCATGGCGAGTGCACAAAGTAAGTTGATATCAATCAATGAGAAGGGAAAGCTCTCTTATCATTCGTATACAGACAAAGGAGATTTACTCCCCGATTTCTCTTTCTGCGGTTATAAGGGCGGTGGAGTGGCCATTCCCCATATAAAGGTAACCGCCTCTATCAGTCCTTCGCCCAACAAAGAGGACGATACCCCTTTTATACAGGCCGTAATAGACAAAGTAGCAAAATTGCAACCGGATGAAGATGGATTCAGGGGATGCATCCTGCTCAGAAAAGGCGTATATCATATAGCAAGCCCTATCCGGATTACAGCAAGCGGCATTGTGCTTCGCGGCGAAGGGAATAATAAGGAGAGCGGAACGGTACTCATTGCCACCTCTCCCAGGAAATACAATGTCATAGAGGTCGGCTTTAACGGAAAAGCCAAATACAACACCAACGATGTACAGGAAATTATCGACAAATATGTTCCTTCGGGCACACGTATCCTCCATGTGAAGAATGCGGATAAACATTTTCGTACTGGCGACGACGTAATTGTCCGACGCCCCAGTACGGCAGCGTGGATTCAGACCATCGGCATGGATTCCATCGCCCCCCGCCCCCGCAAAGGAGAAACTACATGGGAGGCTTTCGAACGTTTCCGCCGCGAAGGAAAAGATACGGACATGAACGGAACGATCCAATGGAAACCGGGGAGCAAGGATCTGACGTTCGAACGGAAAATTGTATCAGTGAAAAAAGACGAAATCACACTGGATATCCCGTTGACGAACGCTTTGCAGAAGGAGTTCGGTGGAGGAACCATCTATAAATACAGGTATGACAAACGCTTCACACAATGTGGCGTAGAGAATCTGTACGGCATGTGCATCTATGATGAGTCGGTTAAAAAGAGCTATCGGGGCATAGGCGAATACTGCTGCGACGAGAACCATGCCAATACATTCGTTGCTCTCCGGACGGTCGAGAATGCATGGGTACGCAATGTCAGCGTAGAGCATTTTGACTGTTGTGTGACTACCACTTCTGCCACCAAATATATCACGGGACAAGACCTTTCCGCCATCAACCCCATCTCGCAGATTACCGGAGGAAGACGGTATGCTTACCACATCAACGGCGGACAAATGTGTCTGTTCCAACGTTGCTACTCCAGCCATCACCGTCACGAATTTGTATTGGGGGCCACTACTCCCGGGCCAAACGCTTTTGTAGACGGTTATGGTGAAATGACCTTTGCTTCCAGCGAACCGCATCACCGCTGGTCGACCGGATGCTTATGGGACAATATAGTATTGAAAGGTCCGAGCGCATCACTCATGGCAGCCAACCGGGGATCGATGGGTTCGGGACACGGATGGGCTGGCGCGCAAATGGTATTCTGGAATTGTGCCGCCCCGCTGATTTTGGTCATGCAGCCGCCTACGGCACAGAACTTTGCCATCGGACTGCAAGCCACAGAAGTAGACAATAGCAAAGAAGCCCGGTCCGGTGCGAAATCGACCTTCAACAGCATCGTCAACACTTCGATGATAGATATGAAATATAAAGACCAACCGATAAACGGAACCGGATGGACCGAGCAGACAGCCGGAACAGTGGTTCCTTCGAGCCTGTATTACTATCAGTTACGTGACCGCCTTGGAAAGTCGGCACTCAAGAAAGTAATGGACGAACCACAGTACAATAAATATTTCAACCGATAAAGATAACCATGAAGAAGATTCTATCAATCATACTCACCCTAACTCTCCGCAACCGTTTTGCGCAACCTCTGCCAAAAAGCGAACATAACGAGAAAATGGTCCTGGTGGCGCAATGCCAAATTCGGCATGTTCGTGCACTGGGGACCTTACTGCCTGTACGGCGGCGTATACAACGGATTCAACCAAAGACGAGGCGGTGCGGAATGGATTATGAACCGTTGCAAAATACCTGTACGTGAATATCGTGCGAAAGCCTGCACCTTCAATCCCGTGGACTTCAATGCCGAGGAACTGGTGCTGACTGCCAAAAATGCAGGTATGAAGTATATCATATTCACCACCAAACACCATGACGGATTCGCGATGTTCAAAAGCAATGCCAGCGAATTCAATATCGTAGACTACACCCCGTTCAAACGTGATATCGTAGACGAACTGGCAAAAGCCTGCCGTAAGCACCATATAAAACTGGGATTTTATTATTCCCAGACACAGGACTGGTGCAACCCCGGCGGCGGCACTATCCGCAAAGAAATGAAAGAAGGATGGGCAAACCCTGATTCGGTAGCCATCGACAATTTTACCCAAGAGAATCTGGGAGGTTGGGATTGCCTGCAACGTTCCGCCTCTCTGGATGATTATTTCAGAAAGGTAGCCATCCCGCAAATCAAAGAACTACTGACGAATTATGGTGACGTAGCCGTCATGTGGTGGGATACCCCGCACCGTATCAGCAAAGAGACAGCGGCGGAAATCACTGCCGAACTCGCAAAGTATCCGCAGGTAATTACCAACGACCGGTTGCGCCGTCCCGATTTTCCCGGCGACTATAAGACTCCCGAAGGACGTATCCCCCACGCAAAGGACATCGAACGCGTAGACTGGGAGACGTGTATGAATATCGGCAGCTCCTGGGGATACAAAAGCTGGGAGAAGAACTGGAAAAGTGCGGAAACAATTATCCGTAATCTCAATACCATTGCCGCCCGTGGCGGCAACTACCTGCTCAACGTCGGCCCCGACCCGACAGGTGTTGTGCCTGCTCCCGCACTGGACTGCCTGAGAAAAGTAGGCGAATGGATGCGGGTGAACGGTGAAGCGATTTACGCAACACAGCGCAGCGAAATATTTCCTCCCTGGGGCGAATGTATCCGGAAAGACGAAAAGAAGAACTCCGTATATTATCTCTCCGTCTTTCAATGGCCGGAAGACGGCAAACTGGCATTCGACACGAAATATACAGTGAAGGAAGCAATGCTGCTGGCCGACGGTACGAAACTGAAATTTACTAAAACGCCCGGCGGCATTACGATACAAGTTCCCACGCAGGCTCCTGACAAGATAGCTACGGTTGTCAGACTGGAATTGAAAGAGAAACTGCCCGCAATCCAATTAATATCCAACACCGCGAAAGCATTCGAAATAGCTGACGAATGAGAATCTACGGACGAATAAAAAATAGCAGACGATGAATATGAAGGTACGAAGTATATGGTTTTCAGGATGTATATTCCTTTCCACGACATTAACGTTTGGAAAAGAATACAAGCTTTGGTATAACGCTCCGGCTACCGTATGGGAAGAAGCTCTTCCTATCGGTAACGGACGTATCGGAGCGATGGTATATGGCAACCCGCTACAGGAAGTATATCAACTGAACGAAGAATCGATCTGGTCGGGCTATCCGCAGGACTGGAACAACCCCAAAGCCGCGAACGCGTTGCCACAGGTACGGGAAGCTGTCGACCGCGGAGACTATGCCAAGGCAAGCGAACTCTGGAAAGCCAATGCACAAGGTCCGTATACAGCCCGTTACCTGCCTATGGCAAACCTGATGCTCGACCAACTGACGCGGGGGGAAGCCCGGAATCTGTATCGTGAACTCAACATATCGAACGCACTGTCTACCGTCACCTACGAAGCGGACGGAGTGAAATACCGCCGCACTTCCTTTATCTCCTATCCGGACCAGGTGATGGTCATAAAAATAGCCGCAGACCGTCCCCAGGCGGTATCGCTCCATATTCGCTTGAACAGCCTGCTGCGCTATACCGTGCAGACAAAAGGGGAAAAGACACTGATCCTGAACGGCAAAGCCCCCGCCTATGTTGCCAATCGTGACTACGACCCACATCAGGTGGTATACGATGACAAACGGGGGACACAATTCAAAGTGCAAGTGGAACTGCTGCCGGATGGCGGTCACTGTGAGGCAAACGACTCTGCACTGACCGTTCGCAATGCAAATGAAGTAGTGCTGCTACTCTCTGCCGTCACCGATTTCGGGAATAAGAAAATGACACTCAAAAAATGCAAGCGTCCCTATCAGGAATTACTGCAACGACACACGGATGACCATCAGCAACTCTTCAACCGCCTGCAACTATCACTGGGCACAGAGAATCTGCAAAAAGAAGCACTCCCCACCAACGAACGTTTAAAAAGCTTCGAACAAGACCCCACTGACAACGGATTGACGGAACTCTACTATCAATACGGTCGTTACCTGCTGATTGCCTCTTCCCGCCCGGGCGGGCTGCCCGCCAATCTGCAAGGCATCTGGAACCGGCACGTTCAACCGCCTTGGGGATCGAATTATACGACCAACATTAATACTGAGATGAATTACTGGCCGGCGGAAATAACCAATCTTCCGGAATGCTTCCTGCCATTGTCCGATTTCATCGGCCGCCTGGCTGTCAATGGCGCACAAACGGCCAAAGTTAACTATGGCATCAATCGCGGATGGCTGGCCCACCATAACTCGGACGTCTGGGCACAAACCGCTCCGACCGGAGGCTATGATTCCGATCCGAAAGGCGCACCTCGATGGTCGTGCTGGCCAATGGCAGGCGTATGGCTCTGTCAGCATCTATGGGAACACTATGCCTTCGGCGGCGATAAAAAATACTTGTCCAAAACGGCTTATCCCCTGATGAAAGGCGCAGCCGAATTCCTGCTGCAATGGCTGCAAAAAGATCCGGAAACAGGCTACTGGATTACCAACCCATCCACTTCACCCGAGAATCGCTTCCGCTATATCGACAAGGAAGGAAAGAAACAGAACGGAGAGATCAGCCGTTCATCCGGTATGGATCTCGGTCTGGCATGGGACTTACTGACCAACTGCATCGAAGCAAGTACGGTGCTGGATACGGACAAAGCATTTCGCCAGCAGTGCATGGATGTACGCGCCAACCTGCAACCGTTCCGCATCGGTTCAAAAGGACAACTACTCGAATGGGATAAAGAGTTTGAAGAGACAGACCCTAACCATCGCCATGTATCCCATCTGTTCGCCCTGCACCCCGGACGACAGATTATCCCCGAACAGCAGCCGGAACTGGCAGCCGCCTGCCAACGGACACTCGAAATCCGCGGAGACGGCGGCACAGGCTGGGCTATGGCATGGAAAATTAACTTCTGGGCACGTCTGCGCGACGGTAATCATGCTTTCGGGATGCTGAAAAACGGATTGAGATACGTAGATGCCACCCAAGTCAGCGTCCGTGGAGGGGGTACATACGCCAATCTCTTCGATGCCCATCCCCCTTTCCAGATTGACGGAAACTTCGGAGGAACGGCAGGCATTACGGAAATGCTGCTGCAAAGCCATGCGGGATACATACACCTGCTACCTGCCCTGCCGGACAACTGGCAAAGCGGAAGTATCAAAGGCGTCCGCGCCAGAGGCGGATTCACCATCGACATGGAATGGAAAGAAAGCAGGATTACCCGGCTGTCCGTTACTTCCCATTCGGGAGGAACCTGCCGGATACGCGAAGCGACCTCACCCCACGAAGAAGTGATTGAAACGGAAAAGGGAAAGACGTATCAAGTGAAATAAAAAAAGACTGCTTATCAAGTTTAATAAAAGAGAGAACAATCATGAGAAACTATTATCAAACCATAACGATTGCCTGCTGCATGGCAATGAGTGCTTCTCCCCTCGCTATATGGGCGCAGAGTGGCGACGAACAAGGGCTCGAAATCCCCCGCAACCTGCAATTGCAACAAGACAAAGACGAGCTTCGCAAAGCCTACGACGGTTGGTGGACAGCCTCTCAAAAGAATAAGGAGCAACGAATGTCGTGGTATAACGAAGCCAAATTCGGTTGCTTCATCCATTGGGGCCCTTACTCCGTACCCGCGGGTCTTTGGAAAAACAAGATGCAGAGCGGCTATACCGAACACCTGATGCGAAAAGCCCGCATCCCCCTGGAAGAGTACAAAAAAGAACTGATACTTCCTTTCAATCCTACTGAATTTGATGCCGAGGAGTGGATGCGCCATGCATCGGAAGCAGGCATGAGATATTTCGTCATTACTGCCAAGCATCACGACGGATTCGCCATGTATCCATCCGATGCTTATCCCTACGATATTCGCCTTTCCAAATTTCAGAAAGATCCGATGGAAGCATTGAGCAGAGCCGCTAAGAAATATGGCATCAAGTTCGGTTTCTATTATTCGCACGCTTTTGACTGGGAACACCCGGACGCTCCGGGAAACGATTGGGATTATCCCACGAATCCCGGTGGAGATAAACTTGTGGGCGGCAAGAACTGGTGGCTGGAACGTAAAGACTTTCTCGCTAATGCCGAGAAATATGTAAACGAGAAATCCATTCCGCAAATACAGGAACTTATCAGAAAGTACGACCCCGACATCTTATGGTTCGATACTCCGCAGAAGCTTCCGCTCTATCTCAATATCCGCATACTGGAAGCTATCCGCCAAGCGGACCCACAAAACAAAATCGTCGTAAACGGACGACTAGCACGTTTTGGCTCTAATAATATAGGTGATTACCGCAATACGGGCGACCGTTCCGCCTTCTTTTTCCCCACCGAAGGGGCATGGGAATCTATTCCCACTACCAACGAGTCTTATGGATACAGCGTAGTGGATACAGTGCGCAAACCTGTTTCATTCTT
>SCPO01000032.1_pt1 | contig 92213 bp, 135 predicted proteins | sample 6106821 | NCBI WGS metagenome assembly SCPO01 (sample SAMN10720448, study PRJNA508395) | human gut metagenome | isolation source: Participant 2 stool, 0 month | host: Homo sapiens | collected 2017
TACTGGGTCATCATGCCAAGATGATGTTACACCGATCAGAAGATATTTGGGCACAGACGGCCTGCGAAGAGACTTTGCCACCAGCAGCGCAAGCAGGATCGTCAGCAAGGTCATGAGCATATACATGCGCACCATCGTCACATTCGAGATCATTTCACGGTTGAACGCATACAATGCACAGACGAACAATGCTTTCCAGTCTGCAAACAGCTCCATACCCAGCGCATACAGCGCTGCCAGCGTGCCGCCCAGCAGCACAAAATTCATCCCCAGACCCGTCCATTTTGTAAAGCTGCCCGGAAATAATGAGCACACCGTGTGCAGCAAAAGTAGAACAGCGGCGGATGAACGTCCTGCGTCTGATTATAGTACCGACGCATAGTCGAACCGTGCTTCCTGCGGGGCAACATAATTCAGAAACTCGCTCTGCGTGAACACTGCTTCCAGCTTGCCGTTTGCCACCTGTTCTCCACCATGGAGCCAGCTTAAAACGGAACATAACTGCTGTTTGAAAGGCCGTAGGAGTAGATCTCATCCAGAAAGAAACCCTCTTTCCGCACAGCCCACCAGCCGCAAAGGCAGATCAGAACGATCACAAAAGCGCGACCGCCCGTTTTTTCTTTTTATTTTCTGCATAGTTTCTGTTTTTCCTCGCTTTTTGTCCGTTCTGCAGCCAAATATGGCTTTGCTTTTCCAGTATATCATATTTAGAACACAAGTCAAAACTTTTCGGGTTGCAGATCCCGCTGCTCCTAGCAGCATGCACCCTGTTAGACATTCCTAGCCGGTGGAACCCGCGGGCTAAACAAAGCCATACTATGGCTTTGTTTGCGGTGCTTCGCACCGCCGCCCTGTTCAAATCCCGCGCGGAGACAAAAGAACCAGTACACGAATGTGTTAGCAGCATGCACCCTGTTAGACATTCCTAGCCGGTGGGACCCGCGGGCTAAACAAAGCCATACTATGGCTTTGTTTGCGGTGCTTCGCACCGCCGCCCTGTTCAAATCCCGTGCGGAGACAAAAGAACCAGTACACGAATGTGTTAGCAGCATGCACCCTGTTAGACATTCCTAGCCGGTGGAACCCGCGGGCTAAACAAAGCCATACTATGGCTTTGTTTGCGGTGCTTCGCACCGCCGCCCTGTTCAAATCCCGTGCGGAGACAAAAGAACCAGTACACGAATGTGTTAGCAGCTGCACCTTGTTAGACATTCCTACCGGTTGGGACCCGCGGGCTAAACAAAGCCATACTATGGCTTTGTTTGCGGTGCTTCGCACCGCCGCCCTGTTCAAATCCCGCGCGGAGACAAAAGAACCAGTACACGAATGTGTACTGGTTCTTTTGTCGGAGCAGCGGGATTAACCCACGGCTCCTCGTCCCGAACGAGGCGCGCTACCAACTGCGCTATGCCCCGAAAATACCGCAGCCAGTTGAGACTGCGGTTTTCTTGGTTGGGGATGAGAGAATCGAACTCCCACAAGTAGAGTCAGAGTCTACCGCACTACCACTATGCAAATCCCCATTATTCAGTTCGTCTGCCGCGCCGTGCGCTGCTGACAAGGGATATTATACTCAAAAGGCCCGCGCTTGTCAACCATTTTTTTATTTTTTCTGCAAAAGTTTTCCCGCTGTTCTCCTGTCCGCAGAAATGCACCGTGGAAGCGTGTAAATTTTCTGCGCTTCTCTTGACAGCGGCCCCATCCGGAATAATCTTATACTATAAACAGGTAGGTCTCCGGGCAGACTGACTTTGAAAGGCAGAACGCGCGGCGCTGAATACCAAATGAAAGAGGGCTTTTGAATGAAAAAACGTGTTGGAATCCTGACTTCCGGCGGCGACTGTCCGGGTCTGAACGCCACCATCCGCGGCGTAGCAAAAGCACTGTATGCCCGCATGGGCGATAACGTGGAGATCGTTGGCATCCTGAACGGATACAGCGGCCTGATCAACGGCGACTACAAGGAGATGTGCGACGACGATTTCCGCGGCATCCTGACGCTGGGCGGCACCATTCTGGGCACCAAGCGCACCCCTTTAAAATGATGCGTGTGGTGGAGGACGACAACATTGATAAAGTTGCCGCCATGAAAAGACCTACAAGGAAGCCAAGCTGGACTGCCTGCTGTGCCTGGGCGGCAATGGCACCCACAAAACCGCAAACCTGCTCTCACAGGAGGGTCTGAACATCATCGGCCTGCCCAAGACCATTGATAACGATATCTATGGTACCGACGTAACCTTCGGCTTCCACACCGCCGTGGACATTGCCACCGATGTGATCGACCGCATCCACACCACCGCAGGCGCCACAGCCGCGTGATGTGCATTGAGATCATGGGCAACAAGGCAGGCTGGCTGACGCTGTATTCCGGCATTGCAGGTGGTGCAGATATTATTCTGCTGCCGGAACAGCCCTATGATATCGACCGTGTGTGCTCTGCCGTGGAACGCCGCGCAAAGAAGGGTTCCAACTTCTCCATCATCGCTGTGGCCGAGGGTGCCATCAACTGCGAGGAAGCCGGCATGAAGCGCAAGGAATGGATGGCAAAGCGCGCCGAGGCAGGCTTTGGCACCACCGCCACCAACCGCATTGCACAGGCCGTGCAGAAAAAAACCGGCATGGAGACCCGTGTGTGCATCCCGGGCCACATGCAGCGCGGCGGCAGCCCCAGCGCCTACGACTGTGTGCTGGCCACCCAGTTCGGCAGCTATGCGGCAAAGCTGGTGGAGATCGAGCGCTACGGCGTGACCGTTGCCATGGTGAACCGCCATGTCACCCAGAACCGTCTGGCCGACATTGCAGGCAAGACCCGCAACGTGCCGGAGAACTGCGACCTGCTCACCGTCGCCCGCCGCATGGGCATCAGTCTGGGTTGATTACCATTTGAATGCTCTCCGCTTTGCTCTGAGCATTTTAGCGGAATAATTATTTTTTATTGGGGATTCCTGAAAATCTGCGGATTTTCAGGAATCCCCCGGAAGGGTCCCAACCGGCAGATGCTTCAAACAAACGGAATGCCGTTTTCCGCTGCACCCTCCGTGAAAATGCAGATCCCGGCAGACCGCAGTCTGCCGGGATCTGCTCTATTCAGAAATACTGTTTCCGTTGAAGATGGCCAGAGTGCAACGGCGGCCATTCAAAATCGTCTGCCGGACAAATCAAAGGTCCGTCACATCATGCCGGGTGGGCTGGCCTTTTCAAAGGCAACCGCGCTTTCCAGCACACCGCGCACCATGCTCTCCACATCCTCGTGGGTGTAGAAAGCCGTGTGGTCGGTCAGGATCACATTGGGCATGCTGCGCAGAGCCGCCAGCTCCGGGTTCGGGATCACATCGCCCATGCGATTATAATAGTACAGGCCGTTCTCATTTTCCAGCACGTCCAGGCCCGCCGCGCCAATCTTGCCGCTTTCCAGCCCGGCGATCAGTGCATCGCTGTCGATCAGCTTGCCGCGGGCGGTGTTGATGATGGTCACGCCCGGCTTCATGCTCTCAATTGCTTTGGTGTCGATGAGATGGTGATTCTCCTCCGTAGCGTTGGTGTGCAGAGTGATGACATCGCTTTCCGCCAGCAGAGTCTCCAGCGGCACATACTCGGCGATCTTCTTTACCTCGTCGTTGGGGTACAGGTCGTAGGCCGGCAGGCGGCGCCAAAGCCGGACAGATGCTGCAGCACCGTGCGGCCAATGCGGCCCGTACCGATCACACCCACAGTGCAGGTGGAAATATCGCGGCCGATTTTTCCCTGCAGGAGTAGTCCTGCGCTTCGCCGCGCTTGAGGATGTGCCCTGCCTTGCGCAGGCTCATCAGCATGAGCATAATGGCAAAGTTTGCAACGCCGTTTGGCGGGTAGTCCACATTTGCCACCTTCATGCCCAGTTCCCGGGCCGTCTCGCGGTCTACGTGGTCATAGCCGATGGAACGGCAGCAGATGGACTTTACGCCCAGCTCGTGAAACCGCTTGACCATGGGCGCGCTCATATCACAGGGCGTTACCGACACGGCATCATAGCCCTTTGCCAGTTCAGCGTTTTCCAGCGTGGGATACTCCTGCGTAGAGCCAAACTCAACGTCCAGCTGCGGTGCCAGCCGCTGCGCGATGCCCAGCTCATCGTAGGGGCGCAGGATGTAAAAAGACTTTTGTTGCCATAAAACTTCCCTCCCGGCTTATTTTGTACCTATTGTAGCACGTTCTGCACAGATGGATGCATTTTACTGCATGAATTTTGTTCACCTTAAAATGAGGATTCATCTTTCCATATGAATGCGCGCAAAACAGTTGTAAATTGTCGGAAAAGAGGGTATGATAAAGGAACTGAGAAGTATACATCACTGAAATATAAAAGGAGTGTGCCTTATGCGCGCTTATGAACGGCTTTTGAATTATGTCCGGGTGCATACCACCTCGGACGAAAACTCCGGTACGCACCCTTCCGCTGAACGGGAGTTTGACCTTGCCCGCCAGCTGGTGGATGAGATGAAGGCCCTTGGCATGGAGGATGCCCATGTGGACGAGCACTGCTATGTCTATGGCACCCTGCCTGCCACGCCCGGCTGTGAGGATCAACACGCTCTGGGCCTGATCGCCCACATGGACACTGCCGACGATGCCAGCGGTGAGAATGTGCAGCCCGTTGTGTGGGAAAACTACAACGGCGGCGACGTAACTCTGCCCGCCACCGGCATGGTGATGAAGCCCTCTGTGTTCCCCTTCCTTACTTCCATGAAGGGCGAGACCCTCATCACCTCAGACGGTACCACCCTGCTGGGTGCCGACGATAAGGCCGGTATTGCCGAAATTTTGACCGCTGTTGAAACCATTCAGGAAAAAGGCCTGCCCCACGGCAAGCTGTGTATCGCCTTTACTCCGGATGAAGAGATCGGCGAGGGTGCAGAGCTGTTCGATATTCCGGGCTTCGGTGCCGACTTTGCCTATACGGTGGACGGCGGCGATGCCGGCTCCATTGAGTACGAGAACTTCAACGCCGCTTCCGCCACCGTGACCATCCGCGGCTTCTCGGTGCACCCGGGCACCGCCAAGGACACCATGATCAACGCTTCCAACGTAGCAATGGAGTTCCACGGTGCTCTGCCCGTCACAGCCCGGCCGGAGACTACCGAGGGCCGTCAGGGCTTCTACCACCTGTGCCAGATGTACGGCGATGTGACCACCGCAAAGCTGGGCTACATCCTGCGCGACCACGATGCCGCAAAGCTGCAGTTCAAGAAGGACAACATGCTGGATATTGCCGAATTTTTGAACGGAAAGTACGGCGAAGGCACCGTGACCGTGGAGATCAAGGACAGCTACCGCAACATGCTGGAAAAATCAAGCCGCATTTCCACTTAGTAGAGACCGCCCGCAAGGCCACCCGCATGGCCGGGCTGGAACCGGAGGAAATTCCGGTGCGCGGCGGCACCGACGGTGCTATGCTGAGCTGGAAAGGCCTGCCCTGCCCCAATCTGGGCACCGGCGGCTTCAATTTCCACGGCGTATGCGAGTGCATCACCGCTGAGCGCATGGACCGCTGCACTGAGATCTTGCTGAACATCATAAAGCTGTACGCAGAGTAAATTTTATTTTCCAATATACAAAAAGTGGGTGCTATTTTCGGATAGCATCCACTTTGTTATACTCTGACGCTTATCTCTACGACTCCACTCGTGAAAATGCATTTGGAGCAGCACTTCGGTTGCGTAGCAATGAAAGCCCCAGTGGGGCTTTCAAGCAGGCGAGCGGTCTGCGTTAGCAGATGGAAGGGATTCGCCCTGACAAGCGTCAGGGCTGCGACAAATGCGAAAAATAAAAATCAAATTCCACTGAACATGCCCAGAGTACAACAACGACGACCGCTGCCTGCGGCAGAAGCAGGAGGAGTTGTTGAACCGCGGCCAGCAAGACACGAATGCCGCTCAAGGCATGAAGTGGATGCTGGGAGCCGCAACTCTAGGAGGGCATTCAAAATCGTTTAACCAACGTTGATATGCCCCACCGGCATGATCTTCCGTTTGTTGTCGTCCGGCTTTGCTGTCAGGCTCATGGCCAGCGACACCGGGCCGACACGGCCCATGAACATGACCAGCATATACAGGATTTTTGCGCCCCGGTTCAGCTGAGCGGTAACGCCCACCGAAAGGCCAACTGTGCCAAAGGCAGAGCAGGACTCGAAAATAGCGTCAATGACCGACACAGCGTCCGAGGTGTTATAGAACACCACCACAGCCGAGCCAACCGCCGCCAGCGCGCCGAGCACGATAATGGTCAAAGCACGATAAACCGTCTTGGACTCGATGTGGTGCTCTGCGATCACACAGTCGTCGCGACCCTGAGCCACACTGCGGATCGTCAGGATGATCACAGCGAACGTAGTCACCTTCACGCCGCCGCCGGTGGAACCGGGTGCCGCACCAATGAACTGCAACGCGCTCATCAGCAGTTTGGTGATGGGGCCGCAGGCCGCAAGGTCGATGGTATTCATGCCCGCAGTACGAGTGGACACCGACTGGAACAGTGCCGCCATCAGCTTGCCGGGCACAGAGAGCCCGCCCATGCTGGCAGGATTGTTCCACTCCATCAGCGCGATGAGCGCCGCGCCGCCGAGCCACAGGATCACCGAGAAGCTCAGCACCACCTTGGCCTGCAGGGAAAGCCGGTGCTTTTGCGGTATTGACCGATCTCCACCCATACCATGAAACCCAGACCGCCGGAAATGATCATGAACATCACAACGGCCTGAACATAGTAATTGTTCACATAGGGTGCCAGTGAGGAATACTGGCCGAACCGGCCAAACAGATCAAAGCCCGCGTTACAGAAAGCCGAGATGGCCGTGAACACGCTCACCCAGATGCCTTCCAGCCCGAACTGCGGCACAAAGGCGAACAGTAGCAGCACAATGCCAATGCCTTCAAACAGGCCAGCCAGTCCCACCACGATCTTCAGCACGTCCTTGGCCTGCGCATATCCGTCCGCTGAGACGCTTTCTCCCAGCAGCCGCAGATCGCGGAAGCCCATGCGCCGCCGCATAGCCAGCGCGAAGAAGCTGGTGAGGGTGACCAACCCCAGACCACCCACCTGAATGAGCAGCAGGATCACCGCCTGCCCAAAGTAGGTGAACTGGGTCCAGGTATCCCGCACAATCAGACCAGTAACGCAGGTAGCGCTTGTAGCGGTGAACATGGCATCCAGTACATCCAGCCGCCCGTGCTTGCTGGCAACAGGCAGGCTGAGCAGAAAGGTGCCCAGCGCGATCACGATGACAAAGCTCACACAGATGATCTGCGTAGGCGTATACATTCCCTTGCGCTTGCCCACCGGGCGGTAAAACAGCTTTTCCCTTTTGCCTTTTCCATAAGTTCCTCCGCACGCGGCAAAGCCTGCCGCGGCTATTTTCATTTCCTCTATAGCATACACCATTTTGCCCTCCGGTTCAACTTGATTTTATCCGCAAAATGCTGTATTATAATAGGGCATTCGTCTCCGTAGCTCAGATGGATAGAGCGCAAGCCTCCTAAGAATTCGTTCAACGCTCACCTTGAAACCTTGGGGCTGAGTCCGATTGCTCAAATTAAATACGCAATACCAGTTGGATAGAGCAAGCCTCCTAGGTTATGCTCTACACGATGAAAGTTTGTTGCAATTTTAATAATAGATGTCTCTGTAGCTCAGCAGGATAGAGCGTTCGCCTAAGAATTCGGTCAACCTGATACCTTGGAGGCAGAAGTGATTGCTCTAATCAAAAGCAAGACCGGGAATCGAAGTTTTCTACAATTTTGATGCAACAAGTTTAACACCGTTCCGGTTGCGCGCAGTCGGTCACTTCGTTGTGAAAAGCATTCATACAAAGTGCAGAAAGTCAAAATCAACGATACATATATGTCTCTATACCTCAGCTGGATGGGGTTCGCCTCCTAAGGAAACGCCCGGTTCGAACCCGTCTGGGGTATCCTTTATGAAAATGCGAAGGTCATTTTTCTTTGTGAAAGACGATCTTCGCATTTTTCATTTTGAACCTATCACCAAAATTAGCCAGCTAATGCCATTAGCAGAATTTTCGGTTCCAGCTAATAAAATCGGGTTTCCAGCTAATGAAGCCCCATAAAGCACCTTTTGAACTCTGCTTTCGGCTCTCTGCTAATATTGGTAGCCGCTTTCCTGTAAATCCATGTAAATACAAGATAATTTGTGTAAATCTATTTTCCACATTTCTGCCCAAAACCGTGCAAAACACTTTTCTCCATACATAGCGCGTTCACTCGCTGTTCTCTCGGAACAGAAAGAGGAACGCTTTTTGTTTTCGGGCTGAACTTCCCGAATCCACCAAAGGAGGGTTTACCGATGAAAAGTTCTGACCGTCACGATGGACGGTATCCGCTACCATGCTTCCCGCCCGGCAGATTGCCGGCACTGCTTCTTCTGGAAGAATCGAAAGAAGGGCTGCGTTCTCGGCAAAGAGAACTGCTACTACCTGATCGAGTCGCCCAAAGGCCCCAGCAAGTGCGAAGGGTGCCCCTACAAGCGGGCAAAGCCCTGTGTGCTGGTTCCCTGCTACAAAGACCTGATGGCACCGCTGGAGAAACGAGGTGATGCCAAGTGAGCCACAAGCGAAACGAAGCCCTGCGCCATGTCCAGCACTCCATGCACCATGTGATCGCCGCTGGCGAAGGTTCTGACCGTGCCCCGGACAGTTGCAAGCTGTGTCCGTACTATCGACCCGATTTCAAGTTCCGCACCTGCCTGTATGCCCACTGCCCTTATAAGAAGCAGGTCAATGTATTCCGTTCCACACCTGAAAAATGGGATATTCTCTATGCCCGAAAGAAAGCCGACAAGAGCCGCAGACCTTGATTACTTCTATGGGCAGTCCAGCGAGCTGTTCTCGTTCTACCGAATTCCCAAGCTGTTGTTTCAGGATAGCCGCTTTCAACCGCTTTCCACAGATGCCAAAACGCTGTACGGCATCCTGCTCGATCGCATGAGCCTGTCAGCACGGAACGGCTGGTTGGACAAGGCTGGGCGGGTGTTCATCATCTATACCGTGCAGGACAGGATTCACTGGGCTGTGCCGATAAAAGGCCACCAAGCTGCTGCGAGAACTGGAAGAGTACGGCCTGATTGAACGCAAACGGAGGGGCTGGGCAAGCCTGATCTCATCTATGTAAGAATTTTTCGTCAGAATCGTCAAAACTACGCTTTCTGAATCGTGATAATGACGATTCTGGAGCCGTCCAGAATACGCTTCAAGAACCGGCCAAACTACGATGTAATAAGACTGAGAGAAATAATACAGAGATAAGCGATACTGATCCTATCTATTCCGATGAAAACGACTGGATGAGCGAACGTGAACAACTGGAAGAATATTTTCTCAGTCTTTGGAGATAGACCTTCTACTCCGACTCTGCCCGGATGATGAGGACACCATCTACCAAATCGTGATTTGCTGGTGGACACCTGCGCTACCAAGACGCTACGCATTGCCGGGGACGATAAACCCGCCGAAGTTGTACGCAGCCGGTTTATGAAGCTGAACGCCGACCATATTCGCTTTGTGCTGAAGTGCCTTGCAGAGAACAGCAGTCCAATCCGCAACATGAAACAATATCTGCTCGCTTCTCTGTACAATGCACCCACCACGATGCAACTTTTCTATCAGAACCAAACAAACCACGACTTAGCGATGCGGAGGTGATGAAAATTTCAAAGAAAGCAACCACAATTGCCATCGTCAACCAGAAAGGCGGCACCGGCAAAACCACCACCTGTGAAAATCTGGGCATCGGGCTGGCGATGGAAGGCAAAAAGGTCCTGTTGGTGGACGCTGACCCGCAGGGCAGCTTGACCATCAGCATGGGCTGGCAGCAGCCCGATGAACTGCCTACCACCCTTTCCACCTGATGGCAAAAGCCATGAACGATCAGAGCATTCCGCCCGGTGAAGGCGTTTTGCATCATGCGGAGGGCGTTGACCTGATTCCGGCGAACATCGAACTGGCAGGGCTGGAAGTGTCTCTCGTCAACTGCATGAACCGGGAAAAGATGTTGAAACAGGTGCTGGAAGGAGCAAAGCATGAGTACGATTTCATTCTGCTGGATTGCACCCTTCCCTTGGGATGCTGACCGTGAATGCGCTGGCAGCGCGGACACCACCCTGATTCCGGTGCAGGCGCAGTACCTTCCGCAAAGGTCTGGAACAGCTTTTGCAGACCGTGCAAAAGTCCGGCGGCAGATCAACCCGAAATTGAAAATTGAGGGCATTCTGCTGACTATGACAGATAGCCGCACCAACTATGGGCAGCAGATCGACAACCTGATTCGAGGTGCCTACGGCAGCAAGATCAAGGTGTTCGACCAGACCATTCCCGGTCTGTCCGTGCTGCGGAAATCAGTGCTGGGTAAGAGCATTTTCCAGCACGACCCCAAAGGCAAGGTGGCAGAAGCCTATAAATCTCTGACCGAGGAGGTGATGGCGAATGCCGAAAGGCAGCTTAAACGTGTCGCTGAAAGGGCAGATGATATTTTCTCCACGGAAGAATCCCGACAGGAACAGCAGCGGGAGCAGGTGCAACAGATTCCCATTGGAGAACTGTTCCCTTCAAGAATCATCCTTTAAGGTTTTGGATGACGAGTCCATGCAGCGCACGGTGGAAAGCGTAGAACAGTACGGCGTGCTGTCTCCGCTGATTGCACGCCCCGCCCGGAAGGTGGCTACGAGATCATCTCCGGGCATCGCCGTCAGCACGCTGCACAGTTTGCCGGACTGGAAACGCTGCCGGTCATTGTCCGCAATATGGATGATGATGCCGCAGTTTTGCTCATGGTGGATAGCAATCTCCAACGTGAGAACATTCTGCCCAGTGAAAGGGCTTTGCCTACAAAATGAAGCTGGAAGCCTAAAAAATCAAGGTGCTAGGTCGGATTTAACTTCATCCCAAGTTGGGATGAAGTTGCGTTCGATGAACAAGTCGCTTTAGATGCTGGCGAAAGTCGAAAGCAGGTCAAGCGATTTATCCGCCTGACCTGCCTTATCCCGGAACTGCTGGACATGGTAGACGAAAAGAAAATTGCCTTCAATCCCGCTGTGGAATTGTCCTATCTGGACGAAAGCCAACAGCGGGATTTTTGAAGCGATGAACGACACCCAGAATGCGCCGTCCCTTTCCCAAGCGCAGCGGCTCAAAAGCTGGCGCAGGAAGGGCACTTCTCGTATGATGTTGCCTTTGCGGTCATGGGAGAAGAGAAAAGGACGAGCTGGATAAGGTGGTCATCAAAACGACACCCTGCGGAAATATTTCGCAGCTACACCCCGAAACAGATGGAGGACACCATCATCAAGCTGCTGGATCAGTGGCAGCGTAAACAGCAGCGGCAGAATGAACGCTGATACACCTTAACGTAAAGACCCGACCGGGTCTTTCTTTTTTGCAAAAATTAGGAGAAAAACACTATGAACACTACCATTGATCTCAAGACCGCAAAGACCATCGAAGCCATGAACCAGAAGATCAACCACATGGACAATGCTGTGACCGACTTCTTCAACAAGATGAGCGATGTGCTGGAGCGGCAGCTCGGCGATGATGATGTTTACGCCGCCGTGATTGCCCCGGAGATCGAACTGACCATCACTCCGCTGGAGAACGTTCGCAGTTATCTGCCTGCTTCGATGAAGCAGATTCCTGCTACAGCATCAGCGAAGATGTGCCGCTGGCACTCTGCTACGATCCTCGTCAGGTCATTACGCTGGCTGGCAAGCGTTACCTGCGCAGTCATCTTTGTACGCTACGACGCCGATGGCAACTTTGTTGCACTTACCACCGCCGACCTGTACCTGATTCAGTGTTATCTGGGCGAGAACAGCGTCCCTCTTATGGCTGGCCGCGAGAAGATGGTCTGCATCTGCATTGACTGAGAGGTGCAGTATGGATACTGAAATGACCAGCTATGAGAGTTTCGCAGAAGTCACGGAGGACTATTACTGTTCCGCCGTTGATGTTTTGAAGATTCTGGTTCTCCGTCTGCACGACTACCATGCTCGTTGCTTCCATTCTCTGCGGGATGCTCTGTACAACTATTTTTCTACCGATGCCGCACCGCATACTCATGCCAATGTTTCCATTAAGCATACCGTTACCGCGTCTTGCGCTCCCCGTCCTCCCTGAGAGGATTCTTCTCACAGTTCAGTCAATGTAGGAGGTTCGCTATGAATTTAATTTATTCGTTTGTCATTTTTGAAGCCGGTGCCCTTTTGGTTTCTTCATCGCAGCGCTGATGAATGCCGCCCGTGCCGGGCAGGAGATCACCATCAAATTTGAGGAGGAAGATAATGGAACAGAACGAGAACACTCTGTCGGTGCTGAAAATTGCACCGGGACAGTATCCGCAGCAGGTCGAGATCGATAACGACCTGAAAGCCTTGCAGCAGGCTGTGGGTGGCTCCATCGGCGCAAGCTACCCTTTGCTGATGACCCGGTCGCCATCGTCTATAACGATGACGCAAAGCTCACGGGTCTGCCCTGAACCGTGCCCTTTGGGACGAGGACGGGCTGATGTACGATGTCATTGCCGGAACCTTTCTGGTGGTGGGGCTGGGAGAGGAGGACTTTGTATCGCTCTCCCGGAGTTGGCGCAGAAGTACGAAGAAGAATTCCATCAACCCGAAGCCTTTCTCCCTCTGGGGCGTCGCCTGATGGTCATTCCGGTGCCGGATGAATCGATTCGGAGTGATGCAGAAAAGGCTGTGAGCAAGCCCCGGTGGAACATGACCGTTAAGCTGAGGTTCTCTCAGGGAGGTGGTGACAATGCAGGAAGAAATCGAGCATAAGACGGTCAACCTTGCCATCTCGACCACAAAATTGTCTGCCCGCACCCTGTTGCGCGGGATGCAGTTTCTGCTGCGGCAGTACGACGAGCACGCTTCGCAGGGCAAGCAGTCCATGAAGCGGCTGGTGCGGCAGAACCGTGGCGTGACCAATGTGGAGATCCAGAAAACTGGCATCAAGGACTTTGACCGTTATGCCAAGCGGTATCACATCGACTACTCCATCCAGAAAGACCTGTCCTGCACGCCACCCCGGTATCTGGTTTACTTCAAGGCACAGGACACGGACGCTTTGAGCGCAGCATTCAAGGAATATTCGGCATCGGTACTGGATAAAACCAAGCGGCCTTCCGTGCTGGCAAAGCTGCACGATTTGGCGCAGTCCGTTGCAAATCTGCCGGACAAAGTGCGGCACAAGCAGGAGCGCGGCCTATGAGCAAAAGAAACTTTCAAGCTGCTGGCACTCTATCTGCCCTATGTGGTAATTGGCTTGCTGGCAAATCTGGGCGAGGCGTGGCGGCTGGCCGTGGGCAAAGAACTGGGCGATAAAATCGTATCGCTGATGGATACGCTCCCGGCTGCATTTGCCAATCCGCCCAGTCTGCACCGTTTGACCTGTTCATTGGTCTGTGCTGCACTGGAATGCGGCTGGCGGTCTACCTGAAAGGCAAAACGCCAAGAAGTACCGCCATGGCATGGAGTACGGCTCTGCCCGGTGGGGCGGACCCAAAGATATCGAGCCGTTTATGGCTCCGAAGTTTGAGGACAATATCATCCTCACCAAAACAGAACGCCTGATGATGTCCAACCGCCCACCTGACCCCAAGAACGCCCGAACAAAATGTACTGGTAGTCGGCGGCTCCGGCAGCGGTAAGACAAGGTTCTTTATCAAGCCGAATCTGCTGCAATGTGATTCCAAGAATTTTCCAGTATCATTCGTGGTTACAGATCCGAAAGGTAGTATCGGCGTGGAATGTGGAAGCCCTGTTAAAGCACGGCTACAAGCTAAAATTCTTCAACACGATCAACTTTTCCAAGAGTATGCGCTATAACCCTATGGCGTACATCCATAGTGAAAAGGATGTGCTGAAACTCGTGACTGCACTGATGACCAACACCAAGGGTGAAGGTCAGGGCGGCGACCCATTCTGGGACAAAGCGGAACGACTTTTGCTCGTTTCGCTGATCGCATACCTCCACTATGAAGCCCCGGTTGAAGAGCAAAACTTCGCTACTCTGTTGGAAATGCTCAACACCATGCAGGTGTCCGAGGACGATGAAACGTATCAAATCCGGTAGACCTGTTGTTTGAGGATTTGGGCAAGAAAAACCAAAATCCTTTGCAGTGCGGCAGTACAAACTTTATAAGCTGGCTGCCGGCAAAACGGCAAGTCCATCCTTATTTCCTGCGGTGCCCGGCTTGCGCCCTTCGACATTCAGGAAGTTCGGGATGCCACCATGTACGATGAGCTGGAACTGGACACTTTGGGAGACCGGAAAACTGCCCTGTTTCTCATCATGAGCGATACGGACAGCACCTTTAACTTCCTGATCTCCATGATCTACACGCAGCTTTTCAATCTGCTCTGCGATAAGGCAGACGACCAATACGGCGGCAAGCTGCCCGTCCATGTGCGGTGCCTGATCGACGAGTGTGCCAACATCGGGCAGATCCCGCAGCTGGAAAAGCTGGTAGCCACCATCCGTAGCCGAGATTTCGGCTTGCCTTGTCTTGCAGACCCGCAGCCAGCTGAAAGCCATCTACAAGGACAACGCCGATACCATTGTCGGCAATATGGATTCGCAGATCTTCCTCGGCGGCAGCGAGGCCTACCACCCTGAAAGATCTTGCCGAAGCACTCGGCAAGGAAACCATCGACAGCTACAACAATTCTGATACCCGTGGCAATAGCCCAAGCTATGGCACCAACTATCAAAACTCGGCCACGAACTTATGAGCAGGGATGAACTGGCGGTGCTGGATGGCGGCAAGTGCATCCTGCAACTGCGGGTGTGCGCCCGTTTTTGAGCGACAAGTACGACCTGACCCAGCACCCGAACTACAAGTACACCTCCGACTATGACCCCAAGAACGCACTCGATATCGAGAAGTTCTTGAAACGAAAAAAAAATCCACCCGGATGATACCTTCATCATGGTGGATGCTGATTCACTCCCGCCCGCCTGATAAGACGAGCGGTTATTTTTTACCCATTGACCCAACAGGTACACCGGAGAATCAACCTTCGCCGTGGTTTTCGGCTTTTGCAAACGGATTTCAGGTGTGTGCAGGGTCGCTTTTTCAAAACAAAGGAGATTTTTCTATGGAATTCTTTAACAACGCAGTGGACGTTCTGAAGACTCTGGTGGTTGCTCTGGGTGCCGGTCTGGGCGTGTGGGGTGCCGTGAACCTCATGGAGGGTTACGGCGGCGATAACCTCCGCAAATGCTCATGTACGGTAGAGAAGCACAAAGCAAAACAAGGATAGCCAGCCCTGCCACTATTCCGAAGTCAGGGGAACGCAATAGAAAAATTCATAGCTGTATGCTATACTTAATTAGCATTTGAACATATCAAGCTGACACAGCAATCTCTTTACTTGCCGTTAATGCGCGTCTACCAATAGTCCGCACAAAGCAAGAGTAGCGTAAAGTATAAAAATTTCAAACTTCTTTGTAACGAAATTCCGATTTCTCCGTCTAACCTATGAAGCTGAAGGAGGTGATGACAAGTATGGACTATGAAAAGCTCTATAAAGCCTACTATTTACAGGTATACTCGTATACTATTTCTCTTGCCAAAATCATTGAGATAGCAGAGGAAATCGCGCAGAACACATTCTATAAGGCTGTTTCTACAACATCACAATTCAAAGGTAAGTCAGATGAATTGACATGGCTCTGCTCCATAGCAAAAACCTTTACCATGATGAAATGCGAAGCCGTCAGCGAGTAGCTGATGTGAGTGAAATCAATGACTTGCCATCAAATGAAAATGTTGAGAACTCAGTTGCAGATTCTGACATGGCGTTCCGCATACACCTCGTTCTTCACCGTTTGGAAGAACCATACAAAGAAGTCTTTCAGCTTCGCGTATTCGGGGAACTATCTTTTTCACAAATCGCTGCAATTTTTGGAAAAACAGAATCATGGGCGAGAGTTACTTATCATCGTGCAAAGCTAAAAATTCAAGAAAGGATGGATGAAAAGCATGAGTAAACAATGCGATATTGTTCGAGATATTCTTCCGCTGTATGTTGACGGTGCTTGCAGCGAAGCAAGCGCAGAGATGGTAAAAGAGCATTTGAACGCCTGTGCTGACTGTAACGCAATTTATCAGAAATTGCTTTCTCACACGAGCGAAGATGTTCTTCACGAAGAAAGCGAAAGCGTTATTATGCGCCATGAGGCAAAGAAAGCAGAGAGGCAGAAAAAGATAACGATTGCTGTTCTCGTTTCCATCGCTCTTTGTACCATTGCAATTTTTACAGCTCTCTTTCTGTTACCTATAAACATTGCTTATGAGCCTGTCAAAATCGACTTCCCATTTGAGGTTGAAGATGTCGAAAACGTTGAAATGTACCACTATGACGGAGTGCCTGCATCAGCAGAAAAGAAAGTAGTTGTTGCTGAAAATGATATAAAGACCCTGTATGATAAGTTCAAGGGCTTATCCCTAAAAGACAAAACGACTGAGGAAACTGCCGGAGCAGATGTGACCAGCTTTAGATTTAACCTCTCAGATGGAACAAGCTACGATTTGATTTACGCCTGCTATGGGGTTAAAAACGGCGAATTGAAGTCAGCAGCAGGCGGTTTTAAGTATTTCACAAGTGCGGATATCGGCTCTTATTGGAACAATTTGAATACGGAACTTGAGGCAATTCCTATCAATGAGAGTGAATTGCCGTGAGCAGATAGCAAACCCAGCCGAGCCTGTCAACGGTCAAGATGAACGGCGCAAATGCGCCGCCGTTGACAGCCCGCCCGTCTTTGCTGTTCGGTAATCAAGAGGGCGACAGCACAAGATGCTGCCGCCCTCTGCCATTATTCAGAAAGGGGGATTTTCCATGACCGAACACGAAAAGTATCAAGAACATATCCGGCATACACGATGCCTTTTGCAAGACTGTTATTCGCCACGCTGCCATAGACGCAGCACGGAGCATACGAAGCCGCCGCAGGCGGGAAATCTCTCTTGAATATCTGATAGATGAAAAACACTATCCATTCAGTACCACAGATAAATACTTTGCGGAGCAATCCGGCATGACCAGCTATCCGCTTTTCGTCTGTGGTCAGATGGTGCTTTTGGAAAGCCCAGAGCTTGCCGCAGCGCTGTCCGCACTATCACAGATGGAACAGGAAATCATTTTCCTGTACTACTTCCAACGATTGACGCATAGGGAGATTGGACGGAGATATGGACGGGCTGGCAACACAACCGGGCGGCGTATTCAGATGATTTTACGGCGGCTACGGGCAGAGTTGGAGGGTTTGTCCTATGAGCCAGCTACTTCCCTATGAGACAATCGTTAAGGCAAGCGAGGGCGACCCGGAAGCTGTTGCCGCCGTCCTATCCCATTATGCCGGATATATCCGCTCTTGTGCGAAAATGGACGGACAGATTAACACGGATATGCAGGAGCATATCGTCAGGCAACTGATAGAAAGCCTGTTGAAGTTCCACTTTGACCGCTAAACAGAAAAGTTGTATAATTAGAGCCTAACAAATTAAACTTCAATGAGGGTAGAGCAAATGGAACAGATTATCAATTATAGAGACATACCCACAGATAAAAGGATTGACATATTAAATGCTCTTGAGCGAATAGGTTTTTTTCCGGCATACGGCGGCGTGAGAACAATGCAGCAAATTATGGAAAAGTCAGTTCCAGGTTCAGGCCCACAATTCTATTTCGTTTTCCGTGAAAATGAGTTGATAGGGTACAATTTTCTCATTGGGGACACTAAGAAATATAAAGCGTTCCCATGGCTTGCTATTAGCAATATGGATGAGCAGAAGTTGACTGTTTGTGAAGAAATGATGAAAATACAAATTGCCTTTTGAAGAACTCGGAATGCAAAGATAGCAGATCATTGCGTTAGGATTATGGAAGATTACAGAACAGGAATTGGAAAGCAGAAAGAAAGCGATTGCAGATAAATTCCATTTGAAAACGGCTGACAATTTAATACCGCCGCCCATCACAGCGGCATATAAGCAGTAAATCTTGAAAAGGTTTGCTGCTTTTACGCCATTTTCAACAATCTTTGGCAAACCATACCGCCGGATTGTTGTAGGGAGCAGACAGGGAAAATAAAAAAATTTCCGTGCATTTGCCAAAACGCCCCCTTTTCACCGTTGTAGTGGTGAACAGCGGGCAGAACACGCCGCTGCAATCGCTATATTGGTGGAGCAAGCCAGTATATCCGCAAACCAGAGCCGCAGAGGAAAGCGGTAGTTTTTTAGAGCAAGATTCTACCACGGTGCCAAAATCCGCATATCTGCGGTTTTGCCCCCTTTGGTAAATCTTGTTGGGGAGTGCCTTCCCCAAACCCTGCTCATGCGCCCTGTCGGGCGAGAAAGGAGATCAATGCTTGAAGAAAAAATACAACACACCCCACCGCAGTCATGTGGTCAAAACCCGCATGACCGAGGAAGAATACGCCGACTTTACCGAGCGGCTGAAACACTATGACATGAGCCAAGCCGAATTTATCCGGCAAGCCATTACACGGGCGACCATTCGCCCCATCGTTACCGTTTCCCCGGTCAATGATGAACTGCTGTCCGCTGTTGGCAGGCTGACCGCCGAATATGGAAAAATCGGTGGCAACCTCAATCAGATTGCCCGCGCCCTCAACGAGTACGGCACACCATACAACGCCCTGTCCGTTGAAGTCCGCGCCGCCATTTCTGACCTTGCCGCCTTGAAGTTTGAAGTCCTGCGAAAGGTAGGTGACGCTGTTGGCAACATTCAAACATATCAGCTCTAAAAATGCTGATTATGGCGCAGCCGAGCAGTACCTCACCTTTGAACATGACGAGTTTACCATGAAGCCTACTCTTGATGAAAACGGGCGGCTCATGCTCCGGGAGGACTACCGAATAGCCACGCTGAACTGCGGCGAGGAGGATTTTGCCGTTGCCTGTATGCGCTCCAATCTCCGCTATGGGAAGAACCAGAAGCGGGAAGATGTAAAAAGCCACCACTACATTATCAGCTTTGACCCACGGGGCGCGGTGGACAACGGTTTGACCGTAGACCGGGCGCAGGCGTTGGGCGAGGAATTTTGCCGGAAGCAGTTTCCTGGACACCAAGCCATTGTCTGCACCCACCCGGACGGACACAACCACAGCGGCAATATCCATGTGCATATCGTTATCAATTCTCTGCGGATAGCCGAAGTTCCATTCTTGCCCTATATGGACAGACCGGCAGACACCCGCGCCGGGTGCAAACACCGCTGCACAGACGCGGCGATGGAATACTTCAAAGCCGAAGTCATGGAGCTGTGTCACCGGGAAAATCTCTATCAAATCGACCTTTTGCATGGCAGCAAAAACCGCATTACCGAGCGTGAGTATTGGGCGCAGCGGAAAGGGCAGGCAAAGCTGGACAAGGAAGCTGCCGCCTTGCCAGCCGAGGAGCAGCCAGCCAAGCCCACGAAGTTTGAAACAGACAAGGAAAAATTGCGGCAGACCATACGCACCGCGCTGTCCTCTGCCGCAAGCTATGGCGAGTTCGCCGCCGTTCTCTTGCAACAGGGCGTGACTGTCAAGGAGAGCCGAGGGCGGCTATCCTACCTCACGCCGGACAGGACAAAGCCCATTACCGCCCGGAAGCTGGGGGACGATTTTGACCGCGCTGCCGTTCTTGCCCTTTTGGAACAGAACGCCCACAGAGCCGCCGAACAGACCGCACCCATACCCGAATACCCCCGCAACATAAGGGGCGTTTGCAGGGCAAAAAGCTGTCAAACCACCCCGGAAAAGGACGGTATTCAGCGCATGGTTGACCGGGCAGCGAAGCGAGCCGAGGGAAAAGGTATCGGCTATGACCGTTGGGCGGCTGTCCACAACCTCAAACAGATGGCGGCTACCGTTGCCGCCTATGAGCAGTACGGCTATTCGCCGGAGGAGCTGGACGCAGCCCTGGTATCTGCCAATGCGGATTTACAGGACAACACCGCCAAGCTGAAAGCCCTGGACGCTGCTATCCGGGAGAAAAGGAGCTTCAGACACAGGTGCTTGCCTATGTCAAGACCAAGCCTGCCCGTGACGGTCTGAAAGCGCAGAAAACGGAAAAAGCCCGTAGCGTCTACCGGGAACGGCACGAAAGCGATTTTATCATAGCGGACGCAGCCACCCGTTATTTTCGGGCGCATGGCGTTTCAAGCTGCCAAGCCATAAAGCCCTGCAAGCCGAGATTGAGCAGCTTACCGCCCAGAAGAACGCCCTGTACAACGAGTACCGGGAGAAAAAGCCCGTGTCAAGGGCTGCATACCGTGAAAAGCAATCTTTCTCAAATCCTGCACGGCGAGAAAGACAGAGAGAAAAGCACGAACATGAGCGTTAAAACCGCCCCGAAACGATACCAAAACAGGGATATGCCCTGCACCCTATCCGCAATACTGCCCACCTTTGAAACGGGGCGCACAGCGCAGGAAATCCCCGAAAATGACACCGAGAAACTACATTTTTACCGACCTATCCGCTTATACCAGCGGAAACGGCAGAAAGGAGCGCAATGCCACGCATGAGCAAAAGCGGCGGTTGGAATGGAGCTTTTTCCTCAACCACCGAAACCGAATTACCTATAACGACCTTTGCCGGGGCTGCACACGGCTGCAAGCAGAGCTTCCGGGCGATTATCGTCCTCTGCCCCGGTATTTCTCTAAGAGATGGAAACACAGGGAGGACACCGCCTATGGCAGATAACCGCAAATATTACTACCTCAAACTGAAAGAAAACTTCTTCGACAGCGATTCCATTGTGCTGTTGGAGGACATGAAAGACGGGGATTTTGTATTCCAATATCCTCTTGAAGCTGTACTTAAAATCGCTGAAAAATGGCGGCAGATTGCAGCTTGACGAGCATATCCCCTATACCGCCCAGATGATAGCCACGCTGACCCGTCACCAAATCGGGACGGTGGAACGGGCATTAGCCATCTTCCAGCAGTTAGGGCTTGTGGAGCAGCTTGACTGCGGGCTGCTTTATATGACCGACATTGAGCTGATGATTGGTCAATCCTCTACCGAAGCGGAACGAAAACGGGCGGCAAGGCTTGAAAATAAGGCACTTTGCCGCCGCGGACAAATGGCGGACATTTGTCCGACATTCGTCCACCAGAGATAGAGATAAAGAAAGAGATAGATATAGAGTTAGAAAAAGAGGGAGAGTTAAAGGGACAAGCCCTCGCCCGCAGCTATGGCAGATATGAGAATGTATTTCTGACTGATACGGAGCTTTCCGAACTGCAAGCGGAGCTGCCCGAAAAATGGGCGTACTACATTGAGCGGCTTTCCGGCTATATCGCGTCCACGGGCAAGAAATATAAAAACCACGCCGCCACTATCCGCAGATGGGCGGCAGACGATACCGCAAAGGCTGCCCCGAAAAAGGGCATACCCGAATACACCTGCAAGGAGGGCGAGAGCTTATGAGTAATCTGTTTACAGAACGAGTTTTGAATATGGCGGCTGTTACCCCACAGCCGGAGGACTACACGGGCGAGGACGGACTGCTTTACTGCGGCAAGTGTCACACTCCGAAAGAAGCCTACTTCCCGGAAAAGCAAGCCGCCCTGTTTGGGCGTGACCGCCACCCGGCAGAGTGTGACTGCCAGAAAGCCCAGCGTTTGGAGCGTGAAGCCGCCGAACAGCGCAGAAAGCACCTTGACACCGTGGAGGACTTGAAGCGCCGGGGATTTACCAATCCTACCATGCAGGAATGGACTTTCGCCAACGACAACGGGAAATGCCCGCAAATGGAGATTGCACACTTCTATGTGGAGCATTGGGAAACCATGCGCGAGGAAAATATCGGCTATCTGCTATGGGGCAAGGTCGGCACAGGAAAAAGCTATTTTGCCGGGTGTATCGCTAATGCCCTCATGGAGCAGGAAGTCGCTGTCCGCATGACGAACTTCTCTGCGATTTTGAATGACCTGACCGCCAGCTTTGAGGGGCGCAACGAGTATATCGAGCGTCTTTGCCGTTTTCCTCTGCTTATCATTGATGATTTTGGAATGGAGCGCGGCACAGAGTACGGTTTAGAACAGGTCTACAATGTGATTGACAGCCGCTACCGCAGCCGCAAGCCCTTAATCGTTACCACCAATCTGACATTGGACAGCCTGCAAAATCCGCTGGACACCGCCCACGCCCGGATTTATGACCGCCTTTTGGAAATGTGCGCCCCTATCCTCTTTACGGGAGAACTTCCGCCGTGAAACGGCGCAACCAAGCTGAACAGACTAAAAGAATTGATGAAATGAAAGGAGTTGCCTATGGCAGAGAACAAGCAGAACACCACCCCGGAACGCCGCCCGGACTGCGTGACAGAGATCCGCATGGGCAACACCGTCCTTGTCGTTTCCGGCTTTTTCAAAAGATACCACCGACACCGCAGCCGATAAGATGATGAAAGTGCTGGAGGCGGAAGCCGCCGCAGGACACAAAGCCCAGCTTTCGCCCTAACGCTACAAGCCGCACAGAAAAATCGTCATTTTACCGGGCGGTAAAGAAGCAGAAGCCGCTATACAGACAGCCGCCCCATGTGGTATAATCGAAATACGGAATAGTGGGGCTGGCTGTCGGAAACGGAGGATTTTATGTTAAGACAGACCACCCAGAAAATCACTGCCCTTTATCCAAGACTATCCCATGAGGACGAGCTGCAAGGTGAGAGCAATTCTATTTCAACCAGAAGCGTATTCTTGAAACCTATGCGAAGCAGAACGGCTTTTCAATCTGCGCTGGTACACGGACGATGGTTATTCTTGTGCGAACTTCCAAAGACCGGGCTTTCAATCCATGCTTGCGGACATTGAAGCCGGGAAAGTGGCTACCGTTATCGTAAAGGATATGTCACGGTTAGGGCGAAACTACCTGCAGGTGGGAATGTATACCGAGATGATTTTCCCACAAAAAGGAGTCCGCTTTATCGCAATTAACGATGGAGTAGACAGCGCACAGGGCGACAATGATTTTGCCCCTGCGGAACATTTTCAACGAATGGCTGGTGAGAGATACGAGTAAGAAAATCAAAGCTGTAAAACGGTCAAAAGGCATGAGCGGCAAGCCTGTTACGAGCAAACCCGTGTACGGCTACCTCATGGACGAGGACGAAAACTTCATCATTGACGAGGAAGCCGCACCCGTGGTCAAGCAGATATACCGTCTGTGCCTTGCCGGGAACGGTCCGACCAAGATAGCCCGTATGCTGACCGAGCAGGAAATCCCAACGCCGGGAACGCTGGAATACCGCAGGACGGGCAGCACACGCCGCTATCACCCCGGCTATGAGTGCAAATGGGCGACAAATACCGTGGTGCATATCCTTGAAAACCGGGAGTACATGGGCTGTTTGGTGAACTTCAAGACGGAGAAACCGTCCTACAAGACCAAGCACAGCATAGAAAATCCCATTGAGAAACAGGCAGTTTTCGAGAACCACCATGAGCCTATCATCGACACCCAGACATGGGGCGTGTGCAGGAATTACGCAAACAGCGCAAGCGTCCGAACCGCTATGATGAAGTGGGCTTGTTCTCTGGTATGCTCTTTTGCGCGGACTGCGGCAGCGTCATGTATCAGCAGCGTTACCAGACCGATAAGCGGAAACAGGACTGCTATATCTGCGGGAACTACAAAAGCGCACCCATGACTGCACCGCACATTTTATCCGCACCGACCTTTTGACTGCGGGCGTTCTCTCCAATCTACGGAAAGTGACGAGCTATGCGGCAAAGCATGAAGCCCGGTTTATGAAGCTGCTGATCGAGCAGAACGAGGACGGCGGCAAACGCCGGAACGCCGCCAAGAAAAGGAACTGGAAGCTGCCGAAAGGCGTATCGGTGAACTTTCCGCTATTTTCAAGCGGCTGTATGAGGACAGCGTAAGCGGTCGCATTTCTGACGAGCGTTTCACGGAGCTGTCGGCAGACTATGAAGCCGAACAGCAGGAATTGAAAGAGCGTGTTGCCAGAATACAGGCGGAGCTTTCAAAGCACAGGAAGCTACCGTAAACGCAGAAAAGTTTATGAACATTGTCCGCAAGCACATGAACTTTGAAGAACTGACCCACACCTCTTACGTGAGTTTGTAGAGAAAATCGTTGTGCATGAGTGCAGCTACGATGAAAATGGCACACGCAGACAGGATATTGAGATTTACTATTCTTTCGTCGGCAAGGTGGACTTGCCCGAATGACCGCCTGCCCTATCCGATACCAAAGACAAGTACCGGATAGGAAGGCAAAATTTTACACTTCTATTACTTCTTTATCACACATAAGCAAAAGTCAGGGCATGAAGCAGCTCATGGCTGGCGGCGGCGTTGCCCTGATCGGTATCACTCTGGTGCCCCTGCTGTCCGGTCTGTTCGGCTAATTCGCTCTCGCAATAAACACAGCTTGACCCATAAGTACACTAGCAAATCAACTTCTACCGCAGCTTACGGTGTTTCAATAAATGGATTTCAGGTGTGTGCAGGGTCGCTTTTCAAACCAAAGGAGATTTTACTATGGAATTCTTTAACAGTGCAGTGGACGTTCTGAAGACTCTGGTGGTTGCTCTGGGTGCCGGTCTGGGCGTGTGGGTGCTGTGAACCTCATGGAAGGTTACGGCGGCGATAACCCTTCTGCCAATGCTCATGTACGGTAAGGAAGCAAGCAACCGAAAACAAGAGATAGACCGCCAGCACTACACTATTCCGAACCAAAGACCAAAAGATAAGCATTGTGGGAAAATCTAAACTTTTGGATTTTCCTACAATGCCAACTACGGCGTAATCCCTCCCACTCCTTATATCTTTCTGTATACATTGAATTTGTATTTAGTAAAATGCAGACAACACCACGGATCGGCTTTTGGTTGGACAATTCCAACCAAACACCACAGCAGACAGCAGAAAACATTCTGAACGCTAGGAAGCCGGTATGATTGTTACATATAAGGGGAAGAAAAATTTCTTTTAGGTACTTGCTTTCCTAAAACTGATGTGATATAATAGCTTCATTCCAGAAAAGGAGTAAAAAATATGCGGCAAGGTATTCTTAAATAAAACTATAATCAAATAGTGGGAACAAAGAATTATGATAGTTCCTTTTGTGGGGGCTTGATTTTTTGTACCCAATTTAAGAATACTTTTGCCTTATCAATTTTGACATATCCAAAAAAACAGCAGTCACAAATAGGTGTATGCTGTATATGTGTATGTCCGCAAATTATAATCCCCAGTGGTAAAAGTATTTTACTGCTGGGGATTTTTGTGCCCTTTGGGGCTGTAAAAGGAGGACAATCACATGAAAATAATCAATATTGGCATTCTCGCCCATGTAGACGCAGGAAAGACGACCTTGACGGAAAGCCTGCTATATGCCAGCGGAGCCATTTCAGAACCGGGGAGCGTCGAAAAAGGGACAACGAGGACGGACACCATGTTTTTGGAGCGGCAGCGTGGGATTACCATTCAAGCGGCAGTCACTTCCTTCCAGTGGCACAGATGTAAAGTTAACATTGTGGATACGCCCGGCCACATGGATTTTTTGGCGGAGGTGTACCGCTCTTTGGCTGTTTTAGATGGGGCCATCTTGGTGATCTCCGCTAAAGATGGCGTGCAGGCCCAGACCCGTATTCTGTTCCATGCCCTGCGGAAAATGAACATTCCCACCGTTATCTTTATCAACAAGATCGACCAGGCTGGCGTTGATTTGCAGAGCGTGGTTCAGTCTGTTCGGGATAAGCTCTCCGCCGATATTATCATCAAGCAGACGGTGTCGCTGTCCCCGGAAATAGTCCTGGAGGAAAATACCGACATAGAAGCATGGGATGCGGTCATCGAAAATAACGATGAATTATTGGAAAAGTATATCGCAGGAGAACCAATCAGCCGGGAAAAACTTGCGCGGGAGGAACAGCAGCGGGTTCAAGACGCCTCCCTGTTCCCAGTCTATCATGGCAGCGCCAAAAATGGCCTTGGCATTCAACCGTTGATGGATGCGGTGACAGGGCTGTTCCAACCGATTGGGGAACAGGGGGGCGCCGCCCTATGCGGCAGCGTTTTCAAGGTTGAGTACACCGATTGCGGCCAGCGGCGTGTCTATCTACGGTTATACAGCGGAACGCTGCGCCTGCGGGATACGGTGGCCCTGGCCGGGAGAGAAAAGCTGAAAATCACAGAGATGCGTATTCCATCCAAAGGGGAAATTGTTCGGACAGACACCGCTTATCAGGGTGAAATTGTTATCCTTCCCAGCGACAGCGTGAGGTTAAACGATGTATTAGGGGACCAAACCCGGCTCCCTCGTAAAAGGTGGCGCGAGGACCCCCTCCCCATGCTGCGGACGACGATTGCGCCGAAAACGGCAGCGCAAAGAACGGCTGCTGGACGCTCTTACGCAACTTGCGGATACTGACCCGCTTTTGCGTTGCGAAGTGGATTCCATCACCCATGAGATCATTCTTTCTTTTTTGGGCCGGGTGCAGTTGGAGGTTGTTTCCGCTTTGCTGTCGGAAAAATACAAGCTTGAAACAGTGGTAAAGGAACCCTCCGTCATTTATATGGAGCGGCCGCTCAAAGCAGCCAGCCACACCATCCATATCGAGGTGCCGCCCAACCCGTTTTGGGCATCCATAGGACTGTCTGTTACACCACTCTCGCTTGGCTCCGGTGTACAATACGAGAGCCGGGTTTCGCTGGGATACTTGAACCAGAGTTTTCAAAACGCTGTCAGGGATGGTATCCGTTACGGGCTGGAGCAGGGCTTGTTCGGCTGGAACGTAACGGACTGTAAGATTTGCTTTGAATACGGGCTTTATTACAGTCCGGTCAGCACGCCGGCGGACTTCCGCTCATTGGCCCCGATTGTATTGGAACAGGCATTGAAGGAATCGGGGACGCAGCTGCTGGAACCTTATCTCTCCTTCATCCTCTATGCGCCCCAGGAATACCTTTCCAGGGCTTATCACGATGCGCCAAAATACTGTGCCGCTATCGAAACGGCCCAGGTAAAAAAGGATGAAGTTGTCTTTACTGGCGAGATTCCCGCCCGCTGTATACAGGCATACCGTACTGATCTGGCCTTTTACACCAACGGGCGGAGCGTATGCCTTACAGAGCTGAAAGGATATCAGGCCGCTGTCGGTCAGCCGGTCATCCAGCCCCGCCGTCCAAACAGCCGCCTGGACAAGGTGCGCCATATGTTTCAGAAGGTAATGTAAAGATACATAATCGTCAAGACGGCAACAATCAGAAGTTATGGAGGGTAACAATGGAATATAGTAAGGAAGATTTAATGGAAGCAAAAAAGCAAATTTGGGGAGTGGGAGAGAACATGGGAACAGAGGAAAGTAAAAAAATCTGGGAGGAGAACGCACAATTTTGGGATAATGCAATGGGTGACGAATCTAATGAATTTCACAGAGAGGTAGTGCGTCCCAAAGTAACGGAACTTCTATCTCCTAATCCTGCGGATTACATTTTGGATATTGCGTGTGGCAATGGAAATTATTCTTCGTATCTTGCACAAAGAGGGGCTTCGGTTGTCGCTTTTGATTACAGCAAAAAAATGATAGAATTGGCTAAAAGACGGCAATCACAATATGCAAAACAAATTGAATTTTGTGTGGCGGATGCGACCGATAGAAAAAGTATATTAGAATTAAAAAGAAATCGAGCCTTTACGAAAGCAGTTTCTAATATGGCAATTATGGATATTACGGATATTGAACCACTTCTTATGGCTGTTTATGAACTGTTGCAGGAAAGCGGAATTTTTGTCTTTGCAACGCAACACCCTTGTTTTGTCACGTTGACTGAAAAATATATGACACCGCACAGTTACTATGATATAGCGATTGAAGGGCAACCGAAAGAGCAGATTTATTATCATCGTTCCATACAAGATATTTTTAACCTTTGTTTTAGAGCTGGATTTGTCATTGATGGATTTTATGAAGAATGTTTTAAAACCAACAAAGAAATTCCTATGGTAATGATAGTAAGGCTTAAGAAGGTAAAACGTGATAGCTTAAAATAAATTCAAGTTTGTCGGGTAAATAGCAAACCCAGCCGAGCCAGTCAACGGTCAAGATGAACGGCGCATATGCGCAGCCGTTGACAGCCCGCCCGCCTTTGCTGGTAGGCAATCAAGGGGCGACAGCAAGAAGTGCCACCGCCCGCACTATTATTCAGAAAGGGAATTTCCATGACCGACCAGATAGCCTATCAAGAATATATCCAGCGCAGGTACAACGCCTTTTGCAAGACTGTTATCCGCTGTGCCGCCTTGGACAAGATTTTGAAGCTTAAACGGCAATGGGAACGGCAAGTTTCCCTTGACTATCTGATGAACGAAGTTTGTCCAGTTTGCCGCGTCGGAGCCGGACGAGGAATACCCATTTACCGTCTGCGGTCAGACCGTCCTGCTCTGCAACGCCGCCCTTGCCGACGCGATCTCTGTTTTGCCGGAGCAGACGCGGGAAGAAATCCTGCGCTATTACTTTCTGCGCCAGCCGCAGCGCGTGATCGGCGCGTGTATTGGCCGGTCACGCAGCACAGCGGGGCGGCATATCCAGCTTGCCTTGCAGCGGCTACGCGAAGAAATGGGGGTGAGCCGGTATGAGTAGACTTCTCCCCTATGAAACAATCCTCAAAGCCCGTGAGGGCGACCCAGAAGCCGTGAACGCTGTCCTGCTCCACTACGCCGGATATATCCGCTATTTCTCAAAAGTGAACGGGCAGGTCAACGCCGAGGTGGAGGACTATGTAAAGCAGCGGTTAATTGACTGTCAATTCAAGTTCCGGCTTGACGAACCACCGGACAAGTCATAAAAACTGAATACCAGCCGCCACCGACGCGGCCAGCGAAAGCAGTAAGTCTTGAAAAAGATTTACTGCTTTTTTTGTTGTCCGGCTCCGCTCCCGGCCATTTTGCCCCCTGCCGGTTGTAGTAGTAAGCGAGGAGGGAATTTTTCTGCCCTGGTGTTTGGCATTTGGAGCATTTACCCGTAGTAGAGGGCAAAGAGAAAGGATTTCTCCAACACCGGGTAGAAACCACTGCGTCCGGTGTCATTTTAGCGAAAGCGGGCAGGAATGCCCTTTACAGGATTAGTAGTAGCAGAAAAAGAGAAACAAACTTTTGTGGTTGCAGTTTTCCAAAAAAGTGGCGGACGGAAGTGAGAAAGTTTGCAGTCACGGAGAGCAAGTATCGACCAGTGTACCAAATTTCGCTTTTCGCTCATTTGTCCCCGGTCAGATACTTGTTGGGGTTGCCACCCCAAACCCGCCTTTGCGGCTTGCGCCGCTGAAAAACTTGCCCCAATACTTGTGTTTTAGATAAAATTGTCCGTTGCAGTTTGAAAGGAGTTGAGCCACCATGCCACACAAAACCTACAACACCCCAAGCGGAAATGTGTTGTCAAGACCCGTCTGACCGAGGACGAGCGCAGAGCCTTTGAGGACAAATGCGCCGCCCTCTCCATGAGCCAGTCCGAGTATATCCGGCAAGCCGTTTTTTACAGCCGGATTTCTCCTGTTATCCGGGTGACTGCCCACAGCGAAGAAATGCTCACCGCCATATCTTCCCTTGTGGCGCAGTACGGGAAAATCGGCAGCAACCTGAACCAGATCGCCCGGTATCTCAACGAATACGGCGCACCCTACAACGCCCTGTCCAGTGAGGTGAGAGCCGCTGTTTCCGACCTTGCCGCCCTCAAATTCGAGGTGCTGAAAGTGATAGGTGAAGCCTATGGCAACGATCAAGCATATCAGCTCTAAAAATGCCGACTACGGAGCCGCCGAAGCCTATCTCACCTTGAGCATGACGAGTTTACCATGAAACCCACCCTTGATGAAGCCGGGCGGCTCATTCCCCGGCAGGACTACCGGCTGGACACGCTGAACTGCGGGGAGGAAGATTTTGCCCTGTCATGTATCCGGGCAAATCTGCGGTACGGCAAGAACAGCAAACGGGAGGACATCAAGAGCCACCACTATATCATCAGCTTTGACCCACGGGACGCAGCCGACAATGGCCTGACCGTAGACCGGGCGCAGGCGTTGGGGCTGGCCTACTGCAAAGAGCATTTTCCCGGACACCAAGCCCTTGTCTGTACCCACCCGGACGGGCACAACCATAGCGGCAATATCCATGTGCATATTGTCATCAACAGTCTGCGGATTGCCGAGGTGGAGCGCAAGCCCTACATGGACAGGGCAAGCGACACCAGAGCCGGAACAAGCACCGCTGTACCGCAGCCGCCATGCGGTATTTCCGCAGCGAAGTCATGGAGATGTGCCACCGGGAGGGCTTTACCAGATCGACCTCTTGAACGGCAGCCGAAACAAAGTGACCGAGCGTGAATACTGGGCGAAGCGCAAGGGGCAAGCCAAGCTGGACAAGGAAAACGCTGTGCTGCTTGCCGAGGGTATCGCACCCCGACAAACCAAGTTTGAAACCGACAAAGGCCGTTTGCGGCAGACCATACGCCAAGCCCTTGCCACCGCCGCCAGCTTTGACGAGTTTTCCGCTCTCCTGTTGCGGGAGGGCGTGACCGTCAAGGAGAGCCGGGGGCGGCTAAGTTACCTCACGCCGGACAGAACAAAGCCCATCACCGCCCGGAAGCTGGGGACGGACTTCGACAAGGCCGCTGTCCTTGCTGTTTTCCAGCAGAACGCCCATAGAGCAGCCGCAAAGATGCAGGACAGACAGGAACACCAGCCGCAGCTTACTAAGGGCATACAGCGGACAAAACCCGCCCAAATCACCCCGAACCCTGACAGCCCGCAGCGGCTTGTAGACATAGCCGCCAAGCGAGCCGAGGGGAAAGGTATCGGCTATGAGCGTTGGGCAAAAACCTTTAACCTCAAACAGATGGCAAAGACCATGAATTTCCTTTCCGAGCATGGTTTTGCCAGCCCCGAAGAAGTGGACACAGCTTTGGAAGCCGCCATTTCCGGGCAGCACGCCGCCGGAGAAAGCTGAAAGAACTGGAATCCAGAATCACCGCCAACAAGGAACTCATGCACCAGATCAGCGTTTACCGCAGAACCAAGCCCGCCCATGACGGGCTGAAAACTGCCAAGAAGCCGGAACGATACCGGGAAGCGTTTCATGCAGACCTGACGCTGTATGAAGCGGCGGTGCGGTATTTTCGGCAACAGGGCTTAAAGAAGCTGCCCGCCGTTTCCAAGCTGCAAGCGGAAAATGAAGCCCTGATTTCCGAGAAAAACGGGATTTACACCGAGTACCGGGAGCAGAAAGCCAGAGCCGCCGAGCTGCAAAAGGTCAAATCCAACCTTGCCGCCATGCTCCGGCAGGAACGGACAAAAGAGGTGCGTCGGGATTGGGAGCGGTAAGGGTGTTCCGTTTTGTTCCACCCCTACCCGGAAAGGGGGTTCCATTTTGGACACCCCTTTGCTATGGGAAATTGACCACTGAACTCCACCCCGAAATGATACCGAAACCGCACAAAAGCGTTCCCTATATCTGACCCTATCCGCAATACCACCTGCCTTTTTCAAGGGGCATACAGAGAGGAAAATCCCCGAAAATGACACCGAAATCATACACCAAACGCCGCCTATCCGGTTACATCGATAGAAACGGCAGAAAGGAGCCGCCATGCCGAGAATGAGCAAGAAGCGCAAGGAAGAATGGGCGTTCTTCCTCAATGAGCGCAACCGTATCACCTACAATCCTCTTTGCCGCAAGTGCCGCCGCACCTGCAAGCAGAGTTTCCGGGCTATGATCATCGAGTGCCCGCCGTTTCGCTCCAAGCGGGCGAAGCCATGAAGCCGGACAACACGCAGGAAACCATTTATGTAGGGCTGGACACAGGCTTGCCGCCCTACCTGCCATATCCCCGGTTCCTGCTGAAAATGGACATTTCCCAGACCGCCAAGCTGCTCTATGCGCTGCTGTTAGACCGCACCACCCTGTCACAGCGGAACGGCTGGCAGGACGATCAGGGCAGGACATTCATTGTCTATCCCATAGCGGAGATAGCGGAAATGCTGGATAAGGGGCAGACCGCCATCAAAGCCGCCTTGAACGAACTGGACGCTGCCGGGCTGCTGGAACGCAGACGGACGGGCTTTTCTGCCGCCAACCGCCTGTATGTGAAGCTGCCGCCATTAGTTCGGATTTCCGACCCTATGACAGTCGGAAAAGCGACCCTCATAAGTGCGGAAAACCGACCTACTGATGGTCGGAAAAGCGACCTTATGACGGTCGGAAAACCGACCCCTAACAACCTTACTATAAACAACCTGATAGAAAACCAAACAAAGGGAGTGAGTGGAGAGCCGCACAAACCGTTTGGCAGATATGAGAATGTTTTTCTGACCGAAGCCGAGTATGCAGAACTGAAAGCCGAGTTCCAGGACAGACTGGAACGGCTCATTGAGGAAATGAGCCGCTACCTTGCCGCCAACGGGAAAAGCTACCAGAACTATGCCGCCGCCCTGCGGATATGGGCAGAGAATGACAAAAAGGACGCCCCGAAACAGGGTGTCCCGGACTACACCTGCAAGGAGGGAGAAAGTTTATGAACAAAATCGAGAATATCAATCTGCTGCCGGATACCGAGCCGGACAGCGGCGACTACAGGCGAGGACGGTTTGCTGTACTGCGGAAAATGCCGCAAGCCCAAAGCCTATTTCCCAGAGGGCAAGACGCTTTTCGGGCTTGACCGCCACCCGGCAGAGTGCGACTGCCAGAGGGCGCAGCGGATTGAGCGTGAAGCCGCCGAACAGCAGCGCAGACACCTTGACACCGTAGAGGACTTGAAACGCCGGGGATTTTCCGATACCGCCATGCGGGACTGGACTTTGAAAACGACAACGGCAGGAACCCCCAGACCGCCGTTGCCCGGTTCTATGCGGAGCATTGGGACACCATGCAGGCCGAGAACATCGGTTATCTCTTTTGGGGCGGTGTGGGAACCGGCAAAAGCTACCTTGCGGGCTGTATCGCAAACGCCCTGATGGAGCAGAAAATCCCTGTCCGCATGACGAACTTTGCCGCTATCCTCAATGACCTTGCCGCCAGCTTCGAGGGCAGGAACGAATACATTTCCCGGCTTTGCCGCTATCCGCTGCTTATCCTTGATGATTTTGGCATGGAGCGTGACACCGCCTACGGGCTGGAACAGGTTTACAGCGTGATAGACAGCCGATACCGCAGCCGCAGGCCGCTGATCGTCACCACCAACCTGACCTTGCAGCAAATCCAGAACCCAACCGACACCGCCTATGCCCGTATCTATGACCGGCTGCTGGAAATGTGCGCCCCTGTCCGTTTTACGGGCGGCAACTTCCGCAGGGAAACCGCACAAGCCAAGCTGGAACGGCTGAAAAATCTGATGAATGAGTGAAAGGAGTAGCCTATGGCAGATTACGAACAGACCACAAAAACCAATCCCCGCCGCCCCGACTGCGTGACGAAAATCCGCATGGGCAACTCTGTCCTTGTGGTGTCCGGCTATTTCAAGCAGGACAGCACCGAAACTGCCATCGACAAAATGGAAAAAGTGCTGCAAGCCGAAGCCGCTGCTACACAGAAGCCGACTTATCCGGCATGAGCCGGGGGCATGGAAAAAGCGGCCATGCTTTGACATGGCCGCTTTCGCGTTGGGTTAATACACAACTATCCGATATGGGGATTTTATCCACTAAATGCTTTGACTTATTTTTTGAATTGCTTCTTCCTTTGTTGCAACAAAGAACACATCTTTCCCTTTATTGCTTTCAAAGATAAAGTCTTTCAGCGGCTTGCTGGTGTAATGTGAAAAATCCCCGTATATAGCGATTTTTCCACCGTAATTGATAAACTTTTGAAGAATTTCTCCCGCCAAGCCGCTGCTCAAAATGAAGAAATCTTCAATGATGTTCTTTTTATCCACGACAATATACTTTGTGCCTGCTTCGTATTTGGCAGACATAAGCAAATCAAGCGCAGAATCGACATCAGTAATAATCATGCTGTCACTTGATACGGCAACCGCAATTCCGTTGCCACAATCAATTTTTTCAAACTTCATGCCTGTACCTCCTTCAATGAATTGCAGACAAAATCCCGCATTATCGTCGCTGGTAACGCTTTTCGTATTATAGCATGAAGTAAAGGGATTTTCAATTACCGTTTTTCATGATAATCCCTATGAAAAGAACGCTCTTTTTTATAAACTATAAAGAAGCAGATTTTACACTTTTGCCGCTATACAGACAGCCGCCCCATGTGGTATGATAAAAATACGGAATAGTGGGGCTGGCTGTCGGAAACGGAGGATTTTATGTTAAGACAAGCCACCCAAAACCTGATTACCGCCCTTTATCCGAGATTATCCAAAGACGATGAACTGCAAGGAGAGAGCAATTCCATATCGAACCAAAAAAGGATACTCGAAACCTACGCAAAACAGAACGGCTTTACCAATCTGCGCTGGTACACCGACGACGGTTATTCCGGGGCAAATTTCCAAAGACCGGGCTTTCAGTCTATGCTTGCAGACATTGAAGCCGGAAAAGTGGGAACAGTTATCGTCAAGGATATGTCAAGGCTGGGGCGAAACTACTTGCAGGTAGGGTTTTACACGGAAATGCTGTTCCCTCAAAAGGGTGTGCGTTTTATCGCTGTCAACGATAATGTGGACAGTGCCAGCGAGGGCATGGACAACGATTTTACCCCGCTGCGAAATCTGTTCAATGAATGGCTGGTGAGAGATACGAGCAAGAAAATCAAGGCAGTAAAAAGGTCAAAAGGCATGAGCGGCAAGCCCGTTACCAGCAAGCCGGTTTACGGCTATGTGATGGACGAGGACGAAAACTTCATCATAGACGAGGAAGCCGCCCCGGTGGTACAGCAGATTTACCAGCTTTGCCTTGCCGGGAACGGCCCGACCAAGATTGCCCGTATGCTGACGGAGCAGCAAATCCCCACGCCGGGGACGCTGGAATATCAGCGGACAGGCAGCACCCGCCGTTATCACCCCGGCTATGAGTGCAAGTGGGCGACAAACACCGTCGTGCATATCCTTGAAAATCGGGAGTACACCGGCTGTCTGGTGAACTTCAAAACGGAAAAGCCCTCTTACAAGGTCAAGCACAGCGTAGAGAACCCCATTGAGAAGCAGGCCATTTTTCGAGAACCACCATGAGCCGCTCATCGACAAGGAAACATGGGAACGGGTGCAGGAGTTACGCAAACAGCGCAAACGCCCGAACCGCTACGATGAAGTGGGGCTGTTCTCCGGGATTTTGTTCTGCGCCGACTGCGGCCATGTGCTGTATCAGCAGCGGTATCAGAACAAAGACCGCAAGCAGGACTGTTACATCTGCGGCAGCTACAAGAAGCGCACCCGCGACTGTACGGCGCACTTTATCCGCACCGATCTGTTGACCGCTGGTGTCCTGGCAAATCTCCGGCAAGTGACCGAATACGCAGCCAAGCATGAGAGCCGGTTTGTGAAACTACTTGTCCAGCAGAACGAGATCGGCGGCAAGCGAAAGACCGCCGCAGCCATCAAGCAGCTTGAACAGGCACAGGAACGCATTGCCGAAGTGAGCCGGATTATCAAGCGGCTGTATGAGGACAATGTAAACGGCAAAATCAGCGATGAGCGTTTCATGGAACTGTCGGCTGACTACGAAGCCGAGCAAGCGGAGCTGAAAAAGAGAGCCGCCGCCCTGCAAGCCGAACTGGACAAGTCACAGGCAGCTACCGTCAACGCCGAGAAATTTATGGGCATTGTCCGCAAGCACCTTGCCTTTGAAGAACTGACCCCCACTCTCTTGCGGGAAATGATCGAGAAAATTGTGGTGCATGAGTGCAGCTATGATGAGAACGGCACCCGCAGGCAGGACATTGAGATTTATTACAGCTTTGTCGGCAAGATTGACTTGCCCGAATAACCGCCCGACCTATCCGACACAATGGCCAAGTGCCGGATAGGAACGGCAAAATTTTTTGCACTTCTATTGCTTCTTTATCACACATAAGCAAAGTCTCAGGGCATCAAGCAGTTTATGGCAAATTAAAGGAACAAAAGAAAGGAAAACCAATCCAGACGGTATCAGCGGCAGGATACAAGAATAAATTGTGATTACACAAGATTGGTGCTATAATAAGAGAAAAGTTCCTGCCGGGGCAGCCGCCCCGGTGGTATGGATAGAAAGGCAGGAAAACAATATGCACATCAGCTATAAACCACTCTGGCATACACTGTTAGAGCGTGATATGAGAAAAGAAGATTTAAGGCTTGCCGCCGGTATGACAACGAATATGATTGCCAACATGAGCAAAGAGGGAAAGCACATCAGCATGGATACATTAGCCCGTATCTGTGAAACGCTGAATTGTGAGATTACCGATGTGATTGAGTTAGTACCAGACGAGCCTGCTTCCACAGGAGGTAAGGAACATGAGCGAATTGAAACCAAGAATAACGGAAAACGGAATTGATTATATCCTTGTTGGAGATTACTATATCCCAGATTTGAAGCTGCCGGAGGAACGCCGCCCTATCGGAAAGTACGGACGGATGCACCGGGAATATTTAAGAGAAGCCCACCCAGCCAGATTGAACACATTGACACTGACCGGGGAGTTATGGACATATCTTGCAGACCTGAACGAACAGGCACAGAAGCGGTTAGATACCATCATGGAGCAGATGAAAATTGCTGAGGGCGTAACAGAGGAATTAAAATGTACCCGACAAATGGAATGGGTGCAGCGTTGCAATAACATTCACAACCGGGCAGAAGAAATTATTTTGCAAGAGATGATTTATTCATAACGGTATGGTAGAATGATTATGACAAATCGGGATTTCTAGAGGGGTGTGATTATATGAAAACAATAGCCCACAAAAGCAGGCTGCCATTTCTTGGATCATTTTGATGATAGGAATATTGCTCGCAGTAATAGGGCAATGACGGCAAAGGAGTACAGAGTAAACCTATGCCTACTAATCGGTGCAATGGCTGTTATTGGTGGTATTGTATATCACCTCACCATGATGAAATGTCCTTATTGCGGTTGCTCGCTTGTTGGTTATAGGCCGATCCTAAAGAATGTCCAAAGTGTCATAAAAATTTGAAGAATAAGTTCCAGTTTGTCGTGCTAAAAATTCAACTGAATAATCCCAGCAAAAACCGCTGCTACATGGAAGCCAACAAACCATGCAACAGCGGTTTTTCTTTTACCGTTTTTTCCTCTGGCTGATAGGCGTTCCCATTTTCTTTGATTTTTTGAGAATACGAATGAGCCAGCGAAATTCTTCATCTGACAGATTTTTATAGTTGATACCAAGCTGCTTACAGTAAAGGACAACCAGCTTTTCATCCCGACTGCCCTTGAAATTTTTAACTGCTTCCAGATTTTCTTTCAGTTCATCGGCAACGGTGGTCTGGGGTGCACTCTCACTGTCCTTTTTGTGGGCTTCCCGAATATCCCGAATAATGAGGTTGAGGTCATCCAGAACCATGTGGCTGAAATATTCATCATCGCTGATATGGGCGGCTTGCAGCACTTTCAAGTGCAGATCATCTTCGCCGGGGCGATACCGTTCAATGATTTCATGCCGGACGGTATCGACAAGGGCGTTGAGTTCTGAATCTGCATGGTGGCAATCCCATCCACATAAATCTCAATATCCGCAAGAAACTTGATAAAGTCCTTATGGGTGGCAAGTTCGCACAGCAGACGGTTGTTAATCCGACCGCTTTTCAGAAGTGCCACCATCTCATCATTCAAATGCAGTTCCGTTAATGGCGTGTAGATCTCCGCCCGGTTCTCTGTCCGGCAAAGAGATAATCGAGGACACCCCATAAAAATCTGCCAGCAGGATAAGGTTGCCATGATTGATTTCTTTATAATCCTCTTTTTCATAATTTCCAAGAGCTGATTTGGAAATGCCCGTCAGCTTTGATAGTTCTTCCAGATTTAAGCCTTTGTCCTTGCGGAGTTCCCAAAGGCGTTCCTGTATGCTTGTTGCTCCTTTCATGGGCGCACGCTCCTTTCCAATGGTTTCATTGCTGCCGCTTAACTGGATTATATCACACTTTCCGCAATCGTGGAAATTTCTGATTTTTCCCCCTAATTCCTACTTTGTGGACATACGGCACAGGGCACAAAAATGTTCTATGATACAGGTAGTTCATCGATGGATTATTCCAATCGAATGACCAGCCTGTGTGGGATATGCTTCCCCGGCGATGTAGTGCCATGACTTTTGGCAGGGATGTGGAGGAACCCTGACCGAAACGAGCGTACCAAAGGGAGCGATACGCCGCTGTGAGATTCAGGGGAGGAACGACACCGGGGAGAACTGGCGAACTGACACCGAAATGATACCGAAATGATACCGAAACACGACAATCTGATAGGGGGGCAGTCTACCCTATCGCTGATACTTCGGGGGATTTTAAGCGGCTCTATGGCCATAATTTTGCCGAAAATCGCCCCGAAACCATACACGAAAACGGGAGGAAACACAATATGCCGAGAATGAGCAAAAAGAGGAAGCATGAGCTTTCCTTTTACCTCAATGACCGGGGGCGTGTCACTTACAACGAATTATGCCGGAAATGCCAGCATGGATGCAGGCAGAGCTTCCGGGCGGTTGTGATTGACTGCCCCCGTTATTTATCCAAACGAGCAAGGAAAAAGGAGGAACACACCGAATGAATTTTGAATTTATGACGATAGACACACCATTGCCGCCCTGTATGCCCTTTCCCAGAGCGTTGACAGGATTTCCAGTCAGCAGCACCGCAAAGGTCATGTACTGTCGGATGCTGGACGCTATGCTCTCCAACGGGCAGGAGGACGAGAACGGAATCCTATTTGTCTGCTTCCCTGTCACAGCCATTGCCGCAGTCCTGTCCCGCAGTCCCATGACGGTCAAGCGTTCTCTGAATGAACTGGAAACCGCCGGACTTATCATGCGGGTGCGTCAGGGCGTGGGAGAACCAAACAGGATTTATGTGCTGATACCGGGAAAGGAGGACGCTGCCCTTGCCTGATACCTCAAAGCTGGAAAAACTCAACCGGGAGTTGGAGAAAAGCGAAAAGAAACTGCGGAAAGCCATCAATGATGAAAAGGCATTGCAGCACCAGTTAAAGCAGCTTACCCGAAAGGAACGGACGCACCGGCTCTGTACCCGTGGCGGTATGCTGGAAAGTTTTCTGCAAGAGCCGGAACGCCTGACAGATGATGATGTCATGCTGTTGTTGAAACTCATTTTTCACAGGCAGGACACGCAGGAACTATTGAAAAAACTGCTGGAACGGGAGAAGCCGGAAACCCCTTAGTTTACTAAGGGCGCAATTATACACCACCCAGAGGTTGGTGCATTGCGTTCTCCGAAGGCTCCTCGCCGGAGGGCTGTGATTTTCCGCAGTCATGGTCTGCTCCAAATCATACAGGGGACGCTACGCTTCCCCTGCGCTGGCTGCCGCCAGCTACCCTTTTGTGGACTTGCCATCTGGGGACACCTTGCGGTGCAAGCTGTTCCCAGCCGACAAGTTTCATAAAATACGCTATCTTTTCGATAGGCGATGAAGTATAATAAAATTACCAATAAATCAAAAATTGGCGAAGGAGTTGATTGATGGACATGATTAGAATACTTCAATTTTAGTATTGGCTTTGGTTTAAAAGAATTGTTTAATGCAATGGAATATCACAAACAGAAGAAAAAAATGGGTAATTGCCTCTTTATGTATGGGCATTTTGCCTGTGCTTGTGCAATTATTTCAATAACAGGTATTCTGTAAGTCGGAATTGATAAGGAAAAGGAGGATACACAGATGAAAACAGTAATTCTTTATAATATTATTTCTCTTATCATCATCTTTGTTTTGATTTTTGTCCTAAGAATTGTCAGTAAGAGTGATTTACGTAAAATCAACAACTTATTATTAAAGTCATTACAACTATTTTAATTGTTTGTGTAATAGCATTTGTGCTTTTATTGATGCAATAGCAGTTGGCATTATAGGACCTGTTCCAAATTAACAATCCCAGTTTACCATCCACACATCGGGTCAACTTGTCCCGAACTTTTACAACTAAATACCCGCCGCCCACACAGCGGCACACCGAGCAGGGAATCTGAAAAAGTTCTCCTGCTTTTTTTCTGCCCAAAATGAGGTGGTAAAACGCCACCCCATCCACCAATTACCGAAAGGAGGGACACGAAATGCCCTGTCCACACAACGAAATCACGATTGTTCAGCGCAGCCAGCGGCAGTCTGCGGTTGCCGCCGCTGCTTACCAAAGCGGCGAAAAGCTGTTCTGTGAATACGACCAGCAAGTGAAGCACTACCCGGAAAAGCGTGGCATCGTCCACAATGAAATCCTGCTCCCGGCAAATGCCCCGCAAGGTCATATGCAGACCGCAATACCTTATGGAACGCCGCCGAAGCGGTGGAGAAGCAATGGAACTCCCAGCTTGCAAGGAGGTGGGTGCTTACCATCCCCAGAGAGATACCGCCCGACCAGTATGCTGTCCTTGTACGGGAGTTTTGTGAGCAGCAGTTTGTTTCAAAAGGCATGATTGTTGATTTTGCAATCCATGACCCCCATCCGCCGGGACACAATCCCCACGCCCATGTCCTGCTCACTATGAGGGCAATGGACGAACATGGGAAATGGCTTCCCAAGAGCCGCAAGGTTTATGACCTTGATGAAAGCGGAGAACGGATAAAACTTCCGTCCGGCAGATGGAAAAGCCACAAGGAGGATACGGTTGACTGGAACGACCAGAAGTATTGTGAAATCTGGCGGCATGAATGGGAGGTCATCCAGAACCGCTATCTGGAAGCCAATGACCGCCCGGAGCGTGTGGACTTGCGTTCCTATGCCAGACAGGGGCTTGATATAGTCCCCACTGTCCATGAGGGGGCTGCTGTCCAGCAGATGGAAAAGCGTGGTATCCAGACGAATATCGGCAACCTGAACCGGGAAATCAAAGCCGCCAACCGCTTGATGCAGTCCATCCGGCAGCTCATTCAAAACCTCAAAGGCTGGATTACCGAACTGGGAGAAAAACGGAAAGAGCTGCTTGCACAAAAAACGGCGGAGGAAGCGACACTTCTTCCCAATCTGCTGATGAAGTATATGGAGATACGAAAAGAAGAACGGAGGGACTGGACAAGGGCTGGACAGAACCGGGGGACTTCACAGGACTTAAAGGCAGTCAGCGAAGCATTGTCCTATCTCCGGCAAAAGGGACTTTCCACTGTGGAGGACTTAGAAGCGTTTCTGGAAGCGTCCGGGAAATCAGCCGCCGATTACCGCAATCAGATGAAGCCAAAGGAAGCCCGCAGCAAAGTGATTGACGGGATTCTTGCCAGCCGGACAGACTGCAAAGAATGTAAGGCTGTCTATGAGAAGTACCAGAAGATATTTTTTAAGAAAACAAAGGAGAAATTCAAACAGGAACACCCGGAGGTTGCCCGGTATGAAAAAGCCGCCGCCTACCTTGCCAAGCACCCGGACGATAAGGACAGTAGCCAAAAGGAGCTGCAAGAGGAGCAGGAAACGCTTCTCGGCGAAATCGCAGAACTGAAAGTACCGCTGACCGAGGTACAGGAGGATTTGAAGAAGCTGCGGGACATCCGCTACTGGGTACGGAAAGCCACACCCGGCACAGAGGAAAGCAAAGAGCCGCCCAAGAAACAGCCCATCAAGGAAGTCTTGCAGGATAAGGCGGACGAGAAAAAAGGCACAAAGAACCGCCCCGGCACAGGCGAAACACAGACAACAGGATATGGAACTTTAACAGGCACTTGCCATTTTCAATCAGAGAATGTCAGGTGCTTTTCTTATTTAGATTTGAATTTATTTGAAGCTGTGAAGCAGTCCGTTACAACAAGACAGGCTGCGGAGCATTATGGAATCCATATAGGTCGGAACGGGATGGCTTGTTGCCCGTTCCATCACGATAAAACCCCAAGCATGAAGCTGGATCGGCGTTACCACTGCTTCGGCTGCGGTGCTGATGGGGATGTGATTGATTTTACCGCCGCCCTGTATAGGCTGGGAAAGAAAGAAGCCGCCGTACAACTGGCACAGGACTTCGGAATTTCCTATGAGGACTGGAAGCCGCCGGGAAAGGTAAAAAAGCCCAAGCCCCGGCAGAAATCCCCGGAGGAACAGTTTCAGGAAGCAAAGAACCGCTGCTTCCGTATCCTTGCCGATTATCTCTACTTGCTTATGGCATGGAGAAAGGAATGCCCGGAGGAAGCCTTTCATCCCCGGTTTGTGGAAGCCTTACAAAAGCAAGACCATGTGGAATATCTGCTGGATGTGCTGCTGTTCGGGGAAACGGAGGAAAAAGCAGCTTTGATTGCGGACTACGGAAAGGATGTGATACAGCTTGAACAGCGAATGGCAGAGCTTGCAGCCGCAGACGCAGCAAGAACTAAAAAACACCATGAACGCCATGCAGCCGCCCCAGAGCATTGAGGAAATCAAGGCGGGGCTGGAAACCACCGAGAAAGGCGGTGTCCGCCAGAGCATACGGAACTGCCTGACCGTATTCCAGCGTGACCCGCTGCTTTCCGGGGCTATCGCATACAACATCCTGACCGACCGCAAGGACATCATAAAGCCCATCGGTTTTCACAGGGAAAGCACTGCCCTGAACGATACGGACATGAAGTATCTGCTTCTTTATCTGGAAGAAACCTACGGGCTTACCAATGAGAAAAAGATTGATAATGCCATCGGGATTGTGGCGAATGAAAACAAGTACCATCCCATCCGGGACTACCTAAGTGCCCTTGTGTGGGACGGGACAGAACGAATCCGTTTCTGTCTGCGGCACTTTCTGGGGGCTGACGCAGACGATTACACCTATGAAGCATTGAAGCTGTTCCTGCTGGGTGCAATCTCACGAGCCTTTCAGCCAGGGTGCAAGTTTGAAATCATGCTCTGTCTGGTTGGCGGTCAGGGGGCTGGCAAGTCCACCTTCTTCCGTCTGCTGGCAGTCCGGGACGAGTGGTTCTCCGATGATTTGCGGAAGCTGGACGATGACAATGTGTACCGTAAGCTGCAAGGTCACTGGATTATCGAAATGTCGGAAATGATGGCAACCGCAAACGCCAAGAGCATTGAGGAAATCAAGTCGTTTTTAAGCCGGCAGAAAGAGGTTTACAAGATACCTTATGAAACCCACCCGGCAGACCGCCCCCGTCAGTGCGTGTTTGGCGGCACTTCCAATGCCCTTGACTTCCTGCCCCTTGACCGTTCCGGCAACCGCCGCTTTATCCCCGTCATGGTGTACCCGGAGCAAGCCGAGGTTCACATTTTGGAGGACGAAGCTGCTTCCAGAGCCTATATCGAGCAGATGTGGGCAGAAGCGATGGAGATTTACAGAAGCGGCAGGTTCAAGTTGGCTTTCAGCCCTGCCATGCAGCGGTATCTCAAAGAACACCAGCGGGATTTTATGCCGGAGGACACCAAAGCCGGGATGATACAGGCGTATCTTGATAAGTACACCGGGAGCATGGTCTGTTCCAAGCAGCTCTATAAGGAAGCCTTGAACCATGCCTTTGACGAGCCGAAGCAATGGGAAATCCGGGAAATCAACGAGATTATGAACCAGTGCATTTCTGGCTGGCGGTACTTCCCGAACCCAAGAATGTTTTCCGAATATGGCAGACAAAAGGGCTGGGAGCGTGAAAACCCGGCAACGGACTCCGGCAACCCGTCTGAAAAAACGATGGACGGTTTTGTGGAGGTCACAGAACAGATGGAGCTTCCGTTCTGAAAATGGCAGCCCGTTGCACCCCCTGTTGCTATCCCGTTGCCGAGCCGGTTGCCGGGGAAAATCCCGAAACTATCGGCTTTTCTCCCCTATGACAACCAAAACAACAGAAAAATAAAAGAAAAGTATAAATAGTAACCATCGCCAGATTGAGATTGTTTGCAAGGTCTTTTGAAGCCCGTTGCCGGACTTCGTTGCCGACACCCTCTGTCTGGTTATTTTCATGTATGGAGGATAACTGCCTATGGCAAAAAACAAAACAGAGATTCATGTTACAACGGTATTTGACGGGGAACTGGACGCAACCGATGTGTTCGTCAGCCTGATTTCCCAGAAATACGGTAAGACAAATACGAAAGAATATCTTGCTAAAAGGAAAGATATGAGCTATAATGAAGATGAGGTTCAAAAGAGCCAGATACCGTCTGGATTGTGTGGGTAAATGGCTATGATGAACGAAATGGAATACAGAACAATCGGTTCGGCACTTGCCGGAGGGTATCGTGCAGCGGTCTATTGCAGGCTGTCAAAGGACGATGACCTGCAAGGCGAAAGTGCCAGTATCGCAAACCAGCGTGATAAAAAATACTGCGAAAAGCAGGGATGGGAGGTTGTGGCAGTCTATCAGGACGATGGCTTCACAGGTCTTAATATGGAGCGTCCTGATTTACAGAGAATGTTGAGAGCCATTGAGCGCAGGCAAATCAACCTTGTCATCACGAAAGACCTCAGCCGACTGGGGCGTAACTATCTGCAAACCGGGCATTTGATTGAGGACTTTTTCCCAAGAAACGGTGTCCGCTATATCGCCATGAATGACGGTATCGACACCCTGCGTGATAACAACGATATTGCCCCGTTCAAGAATATCCTGAACGAGATGTACAGCAAGGATATTTCCAAGAAAGTCCATTCCTCTTATCTTCTGAAAGCGCAGAAAGGACAGTTTACCGGGTGTCTTGCCCCGTTCGGGTATCGGAAAGACCCGGAGGACAAAAACCATCTGCTCATTGACGAGGAAACCGCCCCGATTGTGCGGCTGATTTTCGGATATGCCCTAAACGGTCATGGTCCGAACTATATCCGCAGACGGCTGGAGGAAGAAAAAATCCCCTGCCCCACATGGTGGAACCGGGAACGGGGGCTTCGCAATACCCGCACCAAATGGGAAAAGAAAGACCCGGAAAACGGGCGGTATATGTGGATTTCTCCGTTATCAAAGACCTTTTGATGAATCCCGTCTACACCGGGGCGATTGCTTCCCAGAAAAAAGGACTACCGTTTCAAAATCGGCACGATTGGGGAAAAGAAGCCGGAGGACTGGATTGTGGTGGAGGGACAGCATGAACCGCTGATTGACCGCATGAGCTTTGACATTGTGCAGAACAAGCTGAAATCCCGCCAGCGTCCGGGGCAGACCAATGAAATCAGCCTGTTTGCCGGACTGATAAAATGCGGTGAGTGTGGGAAGTCACTGACGATACGCTACACAAACGCAAAACATCCCCAGCAGATTTACTCCTGCAAAACCTACAATGCCTTTGGAAAGAACCACTGCACCCAGCACCGGATTGATTATGACACCCTTTACAGCCATGTGCTGCGAAAAATCCGGGAATGTGCCAGAGCCGCCCTGATGGACGGGGAAGCGGTTGCCGACCGCCTGACCAATACCTGCGAAGCCGAGCAGCGGAACAGCGGAAGCAATGGAACGCTCCCTCACAAGGGACGAGGAACGGATTGAGGTTCTGGACAAAATGGTCATGCGGCTTTATGAGGATATGATTGCAGGGCGTATCAGTGAACAGAATTTCAACACCATGCTGGAAAAGACACAGACCGAGCAAGCGGAGCTTAAAACAAAAGTGTCCAGATGGCAGAAAGCGGCTGTCCGATGAAGTCCAGCTTGCCAATGACGCAAAACAATGGGTGGAAGCCATTCAGGAATACGCCAATATCACAGAGCTGGACGCAGCCACCCTCAACCGCTTAATCAAAGAAATCGTCGTGCATGAGCGCATTGACGAAGATAAAATAAGACACATTTCTATCGAAATTCATTTTAATCTCAAACCCATCCCAGAGGTTGAACAGGTCACTGCCTGACCTGTCCCGCCGGGACGGTTCTCTTAAAAATACCATATAGATTTTATGTACGCCGCCGCCCGCCATCGAGCAGAGTTTTAGACCTAAGTGGGTATAATCCAGCTGATGGCGGCGTACCCTGATTGGTATCATCACCCTGATTCCCCTGCTGAGCGGTCTGTTCTGCTTTTCCGGGCGGCGATTGCCGCCCGTACATATTACTTGCAAGTGTTTCCAGCCCTCCGTGGCAAACGGTTCTTATTATAAAGTGGAAACGCATTGCAAATCGAATGTTCACTGTTATCTGAAAGGAAGGCGATTTTTATGCAGATTCTGACTCACCTTATTTTTTGCTCTACCTGCTCAAGACCCTGATCAACCATTTTTCCTGATGGGTGGTGGCGCTGAGTGGAAACCGTTCTCAAAGCGATCTCAGATTGGATAAAGTCGCTGCTGACAGCGGCGATCATGTCCAATCTTTCCGGCCTGTTCGATGATGTGAACACCCAAGTGGGCAGCATCGCCCAGCAGGTCGGCACCAAACCATCCAGTTTTGAACCGCGCGTTTTGCTATGATCGAAGCGTTGTCCCGCAATGTGGTGCTGCCCATTGCAGGAATAATCCTGACCTTCATCGCCTGTTATGAGCTGATCGAGATGATCACCCAGCACAACAACATGGCACAGTTTGAGCCTGCGCTGCTGATGAAATAGATCTTCAAAACTGCCATTTCGGCCTGGATGATTTCCAACACCTTCGACATCATCATGGCGGTGTTCGATGTGACGCAGCAGGTGGTGGCAAATTCCAGCGGCATTATTTCCGGCAACACACGGCTCAACGACATCGGGCTTTCCATGCTGCAATCCAGCATGATGCAGATGGACGTAGGCCCCTGTTCGGGCTGTTCTTGCAGTCCTTCTTCATCGGTATCACCATGCGCATCCTGTCCATCGTGATTTTCGTCATCGTCTACGGAAGAATGATTGAGATCTACATGATGGTCAGTCTGGCTCCGGTGCCCATGGCAACATGGGGCAACCATGAGCAATCCCATGTTGGACAGAACTATCTTCGTTCTCTGTTCGCGCTGGGATTTCAAGGTTTCCTGATCCTGATCTGCGTGGCGATCTACGCTGTTCTGCTCCAGAATGTTGCAATATCCGGGGATGCCATCAGCTCGATCTGGAGCATCGTGGGGTATACCGTGCTGCTCTGCTTCTCGCTGTTCAAGACCAGCTCTGTCGCCAAAACTCTGCTGGGTGCCCATTGATTCGAGGTGAAATTTTGGCAGCTTATATTTCCGTGCCGCGCGATTTCAGCAAGGTGAAGTCCAAAGTAGCCTTCAACCTGACCGCCCGGCAGCTCGTCTGTTTTGGTGCAGCGGCAGTCGTAGGCGTGCCGCTGTTCTTTGTTCTGCGGGACACCGCTGGCAATTCCGGTGCTACCCTCGGCATGATGGCGGTGATGCTGCCCATGTTTTTCTGGCCATGTACCAGAAGAACGGTCAGCCCGCCGAAAAGATCCTGCGGTACTACCTTCAGGCGCGTTTTATTCGTCCGAAGGTGCGTCCGTACCAGACCCGCAATTACTATGCACTGCTTATGAAGGGAGATGACACCCATGATTCCGTTTCTGAAAAGAATAAAGACGGCAAAAGCCGCAAGCCCACAGTGCCCCGCACGGCACAGGAGAGCATTCCGTTCCAGCGGATGTTTGAGGACGGTACCTGCCGTGTCCGTCCCGGCTACTACACCCGCACCATCCAGTATCAGGATATCAACTATCAGTTGGCGCAGCAGGAGGACAAGACCGCCATCTTTGAGGAATGGTGCTCTTTTCAACTTTTCGACAGCTCTATCCACTTTGAACTGTCTTTCGTGAATACCGCCACCGATTCGGCAGACTTCGAGAAGTCCATCCGCATCCCGTACCAGCAGGATGGCTTTGACGATGTGCGGGCCGAGTACAGCCAGATGCTGCGGCAGCAGCTTTCCAGGGAAACAACGGCCTGACGAAACAAAGTTTCTGACCTACGGCATCGAGGGCGACAGCATGGCGCAGGTCAAACCTCGGCTGGAGCACATCCAGAACGACCTTATGAACAACTTTCACAGGTTGGGCGTTCTGGCAAAGCCGCTGGACGGTACGGAGCGTCTGCGGCTGATGCATGGAATGCTGAACATGGATGGAGCCAACAAGTTCCACTTCAACTGGAAAGACCTTGTGCCCAGTGGTCTGTCCGTAAAGGATGCCATTGCCCACTGCGCTGGCGTTTAAGAACAGCCGCACCTTTCAGATGGGCGGCATCTTCGGGCGGTCAGCTTTCTGAATATCACGGCTTCTGACCTGAGCGACCAGTTGCTGAAGGATTTCCTTGATATGGATTCCAGTCAGATCGTTACCATGCACATCCAGTCCGTTGACCAGAACAAGGCCATCAAAACCATCAAGCGCACCATCACGGAACTGGACCGCAGCAAAATCGAAGAGCAGAAAAAAGCCGTCCGCGCCGGATATGATATGGACGTGTTGCCGTCTGATTTGGCAACTTACGGCAGAGATGCCAAGGCACTTCTGAAAGAATTGCAGAGCCAGAATGAGCGAATGTTCATGGTGACATTTCTGGTGCTGAACACCGGGCGCACCGAGCAGGAACTGGAAACCAACGTGTTTCAGGCAGTCAGCATTGCCCAGAAGCACAACTGCGAATTATGCCGCCTTGATTTTCAGCAGGAGCAGGGCTTATGTCCCTGCCGCTGGCAGACTGCCAGATCGAGATCCAGCGGGGTCTGACCACCAGCAGCACGGCAATTTTTGTGCCGTTTACCACGCAGGAGTTGTTCGACAACGGCAAGGAAAGCCTGTATTATGGCTTGAACGCCCTGTCCAACAACCTGATTATGGTTGACCGCAAAAGCTCAAGAACCCCAACGGACTGATTCTGGGCACTCCCGGTTCCGGTAAATCCTTCAGCGCAAAGCGTGAGATCTGCAATGCGTTCCTCGTGACGGACGATGATATTATCATCTGTGACCCGGAATGTGAGGTGCGACACGAAGTCGCGTAATGTATTGTGTATAAACACTGCTCTATCCATTTGAGTAACCCTACTGTGACCTGCACTGGTCAAAAGCCGGCGTTGGGAAGCTCACAGGACAATATGGGAAATCTGCCAGCCTAAAGCGGATGTACTGTTAGGGTAAAGAATGCTATGTCGAACGTAATGTGAATCATCGTAAGGATCGTTACAGGGAATAGGTGAAATAAGGCTGATACACCTACACCAAAAGGTGTTGGAGGTGGCCGAGGGCCTTTCGCTACCCGAAGCAAATGGACACAAATCCTCCCGGTTCAAAGATGGCGGCTAAGGCATTCGAGAATTATGCATTACGTAGAACGTGGAAAACCCTATGCGTTCCTTGAACAAAGGTATCGACCTCGCAAGAGGAAGAAATGGCGCAGAGGGTATGAGATGGAATAAAAGCGAAAGGTTCACTGTAACGGTGAGCATAGGGTTCAAAATTTGCCCTGACCTGAAAGGGTGCTGACTTATTCCGGGTATTTCATGGCAAGATTGGAGGTATTCCTGTGAACGATAAGTATTCAACGACGGAAGGTAAAACTTCTGAGAAGCTGTCGGACGAAGCTATGTTGAGTGCCCAATGGAAAAACATTGACTGGCATAAGGCAGAGCGGGAAGTCAACAGGCTACAAATCAGGATTGTCAAGGCAACTCAGCAAAAGACTACAACGCAGTAAAACGACTTCAGTATCTTCTGACACATTCCTTTTACGCCAAAGCACTGGCTGTCAAGCGTGTCGTAACCAACGACGGGCGCAGAACTCCCGGTGTGGATGGTGTTCTCTGGAACACTCCGGCGAAGAAAATGGCAGCGGCTCTATCGCTGACAGATAAAAGGTATCGTGCACGTCCTCTCCGTAGAGTGTATATCGAAAAGAAGGACAAGAAGAAAAACGTCCGTTGGGGATTCCCACGATGTATGACCGCGCAATGCAGGCTCTTTATGCTTTGGCACTGGAGCCGGTGGCGGAAACAACAGCAGATGGGAAATCCTTTGGTTTCCGAAAGGAAGATGCGCACAGGATGCCTGCGAATATCTGTTCAATGCACTGTCGCGCAAGCACATTTCTCCGAAGTGGGTTTTGGAGGGTGACATCAAAGGTTGCTTCGACCATATCAGCCATGATTGGCTTTTGGCGAACATCCCCATGGACAAGAACATTTTGAAGCAGTTCTTAAAGGCAGGATTTATCTATCAGCGCGAACTCTTTCCTACCGAGGAAGGAACTCCGCAAGGTGGTATTATCTCCCCATTCTGGCGAACATGACGCTGGATGGTATCGAGAAGAAGCTGGTCGAACGCTTTCACACGAACGCGCTCGGTAAGGTCGATTCAAGATTTAAGAATGCCCACAAAGTAAACTTCGTCCGCTATGCAGACGATTTTGTTGTCACAGCGGCAACACCTGAACTGGCTCTTGAAGCAAAGGAGCTGATTCGAGAGTTTCTCGCTGAACGCGGATTGGAACTTTCTGATGAAAAGACCGTTGTCACCAACATTGACGATGGTTTCGACTTCCTCGGCTGGAACTTCAGAAAGTATAACGAAAAGCTGATTATCAAGCCTTCCCACAAGGCGGTTAAGGCTATCGTTTCCAATATCTCTGACACGATTCTCCGCAGAGGAAAAGCGTGGCAGCAAGATGTTCTGATTATGAAGTTGAATGAACAAATTCGAGGTTGGACTAATTACCACCAGTCCGTATGCGCAAGTGATGCGTTCGCGCATCTGGAATATGTCCTGTACGAACTGCTGTGGCGATGGGCTAAAAGACGGCACCCAAAGAAGAACAAGTGGTGGATTTCCACGAGATACTGGCATCGTGTCGGTAATCGGAACTGGGTGTTCTCTACGGAAAACAAGGAGCTGATACGGGTGGACAGCACAGCCATTGTGCGACATACCAAGATAAAAGCTACTGCAAATCCGTTCCTCGATGAGGCGTATTTCCAAAAGGAAATTCGATAAAGGAATGCACCGGCTGACTGGAAAATTCAAGATGATTTGGAAAAACCAGAACGGACTGTGCTACCACTGCGGAATGCCGATGGATGTAACGGAAGAAAGAGAAATCTTCTACCTTGCACCAAAGGCAAAGGCTGGCATGGAAGATGTTCGCAATATGCGCTACGTTCATTGCACCTGTCAGCGTATTTATGCTGAGAACCGCTTGAAGAAGTGATGAAATGCTTGAGCCGTATGACGGGAAACTGTCATGTACGGTTCTTAGGCGGGAAGGCGGTGGTAACACCGCTGACCCAGCCGATTACTCGCCGCTGGTGAATCGTTTGAAGGGTCAGATCATCAAAATTTCGCCCAACAGTACCCAGTTCATCAATCCCATGGACATCAACGCCAACTACTCCGAGGAAGATAACCCGCTTTCCTTGAAAGCCGACTTTATCCTTTCCTGTGCGAACTTGTGGTGGGCGGCAAGGGGCTGCTGCCGGTAGAAAACCGTCATCGATCGCTGTGCATCTGATTTACCGCAAATATTTTGCGGACCCCTGCCCGGAGAATATGCCCATCCTTGAGGACTTGTACAACGCCCTGCTCCAACAGGACGAAAAAGAAGCCCACCACGTTGCTACCGCAGTGGAAATCTATGTGAAAGGCTCCCTGAACCTGTTCAACCACCGCACCAATGTGGACGTCAACAACCGCATCGTCTGCTACGACATCAAGGAGCTGGGCAAGCAGATGAAGAAACTCGGTATGCTCATTGTGCAGGATCAGGTCTGGGGGCGCGTCACGGCAAACCGCAGCAGCGGAAAGTCCACCCGGTATTATATGGATGAGATGCACCTGCTTCTGAAGAGGAGCAGACTGCGGCGTATTCCGTGGAGATCTGGAAGCGGTTCCGCAAGTGGGGCGGCATCCCACCGGGTTGACCCAGAACGTGAAAGACCTTCTTTCTTCCCGTGAAGTCGAGAATATTTTCGAGAACAGTGACATGATCATCATGCTGAATCAGGCGGCAGGAGACCGGCAGATCCTCGCAAAGCAGCTCAACATTTCGCCCCACCAACTCTCCTACGTTACCCACTCCGGCGAGGGCGAAGGGCTGCTTTTCGGCAATGTCATTCTGCCGTTTGTGGACCGTTTCCCCACCGATCTGGAACTCTATCGGATCATGACCACCAAGTTGGTGAAGTCTCGGAGGCGCACAGAAATGAGTGAACCGAAGCTGAACATCAAAGAGGAAACGTCCGCAAAAGACCCGTTCACCCCGAAAAGAGCCAAGGTGGAGCAGTCGGTGCCCAGAAAGAAAAGCTGAAAACCGATGCAGAAAAGCTGCGGAAAAGGCACAGCATCTGCGGTTTGGCAAGGCGGAACTGCCCCGGACGAACTGAGCCGGTTGAGTAAGGCGCAGAAGCGGGAGATGTACGCTGCCCATGCCGCCCGGTCTGCGGTGCATCGGGAGGTTGACCAGTACGAGGACGATAATGTGGGCACACAGGCTTTAAGCGAGGGCGAAAAAGCTGCCGAGACTACCCACGATATTTCCAAGAGCCGTTACGCCAGAAAGCTGAAAAGAAAGCCAAGATGCAGGGCAAGAAAGGGACCCGAACCGCAAAATCTTCCGTGCAGAAGCCGCCTGCGGCACAAGATGCAGGCGCATCCGGCACCGGCGAGGGCAGTTCAACTGGCTTTCACGCTGGAAACAGCGGCAAGAAATCCGTAAAGTCACTATGCCGCCGCCCATTCGGGTACAGCGGCACAGACCGCAGGCGGCAAAGCGGTATCCAATGGCACCACTGCTGCGAAGTCTGGCATGGAACAGGTCATCGACAAAGGAAAATCGGTGGTCAGTACCGCAGTCAACGGCATTGCCAATTTTGCAAAAGCAACGCGCACGTTCTTTGATCGTGGGCGTTTTTCTTTGCTCTTGCTGCTGGTCATGTCGGCATTTTCGTCCTGTTCCATTCTGTTTTCAGGCACCACGCAGGTCTCCGGTCATACCATTTACACCGCAGAGGACCGGGACATCCGGGGAGCCGAAACCGACTACAAGAAGCTGGAAAGGAGCTGGACAAAAGATCAAGCGCACCCCACCGACCACCCCGGCTACAACGAGTACCAGTATCACCTTGACCCCATCGAGCATGACCCATGGCAGCTGACCTCTTTTCTCACGACTCTCTATGACGATTACACCCGGTCAGAGGTGCAGGGCAAGTTGAAGGAGACCTTCAAAAGCAGTACAAGCTGACCACATGGGTGGAGGTGCAGATACGGTATAAGACCGTCTGGGTCATCAGTCCGGCAGGAATCCCAGTCCCTACGCAGGTGCCCTATGAGTACCGCATCTTCCACACCAAATTGGTGAATAAAGGGCTGGAAGTGGTTATCCGGGAGGAACTGAACAACGATCAGTGGAAACGGTACGAGATCTTTCAGGATACGCTGGGTGGTCGGCCATACCTGTTCAACGGTGGTTTGCCGCCCGGTGGTTCTGATGGCTCCGGCGCACCGGGTATTGATTATCAGATTCCGGCAGAAGCCCTGACGGACGAGGAATTTGCCGCCATCTACAAGGAAGCCCAAAAGTATGTGGGCACGCCCTATGTGTGGGCGGCTCCACCCCGAAACTGGCTTTGACTGTTCAGGTTACGTCTGCTGGGTTTATAACCAGAACGGATATGATGTAGGCAGAACGACTGCCAACGGTCTGTGGAACAAGAGTCAGCACATCAGCGAGGCCGAAGCAAAGCCCGGTGACCTTGTTTTCTTCGAGGAACGTATGATACGCCTGGGAAAAGTCATGTGGGCATCGTGCGTCCAGTAAGGACGATAGTAGAAGTAGAGAAAGGAGGCTGTGACTAAGGTACTACCCGCAAAGCAACGCGGGAATCCACCTGCTTTACCGAAAGTCGAAAGATGTACGGGAAAAGAGCACGGCAGGAAAGCGGTAAGTTGCCTAAAGACAATCGGGCACGACTGAACTGCAAGGATAAGTGAATATAAGGATAAAACTGAATTGTTTAAGGTGAGTTCCAAGCCCTTGTTACGTGTGGGCAAAGGAAAATTGTCTGAAACCTTTGGTACAGGGACCGTAGGAAATAAATTCCTTCCTATGGGTTGCTAATCCCCTGTGCGGCACGTCGGAGAACCGATAGTAACGGAACAAAAGCATATCCGATAATTCACATTGACCTACTACTATCGTCAACTGGAGATTGTCTAAACCGGAACGCTTGAAAAGCTATGTGTAATGCAGCAATGTGATAAATTTCAAAGCTATGCTAGAAAGATGACACTGAAAATCCGGCATGACAACGGAGCTTCTGTAGTAGTCCGAGAATCCTGAATTGACAGGAAAAGCCGTAAAATCGGATGCGGGAAAGCCGCTCACATGGCGAAGAAGCAGTTTTTGCGCATTAAAATCAGAAATTGATTAGAGGAAAGCCTCAATGAAATCAACAATGGAGATTTTAACAAAATTACAAGAGAATTCCCAAAGAACCACGATGAAATTTTCACACGACTGTACCGCTATCTTTTGAGGCCGGATATTTACTTCATCGCCTACCAGCATCTTTACTCCAATAAGGGTGCAGGAACGAAGGGTGTGAATGATGATACGGCTGACGGATTTAGCGAGCAGTATGTGACAGCCATCATTGAAGCATTGAGAACAGGGTCATATGAACCCAAGCCGGTACGCAGAACCTATATTCAAAGAAGAACGGCAAGCTGCGCCCGCTGGGACTTCCTGTATTCGCTGACAAGCTGGTGCAAGAAGCTATCCGTATGATTCTGGAAGCCATCTATGAGCCAATTTTCTCTATCTATTCCCACGGCTTTCGACCGGGCAAAAGCTGCCACACGGCACTTGCCATGATTAAGCATGAGTTTACCGGAGCAAAGTGGTTCATTGAGGGCGACATCAAGGGATGTTTTGACATCGACCATTCCACGCTGATTGGTGTGCTGAACCGAAAAATCAAGGACGCTCGTTTTCTGAATCTGATTCGTATGTTTCTGAAATCCGGCTATATGGAAGACTGGGATTTCCATGAAACCTATAGCGGATGCCCGCAGGGTGGAATCATTTCCCGATTCTTGCGAATGTCTACCTGAACGAACTGGACAGGTATATCACGCAGCTGAAGAAGGAATTTGACCACGGATACAATCCGAGAAACTTTACGGAAGAATACAACGTGATAAGACACAAACGAGATGCACTGCATGAGAAAATCAAGAAAGCTGAAGGAACAATGCGGGAGCAGCTGATTGCTCAGCACAAGCAACTGACAAAGCAGTTATTTCGGACACCTGCAAAGCGTGTACCGATAAGCGATTGAAATATGTTCGCTATGCAGATGACTTTCTGATTGCAGTCAATGGGACAAGAGAGGAATGCGAAGCGATTAAGGCAAAACTCACGGATTTTGTCCGGGACACTCTGAAAATGGAGTTGAGTCAAGAAAAGACCCTCATTACGCACAGCAATACTCCTGCCCGATTCCTTGGTTTTGATGTTCGGGTGCGCAGGGATGCCAGTGTCAAACGCTCTGGAAAACGAAAATGCGCACTATGAACAACAAAGTGGAACTCAATATTCCACTGAAAGATAAGGTGGAGACCTATTTACTGTCCCATAGCATCGCTAAAAGGGATGGAAAGAGGTTGATTCTATTCATCGCCCCATTCTGCTGAACCGCACGGATTTGGAAATCGTAATGATTTATAATGCGGAACTCCGAGGGCTCTGTAACTATTATGCCATTGCAAGCAACTTCAACAAGCTCGTTTACTTTGGCTATCTGATGGAATACAGCTGTCTGAAAACACTCGCAAACAAGCATCGCTCCCGAATTTCTAAGGTTCGTTATGAATACAGAGATGGGACTGGCGCATGGGGTGTTCCGTATGAAACCAAAAGGGAAAACGCCGTATGATGTTCGCTAAGTACAGCGATTGCAAAGGCAAAGATTTGACGGAAAAAGTGCCCGATTTGGCGTATCGCTATTCGCACAACACTACCTCCTTCGAGGAACGTCTGAAGGCCAAAGTCTGTGAAGTCTGCGGCTGTACAGACAGCGATATATGAAATCCACCATGTAAACAAGGTCAAAACCTGAAAGGTAAAGCTGATTGGGAGAAAGTCATGCTGGCAAAGAGGCGCAAGACAATCGTTGTGTGCCACAAATGCCACATGAGAATTCATCATGGAACTAAAACGGAATGACTTTTGAAATGGAGCAAAAATGGGGAGCCGTGTGCGTTGAGAGGCGCAAGCACGGTTCTGGGAGAGGTCTGTGCAAACCTGTCGTAGAAATACGATAAGGCGGCACTTTCTACTACCTCGGAAACGGCATGATGGTCAGTGCTGGCGACCCCATAAAGTATGCTGATATTCATTCGTCCTACTGGCAGAAATACCTGTCCGGTTTTGGGCGGCTTTCAAAATGATTGGAGGAAGAAATGAGCGAAAAACTCGATAAGCTGCGCGCTTCTCTGGAAAAAGAGAAGGAACGGCGCATCAAGATCAACAACCGCATCGAAAGTCTTGAGCGGCGGATTCAGGAAGCAGAAGCTGCCGAGGTCAACGAGATGGTGCGGACCGCCAAGGTCACGCCGGAACAGCTTGCCGCCCTGCTGCGGCAGTCTGCCACCACCACCCCGAACCCGGCTGCGCTGTCCGCGGTCGGTGCTACTTTAATAAGGAGGACGATTCCAATGAAGATGATGAATAAGGTTTGTGCGCTGGTGCTGTCGGTGGCACTGTGCGCTGGCATGGCTGCTCCTGCTTTGCCTATGGCGGTGAGCCTGTGGAGGAAGTGGAACAGCCCGTCCTGACTTCTACCATCGATGAAGAAGATGTGGTCACCGTGACCGATGAGGAATCTGGTGCCCTGACCCCGGAGGGTAATCTGACGCTGGTGGATGATTACCATACCAGTTATTCGGATGGCAGCGGCCAGCAGTTCATTACGCTGGTCAGCAAGTCGGGCAATACGTTCTATCTGGTCATCGACCGCAACGACAAGGGAGAAAATACCGTTCATTTCATGAATCTGGTGGACGAAGCCGACTTGCTGGCGCTGATGGAAGAAGATGCCGCCGATGCCTACACCGCCGAAAAGAAGCGGCGCAGGCAGAACAGGAGCGCAAGCGGTACCGAGGAGGATGCCAAGAAAGCGGAGGAAGAAGCAGCGGCATCCGGTTCTGAACAGACTGGTGGCAACAAAGTTACGAAGTATGCTGCCACATTCTTAGGCGTGCTGGCGTTGGTCGGTTTGGTTGCTGGCGGCGGCATTTACACCTTTATGAAGCAGAAGCAGAAAAGCAGGCAGAAAAGCCCTTGACCCCGATGCAGATTACAGCGAGGACAAGGGCGACTTTGAAATTCCTGTGGAGGATGAACCGGAAGAAGCCGGTGAGGAGGATAACACAGAAGAATAATTTTACTGGCGGCATTTGCCGCCCTACATATCTAAATCTGAAAGAACAGGAGTTGATGCTTATTGTCTTATCAGCTTGTGGTCAGCGAAACCCTCAGTCGGGGCAGCTTACGCAAAGGTTCTCGGTGCGACCAATCGACAGGATGGTTATTGGGAGGGCAACGGTTATCTCGTCAGCTGGTGCGTGGGGCACTTGGTGGAGCTGGCTCCACCCAATGTCTACGACGCCAAATACGTCAAGTGGAGCATTGCAGATCTGCCCATCCTGCCGGAAAGGTGGCAGTATCTGGTGTCTGCGTCCACCAAAAACAGTTTGGCATCCTGCAAAGCTGATGCACCGCCCAGATGTGGATAGCATCGTGAACAGTTGCGATTCTGGCCGGGAAGGAGAACTGATCTTCCGCTTGGTGTACCAGCAAGCGGGCTGCAAAAGCCTTTTCTCGTCTGTGGCTGTCCAGCATGGAGGAATCTGCAATCCGGGAGGGCTTTGCCCACCTGAAACCGTCAACTGAATACGATGCGCTGTACAACGCAGCACTCTGCCGGGAGCGTGCCGACTGGATGGTCGGTATCAATGCGTCCCGGCTTTTTCGTGCTGTACGGTCAACCGCTGGCGGTAGGGCGTGTTATGACCCCGGTGCTTGCTATGACCGTAGTGCGGGAAGCCGCCATTGCCGCCTTTACCCTAGAGAAATTCTACACGGTTGCCTTGACCCTCGCAGACGGCGGCACCGCATCCAGCAAACGGTTTGCTCAGAAAGCGGATGCCGAATTGTTGCTTTCCAAATGCCGAAAGGAGGGCGTGCCACGGTGCAAAAGATGGAACGCAAGGAGAAATCCGAAAGCCCACCGCAACTCTATGACCTTACTGCATTGCAGCGGGATGCAAACCGTCTGTTGGGATTTACGGCACAGCAGACCTTGGATTATGCCCAAAGCCTTTACGAAAACGGCTCATCACCTACCCCCGCACAGATAGCCGATTTTTGACGGAGGATATGGCGGCATCCCTGCCGGGGTTGGTGACGGATACGGGCAAGGCGTTTGCCGTGGAGGAGCCACTTTCCATCCATGTGCAGCAGGTCATCAATGGCGGCAAAGTCACCGACCACCATGCGCTGCTGCCTACGAAAAGCATGGCAAACGCAGATCTTGCCGCCCTCCCTGCCGGAGAGCGGAATGTCCTGCGGCTGATTGCCGCACGGCTGCTCTGCGCTGTGGGCGAACCGCACTGCTATGCAGAAACTACGCTCACCACCATCTGCGCCGGAGAGGAATTCTCCGCAAAAGGCAAGTTGGTGCTGTCCGATGGATGGAGAGCCATGGAGCGGAAAATGCTGGGCGAACTGTTGGGCAAGCAGAAAGAACCGGCTGTTCTGCCCGATGTGCAGGAGCAGAGCCAGTGCAGCATTGTCGTTGCCGAACTGAAAGAGGCAAACACCCCGCCGAAGCACTTTACCGAGGACACCCTGCTGCACGCTATGGAAACTGCCAGTGCAGACAGTATGCCGGAGGGCGTAGAACGTCAGGGCATCGGCACCCCGGCAACGAGAGCCGCCACCATCGAAAAGCTGGTGCAGAAGGGCTTTCTGGAACGCAAGGGCACCAAGAAAACCAAGGTGCTGCTGCCCACCGACAAAGGCAAAGCCCTCATCACCGTGATGCCCGAAGAAATCCAATCGCCGGAAATGACCGCCGATTGGGAAACAAAGCTGCTGCAAATCGAGCGCAGCGAAATGGAGCCGGAAACTTTTATGACTGAAATCAAAGAGATGATCTCCTCGCTGGTAACGACCACCGAGGCTGCGAAGGAGCGAATGCGCTTATGAAAAACAAGATTATTGGTGTCTGTCCGAACTGTGGCAAGCCTGTCGTGGAGCGTGAAAAGGGCTGGTTCTGCGAGAATCGGGAGTGCCGTTTCGTGCTGTGGAAGGATAATGCGTTCTTTAAGCGTCTGGGCAAGCGTCTGGACGCTCATGTGGCGGACAAGCTGCTGCGGGATGGTCGGGTCCGCCTGAAGGACTGCAAGAGTGCCAAGGGCAAGACCTACAATGCCACCGTGCTGCTGTCCTGTGAAGCTGATGGCCGCAGCAAGCTTTCGCTGGAATTTGAAGGTGGGTGCTGATGGAGCAGATAAAGAAGCGGTCTACCTTATCAACGATGAACGCTATCTGCATCTCCGGGAAAACGGTGCAGGGGTCGGCTTTGCCACTTATAACAAGGTAACTGGCGAGCCGCTGGAAAGTGGGCAGATCTCGGAAAAGAATCTGCCGCCAGATGGACAAAACGCCATCCCTGCCGCCCGGAACTGGTATCTGTTTGAACTTTCGGACGATGACCGTAAGGCCATCCAACAGGAAAGCGTAAAGATCCTCGAAAACATCCCGCAGGCGGGCATCGGCAGACGGCGCATCTGGGAGCCGGAAACGCTGCCGAAGGATATTCGTCTCATCAACAGCCACTATGATGACCTCTATCGCATTCCCGATGGCGGCGTGATTCAGGTGGATTACCCGGATGGGCGCAGTTTACGGCACGGGTGGAACATCTGGATGATTATCACTTTGACATGGGCGGTTTGGGCAATGTGTTCCACATCTGCCAGTTTGCCGAAGTCATGGAACGAAACCATGCCGACTTCTACCCGGAAATTCAGACACAAGACGAGCAGGCTGCATGGGAACTGGGCGGCAAAGGCTATATCGCCCTCCAGTCCTGTGAGGATGGATGGGACTACACACTCTACCACAGCGATTATTCTGTGATGGACGGTGGGCAGCTGGATGCCCGGAACTGACTATTCAGGAAGCCCGTGAGCAGATTCTGGAAACTCACCACATGGAAAGGGGCGACGGCTGTTGCAGGACTACGATGCCGTCATGGACAAAGTTGCGGAAACCGAGGAACTGAGTGCAGATCACCGCACTTCCACATTGGAAAAGCTGGCAGCACTGGCAAGTGATACGTCTGCGCCAAAATCCTCTGTATGTTCTGCGCCAGAACTGTGAGGTGGACAATGCAGCAAAAATGGAACCAGAATTTTGACGGTGAACCCATGACGGACATCCCGCAGAAGTTTCTGAACGCAGGGTGCGATGTTTATATGGTGATGCAGCTGCGGCATGACGAAAAAATCCTTGATGAAAGATTTGCTTCTATGCGGGAGTTGAATCGTCGGGGCAAAACGCCCGACCCGGAGCATTACGAGGTCACCTACTATGCTGATCTGCCCGCCATGTGGCAGGATGTGCCGAACAACGAGGTTTTGGAAGAACTGTTTCAGGTGTTCAACCTCTCCCGTCCGCAGGATTTTGAGGGACACAGCCTGTCGGTCAGCGATGTGATCGCACTTAAACGCAACGGCGAGGTGTCTGTGCATTATGTGGACAGCATCGGCTTCAAAGATTTACAGGGGTTTCTGGACAAGCAGCCGGAGCGCCCTTCTGTTTTGCAAACTCTCAAGGAGAAGTGCGATGCCCCGGAGTGCAATCCCACGGTATGCCGGAAAGCGAGGGCTGAACATGAACTTTGACCACGAGGAATTGACCCTGATGATGCTCTACAACACCGGCACCCGGCTGGGCTTATCCACGAACTGCGGCTGATGCAGTGCTACCTGATGCCGGATGAAACCGCCCTGCGGAACTGTCAGAGGGCGTTATCGAAAAGCTGAAGCTGCTGACCGATGCGGAGTTTGCCGAACTGGAATTTCCCCGGACTGATTATTGCCGCCTGCGGGCGGCGTACATAAAGTATTTTGTTCTTCCAAAAGCTATGCTATAATCAAATTAGACAAAATTCCTCTCTTCAAGCGATTTCTCCGCAATTTTCCCGTGGCTCTGCTCGTATCAAGATTAAGGGACTGAATTTTATTGTCAGAACGGAGGAACCATTATGGCAATCTTTGAAAAGACCATCCGAAACAAAAACTTTGACAAGTTGCTTCGGAAGCTGGAAAATGAAATTCCAGACAGCAGTTGGTCGGCAGATTTGGAGGCAGGCAGTGATTTCAAAGAGGGCGATGCTCGGTGCAGTGTCCGGGTGTTTGAACGGTACAGCATGATGGGCGGCAACCGCCTGAGTCTGACACTGACCATGTTCCAGAATGCGGACAGTCCGGTTCGGCTGTCTGCCATCACCGCAGGAGGCAGTCAAGCGGTGTTCTTCAAGGTGAACACCCTCGGAAGAATCTTTCTGGACGATGTAAAAGAGCTGCTGGAAGAGATTCTGGAGGAGTAATATGTTTTGGCTGGTTTAACGCTGTGTTCAGCATAGTATTCCCACTTATCTTTTCGGATTGATGTGTCTATTTATTTTACGCTGATTTCAAATCTTCGCACATGGAACAAAACAATCCACTCACCCCGTCTATCTATTCCGGCAGCAGTAGTAGCAAAGCGAACTGATATTTCGCATTCCGACACTGCAAATGCTGGAGATTTGTCTGGTGCACATGGATATAGAACCAGCACCTACACTTCCTATTATGTGACCTTTCAGGTAGAAAGCGGAGACCGGATGGAATTTGAAGTGGACGGAAGCGATTATGGTCTGCTCGTGCAGGGCGACATCGGAAAGCTGAGTTTTCAGGGCACCCGCTATCTTGGGTTTGAGCGGAACTAAGTGTTCTCCTACACTATATAGTAAGGAGTGCTGTATGAACGATCTATTTATCCAAGGGCTGACCATCGACTGGAACAGAGTTCGCCCATACAATTATGTTCGTCAGGTTCCTGCCATCAGCGGAATCGACACTTTTACATTCCATAAGCCCATTACGTTCTTTGTTGGCGAAAATGGAAGCGGAAAATCTACGCTTCTGGAAGCAATCGCTGTTGCTTACGGCTTCAACGCGGAGGGTGGAACGAAGAACTATTCATTTTCCACATACAACTCCCATTCGGAACTATGTGAGGCTATGACGATTTCCAAGGGTATCGCAGACCAAAGTTCGGGTATTTTCTCCGAGCAGAGAGTTTCTATAATGTAGCCACCAAGGAAATCGACTATTCCGATGACGATCATCCCTCCAAAGGCTATCACCAAAAATCACACGGTGAAAGTTTCCTCGCCATTGCGCAGGACTACATGGGTGCAGATGGAGTCTATATTTTGACGAGCCGGAAGCCGCTTTATCCCCGCAGCGGCAGCTCACGTTACTGATCAACATTTATCGGTGTGCCCAAGAAGGGGCGCAATTCATTATCGTATCACATTCACCCATTCTCCTCGGAATGCCTGATGCTGAGATTTTTAGCTTCGACAATGGCACGATTCATCCTTGTCAGTATGAAGATACGGACAGCTACGTTATCACCAAAACATTTGTAAATAATCGGCAGCATTTTTGAACCAGCTTCTGAACGAAGAAACGTAATGCCGGGAAAGGACATTCCATATGAGTGATTCTACGTTGAAAGAGCTTTGGCAGCAGGTCGCTGAAAAGAAAAGCTGCGAAGCAAAACAGAAAGAACTGACCGCCCAGAGAGATACGCTTGCTGATCGTCTGAAAAGCTGGAAAAATCCAAGCTGGCGGAACAGGCTGATGTGGACCGTCTGGAGGGACACAGCCTTGCCGCATTTTTCTATCAGTTGATTGGAAAAATGGATGAAAAGCTGGACAAAGAACGGCAGGAAGCCTATGCAGCCCGTGTCAAGTACGATGCGGCTCTCCATGATCTTTCTTCCGTTGATGCCGACTTGGAGCAGATTCAAAATAGACTGGAACGGCTGTCCGATTGCGAAAGGCAGTATCAAGCTGCTCTTTCCGAAAAATCAAAAGCATCAAAGTTTCTGCCCACCCTGCCGCACAGCAGGTTGCGGAAAGCGAAAGCCGTATTGCCGCGCTGAAAGACCAAAACGGGAGCTGCTGGAGCTATCAACGCCGGAAAGACCGCCCTGCATACGGTCAATGAAGTTCTGGAAACCCTCGACAATGCCGATGGCTGGAGCACATGGGACGTAATGGGCGGCGGTTTGATGGCCGATCTTGCCAAGTATGAAGAACTGGACGATGCTCAGGAACAAATCGAACAGCTTCAAGTGGAACTGCGGCGGTTCAAAACTGAACTTTCCGATGTTGAAATCACCGCCGACCTTCAGATTACAGTAGACAGCTTTCTGAAATTTGCGGATTTCTTCTTTGATGGCCTCTTTGCAGACTGGGCAGTTCTGGATCACATCAATCAGGCACAGAGCAGAGTGGAGAATACCAAAGGTCAAATCAAGCGAGTCCTCGCACTTCTGAAAAAGATGCGCGAAGATATTGACGTCCAAATCGCTGACGAAAAGAGAAGCAGGAGCAGCTTGCAGTGGAAACTGAGCTGTAAGTTTGAAGCATCCACTTATGTGATATGACTCGATAAAACCGAATTTACAGGAGGTGTTTCGATGAAAACAAGAAAGTTTGCCTTATGTCTGGCAGCGGTTTTCTGGTGGCGATTTATATCAATATTCAGAGAAGCCATACTTTCACCCTTTCAAACGATGAGGGCACCATAAAGACAGAACAAATACAGCCACTTTGGGGAACTGTAAAAGTAAGCGGCGATTGTGATACTGATGTGGTCTTTACTGATGTAGAGACTGGAGAAAAATACAGAATCGGATATATTACACAGGGCGTAACGGAAAGAATCAAACTCGAAAGAGGCAAATGGTATAAGGTGGCGGGCGGAGGCAACCTTACACTGAATCCGGTAAACATTCGAGTCGAATAAATGTAAGTTCCTTGCGGGCAGCTATGAAAGCTGAAGCTGAGAAGAGTTTTGAATATTCACATAGGCAGGAGTACAGTTCTATGAATTACGGTTGGGCAACTGTTTTCACTTTAGCGGCATGGTTTGCAGGGCTTGTGATTGATGTAAATGTGCGGGTCGGCGACCTCGGTTTACGAACCGTGCTTCCCGTCATCGTGATGGGGTGCTGCGTTATGAAGTACATAAAGGGCAATAGCAAATAATCTTATCTCGATACACTTTCCAGCGGGCGGCCACAAAACGGTTGCCCGCTCTTTTATGCTCAAAAACGAAGGGAGGAACGCTATGCCAAGCAAAACCGAAGAATATCTCGCCCTTGCCCAGCGCACGGCGAACGGCTTGACTCGGTACTGGGAAAGCTGGACGGACTATCTGACCACCGCATCCCGGCTGTACAAGTACCCTTTGCAGACCAGCTGATGATCTACGCCCAGCGGCCCGATGCCACCGCCTGCGCCGACTATGACATCTGGAACAACCGGATGAACCGTTATGTCCGGCGCGGTTCTAGCATCGCCCTGCTGGACGAAAGCAGCGGCTTTCCCCGGCTGCGCTATGTCTTTGATGTATCGGATACCGGGGTGCGCTGCAATTCCGTGACCCGGAGGTGTGGCAGTTCAACGATGACCTGAAACAGCCGGTTTCAGAAATGCTCGCCGCCACCTACGGCATCGGCGGGGAGCGTGTCAGCCAGCAGCTTGCGGATGTTGCCGGGAAACTGGCGGCGGATTACTGGGACAACAACGGCGGGGACATCCGCGCCATCGTTGACGGTTCGCTGCTGATGGATTATGATGAAGCCGGGGTGGAGATGCAGTTCAAGTCCGCCGCCGCCATCAGCGTCACCTACACGCTGCTGGAACGCTGCGGCTTTGAGCCTGCCGGGTGGTTCGATAGGGACGATTTCCGAGCCATCCACGAGTTTTCCACCCCGGATGCCTTTTGCCCTCGGCGCAGCCGTCAGCGACATGAGCCGGGAGGTGCTGCGGAACATCGAGCGCACCGTAAAACCACCATTCGCCGCCGCAATGCAGAAAGGCCAATATGAATACGAACAGCAGGAACGTGACCTACTCGACCGTCGGGGACTATCAGCTCCCGAACCTGACCCTGAACCAGCCCCGGAAGCCGCTGGGCAAGTACGGCAGGCTGCGCCGGACGTACCTGAAAGACCATCGCCCGGTACTGTACCACACGATGCTGATGAACGGGAGCCTGTACCCGCATCTGTTGGAGGTGGAGCAGACGGCAGAGAGCCGGATGCAGCAGACCATGGCGCAGCTTTTGAAGCAGACCCCGGCCCCGGACAAGGAGCAGAATCAGATGGCGTGGGTGCAGCACATGAACAGTCTGAAAGCACAGGCCGAGGAACTGGTGCTGACGGAGCTGATCTACAGCTAAGTTTCTTCGATGCCCACATTCCCACCGAAGCCAAACAAATTGAATCCATCGACCAAGCGGAGGCGAAAAATCGCCCTCCGCTTTTGTTTTGTCGCAGGCGGAGATTGAAAATGCGCTGCGGAGAGGTTCCAATGTTGAAGGCAGCAAACTTCGGATATGGAAAATTTATCAGTTGCAGCCTGACCGAAAACTCCGGGCAAAAGCTCTTGCCAACGAATATGCACCGTATGGCCCCGGCGGTTCTTCACACACTTATCTGGACGGAAGCAGTGGTTGGCTTGACCATGACAGCAAGGGTCTGACGTTTGAGCATTATCCCGACCATCAGAAAGTGCTTCTCCGCTGGGATCGGGTCGAAAAATATATTGACCTGATGATTCAGTCTGACCGCTACCTGTCGGACAAAGAAAGAAGAGCCATCGACTTTCCCTTGAACTGAACACCGCCAGTGCAGCCGAATACACTGCATTAAAGGCGCAGCACCCGGATACTCTGGTTGGATTTGAAGCTGGCGGCAATTTTATGTTCTATGGAGAAGATGCTGCCAAGGTCGCAAAGTTCTCAACAGTGCTTTGTTTACGAGAGAAACAGCACTGGGCGAAGTTCAGGTCACAGGCTTTCCACCTAGCTTATGGGCAAGAAAGTCAAAGAATTGTGGTCTGCGGGCAATGATGTTTACCTTGCCGGATTGAACGAAGATGGGACTCATCACCAGACTAAACATCTGCACAAAGAGGACTATCTGCCCATCGGCTCCATCATCAATATGGATGGCCGGAAATTTCGGATTGACGGAGTGGATTTTGATAAGGGCAAGGTTTCCTTGCAGGATATGGCACTGGCCGACCTGCGGATGCCAATTTTTCGGGAAGAACCGCTATCTGTTGTCCGGGAATTGTACGAACAGCAGGACGAGGCCCTTGACGCTGCTCCCGAAAAGGCCGTTGATTATAAGGTCGGGGACGATGTTATCGTTGACCTTCCTACCCGAACCATCGAAGGCAAAATCGGCTATGTAGGCGAAACGGATGTTCGCATTGACACCAGCGCACAGGGACAGTCGTGGGATAACGAAGTAATCAATAAGCAACAATTCGAGGACGGTCTGCGGCAGGTCATGCCGGAGCTGACGGACGAAGAACTGGACGAACTGCCCATCTCTGCCGTGATGGACGGAAAAGTGCAGACCTTCCCGGATGCCGCAGCCTTGGATGAAGCCCTGAATGCTGAACCTATGCTGGAGCCTGCCGGGAACTTCCACATCACGGATGATGATTTGGGTATCGGAGGTTCTAAGCAGAAGTACGCGCGAAACGTTGAAGCCATCCGCACCCTGTTCAAACTGGAAGAGGAGCACCGTGGTGCCACCGCCGAGGAGCAGAGGTGCTTTCCAGTATGTAGGCTGGGGCGGTTTGGCAGATGCCTTTGACCCCGGCAAAGATAGTTGGGCAAAGGAATATGCAGAGTTGAAAGGACTGCTCTCTGAGGGATGAATACGCCGCCGCCCGTTCCAGCACTCTGAACGCCCACTACACCTCCCGGTGGTGATTCGCTCTATTTATGATGCGGTGGAGCGCATGGGCTTCCAGTCTGGCAACATTCTGGAGCCGTCCATGGGTGTGGGCAACTTCTTCGGAATGCTGCCGGACACCAGGCAGACAGTCGTCTGTACGGCGTAGAACTGGACAGCATCACCGGGCGCATTGCGAAAAACTGTATCCGCAGGCTGACATTACTGTTGCTGGCTTTTGAGACCACCGACCGCCGTGATTTCTACGATTTGGCGGTGGGCAATGTGCCTTTTGGTCAGTACAAGGTCAACGATAAAGCGTACAACAAGCTGGGATTTAGCATCCACAACTATTTTTCGCCAAAGCTATCGACCAAGTGCGTCCGGGCGGCATTGTGGCGTTTGTGACTTCTCGTTATACCATGGACAGCAAGGACAGCACCGCCCGCAAACACATGGCAGAGCGTGCCGATTTGCTGGGTGCCATCCGTCTGCCGAATAATGCGTTTAAGGCGAACGCAGGCACCGATGTTGTTTCGGACATCATCTTCCTGCAAAGCGTGACCGCCCCATCGACCATGAGCCGGATTGGGTGCAGCTGGGCAAGACCGAAGATGGCTTTGCCATCAACCAGTATTTCGTAGACCACCCGGAGATGGTGCTGGGGCAGCTCACGATGGAAAGCGCCCAATATGGTCACGACCTGACCGTTGCGCCCATCGAGGGTACCAGCCGACCAGCTTGCAGAAGCGGTACAGCACATCGAGGGCAATTACACTGCGGTGGAGATTGCTGCCCCGGACGTCGCAGATGCGGAAGCACAGCGCAAAACGCTGCCCGCAGACCCGACTGTGAAGAATTTTAGCTATACGGTTGTTGATGGCGAGATCTACTACCGAGAGAACTCTATCATGACGCAGATCGAACTGTCCGACAACGCCAAAGGCCGTGTAGCTGGTATGGTGGAGTTGCGGCAGATCGTCAACGAACTGATTCAGCAGCAGTTGAATGACTTCCCGGACGAGGACATTAAGGCATCGCAGGCCAAGTTGAATGCCGCCTATGATGCCTTTACCGCAAAATACGGGCTGATTAACGACAAGAAAAACGCACGCCTGTTCGATGATGACAGTTCCTACTATCTGCTCTGCTCACTGGAGAATCTGGACGAGAATAAAAATCTCAAGTCCAAGGCGGATATGTTCACCAAGCGGACGATTCGGCCAGAGCGTGTTGTCACCAGCGTGGATACCCCAGCGAAGCGTTGGCGGTGTCCATCGGGGAACACGGCAAAGTAGACCTGCCTTATATGGCAGAACTGCTGGGCACTCCCGGCAACTATGAGCGCATCACCACCGAACTCTCGGGTGATCTTCAAAGATCCTGCCGCCGATGCAGACGACCCGGAAGCAGGCTGGCTGACTGCGGACGAATACCTTTCGGGTAATGTACGCGATAAGCTGCGGATGGCACAGCTTGCTGCGGAAAACCACCCGGAGTTCAAGGTCAATGAGGACGCACTGACCAAGGCACAGCCCAAAGATCTGGAGGCATCTGAAATTGATGTACGTTTGGGTGCCACTTGCCCTCCATCGTGCAGCAGTTTATGATGGAAACTTTTCAGCCGCCCTATCGTATCCGCTATAATAATGCCATCACCGTTCGCTACTCTCCTTACACTTCCGAATGGCGGATCAGCAATAAATCTGCTACTGGCTTTGGTGACATTATGGCCACTGAAACCTACGGTACCCGCCGAGCCAACGCTTATAAGATTTTGGAGGATACCTTGAACTTGCGTGACAGCCGCGTTTATGATACCATTGAGGAGGATGGGAAAGAAAAGCGTGTGCTGAATCAAAACGAAACCACCCTCGCCCAGCAGAAACAGCAGGCCATCAAAGGATGCTTTCGCTGGCTGGGTCTGGAAAGATCCGCAGCGGCGGACTCTGCTGGTGATGAGGTACAATGAGCTTTTAACAGCACCCGACCCCGTGAGTATGACGGAAGTCATATTCATTTTGTGGGCATGAACCCGGAGATCAATTTGCGAGAGCATCAGCGCAATGCGGTTGCTCATGTGCTGTATGGGTACAACACCCTTTTGGCACGAAGTCGGTGCTGGCAAGAGTTTTGAGATGGCGGCTTCCGCTATGGAACTGAAACGTCTGGGCTTGTGTCAGAAAAGTCTTTTGTCGTGCCAAACCATTTGACGGAACAATGGGCCAGCGAGTTTTACGCCTGTACCCCAATGCGAAGCTGCTGGTTACCAGCAAGAAAGATTTTGAACCCGGTAATCGAAAAAATTCTGTGCGAGAATTGCGACGGGTGACTACGATGCAGTTATCATCGGACACAGCCAGTTTGAAAAGATACCCTTGTCCGCAGAACGACAGGAGCGTCTGATTCAGGAACAGATGGATGAAATCGAGGAGGCCATCGAAGAAGCGAAAGCACAGGTTGGCGAACATTTCACAGTAAAGCAGCTGGAAAAGTTGCGCAAGTCTCTGAAACAGAAACTGGAAAAGCTACAAGGCGCAGACCGTAAAGATGATGTGGTTACGTTTGAACAATTGGGCGTAGACAGGTTGTTTGTAGATGAAAGTCAGGCGTTTAAGAACCTCTACTTGTACACGAAAATGCGTAATGTCGCAGGTTTGAGTACGAGCGAGGCACAAAAATCCAGCGATATGTTCGGCAAGTGCCGCTATCTGGATGAAATCACCGGTGGCCGTGGCGTGATTTTTGCAACGGGTACACCCTGAGTAACAGCATGACCGAGATGTACACCCTCATGCGCTATCTCCAGTACAACACCTTGCAGCAGAAAGGATTGACCCATTTTGACGCATGGGCATCGACTTTTGGCGAAACTACTACCGCCATCGAACTTGCCCCAGAAGGCACCGGCTACCGTGCACGCACTCGTTTTGCGAAGTTTTTCAATTTGCCTGAACTGATGGCGATGTTCAAAGAAGCAGCAGATATCAAGACCAGCGACCAGCTTCATCTCCCAGTGCCTGATGCAAAATTTGAGACGGTGGTGGTCAAACCTTCGGAAATCCAACAGGATATGGTGCAGGCGTTGAGCGAACGTGCAGCCGAAGTCCACAGCGGTTCTGTTGACCCCTCTGTGGATAATATGTTGAAAATCACGTCGGATGGCCGCAAAATCGGTCTTGACCAGCGGTTGATGAATTCCGCTCTGCCCGATGACCCCAACAGCAAGTTAAATGCCTGCGTCAACAACGTCCTGCGCATCTGGAACGACACCAAGGAGCAGAAGCTGACCCAGTTGATTTTCTGCGATATGTCTACTCCCAAGGGGGACGGTTCGTTCAACGTCTATGATGATATTCGCACCAAGCTGCTCAACGCCGGTGTGCCCGAACAGGAGATCGAATTCATCCACAACGCAGATACGGAGAACAAGAAAGCAGAACTTTCTCTCCAAGGTACGCAGCGGACAGGTGCGTGTGCTGCTGGGCAGCACTGCCAAAATGGGGGCAGGGACCAACGTCCAGACGCTGCTCGTAGCGGTGCATCATCTGGATGTAGGCTGGCGTCCGTCTGATATGACCCAGCGCAACGGCAGAATCATCCGCCAAGGCAACCAAAACAAACAAGTTTACGTCTATAACTACGTCACGGAATCGACATTTGACGCCTACCTCTATCAGACCCTTGAGAATAAACAGAAGTTTATCTCGCAGATCATGACGAGCAAATCGCCTATGCGATCTTGCGATGATATTGACGAACAGGCTTTATCTTACGCAGAAATCAAGGCTCTGTGTGCAGGCGACCCTCGCATCCGGGAAAAGATGGACTTGGACGTGCAGGTAGCAAAATTGAAGGTGCTGCGCGGAGACTTCCAGAATCAGAAATATCGTCTGGAGGATAAGCTGCTCAAAACTTTCCCAGAGGAGATCCAGAAACAGAAAACCCGCATTGCTGCTTTACAACAGGATTCACAGATTGCAGCAGCACACCCGCAGGACAAAGAAACTTCTGCGGCATGACCATCAAAGGGCAAGGTGTACGATGACAAAAGGCTGCAGGCGAACGGCTGCTGCTGGCTCGGCAGGAGATGCCCAATGCTGATATGATGCTGCTGGGCACCTACCGTGGCTTTGAACTGAACATTCGATTCGACAGCTTCAAAATGAGCATCAGGCCGTACTCCGGGCAGAGCTGAGTTACCCGGTGTCGCTGGGCGATGATGCGCGCGGCAATATCACTCGTCTAGACAATGCCATCGACAATTTCGCTGACCGTATTGCAGATGCCGAAAATGCTCTGCAAAACCTTGAACAGCAGAAGCAGGCCGCAGAGGTCGAAGTGGCAAAGCCCTTTGCACAGGAGGAAGAACTGGCCGAAAAGTCTGCCCGCCTTGCTGAATTGAACGCCTTGCTGAACATCGACCGTGACCGCAGTTCCTCGCAGGATACTCCCGAAGAATCCGAAAACCGAAGCACCCGCAACTCGTCCGTCTGTGCTGGCTGCACTGGGGAAAAGACCAATCAGCCGGAGCCTGTCAAGCCGTTCCGCAGCCATTATGATAAGGATGGTGATGCCCGGTGAGGGAAAAGCGGAACGAGATCATCATCCTGAGAACCACAAAGTCGGAGAAGAACCGCATTTATGAGAAGATGTTGGGCATGGGCATCCGCAACATGAGCGCCTATATCCGAAAAATGGCTCTGGATGGCTACTGCTTGAACCTTGACCTGCCGCAACTGCGGCGGATGGCATATCTCTTGCAGATGTGCAGCAACAATCTGAACCAGTACGCCAAAGCCGCCAATGAAAATGGTCGGGTCTATGCCGCCGACATGGAGGACCTGCGGCAACGGCTGGATGAGCTGATCGGCATTGGCAAGCAAATTCTTTCCAAGCTGGCAGAGCTATAAAATTCCCGCAGTTGGAGGACTGCGGGTGTACATATAATGCTTGACATCCTTGCAACGTAGTAGTCGATACCTTTATAATAAGGGCGAACAGAAAGGAAGTGCTTGATATGATGTCTATGCTGAAGAAAATTGTTCTTTTCCCGATTTCTCTCTTTGTGGCGTTTCTAGCTCTGATGGCAAGATGGCTGCTAACCCTGTCCAGCTATGTAGTTGCTCCGCTGATGCTCTACATCTTCGGCTGCGGCATCTACACTGCTTACCGTCAGACTTGGAATCAGTTCTTTATCCTGCTGGTAGCCGAGTTCATCTGCTTCGTCCTCTTTTTCGGTGCAACTGCCATCACCGAGGGCATCGGGCGTTTCAGTGAATGGCTTGCAGAACTGTGAGGAATATTTTCAACCTTTTGCAGCCTTCGGGCGGCTTTTTCTTTATGGGGTGATTTAGGATGGCCGCGACACGTGATCGCGTTGCACAAAACAAAGGCAAGTCGGTTGCGGCCTGTCTGAAAAGCCGTACAGACTATGTACAGAATCCCGACAAGACTGAGCATGGCGAACTGATTAGCAGCTACGAATGCAATCCTTTGACGGTGGATGAAGAATTTATGCTGTCAAACGGCAGTATGAACTTGTCACTGGGCGCAGACAAAAGTGACGTGATTGCCTATCAGATCCGGCAGTCGTTCAAACCCGGCGAGATCACCGCAGAGGAAGCTAATAAGGTGGGCTATGAACTGGCCATGCGGTTTACAAAAGGCAAGTATGCATTTATTGTCGCAACGCATACTGACCGGGAACACATTCACAATCATATTATTTACAACTCCACTGCGCTAGACAGCACCCGGAAATTCCGTGATTTTCTATTGTCCGGGCTGGCTGTACAACGGTTGAGCGATTTGATTTGTCTGGAACATCAACTGTCTGTCATTGAAATCAAGCCGTACCGAGAGCGACAGAAGCGCACTCTTTATCCACCCAGAGAAAGTAATCGAGATAAGTTGTGTGCCGTAATTGACAACATCCTGCTGAACGAGAAACCTGCAAGTTTCGAGGGCTTCCTTCAAAAGCTGGAACAGCAGGGCTACGAAATCAAACGAGGAAAGCATGCTTCGGTCAAAGGCGCACGGCAGAAACGCTTTATCCGTTTTCGGACACTGGGCGCAGGATACAGCGAAGATGAGATCAAGGCGGTCATTGCCGGAGAAGCCGAACACCGCCCGCATCAGAAGCAGCCACCGAAAAGCAGCCGTTCCACCTATTGGTGGACATTCAGGAAAACTCTCCGAGGGCAAAAGCGAGGGCTATGCACAGTGGGCGAAACGCTACAATTTGAAAGAGATGTCCAAGACCCTGATTTTTGCAGGAAAATAAAATCGGCAGCATTAAAGAAATGCAGGAACGTGTGGATGCAGCAACTGCTCACTATCACGAACTGGGCGATTCCATTAAAGCCTCTGAGAAGCGGTTGGCAGAAATTGCAGTGCTGAAAGCACACATCATCAACTATGCCAAGACACGACCAGTCTACGATGCCTACCGAAACTCAGGGTACAATAAAAATTTTGGAAGCTCACCGGGAGCAGATTACACTGCACAAGGCTGCAAAAGCCGCTTTTGACGAAACGAGTTTGAAAAAGCTGCCAAAGACTAAGGACTTGAGCATCGAATACGCTGAACTTCTGAAAAGAAGAAAGAAGCATACCCAGACTACCGGAAGGCACGAGATGAGATGCAGGAGTTGATGAAAGCTCAGAAAAATGTAGAGATGTTTTTGCAGAGGAAAAAGACACAGCCGAAAAAGAGCCAACACGATAAACGAAATCCGCCGAGGATTCTTCCCGTTTTTCGGGAGGATTCCTCGGCGGATTTTTGCTTTGAAAACTGATTTCTAAGAATGTGAATGGTAGCAATTTTCGAAATATGTGTTCTATTTTTTCTGCATTGGAATTACCACTTTTTTGATAAAATTAGGAGCCATCACTTTCCGACAGCCATTCGTCTAGGATTCTTGATGCTATTTCAGCATATTCTTCATCTGTAGAAATAGATTTCAAATATTTGTAAAGAGTATTTTTTCTTCTGCCGCCCCAATATAGGGATAACCGGAATTCCCAGCATCTCTTTTATTCAGGATTTTTCTACTGAAATCCGGATTCCAAATCCTCCTCTGAGTATGCAATGCTTATCCATGTTTCATCTTTTCTTAGCAAAACGCCTGTCGAAACGCTTTCTGAAGCCGATGCCTCTTCAGCGTATCCTAAGGTTTTCAATTGGTCAATATATTTTTGTATTTCTTCTTCAGAGATATTATTATAAAAGATTGCATAATACCCAGCATTAGAACCATCCAATATATATTCTATCGTTCCACTTTCCGGCTCACAAATAAGCCTAGTGTATTCATTATCCGGCCAAACTGAAGTATAAATACATTTTACATCAGACGGATTGGTTCCTCCATGTGTAGCAAATTTTCCCTGACCTGAAAAACGAATGCAAAGAAAGACCAATATCAAAACTATAAAGGCAACCGCCATACTGCTAAAAAATTCCAATTTCTTATTCATTTGGCTTGCTCCATAATTCAAACGTACAAAGCCACGATTCTTTTCTTTCGGCTCTAAAGAATCGTGGCTTTTATCCCCATTATCTAATGCTTTTATTACGGAATCGTGATGTCGTAGGAAATGGAGAACTGGCCACCGTTTGCCAAAGCATTCAATGCTACAGCAGTTCCAGAAACAAATACTGTACCGCTTGTTCCGCTACTAGCTTTCCTACCGGTATCCACATCTGTACTAATCGTTTCGTCCCCGGTTGCGACTTCAGAGAAGTATTTACTTGTCGATTGGCCATTCATGGTAAGTTTGACATTTCCTGTCATACCTGTAAATTCCGGCTTTGGCGATGAGTACCACGGAACGTAAAGTTCAACATGAACCTGTACGCCATCATTCTTATCATAGGTTGCGTAGGAATTAACGAACGTTAGCAATTCCTACCTGCATAGCCATGCCAGGTTCCAAGCACTCGCTTAGAGGTGCATCATACCTTCCAATAACAACAGGTTGTTTGTCATCCGTTGGGGCCGCTGCAAAGCAGAGATAGAACAAAGCGAAAAGACCATAACCACCGCCATACAAAGCGCAAGCAATCTTTTCTTCAAGGTCATTTTGAGTCATCTCCTTTTGTAAAACATCATACCTGCATTCGAGGAATCGGTTAATATTTTAAGTTCTGCACTGGGATCACCTCATATCAATCTCATATTCGTGCTTTAGGTATTAAAATATCAAAGCACAAGAATCAATCCCTGTCCATGATTTTGTAACAACAGAGAAAATTTGTAACGAAATCGGTGTGGTTGCAAATAATATGACCCTCAACACTGGGCATCCAGCATTGAGGGCCATGTCTCTAAGTTATCTTTTGCATTGTTCTCGCACTGTATTGCAAATCAATCGTTAACCGAAGGCTTTTATTATGTCATGAAGAATTTCCATCTGCTGCGGCGAAAGATCATTTCCTTTTTGACTTGGTGAAAGCAGTTCATTACGGAGTTTAATTAAAGTTTTCTTTTGCGCACCAGTCAATCCAGAAAGAGATAGTACTTCTGGCGCATCCAGTCCTAGGAGTTCATCTGTTGAAATGCTAAATAAGGATGAAATGCTTGCAAGAACATCAACGGAATTGCATGTGCATCGTCCATTTCAAAGCCGTCCGGTACATAATGGTCGCTGTATCCATCCGGCAATCGTTCCAACGGTTCACCATCCACTTGATACGTCAGCTGCATCTCAATCGGCAAGAACTTCTGAATCATCGTATAGACCGCCTTGCGGAAGTCTGCACTTACTGCAAGCGCACCGAGAGTCAGAATTACCAGCGTCAGGGCCGCAACAAGCACTCGTTTCAGCACAGGGCGGCGTTTATGCAACGCCGCTTGCAGGCGAGCATCCCATCGGGAAGTATCCGGGTAGCGTTCTTTAAGCTGTGCCGGAGTTGGCAGCTCGTCCAGTTCTTTTTGTGCATCTGCACGGAGTGCCATCATCAAAGCTGCATCAAAGAAACTTCTGCCCGCTCACTCATGGCTGTTCAACACCTTCCACAATAGTTTTCTTCCACGGAAAAGCCGCATCGAACCACTTCATCCGTCAGTCAAGCGATTCGGCAATCTCCCGGTTGGTATAGCCCATTGCCAAAAGACGTAGTTGGGCACGATACATTGGTTTCATCTGTCCGATCAGTTCTGTCAGGTGTTCGATGTTGTCGGCGCTGACTGCTGCATCATCCGGCACCGGGGCACCATCTGGTGCGTCCGAAACTTCTTCCAGTGGTTCTTCTCGCTGCTTGCGAAGCATATCGTATGCGGCTTCTACTACAACTAACGAGATAAGCGGCGAGTTCGGGACAGTTTTCTCGATGAATTTTAGAAAATTTTTGGCAACGTACAAAAAAAACTCTTGCAGCACATCTTCTGCCAGATATGAATCGCCCATAATTTTGTAAGCGGTATGGTAGACCAGCCGCTTGTAAGTATTATATACAGCTATAAACTGTTCTTTATTGCTTTGATCGTCAAGAACAGCTAAGTACAGGGAAAGCAACACAATCACCTCCAACTGATTCGCATGGATTGGATGTAGTGTACCATGAACCAGCAAAATGTCGAATGTTTTCCGTTCTGAACGAAGAACAGCCAGCATCATGACCTCACTTACCGTTGAGGCCGTTGCTGGCTGTTCGTTTAACTGAGATGTCTCCATCAAAATTGCAGAGCGCAACTGTCTTGAAGCTCTACCTTATATAAATAGAAGCGTTTTGAAAAACGCGCAGCCTGCATCGGAACGGTGCAGAATGAAGGGATTGGGCACAGCCAACAAGCATTTTGCAACGCAAAATGGCGTTTGTATAGACAAAGCCCTGCTTGCTACAATTGTGTTGGTTCTGAAAGGTTCACAGCCAGTGAGCTGTACAGACGCCCAAACCTAAGCTAAAATTGAGATGTGCAGAGAACGCTGCCCTGCTTGAGCTACCACGCTCGGAATCGCAAACTGTTCTCCGCCATCTCCATTGCAGCGTTCGATTGACGCAGGTTGAGTTATCGGTGGCTCTTGTCACTGTACATTCGTGTCACAAAGCAAGCTGAATCGGTGATGGGCATCAGGCGGAACAGGCACAAAAAGGAGGCCGGAAAAATGAAGTCAATGGAAATCACAGCCGTAGGTATTGATGTTTCTAAGAGCAAAAGCACAGTTGCTATTCGCAGGCCAGGTGGAGTAATTGTTGCACGTCCATTTGACATATCTCATTCTAGCCATGATCTTGAGAAAATGGTCTCCATACTGAAAACGACAGGAGGAGATATCCGCGTTGTAATGGAACACACAAGCAACTATTGGAAGCCTATTGCATTGACCCTGAAAAATGCAGGCTTTTATGTTTCTGTCGTAAACGCTATGCTGATTCACGATTTCAGTGACAATTCTATCCGGAAGCTGAAAACAGACCGTGCAGACTCTTTAAAATCGCCAACTATGCACTGACGTTTTGGAATGAGCTCCCACCCTTCAATGATGAGGACGAAACCAGACTTGTGTTGAAGAGCAGTCACGAATGTATGAAAGATTGGCTTCGACAGCAACATCCCTTCGCAATGGCCTGATTGCACTGGCAGATCAGACGTTCCCTTCGATTGATCAGGCTTTTGGACATGCAATCAAGAATGCGGATGGTCATGAAAAGTGGGTCGATTTCTTTTCAATTTATTGGCACAGAGACTGTGTACTCAGACTTTCCATTGAAAAATTCACAGAATCTTACCGCAAATGGTGTTTGCGGAGAAATTATAAATTTCGTACGAATACAGCGCACAAGTTGTATGCTCTGGCGCAGGATGCCGTTCCTACTCTCCCGAAAACAACGGAACAAAGGCTTTAGTATTGCAGGCTTGCAAGAGCCTGAATGCTGTATGCGAGGCGAAACAGTCTACTCAAGAAGAAATGAACCGATTGGCTTCGCTGCTTCCTGAATATGAAGTTGTCATGCAGATGGAGGGCACAGGACCCATTACAGGCCCTGCTCTAATGGCTGAGATTGGTGATGTCAGACGTTTCAAAAACAAGAAAGCTCTCGTTGCCTTTGCCGGCATTGATGCACCACCGTTCCAATCTGGAAACTTTGAATCCAAGTCACGCCACGTTTCCAAGCGCGGCTCACCTCATTTGAGGCGCGCTGTATTCCTTGTAGCAAATATTATTCTAACCTTATCCCACAAAGATAACAGCGTCTTTTGCTTTATGGACAAAAGCGCGCTGAAGGAAAGCACTACTACGTCTACACGATTGCTGGCAGTGCAAAATTTCTAAGGATCTACTATGCGCGAGTATCTGAATATTTGCGTACCCAAGAGCCCCTGCAGCTGCCATCTGTTTAGATTGCAAAGATTAAGGATTTTTCTATAATTTGAAAACTCTGCTGACAGAACTCTCCTGTCGGCTTATTAAAGTTGCCGGATGCTCTGCTGCACCCGGCAACAATTGCTGGCGGTGCTGGACGGCGGCAAGTGCATTTTGCAGTTGCGTGGTGTCAGACCATTTCTTCTGACAAGTACGACCTGACCCAGCATCCCAACTACAAGCTGACCTCCGACTACGACCCCAAAACACCTTCGATATTGAAAAATATCTGAACCGAAAGAAAAGATCCACCCCGGTGATGAGTTCATCGTGGTGGACGCTGATTCGCTTCCGTCTGCCTGACCCGGTAGGCGGTTTTATTTTGACCAGAGGGTACACCAGCAAGCCCACTTCCGCCGTAGTTTGCGGCTTAACAGCAACAGCTTCAGGTGTGTACGGGCGGTCTACAACTTTCATTTATAAAGGAGAAACGACTATGGAATTCTTTAACTCTGTTATCGAAGTTCTTCAGACTCTGGTTGTCGCTCTGGGTGTCGGTCTCGGCGTGTGGGTGCCATCAACCTGCTGGAAGGTTACGGTAACGACAACCCCGGCAGCAATACTCATGTGCCATAAAAGTAACACTACAATCAAATGACCGCTGCCCACTATTCAGATTTATAAAAACGCATTAACGCTGAAAAGTGAAAATCGGAGGTCTGATTATGAATAAGCTCTTATCTTGTGAATTTAACATCGACACGGGCAACGTAGAATGTCGCTTTGCAGACGGGACAATGATATCAATCGACTGCGATGTTGTAGAGGATACCATTGACGGAACACTACCATTTGTAAGAGTGCGTACTGAGCTTGACTGGCTCATTTATAACGCGCCACGAGAGTATGTGCAGCTCGTGCTAAACGGTGGATTGAATGCATATTTAAAACTCACGGTGAGCACGGCTTGCTCGATTGATAAAAGCAGCTTGTATTTCAAGAGCCAAATCTCTGTGTCGCACAAAGGTTTGGCTCTTGAAATATTCTCATGAAAACGAACTTTAATCCGGCTTCATTGCACTTACTACACAAAAGCAGAATGCAATATCGGACTTTTCTACCAGAACAGCAGCACCGTGGCAAAGTACATCGGAATGTCAAGTATCAGTATAGGACACTCATCAATAACCTTTTGCGCAATTCCATGGATTCGATGTATTCCGATACATTGAGTATATTGATAAAGTGAAAGTAGGCAATCAGTTGTTTTGAAACTGTACTTGTCTGCGCACATTATCTATCTGCTTCTCGATAACGCCTTTGACCTTTTCGCAGCCAGCAGCATGATATGTTCCGGTTTGCCGATAGGATAACATCCTGCACCCGCCACCACAAATGGGAAGATATTTACAATCGGAACAATCTGGTTCTTTTAAAGGATCGATTGATAACCAATCATAATATGCAAAAGTAACATCTGTAAGAGTGCCATCATCCTTTATATAACCCATTTTATGTTTATTATCACCAACCATCTCCCAACATTTATACAATTCACCCAAAGGTGAAAATGTAAAACTGTATTCGTCAAATAATCCACAGTATGTCCACTTTCTCATGGGTTGTGGATATTTGGAAAACATATTGGCTTCGCTATATTTCCATAATTCATTTAAAATATCTGGAAGATACTCTTCAGGAAGGCAATTGCTTTTGTAAGAAGAACATGCAGATGTGGAATCTCTTGTTATGCCAAAATCCACCTGTGAATGCGAAATCCCCAAATCTTTGAGTGTATCCAAAGCATCGGAATCGAGTCAACATTGTTCTAGTCTACATTTATTCTTATATAAGTATGTATTTGAGAGCAAACTCCTCCATGATAGTTATTCCATGCAAAACTTTCTGGAATGTGCCGGAACCATCTTTAGCAACTCTTCGACAATTGTGTATATATTCCGGTCCGTCCAAAGTGATTTGTACAAATTTACAATTATAATTTAATAATCCACTAACAATTTCTTCAGTCAATAAAGAACCGTTAGTAACAAGTGAACACTGTAATTCCTTATGGCTTGTTAAACAATACTTTGAGAATACCCAACATATGAAAACCAACATCTATATTCAAAAGAGGCTCGTTTCCACCGAAAAGAACAACGTGTATTAGTTCACCTCGTTGTTCTTCAGAACATTTGATTAAAAATTAGCTATCGCTCCAGCTCTGTTTTTGTCATGTTTTCACAACGCAGTTCTCCTGCGCCTTCATAACAATATATACATCTAAAATTGCATGACCAAGTTAATAGCACTGTTGCCGTAAGGCATTTTTTCCGTAGCGTGATTTGTTATAGAAATGATTATAAATGCACGATTCATTATATTCGTCAGGGATTAAAGCATTGTATTTTATAAACAGTCTATTTTCTTCTTCAGTGAGCAACGTCGGATTAGATGATTCTATTGCTTGCTTAACCGAAGGAGAAATTACAAACGTACTTCCCCATAAGGAGTTGAATAAAATATGTTCCTGATTTTCGGTTGTATGAATTATATTATATTTTGAGAACTTCATTAATTCAATCCTCCTTATGCTTGTTCGCAGCTAGTATCATTCCGCCAAATGAAAAACTTACACCAATTAATAATAAATGCTGAGTGCAAGAAATATATAATGTAGAGCTTCTATTCAAGATGCCTAATACAAAAACAATGAGGTCAAGAGCTGCAAAAGCAAAAATATCATACTTCCAATACTTTTGATATGAGGCCAGTTTTTCATTTATATCAACAGGCAAGGAAAAACGGAAACCGTAGTAACTATGGAACGGAAAACTTTTATGGAAAAGAGGATATTCCACGGAGCGCACTTTATTATAATTCCAATTGCAGAAAATATTATAAATGTTGGAATATATGAGCCGTCTGAAAAAATCATATATAGCCCCCTTATACTGTTATCTTCATCACATGTTCAGAAAATAGATAGTACTGCCAGCCAAAACAAAACATCGTAAATTGCGCAATTATCAATCAGGTGTATTAATTCCACAAGACTCACTATTTACTGTACAAGAAACGGAATTTAAACCGCAAAGCCCAGCATTGCTTCCACAAATAGACACGTCAAAATACAGCCCGAAACATTTGTGACGCATCCGCCAAAGTCTGCAACGCAGGCACTCGCATCTTTTGCACATGGAGAGATTTGTCCCAAGCATAATCCAATCGGATTCGTATTGTTATCGTAGGCATTTCCAATATATGTAGTCATAATCGACTCCTTTCTACTCTTCGGCTGGCAGTACTATCATATCTGAACACCTAAGGATTTTGTCAAATCCTATGGATGTCTATCGCGTTAAATTCGGCATTCACTTTCGCAGAAGAATTGTGGTTTGTCGCCCAAAAGACAAGTAATTATTTTAATGGTACAATGGAATCACAGTAATGTAAAGCTCTTGAATCATGTGGCAATTATAATAATTGTATCGTTTTTATCGCATTCAGCAACTCAAAGTATGTATACTATCTGCATCCATAGCTGAAGTTGGCTCATCCAATAATAGCACAAGAGGCTTTTTAGCAATTCGCGAATAATAGACAATTTTGCTTTTCCCCCGAAATATTATCACTTTTTTCATTTATATATGTGTTCAAACCATCACAACATTTATCTAGCCAGTCATTCATTCCAAGTTTGTTAATATAATATATTGCAGCGTCGATTTCTTCAGGTTCGTAATTTTCATTAATGTTATATGGATACAAATTTGAAATGATTTTGTCTGCGAAGCTGCGGCTCCTGCTCAACAAAGCCAATAAGAGATTTTCTCAAAAATTCATATTTAATTTCTTGATGTCAAAATCGTCGAAGTAAATGTTACCGCCATAAAGATTATTATACAGCCCTGCAACTAAATGTAATACCGAGGATTTTCCAGTACCATTATCACCACACAAGGCATATATATTTCCTTTATAAAACGCTGCATTAAAAGACTTTAAGACTGGTTTGTCAAAACTCAATGATATGTCTTGTAGGTATATAGCCTTGATGTTTGACACAATTTGTTTTCCGTCGGATTCGGATTGCATCTTAGCAACATCCATCAAACGGTTTAAAGATACCAATGCATTTTGTGTAGAGGAAGTAAGTGAAAAAAATATCTAATACATCCCAATGCAGAAGAGAAATAAACATTGATTGTCGTAAAACCGCCGATAGACATTTCTCCATTTAGTACGGCTACACCTCCTACAAGGAATAAACCGATTTGGCTTAAAGCCAAAAGCATTGAATCAATACCAGAAAAAATATATTGAAAAATTTGAGCGTGCATAGCCGTCTTGAAAGAGATTGAAATGCTAAGTCCACTCGATTTATAAATACATCTATCAACCCGTGCCTTTTGACAATTTAATATAACGCAATTGCTCCTGTGCTTTAGAAAGAACAGGGCTTGCTCGTTTTTGAATTCCCTTGTGGTATTATATAGTTTGCCCTTGAATATTTCAAAGAAGACGATATAAAGTGCAGCTAGTATAAGTAATATACCGAATACTGTTTTGTTGATTTGATATGTTATAACGCTCACCGTAATAAGCCGTACCGAACTTACAGGAACATTTTGTATCACGTTTATGCAATATGAAGCGATTTCATTGGAATCAGTTTGAAGTTGCTGAGTAATGCGTGAACTGTCCAAAAAAAGTTTTGGAAAAAGGGATCTGCTGGATGTGGACGAGCATTTGTCTGTTTATATTGTAGCTTACCATTGTATGAAGTTTTCGCGTATTCGCCCGAGTGCAAAAGATATCGCAAAACTTATCATAATAGTCGCCAAGAAAAGAATACAATAGTAGCATAGTTGAGGTTTCCATTCCACGCAATTAGGCGAAGCCAAAAGTCAATAAATCGACCGGACAACAAAGTGTTAAAGAGGGATATTAACGAAGATCCTATGCTGAGAACAGAAAAAGGATAATCTTTTTCGGTAAAGATGCAATGTGCAATGGGAAAATTGAAGATTCTTTTTCATGATGATAAACCGACTTTGTTTTTAAAATAATATTCGGCGACTTTTAAAAATGGTTATCCCTTTGGGTCAGCAACTAATACCGACTGAGGGCGGAAACTTCTTTCGTCATTTGCTTCGCAATTGCTACCTTTCCCTAAGGGAAAAGCTTGCGCTTTGTGCCATCTCAAAAGGTTTCCCATTTGAGAAGCTGTCAGCCGTAGGCTGACTGAATGGGTCTTTGCCTCAGCAGCGGCATCTCAAAACATGCTTAGTAAAAGGAACAACCACTTTTGAAAACAAAAATCCCATATGCTATCATGCTTTAGCTAAAGCGTCAATATCTTTCAATCTTGAAAACAATTGTGTGTACTGGTCGTATTTGCTTTCGCATTTATCGTCTATACGCTCGATGAGCCACTTTCTATGCTGCATCCCGCGTAGCTTGTTCAAATTAGCTTTTTCTGTATGCAGGAATGGGGCATTTCTGGATGCTGTGCCCTGGGAACAGATGAAGTATGCTTCTCTGGCAGAAGCCGCTTCTCACCTCATACAAGTCCTCAACGACCCGGAGCACATCACCGGATAAAAAGCGTCCCGAAGGGACGCAGCCTGGAAAATGCAGATCAAAGGGCTTAGGGCATTCCCCAGCAAGCAATGTTTTTGTATAGACGAAAACATTGCGCAACTGAGTTTGGCGAGGAAAGCGTATATGGTTTTGGCGGTTTAATCAAACAATGACAACGTGAACAGCACGTTCGTAATCAACTTTGCGAACGTATATTGTAGATTGTTTGACAATTGACCTTTGAAATGTGGTTCCAGTTCTTTCACGGGTTCCCATCGAAAACAAAGACGGCGATGATAAATCGCGTACTTTTGTTCGATATCCGATTCCTTCTTTTTTCTAAAAGAGATGTGTATTTTTGGTATTGAGATTGATTTGAGCAAACCACCTCTTTTGATTAAAACGGTAGCATAAAAACTCCTTGCTCAAAAACGGTTATCGGATATTATTTGAAATTTCAACATACCAAGTCTTTCCGGTCTTTGCAGCAATATTGACAACATAGTAGCAGCCAACGCGATTTGTTGCATCTACCAGAACACCAGCCCAAGAGGAATCAGGGTATATTGCTACATTGGAGTAACTCCTTTCGATTTGTGCATTGTGCCATCCTTTCTTACACTGTATACCCAGCAAGCAATATTGTCTACATTTCTGTAATAAGATGGAGAAAATTCGTAACGAAATCGGAGTCACCAACAAAGAAAAATGGCATAGTGTTTTTGCTGTTGAAACAGGAAAGACCATGCCATCTCAGGATTGAACTTATTTCGTTTTCTTGCAGATGCTTCTCAGGTACATAGGGACGCTTCGGCTGATACATCCAGCCTGCACAACCCGGAGGCCACTCCTGCATATCCTTCTTCACCAGAGCTTCAATTTGGCGAACTGTTTGACTTGAATTTTCATTTGTATGCCCTCCTTTCAATTTTGACAGCGTGAAATGGATAATGTTATTGCATCAGCAGTCAATGCTGCGACCAACCCTTGTAGTATGGAAGGAGCGATTTGAGTTCCCACCAACAAAATTGCGAAAATATTTAGAATCAATAATAACCAACGAACAGCTATTTTTGCAGCCTTAAATTCATTTGTTGACCAGTGAATGCTTTTATTGTTAACTGGTGCAATATACAAAATTGTAATATCAGAAACTATAGTTAAGAAAAGCAACGCCAAGCCTGTACGGAAAACGTAGGAGATTGAAGCAAGAAGAACTACTTCTAATAAAATGGAACAGAACAGGCATTTACTATAAGTAGCAGCATGATAACCGTTTGTGTATTTCCGAATTAAGAGGAAGAACACAGAAAATGAAATCGTTAAGGTCCAGCCAAAGCAAAACCGCCAATCAGACACTGCACAAGCCAAGTGAATAAGGTTGTCACTCTTTTCGATGCTATATGCAAACCATTCAGAATAAGATTCATCAAGCAATCCCATCGACACGCACTTTTGCGTTAATTGCATTGCAAAATCTTTCATTGCGACAATCCTCATTAAAAGAACTTTCTTGAAACAAAGAATACACAAGTTGAGCTACAATTTCCACAATAATGTAACGAAATGGACTTTTTGTCACGAAATCGGAGCGGTATATCAGCGGTGAACTGGAACCACCCATTTTCATAGAACATGGTATACTCGCCGCTGTATTTTTCAAGAATCAGTCGGATGTTCGCAAGTCCAAAACCATGCAGCTGTGGTTCTGGTTTTGTAGTTGGAATGGAACCGTTTATAATTACAACAGGTTCCGATGTGTTTCGGACAGAGAAAAAAAGTCTTGCTGTGCAACGGCCATGACATGAATCGTTTATCGCCCTTATCATACTGCTGACACGCTTCAATGGCATTATCCAAGAGGTTTGATAGAAGCACTACTATATCAGAGGCATCAAATGGAAGATTTGATAGATCATTCACTTCAAAATCAATACTGATCTTCTTTTGAGTTGCTTCGGCAGCTTTTGTGTTGAAAAGTGCATCCAAGATAGGATGGTGTGTGTTGACAAGGAATAGTCGATCTGTTTGCTGTTCGGTAATTTTTCAAGATATTCTTCAGCGGCAGAATACTCTTGGCTCTTCATCAATTGATTTAGGATATTCAGGTGCGCCCGAAAATCGTGAACTTTTTTCCTTTGGGCAGAATAAAGTTCGCTTGCCGAAGTCATGTTTTCGATTGCAGCTGAATCTGCTGGTTAAGCATCAATAATTGTTCTCTTTCCGATGCGGCATACTCCATTCGCTCCAATAAAAAGAGGACTGCGACGTTTGAAATAAAAATGAGAATACAACAGCCAGCAGAAACAAACTCTTCTATATTATGACCGCTTGTAACGTAAAGTAGGATCACAAGCATTACAAATGATGCACATGGAAATAGAAAGTACAGAATCAGCTGCGAATGTTGAGCATGGCTTCTGGTCTGTTTGCCGTGCGCTGAAGCATCATTTTACGAAACAGTGCAATAATAAATAATTCAGCAGAATAATAAGAGTTTCCATAGATTAGGGATAATGCCTTGTCGGCTTGAAACGTCTGAGCATCCATCCCACAAACCGAAGTTGCAAGCATTCCGACTGCAAAAGATAAACTATAAGTCAAGAGATATTCTACAACAATAAGAAATAATAAAAACCTTCCTGAGATATTCCCATATAGAGTTCTGGCAACAATAAAGCAGGATAGTAGAATTAAAAAATTTTGACGATTTGGTTTCGATTTAAGACAATAACACTGAATTCAATGGATGCATACATTAAAATAGTTTGAACTATTACACCGACAAGAAATCTATGATCCCTCCAACGGTGCGAAGCAAAAGCGTCTAAAAACAGACATACGCAGACTGAATCTATGATTGTGTAAACCAAACTGATTAAAGCATCCATCTACTTTTACCTCGCCAATGTAAATATTTCTGTTTTAGCTCATTATAATTCTTTTCGCTTGGAGCCAGACAAAGACCACCACGCAATTGGACTTTATTGTATTGAAAGATTTCGACATAGTGCATATTGACAAGATAGCTTTTTTGAATACGAAGGAAACCGAGTGGCTCGATTTTTTCGGATAGTTCCGTTATGTTGCCGTAAAATTGGTATGCTGGGCGTTTTCGTCCAACAAGTGCATAACAATGATTCTTCGATGAGATTCTAAATACAGAATGTCATTTACAGGTACATCAATAATTTCAGAGTTTATCGAAATTGTAACAAGCTGTTTCCGTTGAAGCACTTCTTGGACGGCTGAATCAAAGTAGGAATCAAGTTTAGCAGAGAAATCTGCTTTTAGTAAGTATCGAAAGGCTTGAACCTCAAATCCCTCTGGAGCATACTGAATGAAATTCGTAATGAAGATAATCACAATGTTTCCATTTTCTGCTCGTAACTTTCTGGCAAGCTCAATTCCATTTGTTTCGCCCATATCAATATCCAGAAGCGCAATATCATACGGAAGTGATAAGTTTATTTGACTTGGTTGAGAAAAACCATAAAATCTTAATGCTACATGCGTTTCCTCGCTTTTCTTTTTGAGTTCTCCAATAATAGAATCAACGATCTGCTGGTCATCATCACAAACCAAGACATTCATTTTGAAATCCCTCCATTGCACATGGGAATGCTTTTTATCACACAACATACAGCCCTGCTCCTCACAAGTCAATCAAATTTCAACATAATCGAACATTATATGTAGTATAGTACGATTATGTTGAAATTTCAAATAGTACACTTTATATAAAATGGGAGTGTACGGGAATGGAGCATTATTTAGGAGAAAAGTTAAAAAAGCTGAGGGAAAGTCGTGGCTGGACGCAGGCAGATTTGGCTAAACGGTTAAATAAGGCTGTATCCACGATCAGTGGATATGAAAGTGATGCACATGCAATTCCGTTGGATGTTCTTGCAAGCATTTCATCCTTATTTAGCATTTCAACAGATGAACTCCTAGGACTGGATGCGCCAGAAGTACTATCTCTTTCTGGATTGACTGGTGCGCAAAAGAAAACTTTAATTAAACTCCGTAATGAATTGCTTTCACCAAGTCAAAAGGAAATGATCTTTCGCCGCAGCAGATGGAAATTCTTCATGACATAATAAAGCCTTCGGTTGACAATCGACTTGAGGCATAGTGCGAGTGCAATACAAACGGTTATTTAAGTATGACCCTCAATGCTGGATGCCCAGTGTTGAGGGTCATGTTATGCGGCCACACCGATTTCGTTACAAGTTTTCTCTACTTTGATACAAAATCGTGGACCTTGATTGCTTATTGTGCTTTGATGCTATCAATAGTTAATCTAAGAATTAAGGTGGACGTAACAATTTCGTGTCTTTTTTTTACATGAAAGGGTGATTCCAATGCAGAGTTGAAGAAACGTATAAACAATATATTATATCAAGTAACGGTATGCGATAATCAGTAAACTTCAAGGAGAATAAATATGAAAGAGATGACTCGCAAAGAAATTCTTAAACTCACGGGTGCAAGTACCGCATTGTTGGCAATGTCCCATATTATCCCCACTTCGGCATATGCAGACACGTCGAAGATAGATGCTCCATCGGCAGGAATGTATATAAGTGAAGTGGTTGATTTAAGCGGCTTGTCGCCTGTCGAACAGGAAAAATCCTTACCGAACGTAACATCCCATATGATTAGACAATTACATATGAAAAATTGTTGTCGAAAGACCTGCAGCGCGAGATTCTTATAAGGGAGTTCCATATCGTTTTCAGATAACGTACGGAAATAAACCTGTAAAAAATGAAAGGAGAAGTGTTGTGAGTCCTGCTGCAGCTGCGGTACTAGACAGAGGTGTTAATATTCTGATTGGATTAACAAAACCCTATATTTGGATTCCATTTACAGCTTCTGGGCTAACTCCCTCTCAGATTTTCATTTACAGTGATCCCAGTCAATACGCATCAACAAATATTTATACACATCTGAAAATTAGACAATGTGAATTTTATAAGGATTACTCATGGCAGCCAAATGCTTTTTGGAAAGAGCAACCATTGAGGATACGACTGTAACTTATGCACTGGTAAATCCTAAAACAAAAAGATTTACCTCACAAACTGCAAAGAAGACAGAATATAGAAAAGCTACTCACTATGACAACGATAGCTATATCTTGGAAAAAGCCTACTATTGCTTTGAGCATAATCTTCCGTCTTATAAGGAAAATGCTTGAAAGAAGAATAAAAATGAAATTCCAAACAAAACTCACATTATGCAAAGCTGTATTCATCTTCATAGCAATAGTCGTATGCGCACTATGGGCATTTGAGTTTCGTATAGCAGCTGTTGTTGTACTTTTGATAGACTATATTTTTGATTTTATAACACGTCGTTGTCCTTTTGTGGGAAGCACTTTTCAATTGTACTAACAGTGAAAGATCGTTGTCCATTTTGCGGAAAATTATTCGAGTAAATATTTTATGGAAGCAGTGGGTATTCCATGCAGAAATAAATGTGTGTGCTATAAAATGTCAGCCAATTATAGGAAGAGACCTATATTCTCTGTAATGGACAATGGTCAATTATGAAAACTATTGCAAAATGAAATACGATAGCAATCGTTACAAAACAGAAATCCGGAAACTTTTTGAGTTATTATGGTTCAAAAAGTTTCCGGATTTTCTTAATGCTTTGAAGAGCCATTCTGTAACAGCCAATCACATTTCTATGAAAAAGGTCAATCTTCTAGTCTACCGTGATCGCAACCAAGTGAAAGATAATGTTCGATTTCCCCACTCAGCACAAGCTGGGTATATTCCAAGGGCTTGTTATATAAGTAGCCAGTCCAGTTCTGCCCGCTGTGCCGGGGTGTTGCCATATTCGTCCTCAATGACGATGCAGTCGATGGAAAGAATGGTTCCATCCTCGAATCGGGCTTCCACTCGGTTGATGTCCATGTTGTAGCGGCAGGAAAGCACTTTTGAGAGCGATTATAGTCAAAATTCTGATTTCGTTTCATTTGAATGGCTCCTTTAATAATTTAATGGTTGATTTTTGACGAAATGAGATTCATTTTGCTTGAGCCGCCCAACCACACTACGATGTAGCTTTGTTCAGCTCTTGCGGTTGCATGATTGATACCAGCACAGCACTGGGATTCACCGTACAGAGCGAGTGAATCCCTGATGCTGTGCTTTTTTATTTGACACGAGGTGAAATTTTATGCGTCAGCCTGATCATGAGTACGAAGAACGGAGCTTTGGAGATATTCAACGTGCAATTGATTTTGAGAACAGTATGAATGACCTTGAATCGCAATTGTATTACCAGCATCTTTCCCCGAAAGAAGTTGCCCAGCAGGTGCTGAAAGCCACTTGCCAATTCTACGATGCTGACTGGTGCGGTTTAATTCAGGTCGATCTTGATTTGAATTTGTGGACACCATTCTGGTGGTTCAACGCTGGCGCAACAGACAAGACGATGCTTTTAACCGAAGAATATGAATCCGCTGAATTTCTTGATCGGTGGGTACAAACTGTCCGCAAGGGAATTCCAATGGTCGTCCCGGGCGCCGAAGCGACAAAGAAGCCTATCCTGCGGAGTATAACCTGTACCAGCGGCTTGGCATCCGGTCTGTTATTGCCGTTTCCGGAGCCGCGCCCAGTCGCTCTGCTTGCCGTCCGGAATCTAAGCGGTATATTCAGCAGACCAGTATGCTGCGGATTCTGGCCTATGCTGCTTGCATCGTACAACGAACAGAAAATGCTGAACCGACTCCAAATGGCATATATCCCGACTTCCATCCAAAGCAGCAAGGATATCTATGTCAGTCTGTTTGGTGAACTGAGCATCAGCACATCAAAGGTGTTCTGAAAGAAGCTGACTTTAGTTCTCCAGAATCAACCGACTGATTTCTTACCTGCTGATCTCCCGTAAAATGCCATTTCTCCGCAGGAAATCACCCAAACGCTCTGGCCGGATGATTTAGACAACCCAGCCAAAACGTCAAAGGGACTGATTTATCGCTTGCGCCAGAAGTTCAACCTTATTTCAGATGAGCCATTGATTTTATCCTCTGCATCCGGATATCAGCTCAACCCGGAACTTCACATTATGACGGATTATCAGCGTTTTGATGAACTTGTCTTCTGCTGTCAGGGCATCCTCTATAATCAACAAAGTGGACATCCTCAAAAATGCTCTTGATCTCTACCATGGAAAGGTCTTGTCCTCTGCAGATGGCGAACATTGGCTCATTCAGTTTTCCACAAAATACCATCTCTCCTATATGGGTGCTGTCAGTGAACTGCTGAGGCAGCTGGATTCGCTGCATTCTTATGACCTGCTCAATCAGTACGCCATGAAGTCTCTGACCATCGCACCCGATAACCGAAAGCATACTGCTGGCTGATCCGCTCCTTGAAAGCGCAGGGAATGAACGAACTTGCAACCAATGAACTGGCCGCTGCAAAGGAACATCTGACCACAGAAGAATACGAGGAAATCCTTGCATTTGGAGCTAATTGGTAAGAATGATTCCTATAACACTTTCGTAACACCTTCATGTGACTTTCATAACACCTAAAATTTTTCAGAAGGGGCAAAAGGGCAAAATCCATAACACTTTCATAACACCGCCAGATGACTTTCACGTCGTGTGATATGCTTACAGGGCACGAATCGATGCTTGTAAGCTGATCGCACGGCGGTTTTCTTTTATAGGCTTCGATGCGTCGGAACAAAACATATCGAAGCCTGAGATGCATTAAAGGCCGAGGATACTTATACCGCTTTCCATTTTCGGATGGAAAACAGTGTCGGTACCCTTTTCTTTAGTGCATCTCTTTTTGTTGCCAAGAAAAGCCCGCAAGCTGTCATACAGTGAAAGTGTCCTCAACCTCCGCATCCGGCGGAAAGGACACTTCATGTTTCTTTTGCCCATTTTCGTGGCTGGAACTGGCCGCACGGTATCTCTAGCAACTCCAAGTTTTCGATTTTTACGATTTATCGAAAATTTGGAGGTTTGCGATGGCTTTAATAAGGGCTATGAGTTAAAAAGTTTGAAGCGCACTGGGAAAAGTTGCGAATCGAGTACGCAGCGGCAGGAATGGCTGAGGATGCCATTCAGAAGATGTACGACTATGACCGTCAGCAGTTCAATTCCGAACGCACCCGCATTGAGCGAACGCAGGAGTTCACTGCACCTGCGTATGAAAGCACCGAGGAAGAAGCCTCACCTCTAATGCTGCGCT
>SCPO01000057.1_pt1 | contig 87193 bp, 84 predicted proteins | sample 6106821 | NCBI WGS metagenome assembly SCPO01 (sample SAMN10720448, study PRJNA508395) | human gut metagenome | isolation source: Participant 2 stool, 0 month | host: Homo sapiens | collected 2017
CCTTCCCATCTGTCACTTTCCGCAAGAGCGTATCCGCATTCTCGCAGAGGTTCGGGCGGTTCTTTCCACATCTCCGTTTCCGATTTTGCAAAGTTCCACACCAATCGCTCGCTGTCCCTTACAAGATGGATTTTCATATCCTGCTGGTCTCTGCCAGCAACATCAAGTGTGGCATTGTTGGAAGTACGCTTGTCCTTACTGAGAACAAATGCACCGTCTGCCGCACCCATCAGACCATTCGTGCCTGAAATCATATCGAATATATCTTCCGATTTTTGTTTGCGTGTATGATGAACAATAAGCATTGAAACCTTGTAACTGTCTGCCAACGCTTCCTTGCCACAACATCATAATCACTTGCGTAGCTGTAATCTGCTCCGCCTGCTTCACGCACACGCTTTAAGGTGTCTATGATAATCAAGCCTGTGTCTGTGTTCCCTCATAAACCCTCTTATCTGTTCTTCCAGTCCGCCATTGACCGTTTTACATTCCGTTGCGAAATACAGATTGCCTGTCTCCTTTGCACCGAACATCTGAAACAATCGCTTCTGCAAACGTGGGTAATCATCTTCAAGGGCAAAATAAAGCACCGTTGCCTTACGCACCTTATACTCCCAAAGCGGTGTGCCTGTGCTGATATGATAGGCAAGCTGTGCCATCATAAAGCTCTTTCCCACTTTCGGGGAACCTACGAAAAGGTAAGTTCCCCTTTGGAGCAGACCGTCGATAAGTGGTGTCTGAACCTCAAACACCGTATCATACAGCGTTGTCATTGATACTGTTTTCAGATAGGAAGGGTCTAACTGTCTGAGTATTTCCCTTTGCATTTCTTCAAAAGATTGCTCGTACCCCTTGAAATCCGTATCCTGATTGACTATACTATTGTCAGTACATTTGGAAAGTGACTGTTCCGCATCTGTTGCCGCAGATACATTTGGAATAGTCATTTCTTTTTTATTCTCCATTCGCATCCTCTCCTTTCAAACCGCCGAGAATAATGGAAATCAGTTCTATTACACTCAGCAGTTCATCATCCACACCTTTTCCTGCTTCAATCCTTTTCAGTTCCGCAAGGACTGTGGCAAATTCCGTTTTCAACGCCTTATACACTCTCGGATTGCCCTGTACCACCACATCCTGATTTAAGCAACGGCGGTAACAATACTCCTGTTTTGGCAATCCTGATAGAGCTACAGCTCTTTTAATGAGTTCGTTTTCTTCGGGCGATACTCGAAACCCTACTGTGATATTCCTCCAACGATTTTGTTATCTCTGTTCTTAGCTGACATTTTCAAAATCTCCTTTCCTAAATCATCTAATTTTTCTGCCATCTCAATCTGCTTTGACGGAAAGAGGTGTGCGTACTGATAAGTAATATCAATACTTTCGTGACCAACTCGGTCAGCAATCGCCACCGCAGAAAAGCCCATATCAATCAAGAGTGAAATGTGGCTGTGACGGAGATCGTGAATGCGGATACGCTTCACGCCTGCCGCCTTTGCCCTCTGTCCATCTCGTGATGAAGATAGCTTTTCGTCACCGTAAAGATACGGTCTTTCTTCTTCAATCCGTAAAGCATACCGAGATATTCTTTCATTTTCACACAGAAACTTCGGCATTTTAATCGTGCGGTTGCTCTTTTCGTTTTCGGAGAAGTAATCACATCCTGCCCTTTCAAACGCTGATAGGATTTATTGATTGTGACTGTTTCCTTATCAAAGTTGAAATCTGCCGGAGTCAAAGCTAACAGCTCTGCTTTTGTCAATATAAGTCTAAAAAAAATTTGCTTTTAATTCGCAAAAAGCACCACTGTTTTCATCCAGTGATGCTCCATGCGAACAATCTTATTCCGTTTATGCTTTTTCTTCTTTGTAGAAAATGTCATCCATCTTCCAGCTTATCTCCATACGACCTGGTTCATAAATAAAGACTTTCTCAATAATCTTTGACAGCTGTATTTTGTCAAAATCCTGCAATGCTGCAATCTCATTTACTTCCATTTCTTTTTCTGTTGCTTCATCACATTTTTTCTTCGCTACTGCAATCTCATTCTCCAATTCTGCTATCTGCAAAGTGATTTCTGAAATACGGGAAGTCGTTTTTTCCAGTTCTTCCATATACCCTTCCTTGTCCAACACTTCTGAACGATAATCAGAATACAGTTTCATTTTTCTTGACGAGAGTCGCTTTTTTTCACTTTCCAGTGTTGCGATATTTTCTTCTTTCAAAATTGTTTTATGCCATTCACTTTTCTTTTTCTCAAGATTTTCCGAAATGAGTTGTGCCATATTTCTGGCTGCATCCAGTACTGTTTCTTCTGCTTCTTTCCTGTCCATTTTACTTTCCGCACACCCACTAAGACCGCTGATATGTGCCTGCATACAGCGATACCCAGTCTCTCTGCTGGTAAAACCAAGTCTTCTTCCACAGGTCGGACAAAAGAAAATAGGGCAGGCTACTCCTCTTTTTGTAAGAACTCTTTTCTGGTTAGTAAACGCTTTCTCATTTGCTTTCCGGAATAATTCATCGGATATAATTGGTTCATGTGCATTTTCTACAACAATCCACTCCTCTTTATCATTGGAAACCAATTTATTGCTTCCTGTTCTTGCCACTCTCTTTTTATTCCAAATAATTTTTCCAAGATACACTTCATTTTTGAGCATATCTGAGATTGTTGTAACTGACCAGAGTTTCTTTTCTTTTTCGTTTTCTCTGTGCATTTTTATACCTTTTCTGCACATATACTCCCGGCATGTAAGCACATGGGTTTCGTTCAGATATTTTGCTATCTGTCCTTTTGTTTTCCCATCTGCCGCCATTGTGAATATCAGTTTTACTATTTCAGCCGCTTCTGGGTCTATAACCAGATGATGCTTATCTTCTGGATCTTTAATATATCCATATTTGGGAAAAGCCGGCATATATTCACCGTTTTTAGCATGTGTTTTCATAGCAGAACGAACTTTTCTGGACAAATCTCTGCTGTACATTGCATTCAGCATATTTTTTAACGCTACACTCATTCCTCCAGTAAAGCCAGAGGAATTGATACTGTCAAAGCCATCGTTAATTGAGATAATTCGAATACCAAGGACTGGCAGGATTTTTTCCAGATAATTCCCCACTTCCAGATAATCTCTTCCAAATCTTGAAAAGTCCTTTATAACAATACTTTTTATACGTCCTGCTTTTGCATCTTCCATCATCCTCTGAAAGCCAGGACGGTTAAAGTTTGTACCACTGTACCCATCGTCTACATATTCAACTACTGGACAGTTAGTAAATTCGTCCTGTTTTTTGATAAATTCGTTTATCAGCATTCTCTGTGCGCTGACACTGTTACTTTCGGCTTTTATACTGCCATCTACATCATTATCCTCCGACGAAAGTCTGATATAAACAGCGATACATTCTGTTACTGGCATAACTCAGCCTCCCGTTCTTTTGCATATTTTCTTAATTCTTCCAACATATCATCATACACCAAACGTACCGTAATAGAACCGCTTTCATGTATTTCGATTTTTTCTACAAAAGCATTGACCATTTCCTTTGTCAGCGTTCTCGTATTGCGGTATTTATTGATCAATGTTTCCCATTCTTCCTCTGTTTGAAAATTTTTTTCATATCCAACCTGATGCTTTAATAAAATCTCCATGTTATTCTGGATCTCTTTTTCTGTTTCCGCATCCTGCTTTGAAAATGTTTCATACTGCTCTGCATCAATAATACGGCACACATAATCCTCAAACAATCTTTCCCGGTGTACTGCCACTTTTTCCAGTTCTTTCCGGCATTTCTTGATTTCCCTGTTAAACACATCATATTTTTTAATGCTTTCCTGTCTTTGATTCAACCGCCGAATCAAATCTACATTTTCAACATATACATTGATATGTGCACGTATCACACGCAGTACATAATCATTCACTTCCAAATCAGTGATAGAATGTGGCGTACACTTCCCGTGGAGCTTATTATTTCCACAGTAAAACCTACGATGATTGCCTTTTGTTTTCCCATATAAATACATGGTTTTTCCACAGTCTGCACATACAATTTTCTGCTTGGAAAAAGTTGAAGTCTCTTACATTATTGCCATTTGATTTACGAGCTTCATTAACCCGTTTTACGATATGACCAATCTTTTCCTGTACCTCATCAAAATCCTTTCTGCTCACAAGTGCCTCATGGGTATTTTTGATAATGATCCATTCTTCTTTCTGATTCATTTTCTGTCTCTGTGCTGCCCAGGAATCATTGGTAAACTGATTATGCACACTATCACCGGCATAATATTGATTCTCAAGGATTTTGTGGACTGTTCCTCCACTCCATGTCCATGTCGCTGACTTTTCATTTGCTTTTCCTGCTTTATCCAGCTTGTAGGCTTTCGGGCAGAGATACCCATCCGCATTTAATTTCCGGGCAATCTCTGCATAAGTCATTCCATCAATAAAATACTGAAATATCTTTTTCACCACTGGTGCCGCTACCGGATCTGGAATCAGCTGATGAGGATTATCCTTGTCTTTTTCATAACCATAAGCCATCTGACCGGAAGGAAATTCGCCATTTGCCCAGCTCGTCCGGTATGAACTTCTTATTTTCTTTGCCAAATCTCTGGAATAAAACTCATTATACACGTTTGACATGCTGATCAGCAGGCTTATGTCATCTCTGAACGAATCATAATGATCATTCACCGAAATAAAACGCACATTAAAGAATGGGAACACTCTTTCAATATAGCTTCCTGCCTCTACATAATTTCTTCCAAGTCTAGAAAGATCTTTAACAATAACACAGTCAATATTTCCCTCTTTGATGTCCTGCATCATCTCATTAAAACCATCTCTCTCAAAATTAGTTCCGGTTTTAGATATATCATAATATTCCTTTGCAACCACGATATCTTTCTGTTCTTTTACGAAATTATGAAGCAGAACCATCTGCGTTTCTATCGTATTTCTTTCTCTGTTCTTTTCACTCTCATAGGAAAGCCTTGCATAAAGGGCTGCATGTGAAACTTTTTCACACTGGTTTTCAGCTTCTGTAACCAAATTTTCTTTATTTCCAACATTCACATAATCTACTTTTCTTGATTTTCGAGCCATTTATACGACCTCCCTCTTTTGAATTTCTATTCTTCCGTCCATACCTGTGCTGACATCGCATCCCACCGACTGTATCTGCCGTAACAAAGATTGATAACAATCATCAAAATTAAATCTGACTTCAATATGTTTTTTGTCATATACTAATATCTGGTCAATCAGTTCAACAGCAACAGTTCTTGTAAGTTCCTGTATATTCTGATGCTCGGCAAAATAATCCAGCCAATGATATTTATCACTTTTTGATTCCAGGACTTCACTGATCTGCTGATCAATGCTTCGGACTGCTTCCTCGGCTTTTTTCCGTTTTTCTGTGTACCCGTCATGAAGCTCTTTATAATCTTCTTTTGAAATGATTCCTTCACGGAAATCCTCATATAGATAATCTCTTAACTCCCGGCATCGCACGGCTTCTTTTTCTTTTGCTTCTTTTCTAATTTCCAGTTCTTTTATATCCAATTCTTGAAATGGTACTTCATGGATAAAATCCATGATTTTTTTCATATCAAGGATATTTTCAATATGGATTTTTACCAGTTCCAATACTGTTTCTTCTAGTTTGCCCATTGGTATTCTGTGTGCTGCACACGCTTTCGTAGCCGCATGTCTGGAACAGATATAGTAAGCGTATACCTTTCCTCCTGCCGGAACATCCCGTTTGATCATCATTGCCCCACAGTCTCCACAAACCACAAGTCCAGATAATGGATATACCTTTTCCTCGTTCGGAGAAGTCCTTGTATCTATCCCTAATAATCTCTGCACCAGTGCAAATTCTCGTTCTGATACGATAGCCTCATGGTTTTTTTCAATTCTAACCCAATCTGTCTCCGGCTTTTTCATCAATTTTTTTACTTTATGGTTTGGTGTTGTTCTTTTTCCCTGCACCAGAGTTCCAGTGTATACTTCATTTTCAAGGATTCTTTTTACCGACATGGCGCTCCATTCTGCCTGTTCGTGTGTTTTAAAATTATCCTGAATCCTTATTCCAAGACTGTGCTTGTATTCCATTGGTGAAAGAACACCCTGTTTGTTCAATGCATTGGCAATTGCTGTCTGGCTCATACCTGATAATTTCATGCGGTAAATTTCTTTGACGATACCTGCCGCATATGCATCTATCACCAGTTTGTTTTTATTATCTGAATCTTTCTGGTAGCCATACGGTGTAAACGCTCCGATATATTCCCCATTTTTTCTCTTTACTTCCAGGTGGCTTCTTATTTTGATAGAAATGTCACGGCAATAAGCATCGTTAATGAGATTCTTGAAGGGAATCACGATTTCGTCTGCCTGACTTTTCCCTTCCAGGCTGTCATAATGATCATTGACCGCAATAAACCGCACGCCAAGTGCCGGAAATAATCTTTCGATATATTTTCCGGCATCAATATACTCACGTCCAAAACGGAAAGGTCTTTACAACGACACAATCCACAATTCCTTTTTGATATCTTCCAGCATCATCTGAAATGCAGGACGTTCAAAATTAGAACCGCTGTAACCGTCATCCACCCGTTCTGATACAACAACTATATCCTTTTTATCTTTTAGGAAATTTTTTATCAGATCTTTCTGATTTGAGATACTGTTGCTTTCACGCTTTCCAGCAGTAGCAACATCGCCATCTTCTTTCGATAAACGAACATAAATGGCTGCATGATAGATTTTCTTTGAATTGTTAATTTGATTCATCTTCATCCTCCTTAGTTTTACCTTTCCATCAACATTGGTAAAACCCAGAGGGTGAGTCGATTTTGTCCTAATAGAAATGAGGAGTCCTGAATTCCTCGCCTCCATATTAACATAACTCTTCAGATTTTACCACCACTTTTTATACAGAAAGCAAAAGTTCCTCAAATGCATCTTCAAAAGATACTCCATTGTTTGCAAACCGTATTTTCACTTTTACATTTCCTATACAGACAAGATAGGATTTCCCACTTGTCTAAGATATTGAGCTATTCTTTTTTCTTTCGTCTGATTCCGGTCAATCCTTATTTTTCGGATGTCCTTCAATTCCTTCAGATCTACATCATCAAAATCCGTTTCCAGATAGTTTCTATATTCCTCTGCCGTCATGCCCTTCTCCTTCCATTCCCATCTGAATCCGTACTGCTTTCAGTACCCGATCTAGGCTCCACTTGTTCACTCTTCCGCATCTCTCAATAATACATTTCGTAGAAATGCTCATAACCTGTTCAGCCAGTGCCAAACTTCCTTTTCGGATTCCCGTCATATCATATTTACTGATAAATACATGTGTTGGCAAATACCGTTTCTTATATATTCTTGATGTCAGCGGAACTACCGTTATGACTGAACTGTATGTATTAGCTTTATTATTGCTCACTACGATCACCGGTCTTACACCACCCTGAACAGATGTTGTAGGAAACATACCGAGATCTGCCCATAAAATATCTCCTCTGCGGATTGTCATTTGTCCTCTCTCCAATCTTATTATTTTTATTTGTAAAGCATCCATAGCGCTATATTGGCTCCACAGGAATACGGCAGAGTTTCTTTCCCATAAGGAAAGCTCTGCCGCATAACCTCTATAGCCAATTTGATTATTAAACAGTGCTCGCTCGATTCTATTTATCCTCGATACCCCGAATCGTTACTCCCGCATATGCAGGAAGGGAATAATAACCTGCCCGAATGCATACTCCGGACCACAACCCGAAAACTCTCGTTTCCAGGCTCCAGCAGTTCATAGGTTTACCAGTTACAGACTTCTCAGGATCTGCAAGTGTATCGCATCTCATACATATCATCGCATCACCAGCCTGCCAGCTGGCTTCGGTCAGTGCTTTTTCGCAGCATTACAGACTGAACTAAAAATCTTGGTTTTGTCTTATAATCCTATAGCGGCATCTTCCTCGTGCTCTCTGCATGAAATGTCACGTCAGTTATTATTGGATATTCAGTTATCATGGTTCATTTTAGGAAGTCCTTTAACTTCCTCTAATTACTAAAGTCAAATGACTTTGGCAGATGCAAAAGATTTTAAAAAATTTTTTAAAAAAATTTATTCATATACATTTCACGCATCTTATTAAGAGTGGATTTCAGCTTGTATGACAGCATCTGTCTGGAAATCCCCATAATCTCCGCCATCTGTGTCTGTGTCTTGTTTTCAAAGAAAATACCATAAATAATCATGCGTTCCTCTGAGTTCAGTTGATTGATCACTTTGTGAATATCCTGCTGTTCCATTTTTGTCAGTACACAGTGCTCCACATCACAGTTCAAATCTGGAAACTCCTCAATCATGAAGCCTTCTCCATCAATGGACTGACCGCTATAAGGTACTTCTCTCAGCATCTTATCCACAACCTCACCCAGTTCATTCTTAATCTCAACTTTTTTTGCCTTGCTGCTTCTGTAAAAATTATTCATCGCATACGCAACTTCTTTTGTAATCTCGATCATTTCTCCATCAATATTTGCGTAATACTTTCCTTCATAAAAATATGGGTGTTCAATATACATATCCGTTCCTCCTGAATTTGAAATCTTGTTGCTCGTTTCAAATCCAGAAGGCGGACCTCTGTTTAGGATCATGCCTATTCCGCCTTTATCCTGCCGGGATACGCCCGCAGTTATTGGCTGAGAAATTCAGGCACGAAAAAAAGCCCCAGTAGTTTTTTCTTAACTACTGAGGCTTTCGTCTCTTTATTGTATTCAGTTATCTATGCCTTCTTTCATCAGCATAATCATTGTATCAGGATAAAGTTCACAAAGTATCCGCAATACGTTCCTATAAGTTCATCTCATTATTAGAATCGTACATATTTCAGTGTAAAAAGTTCACCGTGTTATTCTTCTACTTCTTTTCCATCTATATATAGTTGAAATTTATCAGGATTATTGACAACATCATAGTTCTTTCCATATTCTAAAGGTCTATATTCGGCTGTCATTACCGATTTCCCGTCTTCAATATCCTCTTTCCATAAATAGATGTTCATATCAAGGCTTGTCGCATATCCCCTGTCTGTGGAGAATTTTGTCGAATAAAAAGAATCATCCTTGTACATCTGCAAAAGTTCTCTTGCGAAAGCTTCTCTATCCTCGATATGTCCCCGGTTAGCAACCACGGTAATATTTTCATCTCGATTTACGGAAAATGTTCCAACTACATCCGGTTCGCCTTCCTTATGACCAGATTCAGATTTCCCATAAATACTTCCTGCAGCAATTATCAAGATCACTGCTCCTGAAATCAATGCAATTATCTTTTTCTTCATATTTTTATTTTTATTCTCCTTTTAGTTTTTTTACTGCGTAATTGATTACTTCTTCCGGTGTAGGTCTTTCTCCTTTAAGTGTCATTTTCTTCCATTCTTCCTGCACAGCCGGATCAGGATTATCAAATCCTGCATCTATGGCTATCTGCATTTCTCTGCGTACTTCTTCTGGTGTTGTGTTGTACTTTTCTGCAATCTTCTCATAAATAGTTTTTTCTCTCATTTACCCGCCCTCCAGTTTCAAAGAATTATTTATAGTTCTTTAGAACTACTATATCATGATTATCACTATGAAAAAGATTTTTTCACAAACGAATCCATAAAAGAATAAAAAAAAGAAGAGCTTAATGCCCTTCGATTTCAATGCCTATTTCATTAGTCTACCAAAGCTCTGACCGCATTTAAAATTCTTTTCTGCTCGTCCTTTGGCAATTTTTCTATCATATCAGATAATTCATTAGTAACACCTGTGACAGAATGTGTCACAACATCTATCAGTAGCGCATCAGCCGATACATCAAGTGCATTGGCAATTGCTACAAAGGTATCCAACTTTGTTACTTTCAGTCCTCTTTCTATCACACTGACATGTGTTGTACTTAAATTTACCAGCGCCGCCAGTTCTTCCTGTGTAAGATTTTTTGCTTCTCTTGCTGCTTTAATTCGCTGACCAACCGCTTTTAAATCCATCATAGCACCTCCTTCAGAACGATAATTCGGTCTAAAATTAGTATACTGATGGATAATTGAAAGATACAGAATCCGCAAATCAAGTTGTAGTTCTATAGAACTAATTTTCATTTTTTATACATGCAACACACAAAAAAGCCACCAGAAGAATTAGTATCCTCTGGTAGCTCCATTAAAATTTATCATTTGTTAATGTGCAACACTCATGCTCTCATCAATCCATTTCTGCACCATTTGAACACTCACATTAAGATAGTGGGCTATTTTATCAACTTTCATTCCATCCGCAGCCATGGATAATGCTGAGGCTTTTGCTTTTTTCAGCTCACCACTTTCAATACCTTCACTATAAATCTGTTCCATCTCACGGCACATGAATTCCACCCCTTTCTGTGTTTCCTTCAATTCGTATACTCTGTCAGCAAGTATCTTACTGTGCATATCTTCTGCATTCTTACAGTGAAGATCATGCATCAGTCTGCCTAATTCTGTATCCTCTTGTTTCTTAGAATTTACATAGATAATATGAGCTTCATCCTTAAAATTCTCACTGACTTCTTCGATTTTCCTGTCTATATGATAAATCGGAAGTCCGTATCCAAGTGCATCGTCTCTGGTGATAAAAATCACGTAGCTTTCCGGAAGGTCATCAAAATCCTGTCCTGGATTTAATGTGTTCATATCCATCAGACCACTATGATACCTTGCTCTTTTGGGAGATGCCCCTTCGTTGTCCTGTTGGATTTCTACATCCATCTGCTTGCCTTCAGAATCTCTGGCAACACAGTCCAGAATAGCTGAACGCCCCTGCAAATTCTTATAGTCTTTCTGCAGAACTTGATCAATCACTTTCAGATCCTTTTTATTCATAATTACCTGCAGAACATATTCTGTACATTCCCGTTTCTTGAATACATTCCGCATAAACACATCGCTCATGATGGTAAGGTCTTTTAAGATACCCTTGTATCTTTCGTAACGTGTTTCCAATTCTTCTGTTTTCACGATTTCTTCTTTCGCCACGTCCATTCTCGCCTCCATTCTTTGCTATGTCAGGATAGGTTCCTAAATGTCTCCTATCCCAATTTCATCTTAACATCAAAATCAGCTTTTCACAAGCCACTATTTTATCCTACACCACTTGAAAACAATAATTTCCAATCAGTTTCATCCAACTATTATATTTATTCTTTTCACACACCTTTCGGCAAATTTCATTTTCCATCAATACACAGAACATCTTATCATAATCAAATGCCCAAACAGCACCATTCACATGGTTTTCCACTGCTTTCTGATCTATGCTTTTCAAGCGTGTGACCATTTTTTCAATTTCTCCATTTCCCAAGTTACCGATATTTTTGCAGATAAACCGAAAGAAATTCAACGTTGCATATTCGTCATGCCAATGGAACTCTTCTGGATTGTTTTTAATTTTACTGGCTCGCTGCTGTTCTTTGATTATCTGATCAGCTACACCTTTCATCGAATCTTCGTATCTCATATTACTCACCTACTCTTCCTCAATGCCCAGTGACGGTTTAAATCTTTTATCCTTTGCCTGCGGTACTACGATCTCATAAAAATAAAATCCTAAATACCCAAGTGCCTGCTTCTTCATTTTATAAAAAGAAGTCCTGCCTATTCCTAACTCCTGCTGTACTTCCACATCTGTCTTATTATAATGACTGCAAAAACAGGAATGAAGGATTTCACTGAGCATCACGCCATTCGGTGCATAGAACTTCACCAAAGTCATTCCCCGATAGATCATGTCCGACAATCCATAAATAATCATCAGATTATTCATCTCCCGGTGCATCTTTGGCACATTCAGCTGGTTGTTATAAATGCTCAGATAACTTAATGCATATGCCATATCTTCGTTGATTTTCTCCTGGCATTCCATATCCAGTTCTTCTAACACAATCTGATTTTCCAAAATCAATTTCTGATAGCTTGTCATCAATTCTTTAATATCAGTATAATGTCTTTCGATTGTAACTTCCAGATAATCCTGTGCATGACTTGCCATCTGGAAGGTAATTTCTTTCATTGATTTAATTGCATAATCTCTGTCTGTCATCAGTTTCAAAATCTCCTTATCATCATCACACTAACTGGCGGTCTTTCAGACCAGTTCGCTTTCCCCATGATTTTGATGGGAAGCAATTACTTACTATAACTTGCAGAATCGGATATCCAAAAGGCATTGTGGGAGCTGCCTTTGCTGACCGAAATCCATCTTCTTATGTAAAACCTGCAGGAATATAAAGGGAAAGTGACTATCCCTGCCGGTTAATAATCCAAATAATATCGTCTATACTTATCTCTCCTTATGCTGTTTTTCTCTCCATAAACCATTTATCCACTTCATAAAACAAGTGACTTTCCTGCCCCTGTATCATACAGGTGTACATCATTCCTACACCGCCTGCCTTTCTGCTGGCGCATCGCTCGATTTTCAAAATTCTGTCAATGCTATACTTTCTTCCATCCTCCCATGTAAAAAATATGGGAACCAGCTGCCCGTCTTTCCGAAACTCTGCCACTACATCTACATATACTTTGTTCATGCCGACACCTCACTATAAAATCTCGATTGCTCTTGGTGATGCCGGGATTCTGCGGATATATCCATTTTGCTCCAACTGCTTGATTCTGGAAAAAGCAGATGATGTTGATTTCACCCCGATCAACTCTCCAAATTCCCGGACTGTCGGCGGGTATCCATGCTCCTTCATATAATTCAAAATACATTGATAACTTTCTTTCTGTTTTCTGGTTAATGCTTTTTTCAAATCTATCCCTCCAATTACCTATGAAAATAACTGTGTGGATGGATCGTGTGCGTACCAGCGTCTAAGTGGGATAAGACTTTATCCTGATACATTGCCGCTCGCTGTATACTGAAATAACCAAACCGTCGTCTGATCTCATCTACAGTACGATCCAGCTTCTCTAACTTTTCCTTTTTCTCCTGATTTCCAAATAAATCCAACTGCACGGGAATATCATCTAACACAAGATCCGCAGCTCGGATTCCCAGTCTTCTAATGGGATGTTCCCATTTATAATTATCTTTAAATAGCTGAAATGCTGCAGTTACAATCTCGTTTGTAATATTCGTTGGCTGTCGTAAATGTATCTGTCTGGAAAAACTATACAATCCATTATCTCGAACTGTAATTTCTACTGTTTTGCATTTAAATCCATGTTTCCGCAATCGTGCAGCTACACTTTCTGCCAATGCTATTTGAATGATCCAGACATCCAGATCATTTTCCAGATCTCTCGGTGTTGTAGTGCTATTACCTATCGACTTTACTGGTGCTTCATATCCTTCCTTGCAAACCGGATCTTCATCCCAGCCATTTGCAAAAGCCCATAATACATTTCCTATTTTTCCAAAATGACTCTCTAACAACTTTTCGTCTGATTCCGCAAGTTGCCCGATTGACCGGATTCCAAGTTTTTGCAATTTCTTATTTGTCTGTCTTCCGACATAAAGCAAATCTGACGCTGGAAGCTGCCATATCCTGTCTTTATAATTTTCTCGATTAAACTCTGTGATTGCATCCGGCTTTTTATAATCTGAACCAAGTTTCGCATAAATCTTATTCCAGGAAATCCCAATACTTACCGTTACACCCAGTTCGTGTTTAATCCGATGGCTGATTTCTCTTGCAATCGTCATCCCGCTTCCTTTCAGATTTCTGCTGTCCGATACATCCAGCCAGGCTTCATCAATTCCATATGGCTCAATCTTGTCCGTATACTCCGAATAGATTTCTCTTGCCATCTGTGAAAATCTCAAATACAAATCCATCCGTGGTGGTACAAATATGATTTCCGGACAAATCTGTTTTGCCTGCCATAATGCCATTCCGGTCTTTACACCTTTTTCGCTTTGCAATATAATTTGCTGTCAGCACAATCCCATGTCTGGCTTCCGGATCGCCACCGACTGCCAGCGGCATTCCGGCAAATTCCGGATGATGCAGCATTTCTACACTGGCATAAAAACAGTTCATATCACTATGCAGGATCACACGCTCACTCAAACTTTTTCACCTCCCAGCTGTTTCCTTCAACATGATGTCTTATCAATTTCTGTATGTTTAGTATATATCGACATTCCGGAGATAGTCAAGTAACATCTTGGTTGTATTTTCTCCATTTTGGAGATTATTGTTGATTTTATTTCTAACATACGGTATAATGCATATAGAAAATTCAAATAGAAATGAGGCGAACAAATGCGTGATTTCGGGGAAATATTAGCAGAAAACAGAAAAAAGAAAGGATACTCTCAATCAGATCTGGTAGACCTGCTTTCTCAGGAAGGTATTCAGGTCACTACAAAAGCAATCTCCAAATGGGAGACCAATGCACGAGAACCAGCTTTACATGTTTTCCTGACACTTTGCCAGTTACTTGATATCGAAGATATATATGAATCCTTCTTTGGAGAAAATCCATATAACATTATGAGTGGATTGAATGAAGAAGGCAGAAATAAATTGATTGAATTTGCTGATATTTTGAAAGCTTCTAAAAAGTTTTCTCCACTGTCTGCAAAGATTATCCCATTCCATCATCCTGTAGAAATTACCTGGGAACCAGTTTCTGCTGGTACTGGAAATTACCTGGAGGATTCTGTAAAAGAAACTTATGACGTAGGACACCTTGCTCCTGAGCAGACTGACTTTGGTGTACGGATCTCCGGTGACAGTATGGAGCCACTTTATCATACAGGCGATGTCGCATGGATTCAGAAAAAAGATTCTCTTGCTAATGGTGAAATTGGAATCTTCTATCTCAACGGTAATACTTACATCAAGGAATTACATGATGAGCCAGATGGTGTTTATCTGATCTCTTTAAATCAAAAATATCGCCCTATCCAAGTTTTGGAATCTGACTCTTTTAAGATTTTTGGAAAAGTAATCGGGAAATGCAAAGGTGCAGAAATTCCGGGATTCCATTAGATTTCAACAGCAGGTTCATGATCCTGATGATAACAATAAGAAAAGGAAGTGATTGAATGGCAATCAATAATACACTAAAAGATATTCGTGAAGAACGGAATCTCATTCAAGCAGATTTGGCTGAAGCCATAGGTTCCTGCAGCCAGACTATAGGCCGCATCGAACGTGGAGAACGTAATCCCTCTCTTGAGATTGCAATCCGGCTGGCACATTACCTGAAAGTGCCTGTAGAAGATATTTTTCAAGTTGAAGACTAAATCACAACAGCCAGAAAACCGAGGAGTAAAATCCCCGGTTTTCCTTTTGCTCAAAATCAGTGTAATCCTTTTACGAAGTCCACTGCGTTTTTCATATCTTCTTCATCCGGATGGCCTTTAGCTATACCTCCAACCAGTTTAAATGGTCCAAATGTGTCATACCCTTTACATCCAAATTTTCCAACCACACTGGCATGTTTTTTATCCAAAATCTGCTCTATGGATTTATAATTCGCACTTCCACCATAAGTACAGATCAGAAATATCTTTTTGTCGTCCGGTAGATTCTTCTCTGCAAATTCCAATATCGACTGATGAAACTTTGAAAAATAGATTCCTGATGCAAATCCAATCATATCATAACTGCTCAAATCTGCATCTGGCTGTTTTACAGCATCAATCAAATCGACCTGACACTCTTCTGCTATGCCTTTTACTAATTTTTCTGTATTTCCATGATGCACAGATGCATATACGATTGCTTTTCTCATTTATTTTCCTTTCTGCCTGCTCCATCAATCAGGTCATAACTCATATCTAAAAAGTCCAGTACCTTTGCTTCACTGACCGAACCATCCAGTAAAATCGTAATCCAATGCTGCTTATTCATATGGTGTCCAGGTAAAAAGCCATAAGTCTGAATAATCATATTTGTCATGTCCGGATTACACTTTACATCCATGATATCAACCAGCTCTTTTCCTTCTAATCCCAGTTTCGATTTTTCAACTGTCATGATCACTGCATACCATTTTCCATTTTTATGTCGGAGTACTGCACTGTCCGGTAGTTTACTCCATAGATATTCCGGAAGTGTGCCATACTGTTTCTGCACATATTCAAATATTTCTTCTTTCTTCACAATCCATTCAACTCCTGATTCTTCTGATATCCTGTCCATAATCTTACCACATTTTTGTTCCCTATACTACCTGTCAAATTCTTTTGCATTTTCCCGGTTCTCCTGACTTTAACTAATAGAGGGATAAAACAGCAAGGACAGGAAGTGAGGATACACTTCCGGGAAATCCCAATTTAGGGAACCCTGCCCTAAATTGAAAAAAGCTGAAAGCAACGATACTACTACCTTCTCAGAAAGGAGAACACGCCAATGGCTGAAAGAAAGAGAAGCAAAGAAATCCATTTCTATGTCACAGAAGAAGAACGGAAGCTTATCCGTAGAAAGATGATTGAATCAAAGACCAAAAACATGGGAGCTTATCTTCGCAAAATGGCAATCGACGGTTACATCGTCAACACAGATACCACTCCACTGAAGAAACAGTATGAGGAAATGCACAAGATTGGTGTAAATATCAACCAGATTGCAAAAAAGGTAAATACCACCGGAGATCTATATCCGGAAGAAATGCAAGAATTGAAAGAGATGGTGAAAGAATTATGGCGTATCTTAAGATCTTCCCCATTAAAGTAACAGACAAGAAAGCTCTGGACTACATCACAAATCCAGATAAAACAGAAGAAAAACTGTTAGTTTCCAGTTTTGGCTGTTCCCCGGAAACTGCAGATCTTGAATTTTCTATGACTAGAGAAATGGCAAAAAAGAATGGAATGGATAAAGGTGATAACCTGGCATTTCATCTGATCCAGTCGTTCAAACCTGGAGAAGTTGATGCCGAAACCGCCCATCGCTTAGGACAGCAATTCGCAGATGAAGTACTAAAAGGAAAATATGAGTATGTGATCAGCACCCACGTTGACAAAAATCATATTCACAATCACATCATCTTCAACGCTGCAAGCTTTGTTGATCATCACAAGTATGTTTCCAATAAGCGGAGCTACCATAAACTCTGCCGGATCAGTAATCGTATCTGCCATGAAAACGGACTTACCACCAGTATGCCAATCGGAGAAAAAGGCAAAAGCTATAAAGAGAACATGGAATATCATCGTGGCACCAGTTGGAAAGCCAAGCTACGTGTTGCGGTTGATAAGGCAATCTGGGCTTCCATCAACTATGAGGAATTTCTGCAAAAGATGCAGTTAGCCGGATATGAAATCCGCCAAGGAAAGCACCTGTCCTTCCGTGCACCAGAGCAGAAAAACTTCACTTATATGAAATCTCTCGGAAGCTATTATTCCGAAGAAAATGTTCGCATCCGCCTGGCAAAAAATCGTAGCAAAGTAAAAGCTCCAAAGCATCTGTCCAGAGAAGCCCGCCTGTATATCAATATCTCCACGTATGTTACAACCGGCAATCGAGAAGGATTTGAACGATGGGCAAAGCTCAATAATTTGAAAGAGGCGGCCCGCACCTTCAACTATCTTTCCGAAAATAACCTACTGAATTATGAAGATTTCCAGCAGCATCTTTCTGATGTTAATGCTTCTGTTAAAGCGGCTGAGCAGAGAATAACGCAAATCAACAGTGAGCTGAGCACACAGAAAATCATTCGGAAACACTGTGATTCTTACCGGCTTTGCCGTAAAGTGATTGAAGATTGCAGATCTGCTAAAAATCCAAAAGCATACCGAACCAAGCATCAGGCAGAATACCAGCTCCACGATTCACTAAAAAAAGAGCTTCAGGATCTCGGTGTTACCAAAATCCCAAGCTCTAATAAAATCCAGAAACGGATTGAAAATCTTGAATCTGAACAGGCAGCTACTGTCCGCGAAAAACAGGAATTACAGAAAAAACAGAAGACACTAGATATCATCCAGCAGAATTTCATTGCTTTGATGTATACTCCAAATGTAAAATCCGATTCACTTCAGACAAAACGAGAATCAGTACCTATCTCGAGAGATGAATGAGGGCACTTTGTGCCCTCATTCATCTTCTTCTGACTCTTCCCAAAGTTCCAATCTCATTTTTTCTTAATGTATAATGTGGCACATAACCAAATGTATAACATTTTCGATCTGTCCCTCCCTGCAATGGTCTATATAGAGAAGCGAACTGTCCGTACTACTCTGGAAGTAGGAGCTCTTATCTCAATTTCCATCCAATCGCTTTCTTACGAATACCAATGAAATCTGCATAAATACCAGGCTGCCTTATCAAATCCTCATGTTTGCCTGTCTGAACAATGTGACCACCTGACAATACAAAAATCTGATCCGCATTTCTGACTGTTTTTAGCCGATGAGCTATCATAATAACCGTTTTATTCTTCGTCAGCTCTGAAATAGCGCCCATCAGAAGATTTTCATTCTCTGGATCAACACTTGATGTAGCTTCGTCTAAAATGATGATAGGAGCGTCTTTCAAGATTGCTCTGGCAATCGAAATCCGTTGTTTTTCACCGCCGGACAATGTAGCGCCTCCCTCACCAATAACGGTGTCGTAGCCATCAGGCAGACTCATAATAAAATCATGGCAGCACGCCTTTTGAGCTGCTTTTACAACTTCGTTATGGGAAGCCGCTGGATTGCCGAATTTGATATTATTTTCTATGGTATCAGCAAAAAGATATACCTTCTGGAATACCTCACTGATATTGGTGAGCAGACTGTCCAGTGTGTAATCTCGAACATCTATACCGCCGATTGTAATTTTTCCATCGTCAACATCCCAGAATCGAGCGATTAGGTTACAAAGCGTACTTTTTCCGGCACCGGACGGACCAACAATAGCCGTTACGGTTTTTTCGGGAATAGAGAGGCTCACATGATCCAGAATCTTGTGTTCTCCATAGGAAAAAGAAACATCATCAAAAACAATATTATAATTTGGGGGATTGATAGGTTTACCATGTTCGTCCATAACGGGCGTGTTATCAATTTCGTTTACCTTGTCAATCGAAACATCCAGTAACCGCAGGAGAGAGGAAGTATTCCCCGCCGACTGAAGCTGACTAAAGAGCATAAATGATGCTACTGTCATAAGCAGGCAAATGGAAAGCGCCATCGTTCCATTCAGGTAAAAGTACAACCCCTCCACTATAACAAGAATACTTGTTCCGTAGAGAATGATTTGTTGCAGCATATTGTAAGGGACGAATGTACGCTCTAATTTCAGATTTTTATCCTTGCTGTCCAGAATTGCCTGTCTCATTTTGCTATTGGAATTTTGACCGAGATTAAAGGATTTTACAATCAGCATCCCTTGAACGTATTCCAGTACATTAGAAACGAGAGTCTCCTGGGCCTGCTGTCTTTGTGGCGAAACCGTTTCCGATTTTTTCTGTAACCGGCCGATGCACCATGTAAAAAGCAGAATCCCGCACAAAATCGTCAGTCCGATCCGCCAGTCGATACAGAGCATAACAATAGTAATAATCGCTGCATGGATATAGCCGCCTAATATGTTGGTTAGCACCATGGACGCATTATTTTCAATATCGCCCATAGTCGTAGTGACGACAGAAGTCAAATTCCCCAAATTGTGATCGTTGAAATACCCCATCGGCATATATTTCATGCGATCTCCAATATGAATCCGTTTCTCCGCGCACATAAAATATCCAATTTGCACCTTGCCGAAATCTGAAATGTAGCTGCAATAAATTTTAAGCAGCATACTTGCCAGGGTGATTCCAAATATCATCCAGATCATAGACGTAGTAAAACCGTCTGTTAAACCCGAAAAAAACATGGCTAATGCTCCAAAGGACATCATATCAAAAAGGGAGTGCAGGACAGAAAAAAGGATAGCTTTTTTCATTGTCCCCTGCATTTTCCCTGAAAACTGATAAATCTTGCTTAATGTCTTTATCATCTTCGCACCTCCTACGCCACATCTTTTGTGTCCATGTGCGCTTTCCACATTTCCTGATAGAGCGTACAGGAAGTCAATAAGTTTTCATGTGTTCCTTCGTCAATAATCTGCCCATCTTTTATGACAACAATTTTATCTGCATCGGTAATCGTAGAAAGACGGTGCGCAATCATCAGAACGGTTTTCCCGGCAATCACTTTTGCCATTGCCTCTTGAATTAAGGCTTCATTCTCGGCGTCAATGTAAGCGGTTGCCTCGTCAAGAATAACAATCGGCGCATTTTTCAGTACAGCGCGGGCAATCGCAATTCTCTGGCGCTCACCGCCCGACAAGTGACCTCCTGCACCTCCGACAACTGTATGGAATCCATTTTCCAGATTCAGAATGAAATCATAGCAGCCACAATCTCTGGCAGCCTGATATACTTCTTCATCCGTTGCGGATGGTTTTCCCATACGGATATTTTCTAAAACAGTTTCGTCAAAGAGATAGTTGTCCTGTGAAATATAAGCGATGTTATCCATAAGCTGTGACAACGGAATTTTGCGAATATCTGTTCCGTCTAACTTGACAGTTCCGTTTGTTACATCCCAAAATCCCGCAATCAGCTTCGTAATGGTAGACTTGCCGCCGCCACTGGGACCGACAAAAGCGGTAATGCTGTTTTCTGGAATAGAAAGGTTGATATTTTTTAGCAACGGCTTTTCGCTTTCATACGAAAAGCTGACGTTTTCTAACACAATATTGGAAGAATGAATAGACACCGGCGTTTCCGGGCGATCCAGTTCTTTTTCATCCAATACGGCGCACAATTCCTCGACTACTGATTTCATTTGAGAAATGCTGTCCGTAAAGTTCATGGCATTTAAAATTGGTGTGATAATACCCAATGACAGCACGATACAGGTAACAAATGCCGGAACGCTCAGGCTCCCGTTCCGGTACAGGACACAGCCAATAGGAAGAACACACACTAACACACTGGGCCAGATTGTAACAAGCATGGATTTGTAAAGCTGCACGCTTTTCATCCAGTTCACAGCATAGGCCGCATTATCTTCAACGGCATCTGAATATTTCTGGTAAGAATTAGCAGACTGATTAAACGCCTTAATGACTTCTATTCCGCCGATATACTCAACCACAGTGCTGGTCATTTTACGCACGCGCATAATAAGACCCTGGAATTTTTCTTCATATCCATTTGCCATTCCCTTATAGCACAACATACCAATCGGCAGGGTAATCAATGCAGCCAGCGCCATTCTCCAATCCAAAAACAGTAGGTAAATCAGAATACAAATCGGAATACAGAGATTCGCTGTCAGCTCCGGTACTAAATGCGCAAGGGTCGTTTCCATTCCCTCCACACGATCTACCAAGACATTTTTTAATTCTCCCGATGGGGTGTTAATCATATAGCCCATCGGAACCCTGGTAAGTTTATCTGCTAGTTTCAGGCGGATCTCCGCCAGAGTTGCGAAAGTGGCCGTATGGGAAACTAAAGTAGAGAAATTTGCAAAGCATACTTTCCCAAGGAAACCAATTCCCGCAATCAGACACCACTCCATATAGACGGACACAGATGTCTCTCCATCCATCAAGAGAATCACAATTTTTGAAACTGCAAAAAACGGTAGCAATCCGGCGGCAACACCCAGGATTGCCAAAATCACTGAAAGAACATATTCACCCTTATATGGAGCGGCAAGTTCCATCAGTCTGGACATGGGATTATCTTTCTTGTCCATTTCACATACGCTCCTTTTCATAAAAATAGAGATTGGTTAAACACTTCTAACCAACCTCTATTATATCTATTCGGCTATTTTCTGCCACTCTGATAGGGCGTTAAACACTCCATTTAGACATTGGATTATATTTATTCCGCAGGCTGTACGTTATCGATCTCAAAGAACTGTGGCACGCTGGAGAAAGTATATCCGGCGATTTTGGAGGAATTATATACAACCAGATCCTTAGAATAGGAGATCGGAAGGTCAATCACATTGTCGTTGGAAACATTCAGTGCAGTAGCAATCGCACTCTGAACCACTTCGGGATCAGCAGAGGTGGAGAACGCATTTACCGCATCCGAATAGCTCTGGAAATCCTCAAGTGCCTGCAAGGAAATAGCATGAGGATCAGCACCGAGGGATTCCTGCAGGAACTTGTGCGGTTCAGTATAAGACCCTTCTGTATTCCATGTTGTAATGTCATAATTTCCTGCAACGCCTTCGGTCCACCAGGTCATCTGATCCTGGCCGGTAGTGGTTACGTCAATACCAACCTCTGCAAGCTGGGTCTTAATTGCAAGAGCCATGTCCTGTGCAAGAGAAAGATCAGTCCAATAGGTGTAATTCAGGGAAAGCTGCTGTCCATCTTTTTCACGGATACCAGTGCTTTCATTCATCACCCATCCAGCTTCATCCAGAAGTGCATTTGCTTTATCCAGATCATAGCTCCATGTGCTGTTATAAGTAATGTCTGTGTAGGGTGCTCCGGGTGCAAACAGGCTGGTGGCCGGAGTTTCGTATCCATAGGTCAGGCCCTTGGTGATTTCTTCCTTATTGACAGCGTATGCAATCGCCTGGCGAACCTTAAGATCGCTCAAAATTTCGCTGGACGCATTCAGAACCAGGTTCCGGGTCAGGGTATTTCCATCATTGATTGCGCCCTCGATTCCATCCAGAGAAAGAGCCTGATTATAGTCATCATAGCTGAGAAGGTCAGCACCGTAAATCAGGTCAACCTCACCAGTCTGTAATGCTTGAAGTCTGGAAGATGCCTCCGGGATATACTTTATGACAACTTCATCATAGTAAGGAGCTTCGCCCCAATAGTTTTCATTTCTGACAAAACGGGTGCAGTCACCGGAAATCATTTCTTCGCGGATGTATGGACCGGTGCCGACAACATCTGTGAATGTCTGGAAGTTTTCAGCTTCAAACACATTCGGGGACATCATGCCGGCAACATTCTGGAAGCAGAAGTCATTGATATAAGAGAAGCAGGGAGCGGCATAATGAACAGCCACCGTGTACTCGTCAACAACCTCTACGCTTTCAATGTTGTAAATGCCTTTGATACCGCTAAAATTAGGGTTGGAGCGGTCAAAATCCAGAATTGCCTTTACGCTCTCCGCATTAAAAGCGGCTCCATCTGTAAAAGAAACATCCTGACGGAGTTTAAAGGTAAGGACAGTATTTGTGTCATCCCATCCCCATTCCTCGGCCAGTTCGGGAACAATTTCCCCGTCCTCGTAGGCAACCAAAGTCTCATAGACCAGGCCACAGGCAATATTGTTTTCCTTGTTCATGGTCAGTGTCGTAAGGTTGTCCAGTTCCTTTGCTGTGACGATTGTCAGCACCTTCGCTTCGTTTTCATTAGCCGCTTGCGTCTGCTCGCTGTCAGTCTGCGTCTGCTCGGAGGTATCGCTCTGACCGCAGCCAACCATGGACAGAAGCATACTCACGCCCAATGCAGCGGCGAGAAGTTTCTTGTAAATCTGTTTCATGTTATCCTTGTCCTTTCTGGTTTGATAATTGATCTATTAGATAACCTTGCTCGGCGATCCGTCCCTCCTGCATGATGATAATCCGATTCGCAATACGCATTGCATCCTTTCTGCTATGCGTAATGAAAATGCAGGAGCTGTCGGATAGCTTCACAAAGTTCTCTACTAAAGTAAGTACGGCGTCTGCCGAAATCAGGTCAAGCCCGCTGGTCACTTCATCCATGATTAAGTAATCAGGTTCCACGGCAATCGCCCGAAGCAAAGAGAGCCGCCTCTGTTCGCCGCCCGAAAGCTGACGGACAGGCGTTTCCAAAAGCCCATAATCCATGTGTACGGCATCCATCAAATCTAAAATATGTTTTTTTCTTTCGGCTCTTTTCTTATCAGTTAAGTTCACCAGTGCTTCTTCTACATTTGCGTATGCAGACCTGGCAGGATTTAAAGTGCCGGAAGAATCCTGAAAAACAGCCTGTATTTTTTTACGGTGCTGTTTCCATGTTCGATAATTCCAACAGGTTATATCTTCACCATCCAGTAATATTTTGCCAGAAGTTGGTTTCTCAATGCCGATCAGAAGTCTTGCCAGCGTGCTTTTTCCCGATCCGCTTTCTCCCTCAATAGCAAGACTTTCACCTTTACAAAGGTGGAGGTTGATGTCCGAAAGCGCATTAAAATCTCCCTGATTCGCATTATGATATACCTGATTTACATTCTGGATTACAATTTCTCCCATTTCCATTCACCCCGACTTTCCCTATGGCTCAACGCGGAAAATTGTTTCATCCAGTCTGTCTGCGGACTTGACAAGAGTTTATCCATCGTTCCATGCTCAATAATTTTTCCAGCTCCCAGAACATAAACGTTCTGACATAAGTTTTTAAGTGCGGCCACATCATGGGATACAAATAATATGCCTTTGTCCTTCATTTGCTCCTGCATGATGAGAAGCAATAAATCCCTGTTTTCTTCATCCAATGCAGCGGTTGGTTCATCGGCTAAAACATAATCCGGCGACATTCCCAATAAGATTGCCGCAGCTACTCGTTGTAGCATTCCGCCTGATAGTTCAGACGGATACGCACCCAAAATCCGATCCGTGTCTTTTAGATTTACGGAAACCAGTTTCTCTTTCGCCAGGTCAGTTGCTTCACTTGTATTCAAATGCAAACGATTGACAAAGGTTTCCCGCATCTGATAACCGATTTTTAATCGGCTGTCAAAAGCCGTCATAGGGTTCTGGGGGATAAATCCAAGCTTCTTCCCACAAAGCTCACGATGTGACTTGCGGGAAAGATGTGATAAATCTATATCGTCCAACAAAATTTTCCCGGCATCAATATGACAGCTTGTGTGAAGCATCCCCAAAATGCTCCGCAGCAAAGTTGTTTTTCCAGAGCCGCTTTTACCTGTAAGTCCAATCACACGGCCTGCAGGAATTTCCATAGATATGTCTTTCAGAAGGTAGCGGCCTGACCGTTCCTTGACATCTAACTGTTCAATTTTTAACATCACTCTGCCTCCTTCGTTGTCAACTGCCTGCCAATGACGTTAAAGCAGAGTGTCGATAAAATTACCGCCCCTATTGGATAGAGAATCATGGTCGGGTGAAGAACCAAAGCACCCCTTGCGTCTAAAATCATACTTCCCCAATCTACTACATTATCACCAAGCCCTAATCCAATAAAGGAAAATCCGGTAATAGCCAGAATCATATCCGCACAGGAAAGGCACAGAAAGCGAATCATTTCGGCAATCAAATTCGGGAAAATATGAATCAGCATGATTCTGAGCTTTGAAGCGCCGGAAGCGATTGCACACATGACATAGGCTTTTCCCATTTCCATGTCGGTACGGGTACGAACCAGTTTTATGTATCTCAAAATGTAAGACACAGTGAGCGCGACAAGAGTAGTTTTCGCTCCGCTGCCCCAGGCTCCAATAAACACAATTAAATACGCAATCGGGGGGATGGCTGTAACAGCGTTAATCAGGCCATCAATAAGTGCATTTTCTTTCATAACGGCCCGGCTTGTCACCATTCCGATAACAGTGCCAAGCAGAAAAACAATAAGAGAGCCTCCTAATACAATCCCCAGCGTTGTCCAGCCACCATAAAGAATCCGTGACAGAATGCAGCGCCCTAAAGCATCCGTACCAAACGGATATTCTGCGCTGGGATCAGCATATCTCTCCAACAAGTTTGATTTCATTGGATCGTTGGGTGCAAATAAAAATCCGGCAAAAAAGAAAATAATCACAAGGGTTGGAATGAAAATCGCACACCATTTCCGAAAACGCTTCGTTTTCATTTACGCCACCCCCTTTTTACGCCCGATTGCCCACTGCACCAAGTCAGCGGCAATGTTGCAAAGAGCAATCGCCAGCGCCAGAAAAAACACCTCAGCGTGTATCATGGGAGTATCGCGATCAAGCACATGGTTTACAATCAGATAACCAAATCCCGGAATTGAAAAAATGGATTCAATCACCGTTGCGTTAGCCAGTGCCAAACCAATGCTTTGTAAAAAGTTTGGAACTAAACCCATCGCTGCCCGCGGAAAAAAATGGCACAGCAAAAGCCTTTTTTCCGAAAGCCCACGGCAACGGGCATAAAATGCGTAATCCTCGTTGCTTTCATGCTCCAGAGCATCCATCAGAAGCGGCGTATAGAAAGAAGCCCCGAATACGCCAATGCAGATTGCCGGAGATATGTAGCTGAGTAGGGTTGTATTTCCTGCCACAGAAATTAATGACTTTTGAACAGCAAAATAATCCAGATAAACGGTTGCCAAATAGAAAGAGGGTATGGACACACCCAAAATGCACAAAAGCCTGACTGCCTTTTTCGGAAGTTTCCAGGGAAGTAAAAAGGCAATACAACTAACGATTACAATGAAAACAACCTGAAAGATAGATGCCAGAGCTACAATTCCAAGCGTTTTCGGAAAAGCTGTGGCAATATCCGTCCAAACATCATGTCCATTTGCCAAAGAAACGCCTAAATCAAAATGCAGTAAGTCCCATACCCAACGGCCATACTGGACAAGCAATGGTTTATCAAACCCCAACTGAATCCGAATCTTTTCAATCTGTTCCGCTGTGGGGTTTCCGATCATCCTCTTTGCATAAGCTGTGGCTGGATCAACGGATGACAGTCTCATCAGCAAGAAAGACAGTAGAGTTACAAACAATAAAGTAAATATCAGCTCAACCAGTTTCCGTAGGATATATTTTCTCATATCCCGTTTCATAATACCGACTCCTTCGCGAGTTAGAATAATCTAACCCCTATTCAAAAAAAAGAGCGTCTGCACGACGCTCTTAAATCATCTGCTAGTACAGATGATAGTATATTGTATCTGGTATTTTGCCGCCACTCTAAAAAGACCAAACATCCTCTATTTGGACAACTTTTTTCGGAACTCGGAAGGCAGTTCTCCAAATTCCTTTTTGAATACTTCGGAAAATTTACTTGGATTATCGTATCCCATTTTAGCCGCAATTTCTGTTATGCTGTCAGAAGTATCCCGAAGCAAGATCGTGGCAGCCTGCATACGATAGGATTTCATATAAGCATAAATAGAACACCCATAAACGCCCTTGAAGCAAACCTTCATTGAGGTAAGAGGAATTTCAAATTTTTCTGATAACTCCTGCAAAGTATAATGGTTGCGAAGATCAGCCGTCATATATTCCTGCATTTTCTTTATTGTTTGTACTTGATTTCTTGCAAAATATCTTCGTTCTTCCTGGTAATCCTGAAGCGAAACCTGATTCAGAAACATCAGCAATTCCAACACTTTCACTTTTAAATAGTAAACGATCATCCGAGGCTCCACCCGATAAAGTTCCGAAAAAATATGTTCAATTTCGCTTTGAGTTCTTAATACAATGCAGGTATCATTCTTGCAAAACTTATCTGCAATCGAAAAGACATCTATATTCAGACCTCCAATCACACTTTCTATCCGCTTCATAGTTTGATCTGCCGTAGGCAGATCAATGGTAATAGAAATGCCGTGATAATGCGACAACGGAAAGTAAGTTGATGTAGTTTCGTTTGTCAGGCGGTTAATTGCAAGATCGCCAGCACCGACATACTGATAATCTCCATTAGCAAATTCGCATTCAAAACGTCCCTCCCGGCAATGATTGATTTCAAGTACATCAGAGTGCGGAAGCTTGTTTTGATTCTGTCCATCGCTCATGTGAAAATCATTATAAAATAATTCAATACCCGGAAGAATTTCATAGCGAGTGATAACACCCTCTCCAGTTACATTTTTCATTCTGTAAATGGAGCAGCCATCTTCGCTGACAATTTTTTGAATTTCCGGGTCAAAAAAGTCTGTAAATTGCTGTTCGCTCATTTGTATTTTCTCCCTGATTAGCATAAGTAAACCACAGTTAGTATAGCATATTTTCATGGCCGCAGTCCATGGATGTTTTTTGAATTTTGAAGTATGCGTGTTGTTTATGTTACTGTTCAGGTGCGAACTTGATTAAGAAAAGCCGGTGGTGTAAACTGTAATCAGTCAAAACCACTGGCTCTTCTTAATCCAGAATCCTGGATACTCTATCAAAGAGGTTACTTTCATTTTGTCGCATCACAACCAGCATGCTCATGCTTTTACAGAGATAATCGTGGCTTTGGTTACTCCGGAAGGACACGACCTGCTTTTGCTTTCTTTTATAGTTGCGAAGCTGTCTCTCGGCTTCATTATTACTTGTCGGAACCCTTCTGTCATGCAGGAACATGAGATGGTTTTTCATCAGTTTGTCCATGCGTAGGTACAGGTTGTATCTGGTGTTAGCATATAAGTCCGGACAAGTGGCTCCGAAGAAATCGGAGTAATCATTCTCCTTATTGTATTGATTCACCTAATTATTTCGGATACTATTTCTCTGTAATCATATTTACTAACTTCTGAATATTGTTTACATCAGTAAAACATGTAAGATGATTTCCAGGAATCATAATAACAGTAACATCACCAATGCAATTTTCTCTCCAAAAATTTATAACTTCTTCACTTCGATGGAATACAATTTTCTCTGTATCTTCTGCTATAAATAAACGAATATCACCTAAATATGGTATAGGTTTATATATAGCTCCATTTGTACTTTGTTTGAATATATCAAATAAATAGACAAACATTTGAATTGGCATATTTTTCGATACACTGTTTATATACAGTCTTATTCTTTCCTCTTTCTCAATCTCCCGAAGACCATTTATGTATTCTTCTACTTTATTTTTAGATTTCTGTTCTATTCCTGTATATTTTCCAAATTTCTCATCCATATATTCATATAATTCCCGCTCATTTAATTGATATTCCGCCAACACAGGATACGTTATATTTACCATAGGTAAAAACATTAGTTCCATTACTACCTCATCCTCAATACTATATTTCCCTGGTATACTATCAATCAGAGAGACATCAATAACATCAACTCCCTTATCCATCATATTTTTTGCAACCTCAAAAGCTATCATTCCGCCAACACAATGTCCAATAAGTTGTATTTTATCATAGCCTAAGTCAAGTATAATTTTTGTATATTTATCAGCAACACTCTCATATAAATGCCCTGCATAAAAATCTAAATATTGCTTTACATTATTTAATGCTATACTAACAATAGTCCCCTTTTCTTCATTACATAGACCTTGTATAAATGGTAAAATTCATCAATCGATCCCAAGCCAGCGTGGAAAATCACAACTAATTTATCTTCTTTCCCTTTTTTATGAATTTTTAGCTTGCCAAGTTCTTCCTCATTTACCTCAGCATCTTCATATCTGCTATTCACTTCTTTTTTTAAAATAATTTGATCTATGTATGAAACTATCTCACTCAAAGTCGGGGAATTAATCGTCTGTTTCAGCAATATATCAAACGGTACATCACATTGACTCCCACTTTCTTTTAAAAAATTTCGTATTTTTCCAACTGCTTGTGCCATAATCAAAGAATCTGCTCCAAAACTACGCAAATCCGAATCTGGTCTAATATCGCTTCTCTGTAGCAATTTACACCATATCTCTTTTATCGGAAAATAAGTAGATGAATCACTATTTATTGTGTTTTTCGTATCTGCCTCTTTTTTGTCCTCTACAATTTCTATATTTTTAAGATATTTTCTGTCAATTTTACCATTAGATGTTAATGGCAATTTCATTACACGTATATTGTATGGAATCATATATGCCGGAAGCATTCGTTTTAACTCATTTAATACATATAGGCTAAAATCTTCCGTAAATTCAGATGGCTGCGGTTCAACATATGCAATTACTCTTTTTTCTCGTCCCTTTTCTCTACACAAAACTGCAGCATATTTAACGGATTTAATTTTTTCTATATTAGCCTCGATTTCTCCTAACTCAACCCTAAATCCATTCAATTTTACTTGAGTATCACGCCGACCTAAAAATTCAATATTTCCATCTTCTAAATATTTTCCTTTATCACCTGTATCATACATTCTTTCTCCATTTACCATAATAAATGCTTTCTCGGTTAGTAGCGGTTCATTTAAATACCCTTTTGCCAATCCTATACCAGAAATGAAAATATCTCCAACAGCACCCAACGGGCATATTTCTTTTTTACTATCCAATACATAAACTTCTTGATTTGGAAGAGCTTTTCCATATGGTATACTTTTCCATTCATCAAAAAGGTATTCATATTCATAATATATTGACCAAATTGCTGCTTCTGTTGCTCCACCTAAACTAATTACCCGTGTTTTTTCCATACAAGCAGAGATTAATCTTTCTGGCAAAGTGAGCGGTATCCAATCACCAGACAGCAATGAGCACCTTATGTTAAACTGTTCCGTTCTTTTTTCATTTTCTCTGTATTCCAGAATCATCTGCATTATGGCTGGAACAGAATTCCATACAGTAATTTTTTGTTTCACTATCGTCTCAAATAAATAAGAAGGATCTGCAATTCTGTTTTCATCAGGTAAGAACAATTTTCCTCCTGCCGACAAAATTCCAAATATGTCATAAACTGATAAGTCAAAACTTAATCGAGATACTCCAAAAACTATATCATTAGTGGAAATATTCAGCATTTTATTTACATAATATATTGTATTCAATGCAGACAAATGAGAAATAGCAACCCCCTTAGGTTTTCCCGTACTCCCAGATGTAAAAATAACATACGCTATGCTGCTATTGGGGACTTGCGGAATTTGTTTTGTAATTATTTCATTGTTTTGTTTGTCTGCATAAATGTACTTAACATCTAAAAACATTAACTCTATCTTGCTACAACTACTTATCAAAACATATTTTATTCCCGCCTGTTCAATAATTTCATTTATGCGTTTCTTAGGTTGTTGAATATCTATCGGTACATATGTGCATCCGTTCATTAAAACGCCAAGAACACTTGCTATTTGATAGTTTGATTTTGGCATAAAAATCCCCACAAGATCTCCTGGAATGCACCCTTCCTGTTGAAGTTTATTTTGAACGAACCAGCTTTTTCTTACTAATTTACTGAAAGACCATATTTCATTTTCATCTTGAACTGCTTCTTTTTCGGGACATAATTCTGCCATTTCCAAAATAGAAGAATACAACAAGCCACTCGGCAAATCATATTTTTTCTTACTAATTTTAATGTTTTTATTTAATATAGCAGTCACCTTTTCTACATTCCAATTTTCTGCGTCAATCAAAAAATTGCAAATTAAATCTTGAAACATTAAAAACATTTCATCTATAACCTCAGGCAAAAAAATTCCTTCTCGCACATCCCAATTTATTAATAACTCATCGTCCTGATCAAACACTTGACAATCAATAAACACCTGTGGAGTTTGAGAAATACCATTTTGATAATATTTACCATGGTAACCTTCTTTCTTAGTATTCCGGATCACTCCAATTCCACTAGTAAATACATATGGCATGATAATATTCTCTTTGCCTTGAGACAATTCACGTAATACTTCAACACCAGAAAAAAACTTATGTTCCATATCTGTTAATAATTGTTGCTGAATTTGTTTCACGTATTCTCTAAAACTCTTCTGAATTGAGAAATCAACTGCCAACAAATTTATTGAAGTAAAATCCCCAACAATATTATTTACTTTGCTTTCATAACTGTTTCTATTTAAAGTCGTTAAATTCATAACAAATTTTTTGTTGGTACTCCATTTTGAAATAACCATAGCGTATGCAGATAAAATAACAGCAGAACTTGTCAATCCCATCTTACTAGAAATCAATTGTATAGTTTTCCACTTGTTTTTTTCAACAACAAATTTGTATCTTTTAAATATAACATTTTATCAATATTCTCAACAGCATTAATAATAGGGAGATCCGGTTTTTCAGGAAACTCAGCTAAGCGTTCTATCCAATATTCACGATCAGAAAAATATTTTGGTGTATACTTCTTTACTTTTTCACAGTATATATAATCACTAAAATTGTATTCAATTCTAGGTAATGAAGCCGTTGGATTTTGATATAACTTTTCAAATTCGTCTATTAATATCCATATGCTTGCCCAATCCGCTATCATAAAATCGATAGAAATACCCAGAATAGCCTTATTGTGACCAGATACACACCCTATATCAAACATAGGCCATTTTGAAGCATCATATATTTTATGTCCTAATTCAGTTTGCAAAGTTTCTTGCGTATATGTTATGTTGCGATTTGTATACAACGTATACCAAGGAGTATCTCTTAAAATTTTTTGAATTCCTGTATCACTAAAGATTACTCGCAGCATAGGATGTCGATTAATTAGAATATTCCACACTTCCTCTACACGCTGAGAATCCAATTCAGAATACTCAACCTCCATATAAATGTGGCACGCTGCATTTCCATATTGAAAAATATTTTTTCTTCCAATCAAATACGCAGACTGTACATCTGTTAATGGAAAACTGTCTCCTTGCTTTCCTTTCCATAGTTTTTCTGGATGCTCGGTACAATTAATAATTGTCAGAAGTTCATTTTTACATTTTCTTATTTCCTCTATGACTTCATTTGTCATAATTCCTGACGGCGCTCTATATTTTATTTTTCCATCAACATTACTAAGTTTTACTTTCTTATCCTGCAATTTTACAAAAAGTTCAAAAGCCTTTTTTAAATTATTTGCATCCATAGCGTATTATTCCTTCCTTATAATAAATAACTTTTGATTTAATGGTGCTAATGGACTAGTATCACTTGGCACTACCACTAACTCTCTTTCACTTATTCCGCAACCCCAAAAAACTTCTTTCCATTCCTCCATTTTCAAAAAAGTTTCATTACATACTTCCCTTGCATCTGTTGGCCGGCTCATCATAAATGATTGTGATAACATTAACTCATAATTCTCTCCCACTGGCTCAGCAATAAGAGCAATACCGCCATGTACTAAGCTGCATATGATTTGTCTCATAGAATAATCCGTATTGACAGCATTATTCATCATTCCAGCAGCTATGACAATGTCCACACTCTCTTCAGCAATTCCCTGGTCACTTAAGTTAGAATCAATATTTATCACCTTATACTCTAATTCTTCTTTTCCCTGGTACTTTTGAGCAGCAAAATTGAGAAAATATTTTGTAATATCAGAATAAATATATGCTATTTTTTTAGTTGAATTTTCAAGAACCTTTAATATTCTGTCTGTTGTTGCTCCTGTTCCTGCTCCCAATTCTAATATCCTAATTTTATCTTTTTTAGTATGTTCTATAGCGAATGAAAGAATCTTTTCTATACAATATGCAAGATATTTTTCCATTAAATTTTCTCTATAGAAACAATTAGCTAACTCTATTGTTCCTTCCGGAAACAATAATAACGCAGCATTCATTTCTCCTGATAACAAAGCTTCCATTTTTTCAATATGTTTTAAATAATAATTAATGACATGTTCTCCTGATAATTTTCCAACCCACTTATCAGACACAATTTTCCAATTGTCTTTCTCACATATACTTGTATTTTTCTTTTTCCATTTAATTTTCCCAGCATTACATTCTATATATCCATTTTCACTTAAAGCATTAAGCCACCTTTGTAAAATATGCATATTTGAATCTGCCACCTTTAAGCAACTTACAATTTCTGTTATTGATATATTCTCCTTCTCCCCAGTCGCCTCGTACAGTTTGTATGAAATAGACTCCAAACATGCGATATTCATTATATGTTTTGCTTCTTCAACATAACCATATGTAATATCTGGTTCCAAATAAAAGTCAATATTGTTTGCAGTTTTTTTGATTTCTAGTGAATCATTTAAAAAGGTGTTTTTTTCTTCAAAAAAATCTAAAACATAGTTATTTAAATCAACTGCATGATTTGCATTTTGATACAATCTTGGGTAGCCAATCTTTTGAGTTATAAGCCCCCATATACTGGGAATTACAATTTCACTTTGAATTTTCCGACGATATTCCGTCATTTTTTCAAAATAAATATTATCTATAAATTCTTTAATTTCTTTTTTTATAGCATCTATCCATTTTTTGCAAAAAATATCTTTATAGCTCAACTCACTTTCTGACTCATACCAGTACATTTTACTGTCAAATATCCTCTGATCTAATTCATCCCCCTTCTTGATAAATAAGTCATGAGCAGCTCGAAATTGCGGTTTCCAAATAATCGGTCCATTAACATCAACCATGAAAAGCATTCCTTCCGATGTATAAATATTTATCTGTTGTAAATAATAGCAATAACTATCAGAATCGACTGTATTTACAGAATTATATACTTTAATACTCAACGGTATATCGTTAATACTACCTGAAGCAATAAAAAAATCTTGATTTTGTATCCAAAAATTTTCAATCGAAAATCTTGCCTTTTCCCTGAAAATTCTCAAAATATTGTCCAGTAGACTATATATAACTTGATTAGCACAAGCACATTCTATTGACAATATTTCATTTTTCCTCAACAGCCCTTTAGAGCACTCAATGTATTTATGAACAGTGTCCATGTACTTATAAAAATTTGCTACATGAAAAAATACCCCCTTCTCAATTGAACATTTTACACATTTTTTCATCTCGTCTATATGAATAGGCTGTTCAATGAATACATGAATACCTTTAGACAAAAATTTTAATGCCAGTTCACTTCCATCACCTCCCATTACACCCGTTCTGACAGCAATAAATACAATGTCTATATCCTCTGGGATTTTATCTATCGATGTATATAAATTAACATTATATTTTTCAGCACATAGCCTTGATCGTTCACTTCCATTAGAAAAAATGCCTATGAATTCCACGCACTCTTTCATCTTACTAATAGCATCTATATAAAATTGTCCAAACTTACTACCACATACAAGTGACTTTAATTTTCTCATTTTCTCACCTTCTCAATAAAATAGGGACAAGTTACACTCCTCAATATCTAATACTCGTAATTTGCCCCTAAAAATGCGAGCTATTTTTCATTATGAAATATACTAAAAAACAGATTTGACAATGTTAAATTTCTCCACACTCCATCTCGATATCTTCCATAATGACATTTTGTCTTACTAAATCTATCTTTTGAGCCAATAATTTTATCGTAACATTTTCAAAAATATCACTAATCATAATTTTACAGCCAAATTCTTTCTGAATATCTGAAATCAATTTGGTTGCTATTAATGAATCACCACCTAAAACAAAATAATTATCTTCAGTCCCTAAATTTTCATAACCAAACATTCGTTTCCAAATATCCAAAAGTTTTTCTTCTGTCTCCGTTACTGCTTTTGAAAATCTGATAACCGAAGTTTCTTCTTTAAAATCTTCCCGTAATTTTTTCCGGTTAATCTTTCCATTGGACAATGTTGGAAGCTGTGCCATAAAATGATAGTTTTGGGGAACCATATACTCCGGCAGCTTTTCCGACAGATATTCCCTAAGTGCTCCATCATAATAGGACAAGACAGATGCCTGCTGCCTACTGCAGCATATACATCTCCCATATTCTTCTGTTACAACAATGTCCTGGCCTAATCCTGCCTCTGATAAGCATTCTCTCCACAGCAGACAATCTGGGGTAACCATCCCCGCTTCTTTTCTCTTGTCCCGAATATCTGCGAAACCATTTTCCAAAAAAGTTGCTGTAAGCTCCTGAAGATATGTCCTTACCACAAGATCTGTCATTAACAATATCCCATTTGGCTTCAGTAATTCCGCTACTTTCTTTACCGCATCCACAGCGTCAATATTTCTATGCAAAGCATTTACCGATATCACGACATCATAACTATGCAGAGCCATCTGCTGCTTGTCCATGCTTTCTTCCAGATTCAGCATTTCAAACTCGACTCTTTCATATCCCGCAAGCTCTTTCTCCGCTTCCTGCAGAAAATATTTTGAAGAATCCACATATGTATACGCCACACTTACATCTTCCAGCACATTTAAAATCTGTCTTGTAATTGCAGCATCCCTTGTCCCAATCTCTATAATCTGGAGTGGTTCTTTCCTGCGCCCTTCTATCAGAAGTTTTAATTCCTGCACCAGTCTTTCCACGGTCTCCTCGTAACCCGGAATCCTCCGAAGCAACATATTCGGAGCCAGCGCCGAATCTTTCTGGTAAAATACATCCAGCGGAACTTCATTCCCAGTAACCATATGCTTCAGATACGGCTTCAGTTTCTTAAAATACGTTTCCGCATCTCCAGCTTTTTCCGGTACAGCTACTTCCTTCCCGGTACGCGATAGTCTGCCGTCCTCTTCTCTCAGGATTCCTTCCTTCTTTAAAATTTCCAACCATCTTGCCACAGTATTCTTCTGTGTTTCCGTAATGCTCCCTTTTTCAAAAATTTCCTTCTGCGAAAGAACTTCCTTCTCTGATACAAAAACGCCTAACTCTATGAGTGTCTCCAGCATAAGCTGTACACATCTCTGGTCTGCATAGGCAAGGAAATTTTTGTATGCTGTCTTCCGTTCCTGCTGCATCTGCCAATTGCTGACATCATCCTTCAGTTCTTTCCAGCCCCCGCCAAAGATATCTGTGCCGTACAAATACGTTGTAACTTTAGAATCTTCCTGCAGCGGCGCTCCGATATAAGCAGCCAGCGTTTTATTGCCATGACCATCACTAACTGTATCAACAACTGCATGAGCCACACCCGGAAACTCCTGAATAGCATGTTCAATTTCTCCCAATTCAATCCTGTGTCCACGGATCTTTACCTGATGGTCTTTTCTTCCCAAAAATTCAATTGTCTCATCATCCCAGATTCTTCCGAGATCACCGGTCCGATACCATCTTCCATACTGATCTGTGATAAATTTCTGCCCCGTAAGCGCAGAATCTCCCCTATATCCTTTTGCTACACCAAAACCGCCAATCCAGAGTTCGCCTTCTGCCCAGTAAGGGCAATCCCTTCCATACTCATCCACAACACGATATGCCTGATATCTGAGTGGCTTTCCATAAGGAATAGATTTCCAGTTTTTCGGCATCGGCAGGGTAACATTCTGATAATTGGACCAGATACTTGCCTCTGTAGCTCCTCCCATAGCGACAAACTGGCAATCCTCTGTCCATGCCGCAACCCTCTGCGGGAGATCCATCCCAATCCAATCTCCGGAAAGCATAACCGCCCTGATCGGCAGTTTCTGTTTCATGGATTCCGCCCGTATCAAAAGCATATCCAGAAGCACCGGCACTGAATTCCAAACGGTAATCTGATATTTCAACACTTGTTCCAGCCAGTAATCCGCATTCCTTCTCTCCTGCTCTGGAAGCAATACCAATGTTCCTCCTGCGCCTAGAATTCCAAAAACATCATATACCGACAGGTCAAAATCCATAGCTGATACAGCCAGCGCCCGATCTGCACTTGTCACATGGTACTTTTCATTAATATCCTGAACCGTATTCCATGCGCTTTCATGCGCAATCTCTACACCCTTCGGAACACCTGTAGAGCCTGACGTCATGATGATATAGGCGCTGTCCTTCGGCGACACCTCTGGCAGTCTCACATTTTTCTGTCCCTCTTCCATACCTTCCATCACAAGGATTTCCGTACCTTCCGGCCAGTCCAGTTTTTCGGATAATTCCCGATTCGTGACCACATAGCGGACTCCCGTCTTCTCATGGATTAACGCTCTCCGATCTTTAGGCTGGCTTAAGCTGACCGGAAGGTATGAATTTCCGGAAAGCAAAATTCCTAATGCCGTCTCGATCTGTTCTATCCCGCGCGGCAGGGTAAGTGCAACCGGGACTCCCTTAATATCCTTTTCTGAAATCCCTGCCGCCACTGCTGTCGCCCGTGCTTTTAATTCCCCATAGGAAACCGATCTTCCGCTTCCCGCATCAATAAGCGCAATATCTTCCGGGCAAACTTCCGCATGGTTCATAACAGCCCAATGCAGGCATTCCACACGCTCCGGCACTCTTGTACGCGCTGTATCTTCAATTTCTCTTTTTCTTTTTTCAGGAAGCACATCAAATCGCTGATTCCAGTCCTTCTTTCCCAATTCATGCAGAAGATTCTCAAAACACTCCAGCATATCCGGGATCATATTCTCCGGGAATAACTTATCCACGCTGTCCCATGTAAGCTGTACGCCATTTTCATCTTCATAACTCTGGAAGTCATTCCACACCTGCGGCGTTTGGGAAATCATATAGGAAAACTGCCCCAGTTCTTTCCGGAACGTATCATTTACCAACGGCGTTCCCAGATTGCAGGCAAAAACAACCGGCGCCACTGCCGATGCGTCTCCATACATCTGTGCAAGGTCTCTCTGGACTTGCACGCCGGAATATGCCGTATACTTCATATCCTCATGGAGCTGCTTCTGAATCCTGTCTAGCAATTCTGCAAACGTCGGATTCCCTTCGCAGTCAATCTCCAGCAATAACAGTGTAGTGAAATCTGCTATCACGTCTTCCAATCCCTGCTGCTCTGTTTTCCGGTTAAAAAATGGAATATTAATAAGGAAACGATGATTCCTGCTCCACCGTTCCAAAACCGTCGCATATGCAGTAAGAAGAACCATTGCCGGAGTTGTCTGGTATTCCTTTGCCCGTACTTGCAGATGAGCCCACTCTTCCTTGCCAATCCTTACAATCCTGCGGTTGAATACAGTCTTTGTCACTTCCTGCGGCCGTTTTGCCAGTGGCAGGCCTGGCCCTTTCGGCAAATGCTCCAAGCGTTTTTTCCAGTATCCTTCTGCATTGTTTCTCTCTTCCTTATCTTCCTCTTTCTGCCGTTCCAGATAAGAAGCAAAATTCCACCCTTTTGATTCTGCCGGAAGGCTTTCTCCGCGATAGGCAGCCGCCAAATCCCTCAATAAGATCTGCAAACTCTGTACATCGGCAACCAAAAGTGCCATATCCACGTGCATGCGTGCCCTATTTTCAGGAAAAAGCGTAAGCTCTATTCCTGCCACTTCGCCTTCCTCGATCTTTAGCTTCCGATGGGATAAACGTTCTCTGACAGATACTGCCATTGCCTCTGCTTCCTCAGATGACATCCGTGAAAAATCATGAACCTTTATTTTTTCACAATACGGCTTATCCAGGATTTTCTGTGTCCCATCTTCCAAAAAGCAGGCACGCAGCATGGGATGATGATACTGCAGCACATTCCATGCTTTTTCCAGACGCTCCGGATCTATATTTCCCCCATCAAACTCTAAATACGCATGACAGTCTATTCCTCCAAGAGCCTGTTCTTCATCCCTGCCAACCCAATATGCATACTGTACGTCTGTTAAAGGAAACGGCTGTTTCATATCCTTTTCCGGCGTTATCTTAGATTTTTGCGCCCGTTTTTTGCCCGCTTTTTTCTTCATGCTGCGCTGGATCAGCGCCCACCAGCCTTCAAGGGTAGGATTTTCCATCAATGAACCGAATGAAACCTTAACCCCCTGTTTTCTCCACTGGTTTACCAGACGCATGATCGTCAGGGATGAAAGCCCAAGCTCCAGCAGATTTTCGGAATCCCCCAAATCTCTGGCTACCGGCAGCTTTTGTTTGATCTGTTCCTTTATCTCTATATATTCCATGATTCTGTCTCCTTCTATTTTTCCTGCGCCATCCGTTCTAATGCTTTCTTATCTATTTTTCCTACGCTGGTCAGCGGCCATGTCTCTACCCGTTCTATCTGATCCGGCATTTTATACGCCGCAACGCCTATTTCCCGCAGGAACCTGTGGATTTCCTGCAAATCGATCCCGGCTTCATCATCGGTCACAAGGAATGCACATATCCGGTTTCCAAGGGTTTCATCCGGAACGCCGACAACGGCTGCCTCTTTGATTTTCGAATGCCTGCAAAGGTAAGCTTCAATCTCTGAAGGCATGATCTTTTCTCCGGCGCGGTTAATCTGCTCTTTGATTCTCCCGCCCAAACGTAACCTTCTGTCTTTCGTCCACATAGCTTTATCGCCCGTCCGGTAAAACCCGTCCGGCGTAAAGCTCTTTTTATTTGCTTCCTCCGCCATATAATAACCATCAATCGTATACGGGCCTCTGGATAATAATTCCCCAAAAACTCCTTCCGGTACGGCCTTATCTTCTTCATCCACAATCTTCACTTCATCCGCAGGAGACACCGGAGTTCCCTGACATCTTGCGATCAGGGAACCTTCATCCTCCGGGCTAGTAAAGGACAGTAGCCCCTCCGCCGTACCAAATACCTGCATCAGTTTACACGGCCATTCTTCAATGATCTTATCCGCAAGGGAATCTTCCAGCATTGCGCCGCCCACCTGCAAAATCCGCAGGCTGGATATATCATAATCTTCATCCCATTCCAGCATTTCCATGCACACAGTAACCATAGCAGGAACCAATGCCGTTATCGTGACACCTTCCTCTGTAATTGCGTCAAGGATATCATCCGGGCTGGTCGCAGACGCAAGCACAACTTTTCCTCCCACGTCCAGCGTGCCTAAAAGCCCCGGGCAGCATAATGGGAAATTATGAGCTACCGGAAGAGACGCCAGATAAACGTCACTGCTATCCAAGCGGCATCTCTTCGCGGACATGCGGGCATTATACATATAATCCGTATGGGTGCGCGGAATTAGTTTCGGAACCCCTGTCGTCCCGCCGGACAGCAAAAGCACCGCCGTTTCATACCCATCCACAGCCGGAAATGCTCCATTTTCTCCACACGTTTCCGCAATCATTCCACTGATATCCCCGGATTCGCTATCTACAAATATATGCCGGATACATGAATATTTCTCTTTCATCGCATTTGCCATCGGCACATATGAAAATCCCAGATATTTCTCCACCACAATATAAGCGGCCGGCTTTGCCAGTTCAATAGTTCCTTCCAGTTCCGCCTCCCTGTGGGCCGGCAGCATCATGATTGGCACCGCCCCAATCTTGGAAAGAGCAAAAAACACGATCACAAAAGAAATCCTATTCGGAAGCTGCACAAGCACTTTGTCTCCCTTTAAAATCCCTTTACGCAGAAAAGCTGCCGCAAGACAATCTGCTTTTTGCTTTAATTCCATATAACTGATCTCGTCTTCGCTGTCCGTGACCGCAGTTCTTTCTCCATATTTTTCCGCCCACTTATCAAGCTGCTCTCCAAAGCCGCATCGTTCCCATCCTTCCAGATGCTCGTATTTGCTCATATCCTTCTTATAACTCATTTGATTTGTCTCCTTTCTTATGCGCCGCCACATACGCAGCATATCCCTCAATCTTTACTGGATACAAATGCCATCCCTGGCCTTTCCTGCCTTTTTCTGTAATTTCCCCGTTTCTGACAGAGAAGAAATCCATTCCTCTTCCCAATCCAATACCGATCGCTTTTACATACGCTTCTTTCGCCGCCCAATACTGGAAAAACAGTTCCGGTCCCTCATTTATTACATCTTCCGCTTCTTCTGCCGTATAGAAATTCCCGGCTATCTCCCTGTAATCCGGGCATCCTGCCATTTCCTGCACATCCACTCCGATATCCATTCCGACAGCGAATCCCTCCAGTATGAATTCCCCCGAATGCGAAATATTAAAATTGACTGTCTGCTTTCCTGCGATTTCTTTATGATAAGGCTTACCCAGTTCATTGACAGAAAAATCAACTGTTTCCACATCTAAGTATCTTTTCAAGAGAATTCGCACGATAAGTTTCCCGGCAATATAACGCATCCTGTCTTCAGGAAAGCGGAACTTTCCGGCTTGCTCCGACTCCTGCTCACTCAGGATATATTCATGATTCTTCCAGAAATCTGTCATTTCCGGCCAACAGATGCACCATATATGTATCTCATTTTCACGGATACGAAGTTTGTCTGCTGACAGAAATTCCTTCTCCCCGCATCGTTTAACCTCCATTTTTCATTCCCTGAAGCCGTCTCTCAACCTCACTTATTACTTCGTCTTCGTAATCCCGCAGATAAAAATGCCCTCCCGGAAATATTCGGTAGTCAAAATCATTATCCGTATACTTTCCCCATTCACAGATTGCACTCTCATCCGCTTCACCGTCCTTTTCTCCGCCAAATGCAGAGATAGGTGTATGCAGCACTACTCCCGCTTTATCATAATACGTTTCATCCATGGTAAAATCCGCCCGCAGCATAGGCAGAAAGAAATCCAACAATTCCTGATTCTCTAGTATCTCTTTTGGCGTCCCTTCAAATCTTCCCAGTTCCCTCTTAAACGCTTCATCCGGAAGATGATAGATTGGCTTCGGTTCCGGAATGCTGGGAATCCGGCTGCCGGAAATAAACAGGTATTTCGCTCTATATCCCTCTGCCTCCAATCGCTTTTCCAGCTCATAGGAGATCTTCCCGCCCATACTGTGCCCCCATAAGGCATACGGTCCGTCCACAACCTCTCTTACAGCCTCTTCCAGATCATCTAACATAACCGGCATATCTATATACGGTTTCTCCATGATCCGTTCTTCCCTTCCCGGAAGCTGGACTGGACATACCGTTACTTTTCCCTGCATCTTTTTCGCCCACTGATTATAAGCAGACGCGCCGCCTCCTGCAAACGGCAGGCAGAACAAGGTTATTTTCTCTTTGTTGATATTTTCTGTATTTTTTATCAATTTCAAATTCACTTTTATATTCCTCTTGTATCATGTTCTTTTTGTTCTGTTTATCATCCTTTTGCAATACGCTTTTCCCAGGTATTTCTTATTCCTATCATGGATTAGTTCACTCTAACTCTTTATCAAAAAAAATTTTGGTCCATCCTAATATTAAACCAGACGCCAAAACAATATGCGCTACCATAATCCCGTTTACGATCAGGGAATATCCAATCACAGAAAAAACACCTGCTATCGCGCATTCAATAACTAAAATTACCCTCGCGCGCATCCCATAAACTTTTTTCTCTTTCGCATCCAACTTCTTGCTGCTGGCATCTACCGGCGCCATGATAAATATAACGCCAACCGCGACAAACCATATGATCCGCATTTGCCATATTACAGCCGGAGCAGACGCCAGATACAGACTGCATAGAAGGACAAGGATACCGGAAACAGCCATGCAGCCCCCTGCCTTTTCCAAATGAATCCCTCCGGCATACTGCCTTAAAACAGTAAAGGGCAATAAAAAGACTATCATCTCCATCCAATTCCCCGTTATGATGCCAAGTATGACGATGATAAGGTATATTACCACCCTGCCCAGCAGTACGCCGTAAGCATATTCATACAGCCTGCGGTCTTTCTCTTCAAGAATCCCATTCCTGCTTTGTAGTTCAAAAAGCCGACCAGCCATTTTTTTCCACACTAGAATTTCCTCATTTTCTTAACTTCTTCCGGCTCATCTTCCTGATAGTACAGCCAGTTGCACGCCAGATTTGCCGTATACGCCGTCAAGCAGAGTGCAAGACAGTTTACAGCTCCAAGCAGTTTGATTCCCAGGTTTTTTCTGATTATTTTTTTCATAGTTACAAAGCCTCCTTTTTTCCGAAAGTTTACACAAAAATCGCCCTCTTTTCAATTACCGCGGCAAAAACGGTAACTTTTTGGGCGATTTTTGCACGTCCTTATTTGATTGTAAAGATCAGCTTAACAGAGAACTCCCGTTCTCCTGCCTCCACTCGCATAATTCCCGCATACTTTTTAACCAGTTTTCCAACCGTGTGCAGTCCGATCCCGTGACTGTCCGCGTCTCTTTTGGTGCTTATGTACCTGTCCTTGTCCTTTAACAGAGGGACGACATACCCATTGCAAAATTCCATGACAAGGAAATGCCCCGCATTTCCCATATACATCCTGCATTCCACATATCTGCCATCTTCTGTCTTTTCTGCCGCTTCCAGTGCGTTATCCAAAAGATTCCCTACGATCGAGATCAAATCCAACTCTTCCAGAAAATCCAGTCTGAGATCATTACCCAGGGTAATCCTATAGGATATATCCTTAGATTCTGCAAGAAATTTTCTTTCACATAGGATGCTGTTCAAGATCGGATGCTCACAATATACACTTTTTTGAAGATTCTGAATCCGGACGCCTAAATGTTCCATGATGTCCTTAACCTCTTGATTCTCTCCTTCTTCTATCAAGCCGGCTACTGTACAGATAAATTTATTTATATCGTGTAAGAATGCTCTGTTATCCTCATTAACCTTATTCATATACTGCAGATTGGCAATCTCCGCCCTGCTTTTCTGGTATAGCCGGTCCATCTTCTTCACTTCTTCTGATTTTTCTACAAACCTGTCAAATACTGTGAAAATGAAGATATTCGTCATTAACAGAAGCGAAGCTCCTACCGGAACCATGACCCTGTTCATTCCTTCAAAAGAAGTGTGCGAATAAAACATACATCCTAACATAACGATCGTTGCGGTTGGCAGCATGAGCAGCACTGTAAATGTTTTATTTTCAATCGTCAGATAATCCCTTTTCCTTGTTACCTGATTAATGCATTTAATAAACAGAAATGTCATGGTACTCATCAGCAGGAGTGCTAATGTCTTTTCTGTTTCAGTCCTGAAGCCCTCGGACGCACCAGTCACGCCATATGCATTCGTAAGTGCCGCAAAGAGAAATTCGGGAATAATTGCCAGCACATAATAGCAGCATACCGTAACCAGCTTCTTCCATATATTTCCCCGGAACACAACCATAGACGCGATCATATAGATTACCGGAATCATTACCATATTAAGTATTGAGGATTCCAGGCGGTTGGTTCCGAACATTGCCAGTGCTGCGATACAATATACGAGAAATTTTTCCCAGAATCTTTCTCTTCTGTATGGGAGTATGTTCTTTTCCAAGTCCTCCAACAGACACATCTGAAGAAGACAAATCAAATAATCTCTTATTATCATACCATGCCGTTCCTTTCCCCAAGAAATGTTATCAGTGCGTCGGCAAACTGTCCTTTTCTCGACCTCGAAACATTCAACTGGATTCCAAACGACAGCAACGCAACGTTCTTTTCCAATCCTTCCACTTTTGCCAAATTCACAATATAGCTGTTGTGTGCATACTCAAATCCCCTTCCGGCCAGACACTCATACAGATCACTTAAAGATTCCTTGCAATGCATCTCTTCTATCTTTCCCTGTCTGGCAATGTATATCGTACAGCCCCTTTTCGCCAGACAGATATATAAAATGTCTTCCGTATGGATGCGCATTATCCTTCCCGCTGATGTAACTGTCACGGAAGAATCTCCACAGTGCAATTTTACTTTTGATAAAATCATAGGTATTTCCTTTTTCAGACTTCTGTCATGCAGATCCTTCATGATGTACCGGAACGGTTGTCCAACATTAATGCTGTCAGGAGTCGGTTCAAAGTATCCGGAGCAGAACACCAATATCGCTGCCCTATTGTATTCCCTCAGCTTCAGTACCGATTTATTCCCATCCAATCCGGGCATACGCATATCCATAAAGACCAGATCATGCAAAATATCAGCATTTTTCAATAGTTCTTTTCCTGATTCATATTCATAAAACCGTATCTCATTCGAAGACAGAATCCCTTCCGTTTTCTATGACCGTCTCTATTTTCTCCCTGTAATTTTTATCATCATCGCAAATTGCTATTTTACACATATTCATCCTCCAGTGTTAGTTTCTTCTAACCCTTTCCCATAAAAAAACCATCTTGCAGAATCTGAATCCTAAGATTATTTGCCTGTTCCTATAACTCCGGTTCCAAATCTGCGAAGATGGGATCTTCAAAAAATTCCTGTATTGTAATATCCAATCCATCGCATATCTTTTTTATTGTAACTACGCCAGCATTCCTGCTTTGTCCATACAAAATATTTTTCAGTGTTGAAGGCGGGACGCCTGAGCGCACCGCCGCTTCATTCACTGTGATATCTTTCTGCTTAATCAGATCGTTTAACCGATATATGACCGCTGTTTTTATATCCACGGAATCAACCACCTTTTTTTCTTCTATTTTATATAAACCGTCTTTAAAAGGTCGCCCATATATAGTCTTTTTGATCTATGTATGATATTTTTTGACAGTTTTCCTGTTTTTAGAGAAATCCGCAAAAAACCTGTCTTTATCAGACGCAGAAAAGCCCCACGAGAACACATCCGGTCCTGCGCAGGGCTTTTCACTTATCATACTATTTTCCATATTTTTTATTTTCCAATGTGCCGGGCCGGAGCCTCCGTTCTTCTTTCCCACTGTTGCCAGTCATCGTTTTGCCTTTTTCATACTTTTATTTTTCTCATTCTTTCCTGATAAAATCATTATTGTTACGTCTATGAAATAACACCGTAAAAAAACACTGCCAAACAGACAGTGCACCTCATTTTATGCATCTGGCTGCCATTTTACAGGCCCTGTAGCTTTGCGTCCCAGACTTTCATCTGGTTTGCCGATTTCCTTATTATAGCTCTAATCTTATGCAAAAAATTGATTTTATTATACTTTAACGCTCAACTATACACAAGAAAAATTTATCGTTTTAACGCCCGAAAAACAAAAAAGAACAGCCGATACATATACCCGAACTGTTCTTCTACTTCCGAAGTCCACGCAGCATTGACATTACTGTTTCCTGCTCATTTGTACTCAGATCGTTCCATATTCCTAGAACTTCTTTCTGTTTTTCTGTCAGATTCTCTGAATTATCTTCCTGAAAAAACTACGATAATGTCACGCCCAAAGCTGTACATATTTTTCAAGTGTGATCAGCGACGGCAGGTTTTCCTGCGCCATGATTCTTCCCAGTGACGACTGGGAAATTCCCGACAGTTGCGATAATCTGCATTTACTGATATCACGCTTTTCACATAGAGATGTTATTTTATCCGCAATATACTTCTCTATCTACAAGTAACTATTCCTCATTTCCGCTATTACATGTTCTTATTGCACCTGTAATAGCAGAAAAATATTAGTTATCAACTTTGCAAGTATTCATTTCCACAATAGGAAGCATACACATAAAAATAAAGATACTTTCCTTTCCGCAAAAGTCATTTTCGCTTATATCATTTTATAATATCACAGCAAGTTACGTTTATCACATAAAAGTTTGAAGCATAATCATTCAAAACAAAAAGCCGAAAGCCACATTGTTATCTGTGACCTCCGACTCCATTCTATCTTATACTACACCATCCTTACACTCAAATCAGCTCCTCTCTCCGGCTCATCTTTTCCCTGTTTTTCCTGGATGATTCTCTTATTGATTTCCAAGCGTTCATGGATCGACGGTTTCTTCTCTTTTCCTGTTATTTCCTTTCTTTCAGCTTTCCCCGCATCCTTAACTGCTATATTTGCTTCACCGCCAGTTCTTGGCACAGCTTCTCTGCTCTCATTTTTCTCTGCTACCTGCTGTTCTCGTCTCTCCTTCACACCTTTTTCTTCCAGGCTGCAAAAGCTCTGCAGATACGGCAGTACATGATTCTGCATATCTGTCAGATCTTCCATATACTTCTGATACTCTTCATTGCCTTTTCCTTGCTGGTAGCTGATCCAGCTTTCATCTGTCAATTTCATTTCATTCTGCATCTTTAACTGACTGATGATACCGCCGTTTCCGGTACCAATATCTATCTTACCTTGAAAATGATGCAGCATCTTGTCGCCCTTCTCAGCATAATATACTGTAAAAAACATCTGTGCTGTCGTTTTTGGTTCGTTAGTCTTTGGATCACGATCAGCATACCAGACTTTGTCCTGTTCTATGGTTTTGGAATCCAAATCAGATAACTTCTGGCATCTTGGATTCCCCAGTTCACTTTTCTCACAATAATTCACATACACCATTGGTTGCATATCTTTTGGAAGTTCCGGTTCATAGGCTTTCAGTCTTTCAATCAATACTCCTGCACGAACAGACAGATCGCATTCTTCGTCTACAATATCCTTCAGATATGAAATATAGGAATGAATATTTCCACTTCTCAAATCCAGCATTACTTCCTGCACCGTATTTTCTCCCCTCTCCACATTATCTCGATACTCATACGGATCAAAAGCTTCTGCAATCTCATCCAGTGCCTCTGCCAGCTGTTCTGTGGTCATTTTCTCAGGATACATTGCTTCTCGAACATCCCTCATCGGTACATACTTGTAGTCCGGCAATGCTTCATGAATTTTCTCGATCCCTTCCCGTACCAGTGCAAGTTCTCCATAAAATCGAACATCATCCATCAGATTTCCGAATACGGTATTCCCTTTAACGATCGCAAATTCGGCTTCATCATAGTAACTGTCTTCCGGATCACGATAAATAATTCCCATTGAGCATCCCAGATACGCAGTTTTAGGATTCTCCCTATATTTTTCATAGACCGCAGCAATCTGATTAACATCGGTACTTTTTTCATAAGCTCCCATATCATGGAACTCATCACATTCTGTGGCGAAATATTCCAGATAAGGCTCTTTCTTCGGTGGCATATTATTAAGGACGTTATCAATCATGTTATAATTCGCCTCTTCCAGTTCCTCCACCTTTGCCAATGGCTTATATTCGCCCTGGCTTTTCTGAATCTCTGCCATTACAACTTCATCCATTTCTTCTACTTTTTCCATCAACTGATCATAATCCCCACGGATGCGTTCTCCAGTCCAGCCTTCGTCTTCCAGAAGTTCCTCTGCCGCTTCTTCAATAGAAATTTGATCATTTTCATAGACGCCACCATCCATCAGACGAAAATCTTCATCGTAAAACGAATAATCATATCCTTCTTCTGTTCTCTGAATAGCAAAGTAACGTTCTCCTACCTCATATGCCAGTTCACTAAGAACCTGTTCTTCCAGATTCAGGAAAGAATCTAGCTGTTCAAAACTGATACTGTCTACAAAATGAGCGGTTACCTTTTTCCCGTCATTCAGAACTATGATATCACTGACAGACAGGGAATGCCCACGGAAGTCTTCCGGTCTGTCAATGTTGAACTTTTCAAAAATATCATCCAGTGACATATTTCCCGATAATTCCCCAACATAGACCAGCTTATAATCTTCTTTTTTTATCTGCATACCATGACTTTCAATAAAGCGCATATTCATAAATGCATAGTTTTCGCCCGGTGAATCGTCCTTGATCTGATAAATACCAAAGGTTCGCCTTGTTCCTAACAACAGGTTTGCCTCTTTCAAAGACTGAATCTGCGGATATTTCTGCATTTCCCATTCCAGGTTACGGAAACGCTCCAGTTCTGTCATAGACATCTGATAATGCTCCGGTCCTCGTTCAATTTCCATGCGTTCCGTGACATACATTGGTGATGAAAAATTAGTGATCAGATAGATATCTGCTCCGGCATCGTATAATTTCAGTGCTTCTTCCTGCTCAATGACACTCATAGGCTCCTGAAATGCTCCAAAATCTTCATCGGCATAATCCAGGTCATTCTCCTCTATCCGTTCCCACATCTGCGATTCCATGCCAAACAGACCTTCATGCGCCTGTATCATTTCTTTACTTGCATACTCTCCCTTGCTGCCATCGCTGCCCAGGCAATAAATCTTAGAACCCATTCTGTGATAATCCAAAGCTGCTTCTTTTCTAAGCGGCACCATGTCTTCTGCTGTATATCCATAATCACGTAATTCCAGCTTACCTATGGTTGGATCTGGTAGATCCTGAATATCCATTCTTGCATCATCCAGTAGATCCTCTACCCCTTCTTCATCTGCCTGGATCACTGCATCTGCTAGATTTCTTACCAGAGTCCTAACTTTCTCTTTCTCGCCGATCAGATTCGCATATTCAAAAAGCTGTTCTTTTACATCTGTTGATATTTCTATACCTCTACTCTCTGCCTGATTGATCTGTCCCTGCGTGTATTCCTGCATTTTCTGTGTTTCTCTACCCGTTATCCTGTTTCTTGCCATATAAATTCCTCCTGTGTTCTAAAAAATGGCATAACCGACAGAACCTTCTTCTACCAAATTATGCCATCTTTCCTCTTTATTCCAGACCGAAGTCCCGTTTTCTGGTTTCCTTGCCAGTTTCACTTTCCCGCTGACTCTTTTCCTTATAAATCTGCAGTTTCTCATGGATAGAACCTCGTGCCGGTCTTTCTTCTTTCTCTTTTGATTCCGACTGCTCTGTTTCTGTATCTTCCCGTTCATCCATATTGAGAAGTGCATTTAACTCTGACAGTCGCTCCAGTTTTTGGTTCAGTTCCTCTTCTTTTGGAAATGGCTTCCCGACTTCCTCTTTGGCGTTTGTCATCTGCTCCTGTACCGTTTCCAGCCGTTGTTCTGCTTCTGCCAGTTTCTCCGGATAACTTTCTAAAAGATTATTGATACGAGTGATATTTCCTAGAGCATCGGCTCCCAATCGAACTTTAGCTACCGATTCATGCTTTACAGACAGGATAAACTCTTTGCTCCAACTGTCGAATTGGATTCTCATGTTAAATCCCTGATAGCTTCCAATATCCATAGCTGCATCCACAGACTTAATTTCTTTGCAGACCGCCAGAAGAGCCGCTCCTGCCTCTTTCTTTTCTGTGAACACTTTGCCACTGATTTCCATAGAAAACTGCTCTGGATCTGTGATTTTGTACTCAGAAAAATGAGCGATGTCTGCCTTGTAGCTGTCAATGATCTCTGTCAGTTTTGCAATCTGTTGTGGAAAATTCCTTGCAATATCATCTTCCAGACGATACTGGTTATTCATGTGATTGGCTTTTAAAAGTTTTAATTTTGCCACATCAACATCCAATGCCATCTTCTCTTTTACTGCCGGATTTCCGGTTGCAAGAGCTTTGACCTCTGCATAGGAAAGTGCCGCTTCGTCTACATCTTCACAGCTTCGCACAGGTGCTTTGCTGGTCATAATCTGAGAAATGAATTTCTGCTTGTTCTCAATCAACTGCCACATGTAGCTGTCAAATGTGGATTCAGTTACATACCGGAAGATATGAACCTTTTTATTATGGTTTCCCTGACGGATAATACGTCCTTCCCTCTGTTCCAAGTCAGATGGTTTCCAGCCAATATCCAGATGATGCAACGCAATCAGACGATCCTGCACATTGGTTCCTGCACCCATCTTTGCTGTAGAACCAATCAAAAAACGAACCTGTCCGGATTTCACTTTTCCAAACAGCTCCGTCTTCTTTGCTTCTGTATTTGCATCATGAATAAAAGCAATCTCTTTTTCCGGCACTCCTTTTTCCATCAGTTTCCGTTTCAGGTCGTCGTAGACATTAAAACTGCCATCGCCTTTCGGTGTACTCAAATCACAGAAAATCAATTGTGCTGATTTCTGTGCTGCTGTGTCTTTCCAGATTTCATAGCTTTTCTCTGCACAGACTGATATCTTGCTTTCCGGATTGTCTGGCAATAATTCGTTCACTAAACGCTGATCCAATGCTAACTTTCTTCCATCATTGGTGATTTTCAGCATATTATCAACCGCGGCATCTACTCCGCCATTTCTGACAACTTCCGCACGTTCTCCAAGGCTTTCTACGATTTCTTTCTGCTGTTCCGTTGGTTTCAGCACCACTGTTTCATATTCTGCTTCCGGCACAGGAAGCTTTAACTGATCGGAAGTCTTGATATCTGCAATCTCCTTGAACATATTCATCAGTTCCGGGATATTATAAAACCGTGCAAATCTGGACTTTGCACGATATCCTGTTCCTTCGGGAGCAAGTTCGATGCTCGTGACAACTTCTCCAAAAGTGGAAGCCCAGGAATCAAACAGTCCAAGTCCCATATTTTGTAATTTGCTGTTCTGCAGATATCGCTGCATAACATATAATTCCGTCATACTATTGCTGATTGGTGTGCCCGTGGCAAAAGTAATGCCTTTTCCTCCAGTAATCTCATCCAGATACTGACATTTATTGAACATATCTGCCGACTTCTGTGCTTCGTTCTGTGCAATCCCGGCTACATTCCTCATTTTTGTATAGAGAAACGCATTTTTATAGCTGTGTGCTTCATCTACATACAAGTGATCTACTCCCAGTTCTTCAAACGTAACTACCTGATCTTTTTTTTCTTTCTGATTCAGCTTTTCCAGCCTTGTCTGCAGTGTCTTTCTGGTTCTTTTCAATCTGTTTGACGGTATAACGTCCGCCATCCTGTTCATACCTTGCACTCTGAATCGCCATTTCCAGATCATCAATCTGCTTCCGCAGCATAGCTTCCTGCCTCTCATCAGAGATTGGGATACGCTCAAACTGGGAATGACCGATAATAATAGCATCGTAATTTCCCATAGCGATTCTGGCACAGAACTTTTTCCGGTTCGCCGGTTCAAAATCTTTCTTGGTTGCCACCAGGATATTGGCTCCCGGATATAACTGCAGGAACTCGGCTCCCCACTGCTCTGTCAGATGGTTCGGCACGACAAATAGATTCTTTTGTGATAATCCCAGACGTTTGCTCTCCATTGCAGCCGCTACCATCTCGTAGGTCTTCCCAGCTCCTACTACATGAGCCAGAAGCACATTATCCCCGTAAAGCTGATGTGCGACAGCATTTTTCTGATGTGGGCGAAGTTCAATTTCCGGGTTCATTCCTGGGAAAGTCAGATGACTGCCATCGTATTCACGGGGACGGATACTGTTAAACCGTTCATTATAAACTCTTACCAGTCTTTCACGTCTCTGTTGATCTTTGAAAATCCAATCCTTAAATGCTGCTTTCATGGCATCCTGTTTCTGTGATGCCAGCATAGTTTCTTTTTTATTGAGGACACGGATTTCATCACCATTCTCATTGACACTCTTATCATAAATGCGGACATCTTTCAGGTTCAGGGTATCTTCCAGAATCTTATAGGCATTTGCTCTCTCAGTTCCATACGTTGCATAGGCAAACGCATTCCTTGGACTATCTGCATTTTTTCCAGTAATACGCCATTCACCATTGACCTCAGAATATTTTACCTGTATCTCCTTCTGTGCAAGATACCACGGGGTATGAAGCAGTTCCACCATAAAAGCCTGATAATCCGAAGGCTCAATCCATGTAGCTCCAACACGCACCTCAATCTCAGACGCTTCCAGATTTCTCGGCTGAACTGCCTCTAATGCACGGACATTCGGTGTAAATTCCGGACGATTCTCTGCAAAGGTTCTCGCAGTATTTAATTTATCCCTGACATTTCCGGATAGATATTCATCTCCGCTTTCCCACTGGTCTGTCAGTGGATTCTTAAAGATAACTCCAACCAGTTCTTCTGTGATTTTCTCTTCGGTCTTTCCAGTCAACTGTGCCATATATGGGAGATCTACTTTAGCCTTTTCATTTAGGGACAAAGCAAGTGCTTCTGTGGCTGTCTCCACACTTGTTACAGCGACTGCCTTTTTAATGGTTCGTTTCGTAAACATGTCTGCTTTTCGCTTCAATGTTCCATCTTCGTTCAGGTCTTCCAGGGAACACAGCAGACAATAAGAAGAGTCATCAGAAAATGCCCGTTTGTTAGCATTACTTCCAATAACTCCATACTTTGCTGTGTAGGTATCATACACCTGATTCAGTTTTTCCTGCTGTTTCTGGATTTCTTCGTCTGTTACAAATTCTTCCATCTGCATGGCGATCAGCTCACGAACGGTATCACGAATTGCAACCATGCCTTTTACACGTTCTGCAGTGGCTGCAGGCATTTTCACCTGATTCATCAAAGAATTGACACGGTAATATACCTGATCATCTACCACCGTATAGCTGTAATTTCGCACATTTGGATCTGCTGGAATACTCTCTGGCATCTCATCCAGTTCTGTCTCCACATCTACTGCCGGTGCCATGCTTCCCTTGATGTGTTTTACAGCTTCTTGTAACTGTAATTCCAAATCAGCTCCTTCCATTGGAGCACATGTTGTTTCCATACCATACGGACCGGACACTTCTTTCATCTCACCCAGAATCATTTCCGGATGCTGAACAAAATACTTATTAATGCTAATTCCATTTGCATCACTCTCCAAATCTATCCAGTCTGGCATCTCTTTTGTGAAACTCTCACGCTTCTGGAAAAACAAAATATCAGCACTGACTTCTGTTCCCGCATTTGCCTTAAAAGCTGTGTTCGGCAGTCGGATTGCTCCCAGCAAACAGATCTGCCCGCTCTGCCAGATATTTCCGGACTTCCGGTGACGCCTTATCCATAGTTCCCTTTGTTGTGATTAGTGCCGCCACACCACCTGGACGTAACTGATCTATCGTCTTGGCGAGAAAGTAATCATGGATCATGAAATTGTAGCGATCATACTGACGGTCATTGACCTTGTATGCACCAAATGGCACATTTCCAATCGCCACATCAAAAAAATCATTAGGATAATCTGTCTTCTCAAAACCTTTGATCTGAATATTGGCATCTGGATAGAGTAGCTTTGCAATTCTACCGCTGATACTGTCCAGTTCCACACCATAGAGTTTGGACTGATTTAGATTTTCTGGAAGCTTTCCAAAGAAGTTCCCGACTTCCCATAGATGGCTCCAGAATATTTCCCTTTGTAAATCCCAGATTCTCCAACACCTGATACATACTTTCAATCACAATCGGCTGTGTATAATGAGCATTTAACGTGGAAGCTCTGGCTGCAGCATATTCCTCTGGTGTAAGAACCGTCTTTAATTCCAGATATTCTGTCTCCCATGCAGCTTTTGTCTCATCAAATGCATCTGCAAGACCTCCCCAGCCGACGTACCTGGATAAGATTTTCTGTTCCTCTGATGTCGCATTGCGGTTCTCATCCTCACATTTCTTTAACAACTGGATAGCCATGATATTGGCTCGGAATTTCTCCTTCGGTGTTCCCTGTCCAAGTTCATCATCTGTGATACGGAAGTTCGTTGCTTGAATCGGTTCTGCTATTCCGTTAATCTCTTCCAATGATTCTTTTTCTTCCGATACCTCAACTTCTCCCGACAATTCTTTTTCTTTTTTATCATAATCTGTCCACACACGTTTAGAAATAGCAGTAAAATACGAGGACTCTTCCTCCATGATTTCTTCCCTGATTTCCCGTAATTCATCTAAGGTATCCGCATTTACAGTTTTGTTGTGATAATGATAATAAAGTACTTCTTGTCCAAGTTTTACATCCAGACGTTCCAATTCTTGTGTTGACATTCGATTCCAAATATCATCTTTTTCAGTATGAATCGTGAAACCTTCTCCATCATCATGATATTCTAATGTGTATTGAAGTCGATTCACTTCTCCCTTAACTTTGCAATCAAAATCATAGATTTTTGTTCTGGTACCGGACATATATTCTGAATCAACTAGTCGCAGATCCGTTATATCTTCCGCTGTCAAAGTATCTTGCTCCAGCTGTTCTCCTAACATCTGCTGTGCTTCTTCCAAATCTGCCAGTCTCTGTGCTTCCTGCCGCTCTTCATACTTTTCCAATTCTTCCGGTGACAAATAATCATCTGTGCGGATCAGCTGACGAACACGTTCTGCAACCTTATTCCATTTTAATAGAATTTCTACTTCTGGACTGCCAATCTTTCCTTTTCAAGCTTTAATCCTTTTGCATCATGGGATGCGTCGGAAGCATCTGCTCCTGGTATTCCGGGTGAAAAACCACCTGTTCCATACTCATTTTTCAGGAACTCAGCTGCATCTTTCATATCATGATGTTCCATGAAATACTCATAGATTCGGTTACGTCCTCCGGCAGTAATGCCGCCTCTTCTTAACACTGCATCAATTTCATCCTGTGTGATAAAGGATAGAGCCGGTCGCTCTACCTTGAATTGCTGATCCACCCAGGAAAAATCTCTCTGGAGGTCACGAAAACGCTGAAAATACACTGGATTGTGCTGAATTTCCCAACGATGATAATTACTCGGATTTTCATTCATATCCGCTTGTAACCATTCAAACTGCTGATAGATTTCTTTTTGTCCTTCTGGATCTGGCCAGGCATTCCGAATGATATCCTGCCAATCCGTATAAGACCGGTATTCTTCCGTATTTCTATTTGTATCACGGAAATGGAGTGCCAGAAGATCTGTCATTTCTTTCTGTTCCTGCTCGATAGCATTATTGGAGATAAGATTATCAACATAATTTCCTTCCTCATACATATCTCGGATTCGATCAGCGGTTTCTTCCCACGTAACAATACGGTCAAAGTTTCTTCTTGCTGAGTCGCCTCGTCGGATACGGATACCATCGTTGTCGTACCAGATACTGATTTTCTGCCCATCTATGGTAAATCCTTTTCCTCCAGTGCCATATTCCTCTTTCAGGAAGCTTTGCATTTCTTCATTATCCAGACCTTCGATCAATCTTGCAGTAATGTGAAACAGTGTATTTTTCTGTCCGCTTCCTGTTCTGAGAATATCGTCTACCACTTCATCCGAAATAAGAAAAGCGGCTGGCTGTTCTAATGCAGCTGCCGCTTTCCTTATTTCTCCTAACTGTTCCTCTTCTGTTGGGAACAGGCTTAACTGTAAATAATCTCCCGAATTACCAGTTCCTCTGCCTGTGCCTTGATCTGGTTCATGTGTCTGGTCCACGCCATTGTGTCTGCCATCTTGTCCGGTGCCGGATCTTTCTCCAGAAGTTCGTTCATCAGGTTGTCTACTCTCTGCCTTGCCTGACTGTCGATCTCCATCAGATGACTGTCCAGACGGTTCTGCAGTGTCAGAATATTGAACCTGGCTACCTTGTGGTTTCTCAGATACTCTTTCCTCATCATTCCATACTTCCCGATCGTTCCTCTCGTCTCCTCCAGGCTGATATCTGGAATCTGATACTCTCCGTTCTGGCTGTAACTGATCTCTCTCATAGTCTGTTTCCTCCTTTTTTTCTTCTCTATCTTCTGTATTATCTGTGTTACTTTCACGAATTAACGTGTTAAACTCATTATAAGCTACTTCTTTTTCTTTTGCAACCGTTTTCAGGTCATTTTCCAGATCATTCAGAACATATCGTCCAATCTGCATCAGGACTGGTCTGCTGATCTCGTTGACTGCACTTCCCAGATGTCCTAACACTTTCAACTGATTGAAGTCCGTTATATGCCGAAAATCCTCTGCATCCAGATATTCCTGTACATCCAGTCCACACCTGTTTAGTAATACACACCAGACACTATTGGTCATCAGTTCTCGGAATTCTACTTCCTGATTCTGTTCGTCCAGTTCTTCCAAAAATGTCCCTGTCACATCCAGTCTCAGTTCTTCCAATGCATCTGGAAGCCATTCCTGCATACTCTCCTTCGCTGCCTGATGCAGACTTTCAGCAGGTCCTCCTTCTGTATCTTCCAGTGATAACTGCTCCTGCAGATAATCTGCCACCAGATGTTCTCCTTCTACTGGAAAATTCCATAACTGAGGATCCTTTCCAAGATTCCGCACTTTATAAGTGTCCTGCACATCAAATACATACCGAAGTTTTGTTTTCGGTCCGGAAGTATTGTCAATCAAGGCAATCCCCTTAGATCCCTTTTTGATCCAGCGGTACATCTTCTGATTCCAGATTTCCATGGATGCTACGGCAGTTGCTTCCGGTCGCTGTGCATAAATTAAAAGCTGTTCTGGAAAAGTGTATTTGTACAGTCTGGATGCAGTGTTTAGGAACCGCATCCATTCCTGCGGACTGGCAGCTACATCTTTGCCACCTCTTCCGTCAGCTGTTCCATTGCATATAATTTATTTGCCATGCGCTACTCCTTTTCATAAAATCAGGGACTGCTTAGCACAGTCCCCTTAAAATCATCGTTGCTTCTCTTTATAATGCTGTGGCAAGCTCTTTTGACTTATTCTTCGGCACTTTCTCTGCTTCTTTTGCCTTGATCTCTGCCTTGGCTTTCTCCAGCTTTCCGTGGATTCCACCTTTTACTTCTGCTTTTTCAGCTGCTTTTTCTTTTTCCAGACGTGCTTCCCTACGTTCAGCATTTTCCATGACTGCTGTCTTTTCCATCACAGAACTGAACCTTATCGGAAAGCTGTTCCTGTCTCTCTACCTGTGTCTCATTGACTTCCTGTACCATCGCATTTAATTCCGGGACCTGAAAAATTCCGTTATCAGGGAGAATCAGCACTTCATGAATGGAAGATGGGATGACAAAGTAATCACTTCCCAGGCATTCCCCAATCTGTTTACGAATATCTTCCTGCAGTAACAGGGAAGCTCCATTCATCTTAGCTTTGTTTGTCAGACAGAACATTGGGTTTTCCATGGCTTCCATATCCATTTTTTCATTCAGCAGGTTTTCTGGTTCTTCACCAAAATCATAGATTTGATAATCTCATTCATATCCATAAGTGTGACACCACGTTTTCGGTCTGCCGTCATTGCATCCGCTTGAATCTGTTCGGCAGATACTCCCCACTCGTTCATCAGAGAAACAGTTACCGGAATACTGCTGACTTCCTCTCCATTTTCCTCCAGATTTACTGCATAATAAGCTGCAAAATCTCCGTGTTCTGTGACTACTTTATCTGCAAGAAGATCGGTATTCCATTCCTTATCACAAATTCTCATCTGTAATTTGTCTTTCATCTTTTCATAATCCAGAATATCCGGAACTCCCATATCAAAAAATTCTGCTTTTCCCTGTGCCTCAATACGCATATCAGCTACATCACCAACACAAGAATCTACATCTTTTCCATGGATATATTCCAGGTAGAAGGAATCCAGATAGACTCTCGGTACAATTCTTTGATCTCCATTTGGAATCGTAATGCCAGTAAGCTTCAATCCATTATTTTTTTCTACTTCCTGAAGTTTAATTTCTGCGTCCTTATAAGACTCTGGCAGATACTCCTTTACATTGTCTTTGACATATTCATAAAATTCTTTTCTGTTCATCATACGCTTTTACCCCTTTCTGATCATGTGATGGTTCATTCTTTTTCTGCTGACCATCTGCTCGGCTTTCTTCTGATAAGCCATCATTCTCTTTAAAGTTTTCTCCTGGTTTCTTTTTTGCTTCCTGTCTTTTTTACCATTGTTTTCATCATAGTTTTCTGTTCCTTTCTGTGAATTTTTTTGTATGAAAAAGCCTCACATAGAAGCTCCCAATCATAACCGTTGGTTTTAGTTTCCTTATTTGCTTTTCCTTTTCCGGCTGATATAAAGTCCTGCCATACCTCCTGTGGAGATTACAAGAAGAAGGATCGGCAGCCAGATATTTGTGCTGTCACCTGTTTTCGGTGCGTTTGATACCTTCGTCTCTTCATGGGACTGTGGTGTATCCGGTGTGTTCGGTGTTTCTGGAACTTCCGGTTTCTCATTTGTCAGATTAAAGGTAACTTCTACAACCGGTGTACTGTCATCTGCATAGGCAAATGTCACTTCATGCTTGGTCTGATCCAGTGTGTATCCGTCCAGTGTCTTTGTTTCCACCAGATAATACTTGATAGCGGTATCATATTTGCCGTTCTTAAATGTGGCAATCTCATACAGCTTGCTTTCTGCATGACCGGCAGCATCTGTCTTTAAGGTTTCCAGAACTTTTCCTTTACTGTCACGGAGTTCAAATTCTACCCCTTTCAGCGGTTCTCCTGATGATTTATCTGTCTTATTGAGAATGACTTTTCCCTTGGCAGTATCATCTTTCATAGCCACTTTCTGGATTTCTCCGGTATCTTTCACCTCAAATGTCACATCGGCTGTCAGAAGATATCCTTTCGGTGCCTGCTCTTCACGTAAGGTATATTTACCGATTGGCAGTTTTTCAATATAGTGTGCCTCCTCTGTGGAAGTCCAGCTCTCTACTACCTGATCGTCCTTATCAAGAATCGTTAGTTTTGCACCAGGAATCTCAGTTTCTCCTGTGATATCTGTCTTGCTGATCTGAACCTTGGTCACATCATCTTTCATCTCATGCTTCTGAATCTCTGCTGTATTCTCTACTGTAAAGGCAATACTTTCTGCAGTGACATATCCATCTGCCGGTTTTGTCTCTGTCATGGTGTATTCCTTACCAACAACCAGTTCTTTGATCACATGGGATTCTTCCGTAGAAGTCCATTCATCTACTGTATTGCCATCTGAATCCGTTACTTTCAGGTGTGCACCTGGAAGTTCTTTACCTGTTGTCAGGTCTGTTTTGGACAGCTCCACTGTGGTTGGCTGATTTTCAAAAGTAAAGTCGTAGCTTACTTCTGCCTGGTCTTCTCCGGCATATTCAAAGGTAAATTCCTGTACTTCTTCTGTTGTAACAAATCCGTCCGGCGCAAAGATTTCTTTCACATAGTATTTTCCATCTACCGGAAGATCTGCCGTAAAAGTAATCTGCCCTTTTTCATCCGTTACTCGCTGCTCGATCAGACTGTCTTTCTCAAGGAGTACCTCGCCCTTTGCATTTTTGATATCTTCACTGGTATAAAGACCGAAGACACCACCTGCAAGGACACGGTCTGTATCTTTTTCTTTCTTCACAACCGTAACCTTTACTTTCTGACGGGCATTCTGCCATTTCTCATCATAAGTAATGACCGGTGTGTCCTGATCACGGTAGGAAAGATCAACATATCTCGGCTCTTTATCCAGCACATAACCATGGGCAGTTTTTAACTTCCTTCACATAGTACTTGCCAGCCGGTAGATCTCCCATCTGTGCAATACCATTAGAATCTGTGGTAATGGTTCCCACTTTTTCATCTGCTTTGAAATAATCTTCACTGACACCATCTGCCGCTTTAATATCTTCCGCAGCAAATACATCGAAAGTCACATCTGTAAGGCTTCCGGTTACATATTCGAAGAGATGCTCCACAGTGCCTTTTACATTGTCCAGAAGTGTCACTTTATCCAAAAACTCTCCATTTTTGTTAATGATTAAAAGTCCTGTTGGAACTTCATCTTTCATCTCTACTTTCTGAATCTCTGCGGTATCTTCCAGCGTGAACTTCACATCCGTTGCTTTCAGATATCCATACGGTGCCATTTCCTCACGAAGGGTGTATTCCTCACCAACTGTCAGTCGTTTGATCACATGTGGCTGATCTTTTACAGAAGTCCACTGATCCACAACATTTCCTTCTTTATCAAGAACGGTGAGTTTTGCTCCATCCAGTTCCACACCTGTTGTTACATCAGATTTTGTAATTTCTACTGTTGTCGGCTGGTTCTTTTTCACTGTTTTCAGTTTTACTGTCTTCACATCCTGTCCCTGGTAAGAAGCATCCAGATTCAGAACTTCATCAGAGGATACAAATCCAGCCGGTGCTTTTAACTCTTTCACATAATACTGTCCAAGTGGCAGATCCAGCGTACATGCTGCAAGACCATCGTTATCAGAAGTCATTTTCTGTAAGAGTGTATCTGCTTTCACAATCACTTTTCCATCTGCCTTGATATCCGCTTTGTTATAGATACCAAAGACTGCACCTGCTACGGTTGCACCATTTTCTGCATCCTGTTTTTCTACCTGGATTGCAACTTTCTGGCGGTCATCGCCAACAGTCACTTCCTGTTCGATCACAGGTGTATCCTGATCTGCATAGACAAATGCGACATCCGATCTGTCATGGTTCAGAACAAATCCTTCCGGTGCAATCTTTTCTACTACATAGTACGAACCAAGCGGCAGATTATCAGCAACTGCTTTTCCGTCTTCCCCGGTCGTTACCGTTGTTACCAGTGCATCCTTCGCATAGATCAGCTGTCTGTTTCCATTTTCATCTTTCTGATAATCCGGTGTATAGATATTTTCAGCTGCATAGACATTAAATTCCGCACCCTTCAGGTATCTTTCTTCATAAACAAAATCCTTTTTAAATCCGGTCAGCATCTCACCTTTTTTATAGATTTTCAGCTTTCCTTTTACCGGATGGTTCTCGTAATCTACCGTAATAATGGCATCTCCGCTCTCAGAATCCATCTGGTATGCTGTGTTTGCATCCACTGTAATCTCTACATAGTTCTTGTTGATTGTGTACCCTTCCGGTGCGTTGACTTCCTCAATCCGGTAATGTCCGATTTTCAGATTCTTCGGCATGATCAGATATCCCTGACTGTCCGTAAAATAGGACTTGTGAGTGGTTGTCACTGGGTAAGTTGTTACCTGCTCCACGTACTTTTTGTTGTCCAGGTCATATACCTTGAATTCTGTTCCTGCAATCAAGACAGATTTTTTTGTTTCATCGTCTTTTTTCACGATTTTCAGTTTTGCCTTAAACTCTTCATCCAGAAGCACACGCCAGATCTGCGGCTCATTTGGATGATGCTCCGTGATATTCACTTCAAAATCATCGATCGGCTTGTAATTGTGCGGTGTTGTAGTTTCACGCACGATATAGCTTCCAAATGGTAATGGAATACTGCAGGCATAACCTTTGTCATCTGTGAAAATCTCAGTTGCTCCATTTTCTCCACTCACTACTGGTTTGGCAGAATCAAAATCATAGCTTCCATCTGCTTTCTTTGTAAGGGAAGATTTCAGATAAACTGTAAATCCAGCTCCGGATAACAGATCTGCATCTGTCTTTCCATTGTTGGCTGCTTTGATGATCTGGAATGGCTGCTTGATGACCTGCTCACTGGAAGTGCACTCTCTTTTTACTTCTGCTGTCATATCTCCTTCATAACTGCAGGTAAGATCATGCTCTTCTGTATCTGCCAGGTATCCGGTCGGTGGTGTGATCTCCTTGACGTAATATTTGCCAAGATATAAGCCATCTACAGAAGCCTGTCCTTTTTCATCTGTTGTAAGAGAAGCCACCTGTTCTCCTGCTTTATAAATAGTTCCAGTTGCTCCATCCGGATGCACGATATCTTCACGGGCATACAGACCATAAACTGCACCTTTCAGTGTGGCATCTCCCTGTGGTACTGCTTTTCCTGTTTCTTTATCAACTTTGAATAAATTGATCTTTGCTGTCACACGGTCATTGCTGAAGGTATGGGCAAATGATACGGTTGCTTCTTTATCATTGGTGTAAGAAAACTTGAACGTATACACATCTTCTGTATTTCTTACATAGCCTTCCGGCGCCTGATCTTCTTTTACAGAATAGGAATATCCAATCGGAAGATCTGCTGTGAATTTTGCAGTTCCATCTGCTCCAGTAGTTGCTTTCTCAATCAGTGTTCCTTTTTTCACAACAACGGTTCCGTCTGCATTTCTAATATCATCGGATGCATACAGAGCAAAAATACCGCCTTTCAGTGGTTTCTTGGTGTCTTTATCCTGTTTTACTACGGAAACATCTGCTTTTCTGTCTCTCGTTGTTAAAAGTCACATCTGCAAATACAACTTCTTTGTTCTGACCAGCATAAGTTAGAGTCACTGACTTTTCTTCGCTGCCGTTATAGAAATTGTCCGGTGCTTTTGTTTCTTTTACCACGTAGGTTCCAAGATGCAGGTTTTTCAGTGTGACAGAACCATTCTCACCTGTTGTCAGATTTTCTTTTACAAGGTCACCTTTGCTGTACACTTTTGTGCCATAAGCAGTTACGATATCTGCTCCGGCATACACGTTATATACTGCATTTTTTTGTCTGCGGTTTTCATACTGGAATACCGTTCCATTCTCACTGACATCTGCTCCGGTCAGAACCTGTCCTTCTTTGTAAATGGTAAGCTCTGCCAGCTGTTCCTTATTTTCCACGGTCACAGCTGAGGTCTTACTTGCTACCAGTTTTACATTTGTTGCCGTTGCATTTACTACATATCCCTGTGGTGCTATGATTTCTTTCAGATAAACAGTATCCTGTGTCTTGATGATCGTAACAGAAGATTTTCCATTTCTTATCCGTTGCCGGCATCTGAGTGATCAGCTTTGTACAAGCCTCATCGCTGTATACACCGAATACTGCACCTGCAAGATTGACATCCGCTGTATCGTCTTTCTTTACGATTTCAATCGTAGCCTGTTCAATCCAGGACACCTTTAAGCTTACATATTTTTCATCAGCAACACCTTCTCCAAATACAAATGCCAGATCCTGAACACTTGCATTCGTAGTCAGTTTATATGCTGAGTAATCTTTTGTAATACTTCCCTTCATTTTTGCAGAAAAAGTAGCATTTACATCTTTTGTCTGTGTCAGAGGCGCAGAAAGATAAAACGTGGTTCCTCCTCCAATTGTTACGCTTGCACCTGCCGCACTTACGGTTCCAGTAGATACATTATGGAGCTTTACTCCTTTTGGTAAGTCCATTGTGATTTTCTGCTGGGAAGATGCGTTGAACTGAATGTTCTCCGTTCTCTGAACATTTCCATCTACATAAGCTTTTACATCCGGCTTTGAAAATGACATCGCTACATCTGGTATTTCCGGCTTATTCACACAATAATTATAGAGTTCTTTTGCCAAAGCCTCTCCTGTAGCATTTGTTCCGTAAAATGCATCACTACTTCCGTTGGCATATGATGCAGCCATGTGAATAATGATGAATCTTTTTCCTTCTGAAAAATCCGTGTGTTTATTCGCAAAAAAGCTTTCGCTTCCCTGCGGCATCTGTACCGTAATAACACACTTTTGCTAACGCCTGATTGTCTCCAATCTTTGTAATTGTATAATTTCCAGATCCAGGTCCAGGCTTTGCTGGCTGTACACAATACGCAATTGCTCTGACGCTTCCGTAGCTGATATAGTACGGCTCTGTCAGATAGGTTCCAAGATTATAATCTGCATATCTATACAGTGGTCCTTTTTCAATTGTTACCTGCTGTGTACTTCTTGCTGAATAAGCCGAAACTGCTTCAAATGTTGCAATCTCTCCCTCTTCCATAGCATCAAGATCCACACCTTCGTCTCCTGCCTGTTCCAAAACATCATGAAGCTCTAACCCTGATTCTTCATCATAGGTATCCTGATTCTGTGCCTGCTCTACCAAATCATCAAATTCATCAGCGTCAATATCGGTAACCTCCGAGTCTGCTTCGGAATCCTCCGCTTCCTCTGTCTGCTGTTCACTTACAGCTGTTTCGGATTCGGTCACTGCTTCACTCCCTGCCACCTCTGTCTGAACTTCTGTTGCTTTCTCACGCACAATCAGTTTTCGGCTGATCTGGTACTTCGGATGCTCCTGATTTACCGGTTCCACATAATAGACCGCTTTGTAAGTGTCCGCATGATCTGTCGTAAAATCCTCATCCTTGTCGTTCTTTGCTTCCTCAAATGTGACTTTGACCTTGTTATCATCCTTGATTTCCAGTCCTGTGTAATCTGATTTCACATCAAATACACTGCCTGTTTCCATTTCATAATCTTTGGCAGTCACCACCTCATCTTCATCCAGAAGGTCTTTCACTTCCTCATAAAGTGGCGGTTTTTCCTCTGGCTGGATCTCCGCTGCATATGCTGTCATCGGAGATAACACTGTACTAAGCATTGTCATGCCTGCCAGCAAGCCAGATACTACTTTTCTAAAATTACCTTTTTTCTTCATGCTAAGGTCCTCTCTTTCATATATTTGTATTAAAACAGACAGTCCTTAGACTGCCTGCAATACACTACTTATCGTTGTGGAAAAATCAGATTGAACTGTACATTTCCCTCTCCGGGATCGACCATCTCCACAGTTGCTTCATACTGTCTCCCTGTTTTTCTTGATACCAGATCCTTATAATGGATTTTTCCTTTAGACAGGAACTTCTTTGCTGTCGCCTTATCCATTCTTTTTCCCCTTGGCTTGCAAGAAATTTATCATTCTTCCATAAGGAAAAGCACAATTCCGGTCAGAACAGTAAAAGTTTACTTTTCCTTCCCTGACATCTGCTCCACAGCGGGGACATTTGCCAATGACTTCTCCTTTTGCCTTTCCCTGAAACTGATTTTTCTTCTCTTCTGAAATCCCCTGATATCTGGCAACCAGTTCCTGCATCAGCTCTGTAATCCCATTTAGGAATTCATCTGCTGTCTCTGTATTCTGGGCAATGTGATTCAATGCCATTTCCCATTCAGCTGTCATCTTCGGAGATTTAATCTCGTCCGGCAAAACCGTAATCAGTACATTTCCATCATCTGTCGGCATCAGATTTTTCTTTTCCCTTTTCACAAAACCAGACTGAATCAGTTTTTCAATGATTGCTGCCCTTGTTGCCGGTGTGCCAAGTCCTTTCTTTTCCGTATCTTCGGTCAGCTCTTCATTCCCTGCACGTTCCATCGCAGAAAGCAGGGTATCTTCTGTGTACTGTTTCGGTGGCTGTGTGAAATGCTCCGATACCAAAGAATCACAGGGACCATACTGCTTGCCTGCCCAGATATCCAGCTCCGGCTCTTCTTTCTCAATCTTTACGCCAAAGAACTGTTTCAATTTATTTTCGATCGCCTTGAATCCTTCCTGCTTTGTTTTCTTTGCTGTGAGATAAAACGTATGATAATTGCAGGTGATCTGGCATTTATGGCTTTCATAAATATAAGGATCTGCAGTTGCTGTCAGAACCCTGGCACTGATCAGATACAAAATCTTGCGGTTTCGTTCTTTCAGTTCACCAATATCTGCTTTGGCTACTTCCATGGTTGGGATAATCGCATGGTGATCGGATACTTTCTTTGAATTTAATACCTTACTCACGTCTGGGTGATATTCCAGACCTTCAGCATAAGGCATTTTCCCAAGTAACATCTGAATCAGTGTTTCAGTGCTTTCTCCCATCTCATCTGTCAGATACTGGCTGTCTGTTCTCGGATAAGTGACCAGCTTCTGCTCATACATCTCCTGCACGGCATCCAATGTCTGCTGTGCGGTATAACCAAACATTCTGTTTGCTTCCCTCTGCAGAGTGGTCAAATCATAGAGCTTCGGAGGACGGACCGTTTTTCTCTTTCACATCATCCTTTTCCACTTCGCACATACGCTCCTGACACTCTGCAGCCACTTTATCTGCATCTTCTTTTTTCTGAAAATGCTCTGTGACCGCATCCATCTCGTCAAACTTGATATGAGCCATATAATATTTTTCTTTGGTAAATTCCTTGATCTTCTGATTTCGATCCACGATCATGGCAAGTGTTGGTGTCTGTACTCTTCCAACTTTCAGATTCTGGTTATACAGAACGGAAAAAAGACGGCTCGCATTGATTCCCACCAGCCAGTCTGCCTTTGCCCTGCAAAGTGCTGACTGATAGAGACTGTCATAACACGAACCGTCTTTTAATGACGCAAATCCATCTTTAATTGCCTGTTCTTCCATGGAAGAGATCCAGAGTCGCTTCATCGGCTTTTTACATCCTGCCTGCTCATACACCAGACGGAAGATTAGTTCTCCTTCCCGCCCGGCATCTGTAGCACAGATTACTTCATCTACTTTGGAATCTCGCATCAGTTTTTCAAGATTCCAAACTGCTTTTCGTGCCTTCCAATACCCTGTGTTTCCAACATTCCGGCACAATCGGCAGATCTTCATATCTCCATTTTTTATATTTTTCATCGTATTCTGATGCATCACATAATCCAACCAGATGTCCTACGCACCAGGAAACGAGATAACCGTTTCCTTCCACGTAGCCATCTTTTCTTGTTCTGGCTCCAATCACGGAAGCCAGTGCCATCGCAACCGATGGCTTTTCTGCAATCACTAATTTCATTTACTCCTGCTCCTCTTCTTCATCTTCCAGCACATCATCATCAAAATCCTCGTCTCTCAGGATTTCTGGTTCTATACTTTCTTCCTGCTCATCTGCATCGTCTACTTCCCGCTTTTCAGATTCTGAATCTTCGGATTCATCTTCATCCTCTTCCATCTCATCCTCGTCATCATATTCATGCTTCGGTTTATAGACTTTGAAGTAATATCCTCCTGCCGCAGCTCCGACTGCAACCAGTGCAATCAGAAGATACGTTCCAAATGGACTTTTATCTTCTGGCATCTGAATTTCATCCTCTACCTTATCTTTCTCAGCTGTCTCTGTCGTTTCCGGCTTTTCTTCCTCCGCTTTTTTCTCTGGTTCTGCATAAACAGTATCTACTTCCGGAAGTGTCACTGAATCAGAAAGTGTGAAGTTCATCAGATCTTTCTCACTGACTTCGGTAAGGAAATACACATTATCCTGAGATTTTGAATTGTCAATAATCAGATAAGAAAATCTTACCACTCTTAGTTGAAATGGTATAAAACTCTTTTGTGCCTTCCGTAGCTGTTTTAGTAACAGAATCTGCTGTCTCGCCTTCTTTATTAAGCTGTTCCTCAATACCTGTCACTGTCCGATCATCCACGGTTCCTTTTGCATCTGTTGGCTCAGAAGCCTGTGCATCCTGCGGAAGTGGTGAAGTCGTTGTTTTTCTCAGTCCCAGTTGCATCTGCACTGGTCGTAGTTGCCATTGCACCATTGCTGTCACTGGAAGTTTTCTGTTTCTCTGCCTGCTTCTTTGCCCATTCATAATAAGGATTCTGCAACACATACTTTTCAGAAGTATTTCCGGCACCGTCTGTTACCGTAATCTCAATCTGTTTTGTAGTAAAATCTTTCTGTGTCAGTTGCACTCTCAGCATTCCATCCTTCAGATCTGTATAAGTGGTGCCATTGACTGTTACTGCAGTAATCCCGGATACTGTATCATTCCCCTGAATCGTCAGCACACCATCTGTCAGGGAAGCAGAGAGTGTCGGCTTTTCCGTGTCATAACACTTAATAGAACGATTCTGCTCATACACCTTTCCATCACCATCTGTCACACGCACATACACTGTCTGATTTCCTGTGATCGTGATACTTCCGCTTCCAGTTACATCCTGCCAGCTTCCATCTTTTCCTGCTTTTGCTTCAATCTTTGCTATTGAGAAACCTTCCGGCATATGGCTGGCATCTACCGTAACAGCAATGGTTGTTTCTCCCTGTTTCCAGCCATCCGGTTTCTCAATCGTGATTGCAGGCGTGGTATTCTCAGCTGCATAAGCAGTCTGTGTCTGGAGCAAAGGTGTTGTCAGGCAAAGAAATGTCGTTGCTGCAAGCAAGCTCTTTTTTACCCTGCTTTTAGTAATTGTTCTCTTCTTCTGTTTCATTTTTTCCAGATTCATCATCGGCTTTTATTTCCTCCTTCTGTATTTCTACCCTGCCGGGCAACTCATTTTTCATTTTCTTTTTAAAAGCTTCCAATTCCGGAATACTCATATCCATTGCACGGATAATTCTTACAATTTCCAGATTTTCTGCTTCTGTTTTTGCAATCTCCGCAGCCTTGAACCGCTTTAAATCTGCTTCATATCTGGCTTTAGATGCTTCCATTTTTTCCTTGGCTTTCTCATAATCTGCCGTTGCTTTTTCAAGACTTTTCATCTCTTCTCCTTTCCGGGCGGCTGTTATACCGCCCTTTTCCTTACCATCGCCCGAATCCATAGAAATGGCTCTGCCAGTATGGAGAGTTGATGGACGTGTACTGAACCGGATGCCCACAATGGATCATCTGACCATTGCCCACATAGATTCCAATATGCGTTACTGGTTCTCCTGCATCGTAGGTTCCGGTAAAGAAGATCAGATCTCCTGGCTGTGCTTCTGACTGGGATACTGGCGTACAAATGTTGTACAGTCCCTGTGCAGTCAGCCTTCCCGTATTTCTTACCCCGGAATGAACCAGACAGTAGCTGACAAATCCGGAACAATCGAATCCACTTGGGGAATATCCGCCCCACACATACGGTGTTCCAAGATATTTTGCAGCCTCTTCCAGTAAACGTTGCGCTGCTTCACTGGTATATTCATTACCACCAAAGCCTGTCCCTTCTCCTGTTTCCAGATAAAAGATCGGGTTTAACCGCTCTCCATTTTTCAAAAGTTCAATGTGAAGATGGCTTCCTGTAGAATTTCCGGTATTTCCTACAAGACCGATCTCATCACCTTTCGTGACGGATGCACCTGCAGATACACTCCGGCTGCTTAAATGTGCATACCGCAGTTCATAGCCTTTACTGTCCTTGATTACAACATAATTGCCATAGCTGTCGTTATAAGCAGAAGTTGTAACCGTTCCGGTCAGCCCTGCCATTACTTTTGTCCCTTCCGGTGCTCCGATATCCATACCATTGTGTAACTGATTTGCTCCTGATATTGGATGAATCCGATATCCATAATAGCTGGTCACACTGGAATACCAGTTAAAATCAACCGGTGTTGCAAACATCTGCAGGTTGCCTTTGGTATCGTTGTAGGCACTGAACAGTTCTTTCTGGAAAAATCCCAACCTGTCCTGACAGATTGACATCAGGTTTCCACTGGTCAATGTTACATTCAGCGTGTCCACATCTCTGATTCTGGTCACTTCGACTTCATTGCTTCCGTTATCATCTGCAAGATAACATTCCCAGGTCTGATGTCCATGTGCAGATGCTGCCGCATGACTGTCATAATAGACATCAAATTGTACACCGTATCTTGCGAAAGCTCCGGTATCTTCTACGGTATATTCGACACCATTCATAACTACCTTTGTTCCCATTGGAACAAACGGATTGGAAGCATCTACCGCTAAGGTATGATTGGCAGTTGGATATGCTCCACTGGCAGTCGGTCCTCCGCTCCAAATACCACAACAGATTGGACAGTTACAATATCCACTGGTCACAACCTGTCCCAAAGATTCTCCAACTCTTACTGTTGCTGTCTCCGTTACAGTCTCATTGACTGCTTCAGTAGTTAAATGATATTGCTCTGCAAACAAGGCGTCCAGCTCCGGCTTGACCTGTTCAAAAGTAAATTCTTCATACTTTGCAGACAGATAACTAATCAGGATAAACGGATCATGCTCAATAGGTCCGATGTTATATCGGTATTCCTCATGTCCTGGTTCTTCAGATTCCATATTGTTGATCCGCTCCTGCAGATTAGCTTCCAGCTGTGTGTAATACAGTTCCGCTTCCCGGATTGCCTGATCCGATGACAGATAACTGGTTCCCGTGTAAGTGATCACATTTTGTAAAAACACTGCAGAGCATGACGTGACATTCGTTATGATCAGAAACATCAATCCGATCAGAACTGCTACACTGATATACACCTTCCGGTTTTCTTTAAAAGAAGTTGGTGACTTTGCCGCCAATCTTCTTGATATAATCAATCGTACCTTTTGTAGCTGTTCCTACTGTCTGTTCACTTCGCTTCGCTTTGGCATAATCCCGTTTGATCTGTTGCTTCTGAATCTGTTTTTTTAGTTTCTTCTGCTCCTGACGGGCTGCCGCCTGTGTCTGTTTCTCTTCCTGTCTCTCCAGTCTGCTTCTTCTTTCTGGATGCCCACTGTTTCCTGCGTCTGGCACTTCTCTGTTCCAGCCGGTAAACACCTTCGCCGCTTTCTTCTAACTTATGGGCACCTTCTACCGCCGCATTATCGTCTTCATTTTTGCTGATCTCACGGTGCAATGCTGCGGAAGTTGCACTTCCTGCTTTCTTGACAACAGAAGTTTTTTCTGTTTTCACAGATTCCCCTTCGCCAAACTTCAAGCGGGATTTCTTCTTTCCAGGAGTTTCTCCTTCATTTGCCTGATAGACCTGTGCCTTCTTGGAATGCTGCTTAGCTTCCTTTTTCTTTTTCTTTGGCTTCCTCATAAGAAAACTTTTTGGCTTTTTCCTTCTGTTTTTGATGGCGGAAATTGACTCCATCCGTATCCATCTGGTTCAATTTCTCCATATCTTTATCATTTTTCACAGAAGCACCAGTTTCCTCATAAGCAAACTTCAAACGCTGTTTTTGTTTTGGCTTTTTGCTGCCGCCGGTCTGATTTCTCCGGCTGTCTCCTCGGTTTTCTGATAGATCAACACATTTTTCTTTCAGTCTCCCTAACTGTCCGGCTTCGGATTTTTCTGCAAGTCTGGATTCTTTTCCGACTTCAGCACGGATTCTTTTTCTATTTTGCTGTTTTCTACTCTGTCCAAAATCCTCACTTTGCTTCTCTGTCCGTATCAGTTCCGGTGCATCTCTGGATTTTTGCACAGAGGGACGAATATTTTTCCCACTCCGTTCAGACTGGCGGGAAGACTTATCCACAAGGCTTAATTCTTCTTTTTCCCCCTGTTTTCCTCCCATCTGCACATCACTGGCACGGTTACTGACACGAACAGAAGATTTATCCGTCAGGTTTTCTTCCACCAGACCATCCTTGGTCATCTTCTGGACTTTCTTGTCCCTGACTTTCATTCTCTGTTCTGCCACTACTTACTCCTCCTTCTTCGGATACCCTTTCCCTGCCTGTAATAAACAGAGAAAAGCGATGCCAAATACAGCACCGCCACAAAATGTCAATCCATATGAAATTACCTGTAACATTGTTTTACTCCTCCTGTATTACCCTGCTTCGGCTGTTTCCTCCGGGCGGGTTGTCATAATCTTATAAAGGGAATTCTTCGGGAATCTGTCTACAAACGGAATAATCACATTTCCATAGAACAGAAGTCCTTCACCCTCATTACTGTTGGTTACATAAGACAGCTGGGTTGGTGAAATATTCAACTGTTTAGCCAGAATCTGCCTGTCACCGGATGCCTGGTTGAGCATATAGATAAAATCAGAGTTTTCAAAAATATTCTCGATTTCCCTGGAAGCTAAAAGATCCTTAATGTTCTGGGTAATTCCTGTCGGAATACCGCCCCATTTACGGAACCTCTTCCAAATTTCCACACTGTAAGCTGCTGTCTGCTCTTCTTTTAATAGAAGATGGAATTCATCCACATAGTAACGGGTGGATTTATGAGCGGAACGGTTGATCGTCACTCGGTTCCATACCTGGTCCTGCACAATCAGCATCCCGATCTTCTTCAGCTGTTTTCCAAGCTCCTTGATATCAAAACATACGATACGGTTGTTGATGTCCACATTTGTGCGATGATTAAATACATTTAGGGAACCTGTAACGTAAATCTCCAATGAAGTTGCCAGACGCTGTGCTTCCGGCTCTTCCTGTTTCCGCAACAGATTATATAAATCCTCCAGTATCGGCATCTTCTCTGGCACCGGATCAGCGAGATATTCCTGATAGACCAGCCGCACACAACGGTCAATGATCGTCTTTTCTACCGGTTCCAGTCCATTCTTTCCACCGACAATCAGTTCACACAGGGACAGAATAAAATCTGCCTTTAAGGACAGCGGATTATCTTCCTCTGAATAATTCAGGTTCAGATCCATCGGATTGATATACTGGTCTGATACCGGTGAAATCCGGATGACCTGTCCGTGCAGTGCCTGCACCAGTGGATAATACTCGGCTTCTGGATCACAAATAATAATATCGTCCTCCGTAATCAGGAAACAGTTCGTAATTTCTCTTTTTGCTGAGAAGGATTTACCGGAACCAGGTGTACCAAGAATCAGTCCATTCGGGTTCTTCAGACGCTTCCGGTCAACCATAATCATGTTGTTGGATAATGCATTCAATCCATAATAAAGAGCTTCCCCTTCCTGGAACAGTTCCTGTGTCGTAAATGGCACAAAGATCGCTGTTGCCGATGTGGTAAGCCCTCTCTGAATCTCAATTCGATTGACTCCCAGTGGAATACAGGACATCAATGCTGCTTCCTGCTGATAGTCCAGCTGTTTTAAGGAACAGTTGTATTTTTGTGCGATACCCTGTACCTGGAAGATATTGTTATCCAGCTTCTGACGCTTCTTTGCGGTATTCATCACCAACACTGTCACAAGAAACATACGCTCATTTCTGGACTGTAAATCTTCCAGCAGATTCTTTGCTTCTTCCCCGTAGGTCACAAGATCCGATGGAAGCACATCCATGTCATACCCGGAACGTACCGCCCGCTTCTGCTCTTCAATCTTCATCTTATCCAAATCTGAAATCTTGCTCTTGATCATCTTGATCGCAGAACTCTGGTCAATGGACTGGATATGAATATTGACATTGATGCTGTCATCCACATCCAGGAAATCTGCAAGCATCCGGTCTGTAAGCTCCGGTGCCAGGATCTGCAGATAACTCACGCTTCCCATGGTCTTTCCCATCAGAAATGTCTGATTCTTGGAAAAGTTAAAGGAAGTTGGTGCAATAAAGTCTTTGGTCTTTAATCCTGTTTCCGGCAGCATCTTGTACTGGAACTTAAATGGTTCAATCCGATCCTGGTTGAACACATGATACAGAATCTCCAGTCGCTCCAGACCATTTAAGGAATGTGCCTGTGCTCCCAGAACTTTAAAGTTGTTCAGGATATCGGCTTCAATCCTTTCAAGCCTTGGTCTTGCCACCTTCAGGCTTTCTGCTTCGATTCCAAAAGTGATATACTTGGTTTTCACCAGACCATTGTTTCCCTTGGAAAGCTGATTTTTTAACATGGTCCGGTACTCCTCACGAATGGCATTGAAGTCATCGTTCTGATCCGGAATATCAATACTTTTCTCAAATTCAGCCACATCCACCTGCTGATTGATAAAGGACAGCTGCACACTGATGGAAGAATCAAAGTAATTTAAAAAATCACAGTAATTCTCAAATATCGTGGTCTTATCCTCATTTAAAGCCAGCTGATAATTGATGTCATAAAACTGAATTGTCTTAGAGAAAAAGGTCTTTGTCACCTGGCAGATACCATCCTGCAGCATCCGAATATACGGAATACTCTGCTGTGCAGTTGTAGGAATGTTTTTCTGTTTCCTACGATCCCGTTCCTGCTTCTTCCTACGCTTTTCCTGTTCTCTTTCTTTTCTGCTTTTTTTGTTTCTTCTTTCCTGACGGTTTCTTTTTTCCGCCAGGGACAGACGCTCCTGCTGAGCCTCCTGCTTTGTCTTTTTTGCCATCCGGCACACCCTCCTTTTTTACAAGGGTGGAAATCTCCTGATAAAAATTTTCTGTCTTATATGGTCTTACCGCTGGACATATAAACTTCTGTCGAATGATATTTGCCACCACTTTTTCAAAGGGAAGCCCGTCTTTTTCATACATCGCCATGAAGAAAAACGGAAGCATGATCGTTACCATCAGAATGGCAGCGATACTGGAACCGATTGGTTTTCTCATGAACAGATAAAACGGAATTCCCACAACTGCGGCAAGTGAAAAGAAAATCAACTGCCGCTTTGTCAGATTTAACGCTACTTTTGTTTTGACCTTGGTAAGGTCTTTTGGTACTGGTACATACGCCATGGTATGCGCTCCTTTCCTGCCCGTTAGTGGGCATTGAATATTGATTTGCTAAGGCTTCCGGTCTTGAATAATGAAAATGCAAGAATCACGGTATAAGCCGCTACTGAAAACATTGCTGCATGAAGGTCACTGGATATGGTCATTGCATTTACTAAAACTGCATAAATTCCCACACAGACCATCATGAAGAATCCCTGAAATGCCAGTGCGAACAAGCCTTTTAAATAGTTGTTTCCGATATTGCCCCATTCCTTATTCGTCATAGTGGCAAACGGAATTGGTGCTATGGAAGTATAAAGGTAAATTTCTATCATCCTGCCGTACAAGATTACCGTAATGATAATTGACAGAATGTGCATGGTAACACTGATCAACATCGTTTCCATGGATAGCAGGAACAAATCCCCCAGTTCCATATCTTCCAGTGCATCCACAATCCTTGTGATTGCTTCCGATGCGTCCACTGCTGTGTTTCCGGAAATTACTCCGGCGGCATTGTTGACCACATGCTGGCCAACGTCAAAGACCGCCATCGTGATATTGAACGTATTTGTCACCAGATAAATAGCTACATACGCTTTGAAGATCCAGAGGAAAATATTGTAAGTCTCAAATTCATGGAAATTGTTTTTCTGTGTTACCATCGTGATCAATTCATAGCACAGGACAAAGGTGATGATCAGTCCCGCAATGGGGACAATCACTGTTTGGGATAAATTCTGAATCAGATTAAAAATCCCTGCATTCCATCCCTGCGGTGTCTGTCCCACCTGCCCGGCTATGGTTCCCACCTGCTCATTGACAGACGTGAACATGTTATCCAAACTTGACTTGATAAGCCCGATCAGGATATCCTTTATCGCTTCCGTAATTCTCTCAATGATGGTGTTCATCTACTACTCCTCTTAAGAGAACAATGTTGCCAGCTGTGGAATCAGGGTAGTTCCCAGCAGCATGATTCCGGCACCAGCCATCAGCTGTTTGATGCCCTGGCTCTTAGCGCCGGGATTGTCATTCCCATATCCTTCCAGAAGGTTTACGACACCCCACACGCCAAGACCTGCACCGATTGCGACTACAAGAGTTTTTAAAGTTGTAATTGCACTGCTAAAACGCCATATACATTCACCAAAACTGACTTTTTCAGGTGTTTACGGGAATGAAAAACACCGACTAAAAAGCCGGCGCACCTAATGTCAGTTATTCCTTTCCTCATTATTTTTCTGTTCATTCCCAAGGTTACTCCGACAGTTCTACATGAATTACTTCCACCTCTTCTTCAGATTTCGGTGTGTACTGCGGATTTAACTCTTTCTCAACTTTGTATCGGTTCTTCTCGTTTTCATCTGCAAGAAGCCGATAGTTTTTGTGTTTCGTGATATCATATTTGTCCGAGAAAAATGGTCTGGCACCACGGATCTGCAGGATACATTTTCCTCCATCCATGACTGCAATCTCATCTTCTGTCATCAGCTGTTTGCCTGTTTTCTGGTAATTCAATCCAAAAGACTTCTGATTACTCCTCGTCTCCGAAGTGTTATACAGGTCAATGGTTTCCTTACCCAGAAGCTCACTCATTTCCTTTAATGTGGTCTTCTCTTTCCCACCAAGGAATAAAGTCGTATCACAGTTGCCCAGAATGGTATCTGCACTATCCTTATACATTGCCTTTAACTGACTCTGTGACTGCAAAATAATAGAAGCAGAGATTTCCCTGCTTCGGATAGTTGCGATCAGCTTGTCAAACTGAGGAATTTGTCCGATGTTGGCAAACTCATCAGCGATGACACGCACATGCACCGGAAGTCTTCCACCATATTCATCATCTGCCTTATCGCAAAGCAGATTGAAAAGCTGTGACTGCAACATCGCAATCACAAAGTTGAATGTGGTATCCGTATCGGACATAATCAGAAACAAGGCTGTTTTCCTGTCTCCGATCTTATCCAGCTCCATTTCATCGTAAGACATGATCTCACGAAGCTCTGCGATATCAAATGGGGCAAGTCTGGCACCACAGGAAATCAAAATCGACTTCGCCGTTTTGCCGGCGGCCATTTTGTATTTTTTATACTGTCTGACCGCAAAGTGCTGCGGATCTCTTTCTTCCAGTTCCTGGAACATCATATCCACTGGATTCTGGTAAGTTTCATCCTCTTCACGGGTTTCGCTTTCATTCAAAAGATCCAGAAGAGTATTCAGATTCTTTTCCTCTTCATCACCTTCATACCAGATAAAAGCAATCAGTGCTGTATACAGCAATTTCTCTGCTTTCACCCAAAAATCTTCGGAAGCTTTTTCCCCTTCGCCTTTGGTATTTACAATGATTGTTGTCACCAGCTTCAGGATATCTTTTTCAGACCGTATATAAGCAAATGGATTGTAATGAAGGGATTTAGAAAAATTGATCGTATTCAAAACCTTAATCACATAAGGCTCATATACCACTTTCCTGGATTTATCTTTGATGACATTTCCATCTTTATCCCTCTTCGGCGGTCCCTTTGCTAACATCTTCCCGCACTCCTCGATCAGAGTGCCTTTGGGATCTGTAATGACCATGGAACAGTTCATCTGCATGACCGATGGTTTTACGAAAAAACGTGTCTTACCGGAACCACTGCCGCCGATAACTACAATATTTTTATTTCTTGCATATTTCGGTTGCTTCGGTCTGCTCTCCATCGTCAGTGCTTCTGTTGCTGTCAGTGGAATGTTCATCCATGGATCATCTGACATATAAGGCTTGATATCCTCTGCAGTTCCCCATCTGGCTGAACCATACTCGATTCCTTTCCGGAGTTTCTTTGCATCTGACTGTTTCTGCCAAACCAATAGTTTCAAAATAACTGCGACAGTAACTCCAACCAATAGGTCTCTCAGGTCAAAACTTAGCAGAATTCCTGTAAAGATCCGATCTGCATGTTCCATCGCATATAACAGTTTGTTCCCTATATCTTCTCCGGGACTTCTCCTGTATAAGCAGGAGGCCCGGTCCGCATAAAAAGCGGTCAGAACATAGGGAAGATTCGTAAGAACCAGTTTCTTTTTATCCAGGGCGGACAGCCTGACCCCAGCCTTATTCTTCCACTTCTGCATCAGCTTATTGCCGTGTTGTTTCATCATCGGCTCTGCTCCTGATGCCGGTTCTTTACTTTGTCCTTCGATTTCTTTGGCATCATTGCCCGGTAAGCTGCAAGACGCTTATGAATGGAAGGCTTATTCGCTTTTTGAATCTGTTTCTGGGAAAACTCACGGAAAGCAGCATTGAGGGCATCCTGATCACGTCCCTTGAAAAATACCAGATAAACCGGAGGATCTTTGCTCTTGTCTTTTTTCAGAGCATAATTGATCCCGTATTTTCTGGCATACCGTTCAAAGGACTTGATATTTTTGTCCGTGATCTCGATATTGACCATCCCGGCATTCTGTTTTGCCAGCTCTTTTACCGTGACCTTTCCCTGTTTTGGCTGATTTTTCTGTGCTTTCTTCTCTACTGATTTCTGCTTCTGATGACGCAGATACGCAACAAGAACCTTTTTCAACAGGTCAGCCGTAATCTTAGTAGCCCGAATACAGAACGTGACCGTTTTCTGAGTTACCTCTTCCTGCATGACTTTTCCCTCCTTTCAGCGATTCAACTGCTGTCCATATCTGTAATCATGGCAATCACCCCCCTTTAATAAAAAAAACAGATTAACCGGTAATCAGGTTCTGCACCTGTACGAGTTTTTCTGTCCCTTCTTCTTTTCTCTTATCTTCTCCACCACAATAGATGGGAACACACAGTTCAAGTATTCTGCTGTAAATACGCTGATGGGCAGTATCTAAATCTGCCGATTTCATTTCATTCAGTCCCAGATTCGTTGTTACGATCAGCGGAAGCATTTTACAATAGCGGCTGTCTATCACATTATAGACCTGCTCCAAAGCAAACTCAGAATTTCGTTCTATTCCTAAATCATCAATAATCAGCAACGGATAATCCACAAGATTTTGTATGATCTGGTTCTTATTTGCCTGATAGCTGGTCATTTCATTTAAGATCCTGGAAAAATTCGTCATCATGACACGTTCTCCCCGTTCCAAAAGTGCATTTGCAATACAGCCTGCAAAAAAACTCTTCCCGGTTCCAACTGGTCCCATCAGAAGCAGTCCTACATTTTTTCTCTTCATATCTGTCCAGTTTTCTACATACTGCCTGGCAATTAGTATCTTCTGGTTGCTTCCGTTGTCATTTTCAAATTTCCATTCCCAGAATCTTCTTTCCCGAAGTCCGACGGATTTTCTCTGATAAAGCTGCCGCTGTGCTTCTTCCCGCTGCATCTTCTCATCAAGTTCCTGCCTGGCTTTTACCTCGCATTCGCACAAACAGGACACTACATGCTCAAATCCCATCAGACTGACCTTCATCTGTTTTCTTTTTCTACAGATACCACAATGAAGGCACCCATCTTCGTCCACATAATCTTCAACCACTTTATTTTTCATTAAAGGCTTTCTCCTTCCTGAAATTCATATTTGTCCATTCCTGCCCTGGTTCCATCCCTTTCTGCCCAAAGACAGATTGTTGCAAAATGGTTCTGATATTCTTTTCCACTGGATTTCATATAAACAGAAAGATGATCAATCCGTTTCTGGTAATCCCATGGAAATAGCGTCATCAGCTCCTGCAGTTCAGCTTCCGACAGAACAACATTTTTAAATCTACCATACTGACTGAATTTTTCTTCCAAAGTGGGAGTATTGCCCTTACTCTTATCAGTATGATTCTTTTCAGTCTTATTTATCTTAGTATTACTTCCATCCAGATTCTTGCAGTCCGGACTTCTATTTTTTTGCGTTCTGGACTTCCAGTTTCTTGCAATCCGGATTTCCAATTCCTTGCAGTCTGGATTTCCAGTTTCTGGCGTTCCAGAAGCAAAGTATCTTACTGGCTTTCCTCTGCTCCGTTTCACAAAATTTTTCACGTATATGACAGAAGGACGATTATTCCCCTGCCGATACCGTTCGATCAATCCAATGCCATGCACACTGTCAAGCTCATAAAGAAGCTTTGTCACTGTCGTATGCGACATTCGCAACAGCTCCTGTAATTCTGCGATTGTGTAAATGATATAGACATAACCATCACTGTCGATCCAGCCATTTTTCTTGGATAGGCTGATTCGATCAAGCAGAATTCCGTAAAGGAGCTTTGCGTCTGTGGACAGGCTTGCAAACTCTTTTTCTGTGAACAGAGCTTTGGGTATCCGAAAAAAAGAAAACTGGTCAGATTCTTCTGCTCTGAAATATTCAAAATCTGCCATAACTTATTTCCTATTCTTCGGCTTCGTTTTCTTCATAACGTGAATCATACAAAGCATAATCGAATCCCTCCATAAAATCCTCCAGATACATTTTTTTTAACTTCTTATCTGCCATGCTCAAGTCATAAATAAAACTCTTATCATAATCAATAGCGTAAGCAAGTGCTTCCAGGATAATGCTATATCTCTTTCTTGAACAGTCTTTATACTGTCTGTGAAGATATTGCTGAAGTCTTCTTACTCTTTTAAAATCTTCTTCATTTTCATGCAGATATTTAAATGCAAGGTTCATTCCAAACTCAAAACCAGACGTTGGGAAATCCTCTTCTTCCAGATCCTCAAAATCCTCCTGTTCTTCACCTTCCATTGGTTCTGAATCATACTCATCCAGATACCCCATATCTACAATAGTTTTCAGAATATCTCTGGATGCTGCCACCATCTTGTCCATGATAATTTCTCTTTCTTCCAGTGGCATATTTGCCATAATTCTGTCTAATGTCATCATTGATTCTTCCTCCATCTCATTTTCATAAATATCGTTGATATAAAAGTGGTTCGCTTTTCCATTATTCGGAATAATACGCACCAGCTTTCCAACCTGAACCAGTTCCTGTACAGCCTGATCTACTCCATATCGGATCATATTCAGATTTTTCTTCATTTCACTTTTCGGATAGACAACAAACAGATCTCCATTATGATCTACCCAGCCATTCTGTACCGCAAATTTCAAACGATCCAGAAATAAGCTGTATAAAATCTTTGCTGTATTTGACAGATTTTTGTATTTTTCCATCTGGAACAGCACCTTTGGCACCTGCAGACAATCTACCGGCATATACTCCATCTTACTCATTGATTGTTTTCTCCTTCTGTTTGTACAGCACTTCAGCTGAATTGATATTGATTTCCAACATCCCCACGAAAACCTGATAATACAGCAGGCATATCTGTTCATCCTCCCTTGCCAGATACAATCCTTCCAGTTCATTGGACGGATGTTTCATCCCATATACTGCCTGACAGATATCATGGATTTTCTCACATTCCACACTTCTAAGATGCATCTCCAAGGTGTGATTGAATCTCTGCCAGTCCTCCAGTTTTTGATTTACTGCCATCATGCACTGGAATAGTTCCGCTGCTTCACATGCTGCTGACAGCACTACATTTTTGTTATTGATACTTCCATCGGCATTTTTCATATGCCCTATCATATACACCTGATCTACTGAAACCATCTTTTATCCTCCTCTATCTAAACGGCATTTCCTCTTCCATGCCCTCCGGTATCTCTAAGAACCCTTCCGCATCTTCTGGGAATGGTGGTCTGTCAACCATTTTTGCACCTGCGAATTCAATCCGGTTTGCATACACTTCGGTGGTATAAATCTTTTTCCCGGTATCCTTATCTTCATAATTACCCGTGACAATCTCGCCTTCCACCATGACCTTCGTTCCCTGCATCAGATAATCTCTGGCAAATTCTGCTTTCTTTGCAAAAGCCTTTACCGGAATGAAACTGACTTCATCAGAATAATTTCTTCTGACTGCCAGAACAAACTTGGCAATCTTATGAAGTCCTTTTTCATTCTCCACTTCATTGTATCCAGGATTTCTTACCAATCTCCCGGAAATAATTGTTGTATTCATTGGCTTAACCCTCCTATACTTTCATTGATTTGTAACAGATACCGATACATGGACCACATTTTCCATAGGCACATCCGTAACATTCATCTTTTTCCAACTCTTCCTGCTTCATTTCATCTGCAAACATCTTTAAAAGAGTTGTATAAATCTGTTTCACTGCCAGGAACTTTTCCTCCGCTTTTTCCATCTTCTCTTTGTAAAATGGAATCAATCTACGAAGAATCGGATGGAAACGCTCATTCTCATCATCCCAGGCACAATTTTTCATCATACAGCGTGGCTGTTTCTCATAACTTCCAAGATAATACGGACAAAACGTACAACCTCTTTCTTTGATAATCTCAGGTGAAATTACCGGCATCTGACTTTTGATTTCTTTTGTTACATGCTTGCTTTCAATGCGTTCTCTCATAATAAAATCCTCCAAACTAATATTTGCAAAAGGGATTTACCCTGAATTGCCTGTTTTAGGCACAAAAGAGGCAGACTTACGATTTTGTTTTCGCAAGCCTGCCTCTTATCAAACTAATCTTCTATTTTCCAATGATATACCGTATAAAAACGTATATCGCTCTGATCACATACACTGGAATCATGATACTTCCGATCAATGCTCCAATGATGACACTTAATGCAGCCATACCAAGTGTTGCTGTGGTATCCATTCCCCTTGGGATTAGAATCAGCCGCATTTTATGTATTCCAAATGGTAATCCGGCAATAAATATCCACCAGAACCAATCTGTCTGACCGCTGACTTTCATAATTGTTTTTGTCATCCAAAACCAGAATACCATAAATGCCAGCGGCAGAATTGATTTTTTAATTACATCTTCAATCGTCACCTTTTTTCTCCTTCTGTCTGATTCCTTCCGTCACCTCCCGATTGAGGTTTGCCAATATTTCTCTAACCACAGGAGAATCCAATCGAAAGGTTTCCAGATCTTTCTCCGTAAGCTCCCTTCCGTTCGCATCATATCTTCGTACATTTTTTAAAGCCATACTTTCACTTTCTTCCTGCTGATAATCTTAATGTTTTCAACAAATGTTTAAACTTCTCTCTTTTCATCTGTTTAACACGTATCTTTTCTATCTTTTTCCTATAGACTTGTATTCTACTTGCCATATCTTCATTGCTCATTCTTCACCCTCTCTTTCTGCCCACGATGCCAGAAGCATAAATATAATTTCTTCCATCTGAGTCTTTGTATATGTCTCTGGAAAATATTGTTTCAACTTTTTCGCCGGAATCTGCACTTGAACTTTTTCAGTACTTTCATTCATGCAGATCTGGTCAATCTCTGAATATGTCAACATCTGCTCTTTTGCAATCTGCTTCAATTCCTTTGCCTGCTTCATAGACGGTACCATATTGTGATTACTCATATACTGAAGTAACACCTGTTGTTCTTCATTTCTCAAATATGAAATTTCAACAGCCGTGTTAAAAGGAAGTTTCTTATCATCTGCCATTTCCAACAGTTCGGGAAGTAACAATGTCAAATGAATATATCTTAATATTTGTCTGGAACTATCTTCAGTATTCTGACTGACTTCCTCTGCCGCCAACTTCTTGCCAACTTGGCAAGAAGTTAAATCGGATCTCTTACCCTGTCGTTTCAATGCCTCATATTTCATTTTATAAGCAAAAGCTTTTTCACTGATTAAGAGTTCTTCTCTTTGAATATTGGAATCTACCATAATCACCGTTGATTCATCATCCGTAAGATCTTTGATGATAACCGGCATTTTCTCTAATCCTGCAAGTTCACATGCTCGTTTTCGCCGATGACCAGCTACCAACTCATAACCCCCAGACTCTCTCAATCGCACAATACCAGGAACCAATACGCCATATTGTGTAATGCTTTCTGATAATTCTTCCATTTTCTTATCATCTTTTACTTGAAACGGGTGATTTGGAAATGGATGAAGACTTCCGATTGCTATCTCACTAATTCCATTGATTGACTCTTCGTTTGTTCCAAACAATGCATCAAGCGGCTGTAAGGAAATGGGAGTTGCTCTTTTTTTAGATGGCATCTTTCAGCACCTCCTCCGTCACTCTCCGATAAGCTTCTGTAGCTTTGCCTTTCGGATCATAAGAGAAAATACTCTGTCCTTCTCTGACTGCTTCCTTCATTCTTACAGAAAATGGAATATAATTATCAAAGATATGAATTTGACTTCCATATACATTTCTGAGAAGTTCCATGTTATTTCTGGCATCATTCGTATGAGCATCGACCATCGTAAACAAAATACCTCCTACTTGCAGCTTCGGATTGATCTGCTTACGGACCTTGCCGATTGTTTTTAACAGTTGCTGCAATCCTTTGATTGGCAGGTAGGATGCTTCAACTGGAATGAGGACTTCATCTGATGCAGCCAGCGCATTAATCGTAATCATTCCCAATGATGGCATACAATCAATGATGACTACATCATATTGATCTTTGATACCATATAAAATCTGTTTCAATACATATTCTCTACTCATTGCATTTACCAACTGTACTTCCGTACCTGCCAGTCCAATGTTAGAACAGATAATGTCTATCCCCTCTGCCTGATGTCTGATATAACAGTCGGAAGGAATATCTTCATCTTTCATTACTGCATCCATAAGAACTGTAAGTGTTTCATTACTGTCATCACAATCACGATATCCAAATCCTGCGGATACATCAGACTGTGGATCGGCATCTACAATCAACACTTTCATATTTCTTTTGTGCTAATCCTACTGCTAAATTAGCTGTACATGCGGACTTTCCAGTTCCCCCTTTTTGGTTTACAATAGAAATAATTCTAGCCATTTTTTCATCACCTTTCAATCAATAAAAATGACCGAATCAGCTAAACAGATTTTCATCCATTACGAGCTAATTCGGTCCTGTTTTCGCTATTAAATTGTAATATCATCACTTTCGTGATACAGTAAAAGCATCTCAGATAAAAGCGAATATTTTCTTTCATCTGAATAAGGTTTTTATAAAAGATAGGCCTTTCCTTCATAAATTTGTTGATTCGTTGCAAGTTTTTTTCAGGACCAAATCGCCTCAACCCCTTGTATTTACTGGGTTTCCGTTGATTTAGTCTTATTTTATCATCATCATCGCCCTCCGGATACCCACCAGTAAAGCATTTCAAACATTGAAGGAAACAGGCTTGTCCAAATCTCAAAATTTCTTGTATTCTTCTTTTGTCCAGAACAGCATTTCCTTGTGTTCCTCTTTTCATTTCCCACCGGTGCAGGGATTGGAACGCAGTTCATAGTAGCCTTGATCAAGCATGGCGGACAACTAATTGTGATTTTCAGATACCGTCTGTGCAAGCGCTTTCAAATCATTCAAGCATTTCTGAAGTGATATCTTTTAAATCTCCTGCATACATCTTTCCGATAGAGTTCTTCACTCTTGAATTGTAGTAATGTGGTTTTGTATATCGTAGTCATTTTGACTGTTTTCTTCTTATACAACTCCGTCCATTACATACTCATTTTAAAGTGATACTTTCGCCATTGCCATTCAAACCATGTTCTTCTTCATAAATCGCTCGCAACTTCCGTTTAATTCATTTAGTTTAAAATCATAAAGCGTTTTACGTTTCCCTGTTTTGCTTGTAAAATCTTGCAATATAGCGTCCTTCTGCTCTCTGTAAATTCCCTTACCGAGTTCTTTGCCCTTTAAATCTTTACCCATACCAACTTTCCTTTCTTCTACTGAAAGAAAATGGTAAAGTAAATATTTCATTCATTATATCGACACCCCATTTCTTTTCAAGCCCTTTCCATTGATATTCCAGCCATTCATCAAGTAATTTCTTATTTGCATACAGCCGATTACCAATGCGTACTGTAAATCTATTTTTTCGGATTATTCAACAATTCTCTTGCCTTTGTTTTCCAATCCCCATATACTCACAAATTCATTTATATTCAGTAATGCTTTCTCGATACGATTACCTCCTTTCCTCAATTTTCGCTTTATGTAATCATCATACAACTGCTTCTGTGATATTCATTTCTCCATTTTTCTAGATTACCGATATAATCTCTCTGCTCTATCTTCCGACCTCTGCAAACAGTTTCAAAGACGGTGCAACATACTTTTAGGCACTCCCACACCTTTGCGGCTTTTCTTCTGTGGTTGCATGGTAATTTGACCTATACTTTCATGTTCCGCCCTTAGAGGTTGGATAAAGTCGGAGACGCTTCTGTCGGCTTGCAAAATCAGCTGCAATACTTCAATTGCTCCTCACAACTCTAACTGTACCTGTACTCGCTTACCGCCATTTCTGAAGAATCTCAATTCATATCTGTTCCAATTGTCGTTTAATTCTACTCCATATTTTTTATTCGTTCATATATTTTCATAAACAAATTTAAACACTGGCTGAAAGAAATAAAGACTGACCTTTACTCTGAAACACATCTTCTTTCAATTCTTATTTCTATCTCTCTAATATAAAGGAAGCAATCATCTATGGCCGTATCAGCAAAAGAATACATTTTTTCAGACTAATGCGTGGTATGACACAAAAGTATCTCGGTACAGCAATCGGTTTTCCAGAAAAGAGTGCTGATGTGCGTTTGGCACAGTACGAAACTGGTACACGCAAACCGAAAGCAGACCTTACAAATGCATTGGCACAGGTGCTTGATGTTTCTCCACAGGCTCTTGATGTTCCTGACATAGACAGCTATATCGGTCTTATGCACACTCTGTTTACCCTTGAAGATATTTACGGTCTTACTGTCAGTGAAGCAGACGGAGAGGTATGCTTAAAGGTCAACAAGGACAAAGGCAGAGAAGCATATGAACTCCTCAAAATGCTGTATGCTTGGAAAGAACAGGCAGACAAGCTATCTTCCGAAGAAATCAACAGAGAAGAATACGATAACTGGCGTTACCATTATCCAGAGTTCGACACCACACAGCGTTGGGCAAAAGTTCCATCACAGGAATTAAGTGACGCTCTCGTGGAAGCATTCAAAGACCACTTGAAGATAAATAAGCACCTACAGGACCTGCCACTGGCAGCTCCTACAGATGCTTTGGCAACGACAAAAAGCCCTTAACTATGGTTATTAACCACAGCTAAGGGCTTAGTTTATAATATGGAATTTGTTCAGAGCCAAGCTCCGAACTTTAGTCTGCAAGCCACCTGTTAATTGTTCCGTTACCCATAAACCACTGGATAACAAGAATAATGGCACTTGCTATGACTGTTATCAATTTGTTATCAAAGACTAATCGAAATCGCTGAAACCCGCATAAACACTGGCTTTTTAAGCAACTCGATTTATTC